>Ga0209758_1003821_pt1 | contig 13235 bp, 11 predicted proteins | sample AraplaMF_Col_mMF_FD_184258 | JGI IMG/M metagenome (GOLD analysis project Ga0209758, IMG submission 184258) | Arabidopsis root microbial communities from the University of North Carolina, USA - plate scrape MF_Col_mMF (SPAdes) (version 2) | ecosystem: Host-associated > Plants > Roots > Endosphere... | reverse complement strand
CCAGGCCGGCCTGTTCGGTGCCTTCACCCTGTTCTGGACCGTGGTGCCGCTCCAGCTCGCCAGCCAATTCGGCTTCACCCAGCGCGGCATCGCCTTGTTTGCCTTGGCCGGTGTGTCCGGCGTGTTCGCGGCGCCGATCGCAGGGCGCCTCGCCGATCGCGGCCACAGCCGCATCGCCACGCTCGCCGCGATGCTGTTCGTCGCCCTGGGTTTCCTGGTGACGCATGTCGGCGTGGCCGGATCGATGCTCAACCTTGCCTGTCTCGTGGTCGCCGCGATCGCGATCGATTTCGGCGTGCAGGGTAACGTGGTGCTCGGCTTCCGCGCCATCTTCGTGCTGGGGCACGAGCATCGCAGCCGCCTTAACGGGCTCTACATGGCGACGTTCTTTGCGGCCGGAGCCGCCGGATCCGCGCTCGGCACCTGGGCGTTCGCGCAGGGCGGCTGGACGCTGGCCTCGGCCATTGGCCTTGCGCTGCCGATCGTCGGTCTGATCTACGCGGCAACCGAGTAGCGGTACGATTGTGTGCTGTGGCCCCGTTTACCAGCCTCGCAGGGGGGGGCCCGGGCCGCTCCGATTTCCACCTCGCGGATTCCCTGCTGCTGTAGTACTTTGGTCGCAAGCGGCCTGGTTAACGGCGGCAAGGGAGGCCCTATGAGGCGTGCGGGACTGGTTGGCGTACCGCGGTTGCGGCCATGGTCGTGGCAGGCATTTCTGATCGGATTTGTCGTGGTCGCAGCGTCGGCTGTGCTTCAGGGCGTCTGCGTCGCGCTCGGTGCAAATCTCTATTTCGCAGCGTTCCTGCCCAGCCTGTTCCTGCTCGGCATTGTTGCTGGCGCTCCGGCGGCCGTATTCGCGGCGCTGCTCACCATTCCGCTGGTGTGGTGGGCGTTCATCCCGCCCTTCTTCGAGTTCACTGCGCTCTCCAGCGCGAACGCGGATTCCGTCAACCTGTTCTGCCTGCTGGCCGCGCTGGTGATTGGCCTTGCCGATCTCTGCCGTGCGAGCATGACCATCAACCGCCGTGGCGGATTGAAGTCGTCGGGCGAGAGCGCGGCAACGAATTCGCAATAAACAGCTGCCAGCGAGAGCGCTCGTTGCGCAGAGGCAACAGTCCGGCAACCATCCGCGCGCTTGGGGCACGCCGCTAACTTTTCAAAAAAGATTTGGCCGCAATTTCTCCCGCGGGAATACGAGGGAGTTTACGACATGACCGGCCAGATCAACGGACACGCCATCTTCGAGAACGTGCGCCGCTACCGTGGCATCGCATCGCTCTATCGCCAGACCGCGGCGTTCCGGCCGGGCCAGCGCTGGTCGCTGCTGGAGCAGGCCAGCGAGTGGGAAGCCCGCGCGCTGTCGGAACTGGAAGCCTATTTCGCGGCCCGCGGGGATCACGCCGCCCTGCTCGCGGCCTGAGCGTAGTCGAGAGCGGGCCCGGGGCGACTACGGAGTTGCCCTGTTGTCCGCGTGTGCTAGCAATCCGTCCAGATTTCGTTCACGACGGCCGGGGCGCGCGATGATCACTTTCAACCGCATTTTCACGACAGAGCGTCTGCTCCAGATCATCGTCATTCTGGCAGCGACTGTCGCGATGAAGTTGATGACCTGAGCGTTAGCCGCGCTAACGCTTGCCGAAATCAGGCACTTCGGGCAGATAGTTCGAGCCCTCCGAGCCCAGAAAATCGAACATCGCCTGTGCTGGCGGCAGCAGCACCTTGTCGCTGCGGCGGATCACATACCATTGCCGGACGATCGGCAGGCCCGCGACGTCGAGCACGATGAGGCGGCCTTCCGCGAGCTCGTGTGCGACCGTATGCGCCGAGATGAAGGCGATGCCGAGCCCGGCGATCACCGCCTGCTTGATGGTCTCGTTGCTGCTCATCTCCATGCCGATGATCGGCTCGAGATCGGACTTCTGGAACATACCCTCCATCAGCGTGCGCGTACCCGATCCCGGCTCGCGGGTGAGGAAGGTCTCGTGGACGAGATCGGTCAGGCTGAGGCCTGAATCCTTCTCCAGCCAGTGCCCCTTGCGCGCGACGATGATGTGCGGATTGCGCCCGAGCTGGCGCACGTCGACGCTGACGTCGGCCGGCGGCCGACCCATCACGGCGAAATCGAGCTCATAGCCGTGCATGGCCTCGCGGATCTCCTCGCGGTTGCCGATGGTCAGCTTGATCTCGATTTTCGGTGAGCGCTTGGAGAAGGCTGCGATGGCATGCGGCACGAAATATTTCGCGGTCGAGACTGCGCCGAGATGCACCGTGCCGCCGGTCCTGCCCGCCAGCAGATCGAGTGCGCCCTGGCAGTCCGTAATGGCGGCTTCGACCCGTTCGGCGAGGGCCAGAACTTCCCGGCCGGCCTCCGTCAGCAGCATGCCATCTCCGGTCCGCTGCACCAGCGGCAAGCCTGCAAGGTCCTGAAGCTGCCGCAGCTGCTGCGTCACGGCCGGTTGGGTCAGTCCGAGTTGGGTCGATGCCGCGGTGACGCTGCCCTTGGCCGAAAGCGCCGCAAGCGAGCGCAACTGCCGGATCGTTAGATGCCGGAGCTGGGCCGCCGCGTGGCCGGGGCCATTATAAGAAAATTCTTTGGTACTCATTATGAATAGAAATTTTCCTTATTAAGACGCCCCTGTCAATCTCCCAATGCCGAGACTGACCGCACCGACCTCCAGCGGCGAGGAAATGGATTGCGGCGCCGGCAAAGGGGATGGACGCAGATGACCGGGCACCTCAGGCTGGACGACCACCTTCAACGGTATTCGGAGAAGGCTCCGCATGCGCTGGCCGTGGCAGCGGCAGTTGACGCCATCGCCGCGGCGGCGATCGAGATCGCCGACCTCATCGCCAGCGGAGACCTCGCGGACGCTTCCGGCCTGACCACCGGCCGCAACAGCGATGGCGACGTCCAGCGCGACCTCGACGTCCAGGCCGACGCCATCCTGCGCCGCTGCCTGGGCAGGCAGCCGATCGCGGCGCTCGCATCCGAGGAAATGCGCGAGCCTCAGTTCTGCGATCGCCAAGCAAAGATCTGCGTTGCGATCGATCCGCTGGATGGCTCCTCCAACATCGACATCAACATGACCGTCGGCACGATCTTCTCGATCCTGCCCGCGCCTGACGATCTCGCGCTCGCCTTCCATCAGCGTGGCTCGGCGCAGCTCGCGGCCGGGTTCGTCACCTACGGTCCGCAGACCTCGCTGGTGCTGACGCTTGGCGAGGGCGTCGACATCTTCACGCTCGATCGCAAAGCCGGCTGCTTCCGCCTCGCGCGCAGCAGCGTGCAGGTCTCGGAGGCGTGCGAGGAATTCGCGATCAACGCGTCCAACCGCCGGCACTGGGACCCGCCCGTGCGCGCCTTCATCGACGAATGTCTCGCCGGCATCGACGGACCTGCGAACCACGATTTCAACATGCGCTGGATCGGCTCGCTGGTCGCGGAAGTCTATCGCATCCTCACCCGTGGCGGCGTGTTCCTCTATCCCTCGGATGCGCGGCCCGGCTATGGCGACGGCCGCCTGCGCCTGGTCTACGAGGCGCAGCCCATGGCCATGATCATCGAGCAGGCCGGCGGTTCGGCCTCGACCGGGCGCGAGCGCATTCTCGATCTTTCGGCGCAGAGCCTGCACCAGCGCGTGCCCCTGATCATGGGCTCGAGCAACGAGGTGCGGCGCGCCGCCGAACTGCATTGCGATCCGCTGCTGGTTGCGAGCGTCTCCGCGCCGCTGTTCGCGCGGCGCGGCTTCTTCCGGCTGTGAGGGAGGTGACCCATGTCCAGGAAGCATCCGATCATCTCCATCACGGGCTCCTCCGGCGCCGGCACCACCTCGGTCAAGAAGACCTTCGAGCAGATTTTCTTTCGCGAGAAGGTCAATGCCGCCTACATCGAGGGCGACGCCTTCCATCGCTACGACCGCGCCGAGATGCGCACGCAGATGGCTAACGAGGCCGAGCGCGGCAACAAGCACTTCAGCCACTTCAGCCCGGAGACCAATCTGTTCGAGGAACTGGAGCGGGCCTTCCGCGACTACGGCGAGACCGGCACGGCGACGACGCGGCACTACGTGCACGACGCCGAGGAGTCCGCGCTGCATGGCGCCGCACCCGGCACCTTCACCGACTGGAAGCAGCTGCCGGAAAACTCGGACCTGTTGTTCTACGAAGGCCTGCATGGCGCTGTCGTCACCGACAGGGTGAATGTCGCGCGCTACGCCGATCTCAAGATCGGCGTCGTGCCCGTCATCAATCTCGAATGGATCCAGAAGCTGCACCGCGACCGCAGCGCGCGCGGCTATTCGACCGAGGCCGTCACCGACACCATTCTGCGGCGGATGCCTGACTACATCCACTACATCTGCCCGCAGTTCACCGAAACCGACATCAACTTCCAGCGCGTGCCGACGGTGGACACCTCAAATCCGTTCGTCGCACGCTGGATCCCGACGCCGGACGAGTCGATGGTGGTAATCCGCTTCAAGAATCCGCGCGGCATCGACTTCCCCTATCTGCTGTCGATGCTGCCGCAAAGCTGGATGTCTCGCGCGAATTCGATCGTGTGTCCGGGCGCGAAGCTCGATCTGGCCATGCAACTGATCCTGACGCCGCTGATCATGCAGTTGATCGAGCGCAAGCGCAGCTTGAAGTGAGCGAGGAGAGAATCCGATGAACATCTCCGTCCATGCCGAAGCCGACCTCACGGCGGTCACGCACAACGATCTCGCCAATGCCGTCCGCTTCCTCGCGGTCGATGCCATCGAGACGTCGCAGTCCGGCCATCCCGGTCTGCCCATGGGCATGGCCGACGTTGCGACCGTGCTGTTCTCGCGCTTCCTGAAATTCGACTCGGCGCACCCGAACTGGCCGGACCGCGACCGCTTCGTGCTGTCAGCGGGGCACGGCTCGATGCTGCTCTATGCACTCCTGCATCTCACCGGCGGCGATATCAGCCTCGATGACATCAAGGCCTTCAGGCAATGGGGCTCGAAAACGCCGGGCCATCCCGAGTATGGCCATACGCCAGGCGTCGAGACCACAACGGGACCGCTGGGGCAGGGGATCGCGACCGCCGTCGGCATGGCGCTTGCCGAGCGCATGGCCAATGCGCGGCATGGCGACGGTCTTGTCGATCACTTCACGTACGTGATCGCCGGCGACGGCTGCCTGATGGAAGGGATCAGTCAGGAGGCGATCTCGCTTGCCGGCCATCTCGGGCTCGGCCGCCTCATCGTGCTGTTCGACGACAACGGCATCTCCATCGACGGGCCGACCTCGCTTGCGACGTCCGACGACCAGCTCGCGCGCTTCGCCGCGTCCGGTTGGTCGGTGCGCCGCGTTGACGGACACGATTCCGAAGTTGTCGCGCAAGCGATCGCAGAGGAGCGCGAAACTGCAAAACCGTCGCTGATCGCCTGCCGCACCGTCATCGGCTATGGCGCGCCGGATCGGCAAGGCACCGAGAAGGCGCATGGCGCGCCGCTCGGCGCCGAGCAGGCCGCGGCAGCGCGGCGGGCGCTGGGCTGGGATTATCAGCCCTTCGTCGTGCCTGTCACGGTCGCAAAGGCGTGGCGGATGATCGGCCAGCGCGGACAGGTCGCGCGTCTCGCCTGGCTCGATCGTTACGAAAACGCCACGCCCGAGCAGCGCGGGCTGTTCATCGAGGGCAAGTCGGTTGCCCTGCCGAACGCCTATGCCCAGGCCTCGGCGAAATTGCGCGAGCGCTTTGCCAGCGAGCGTCCGAAGCTTGCGACGCGGCAAGCCTCGCAACAGGTGCTCGACGCGATTGCAGGTACGATTCCCGGACTTGTCGGCGGCTCCGCGGACCTGACCCATTCGAATCTGACTCAGGCCAAGGTGCAGACGCCGGTCCGGCGCGATGCGTTCGCTGGTGACTACATCCATTACGGTATCCGCGAGCACGGCATGGCCGCCGCGATGAACGGCCTCGCGCTGCATGGTGGCTTCATTCCCTATGGTGGCACCTTCCTCGCCTTCTCCGACTACAGCCGGCCGGCGATCCGCCTTGCGGCCCTGATGCGGCTGCGTGTCATCCATGTGATGACGCACGACTCGATCGGTCTCGGGGAGGATGGTCCGACGCATCAGCCGGTCGAGCACCTGGCGTCACTCCGTGTCATTCCGAACCTGCTGGTGTTTCGCCCCGCAGACGCGGTCGAGACGCTGGAAGCCTGGGATTGCGCGCTCGAAGCAAAAGACCGGCCCTCCGTGCTCTGCCTGTCGCGTCAGGCGCTGCCGACCTTCCGCAGCGATGTCCGCGGCAGGAACCGGGTCGCACGCGGCGCCTATCTCATCGTATCGCCGGACGGCGGCCGCGATGTGACGTTGATGGCGACCGGTTCGGAAGTCTCGATCGCACTGGAAGCCGCCCGCCTGCTCGCGACAGAGCACGTTCGTGCGGCCGTGGTTTCCGCGCCGTGCTTCGCGCTGTTCGAGGAGCAGCCGGAGGCATATCGCGCCGCGGTTCTCGGGACCGCGCCCTGCGTCGGCATCGAAGCGGCCGTCGCCGGCGACTGGCATCGCTGGATCGGCGCGGACGGCGAATTCGTCGGCATGCGCGGCTTCGGCGCTTCGGCGCCGGCGCCGGTGCTTTACCGCGAATTCGGCATCACGCCGCAAAGGGTTGCCGAAGCCGCCCGCCGGGCCATCGCCCGCGCTCGCGAGCAATAACAGGAGGACTCGTCGTGGCCCGTATCACCCTTCGCCAGCTGCTCGATCACGCCGCAAGTCATGGCTACGCGGTGCCGGCGTTCAACATCAACAACATGGAGCAGGGCATCGCGATCATGCAGGCGGCGGCCGAGGTCGATGCGCCCGTCATCATCCAGGCCTCGCGCGGCGCGCGCAGCTATGCCGGCGACCTCATGCTCTCGCACATGATCGATGCGCTGGAGCGGACCTATCCGGACATTCCGCTCTGCATGCATCAGGACCACGGCAATGACGAGGCGACCTGTGCCTCCGCGATCGCCCATGGCTTCACCTCTGTCATGATGGACGGCTCGCTCAAGGCCGATGCCAAGACCGCCGCTGATTACGATTACAACGTCGCTATCACGCGCCGCGTGGTCGATCTCGCCCATTGGGTCGGGGCCTCCGTCGAAGGCGAGCTCGGTGTGCTCGGCTCACTCGAGCACGGCGGCGGCGAGCAGGAGGACGGGCACGGCGTCGAAGGCACGGTCAGTCACGACCAGCTCCTGACCGATCCCGACCAGGCCGTCGACTTCGTCCGGGCCACCAAGGTCGACGCGCTCGCGATTGCGATGGGGACCTCGCATGGCGCCTACAAATTCAGCCGCAAGCCCGATGGCGACATCCTGGCGATGCGAGTGGTCGAGGAGATTCATCGTCGGCTGCCGAATACGCATCTGGTGATGCACGGCTCCTCCTCGGTGCCGCAGCCACTCCAGGACATGTTCAATCAGTTTGGCGGCGAGATGCCGCAGACCTGGGGCGTGCCGGTGGAAGAAATCGTCCGCGGCATCAAGAGCGGCGTCCGCAAGGTCAACATCGACACCGACTGTCGCCTGGCGATGACCGCGGTGTTCCGGAAAGTAGCCGCGCAAAGCCGTAACGAGTTCGATCCGCGCAAATTCCTCAAGCCTGCGATGGATGCGATGCGCGAACTCTGTCGCGACCGTTTCGAGCAGTTCGGCACTGCGGGGCACGCCAGCAGGATCAAGGTCGTTCCCTTGAGCGAGATGGCGCGGCGCTACCGCACCGGCGAGCTCGACCCGCGCACCGGAGCTCGCGCGCCGGTTGCGGCCTAGTCATTCAGAGAGAGAAAAGCAGGAGAGAGAGCCATGAACGCACATGCTGGAACGGTCCGCGGCAAGGAGCGCTATCGCTCGGGCGTGATGGAATACAAGCGCATGGGCTATTGGGAGCCCGACTACACGCCGAAGGATACCGATGTCATCGCACTGTTCCGCGTCACGCCGCAGGAAGGTGTCGACCCGATCGAGGCGTCGGCGGCCGTTGCCGGCGAATCCTCGACCGCCACGTGGACAGTGGTGTGGACTGATCGCCTGACCGCGGCCGAGAAATATCGCGCGAAATGCTATCGCGTCGATCCGGTCCCGGGCACGTCGGGCTCGTATTTCGCCTACATCGCTTATGACCTCGACCTGTTCGAGCCGGGCTCGGTCGCGAACCTCTCGGCGTCGATCATCGGCAACGTCTTCGGCTTCAAGCCGCTCAAGGCGCTGCGGCTGGAGGATATGCGCTTCCCGGTCGCCTATGTGAAGTCGTTCCAGGGACCGGCAACCGGGATCGTTGTCGAGCGCGAGCGGCTCGACAAGTTCGGCCGGCCGCTGCTCGGCGCCACCGTGAAGCCCAAGCTCGGGCTCTCGGGTCGCAATTACGGCCGCGTGGTCTACGAGGCGCTGAAGGGCGGGCTCGATTTCACCAAGGACGACGAGAACATCAACTCGCAGCCCTTCATGCACTGGCGCGACCGTTTCCTCTATTGCATGGAGGCGGTGAACCGGGCGCAGGCGGCCTCCGGCGAGGTGAAGGGCACCTATCTGAACGTGACCGCGGGCACGATGGAGGACATGTACGAGCGCGCCGAGTTTGCCAAAGAGCTCGGCTCCTGCATCGTCATGATCGACCTCGTGATCGGTTACACCGCGATCCAGTCCATGGCCAAATGGGCGCGGCGCAACGACATGATCCTGCATCTGCACCGCGCCGGCCACTCGACCTATACGCGGCAGAAGAGCCACGGCGTGTCGTTCCGCGTCATCGCCAAATGGATGCGGCTCGCGGGTGTCGACCACATTCACGCCGGCACGGTGGTCGGCAAGCTCGAAGGCGATCCCAACACCACACGCGGTTACTACGATGTCTGCCGCGAGGATTTCAATCCGACCAGGCTCGAGCACGGCCTGTTCTTCGACCAGCACTGGGCGAGCCTCAACAAGATGATGCCGGTGGCGTCTGGCGGCATCCATGCAGGTCAGATGCATCAGCTGATCGATCTCCTCGGCGAAGACGTCGTGCTGCAATTCGGCGGCGGCACGATTGGACATCCGATGGGGATCGCGGCGGGCGCGATCGCCAACCGCGTAGCGCTGGAAGCGATGATCCTCGCCCGCAACGAAGGCCGCGACTACGTCCACGAGGGTCCGGAGATCCTGGCCAGGGCGGCCGAGACCTGCACACCGTTGAAGGCGGCGCTCGAAGTCTGGAAGGACGTGACCTTCAACTATCAATCCACCGACACGCCGGACTTCGTGCCGACCGCGCTCGAAACCGTGTGAGGAGACGGAATATGAAACTGACCCAGGGTTGCTTTTCGTTCCTGCCTGACCTCACCGACGACCAGATCACCAAGCAGGTGCAATACTGCCTCGCCAATGGCTGGGCGGTGAACATCGAGTTCACCGACGATCCGCATCCCCGCAGCACGTATTGGGAGATGTGGGGACTGCCGATGTTCGATCTTCAGGACGCCGCCGGCGTGATGATGGAACTCGCCGAGTGCCGCAGGGTGTATGGCGACCACTACATCCGCATCAGCGGCTTCGACGCCAGCCATGGTTGGGAATCGGTGCGGATCTCCTTCCTGGTCAACCGGCCGAAACAGGAGGCCGAGTTCGCGCTGGTACGGCAGGAGGTTGGTGGCCGCGCGATCCGGTACAGCACCGTGCGCAAGGTCGCCCACGCCTCGCAATAGCCATTCCTCTCCGCGCGGAGCGCTCCCTGCTCCGTTTCCTTGGCGGACCACTGCTTCGCCGCTCCCCCCGCGGCGAAGCTCTTTTCTTCGAGGGTAACCATGCTCGACGTTCCCCACGCGACCACCGCTGAAAGCAACGAGACCAGCTTCGATCTCCGCAAGGAGGCCGAGGCGGCCGGGATTACCGAGACGCTGCAACAGCTCGAGCAGGAATTGACCGGGCTCAAGCCGGTGAAGAGCCGCTTGCGCCAGATCGCCTCGCTGCTCCTGATCGAACGCATCCGGCAGCGTGCCGGCCTGGCATCCGCGCCGCCGACGCTGCACATGTCGTTCACCGGAAACCCTGGCACCGGCAAGACCACGGTGGCGCTGCGCATGGCCAAGATCCTGCACGGGCTCGGCTTCGTGCGGCGCGGGCAGGTGATCTCGGTGACGCGTGACGATCTCGTCGGGCAATATATCGGCCATACCGCGCCGAAGACGAAGGAGATCCTGAAGAAGGCGATGGGCGGCGTGTTGTTCATCGACGAGGCCTATTACCTGCACCGTCCCGACAACGAGCGCGACTACGGCCAGGAGGCGATCGAGATCCTGCTCCAGGTGATGGAGAACCAGCGCGAGGACCTCGTCGTGATCCTCGCCGGTTATGGCGAGCGGATGACGAGCTTCTTCGCCTCCAACCCCGGCTTCCGCTCGCGCATCGCCCATCACATCGAATTCCCGGATTACGCGGAAGCCGAGCTGCTCGTCATCGCCGAGCTGATGCTGAAGGAACGCGGCTATCGCTTCTCGACCGCGGCGCGCGAGGCTTTCGAGCGATACATCGCGCTGCGCCGGACCCAGCCGTTCTTCTCCAACGCACGCTCGATCCGCAACGCTGTCGACCGCATCCGCCTGCGGCAGGCCGATCGCCTGGTGTCTGATCTGGACCGCATGCTCGATGTCGCTGACCTCGAAACGATCGATCCTGCCGACGTCCTGGCGAGCCGCGTCTTCACCGGCGGTGCTGACGCGCGGAGTGTCAAGCCATGACCAAAGAGATCATCATCGCTCCTTCGATCCTCGCTGCGGATTTCGCACGTCTCGGCGAGGAGATCACGGCAATCGACGCGGCCGGCGCCGACTGGATTCATTGCGATGTGATGGACGGACATTTCGCGCCGAACATCAGCTTCGGTGCCGATGTCATCAAGTCGATTCGGCCGCTGACGAGGAAGGTCTTCGACGTGCATCTGATGATCGCGCCTGTCGATCCTTACCTCGAAGCGTTCGCCAAGGCCGGAGCCGATGTCGTCACAGTGCATGCCGAAGCCGGCCCGCATCTCGATCGTTCGCTCCAGGCGATCCGCGCGCTGGGCAAGAAGGCCGGCGTCAGCCTGTGTCCGGCAACGCCCGAGAGCGCGATCGAATATGTGCTCGACCGTCTCGACCTCGTGCTGGTGATGACGGTCAATCCCGGATTCGGCGGCCAGTCCTTTCTCGAAGCGCAGTTCGAGAAGATCGCGCGCATCCGAAGCATGATCGGCGAGCGGCCGATCCGGCTCGAGGTTGATGGCGGCGTCACGCGCGACAACGCCGCGGCAGTTGCAGCTGCCGGCGCCGATGCGCTGGTGGCGGGGTCCGCCGTATTTCGCGGCAAGAGCAGTGCCGACTATGCCGGCAACATCGCGGCCATTCGCGTTGCTGCGGAGACCGGCCGGGTTTCGAAATTGCAAGATAGTTCCGCGCAGCCGATGCGTGCCGGAGGACGCGCGCTCACCCGGTAGACTACGGATGAGATGGGTGGCGATGCTGGTGTGGTTCGACTTGTACCAAGGCGCGCCACTCTGATCCGGAGTTCCACGGAGAATGCCGCGCAAACCGGTCGGCTTTTTCAGGCCGGAGTAACCAACGCATCCGAGACGGGGATTCGATTAACGCCCGCTCAATGCTAAGCGTCTCAATCTGCGGTTTAGGAACGCTGCGAGAGCACGGGGATGCGGATCGAAGATATTTGCGGGCATGAGGCATGCATGCGGCGCCGAGCGACGGCATGATGCATCGCTTGTTCGCCGAGCAGCTCCGCTGCGCTACCGATGCCGCAGGGCAGGTCGATCTCGTCAAGCTCGGCGAGCTCGTCAGTGCGGCCTACGAGGCCAGCGACCGCGATCGCCAAAGGCGGACGGACGTGCGCGGACACACGCACGATGAGGTCGAGCAGGATCTGCTGCGGACCCGGGAGTTCCTCGATACCATCGTCGAGAACATACCGATCGCCGTGTTTGCGAAGTGCGCGAAGGATTCGCGCTATATCCTGCTCAATCGAGCCGGCGAGGACTACTATGGCGTGCCGCGCGAGCAGATGCTGGGCAGGACTCCCGAGGAGATTTTCCCGGCCCACGTCGCCTCCATGGTCAATGAGCAGGACCGCCGGGTGGTCGCCAGCGGCATGCCGATGGTCCTGGAGGAGCACCTGCTCGAGGCCAGCGTCAAGGGCCACGATCGCGTTGTCAATTCACGCAAGATGCTCATCACGGACGGCGCCGGTGAGCCGCAATATCTGGTCGGTGTGATCGAGGACGTCACCGAACGCGTCAACACGCAGCAACGCATCAGTCATCTCGCCCATCACGATTTGCTGACCGACCTGCCGAACCGCAGCGCATTCAATGCGGCGCTCGACGAGCGGCTGGAGCGGGCACAGGAAGTCTCGACAAGCTTTGCGGTCCTCAGCCTGGATCTCGACCGCTTCAAGGATGTCAACGACGTGTTCGGTCACCCCGTCGGCGATATGATGCTGCGGGCAGCCGCCGAGCGTCTTGTCGCAGAGGCGGATGGCGCCTTCGTCGCCCGCATTGGTGGCGACGAGTTCATGATCCTGATGGCCGACGATGTCAGGCGTGACGACGTGCTTTCGCTCGCAGAGCGTCTGGTCGAGGTAATCGGCAGAGAGCTCGAGGTCGACGATTATCTTTCCCATGTCGGGCTTAGTATCGGCATCGCTGTCTATCCGGACGACGGCGTCGACGCGGCAACGCTGGTTGCGAACGCCGATTCGGCGCTCTATCGCGCCAAGCGCGAGGGCCGGGGCAAGGTCTGCTTCTTCGAAACCACGATGGACCGGGAACTGCGCGACCGCAGGCTGTTGCAGCACGATCTGCGCGAAGCGCTCGAGCAGAACCAGTTTCAGGTCTACTTCCAGCCGCAGGCGCGAATGGACGGAGAAATCATCGGCTTCGAGGCCCTGATGCGCTGGAGCCATCCGATGCGGGGCTTTGTGCCGCCCGACCAGTTCATTCCGCTTGCCGAGGAGAACGGACTGATCGTCGAAATCGGTGAATGGGTGCTACGCGAGGCGGCGTCCTGGCCGCACCCGCTACGGGTTGCGGTCAACCTGTCGCCGGTCCAGTTTCAGGCCGGTGACCTCGAACGCTCCATCCACCAGATTCTGCTGGAGACGGGGCTCGCGCCGACACGGCTCGAAGTCGAAATCACCGAGGGCGTGTTGATCGGCGATTTCTCCCGCGCGCTCAATTTGCTACGTCGCCTGAAGGCGCTC
>Ga0209758_1003820_pt1 | contig 13239 bp, 11 predicted proteins | sample AraplaMF_Col_mMF_FD_184258 | JGI IMG/M metagenome (GOLD analysis project Ga0209758, IMG submission 184258) | Arabidopsis root microbial communities from the University of North Carolina, USA - plate scrape MF_Col_mMF (SPAdes) (version 2) | ecosystem: Host-associated > Plants > Roots > Endosphere... | reverse complement strand
GGTATCGCCCTCAGGAGAGGTCACTTCGATCAACCGATCAGGACAAGCTCTTCTGGCGGGACTCCCTGCGTTGCTCGGGTCCCATTTCGATGCGTTGTTCGAAGCAGGTTTCCATGGGGCTTTGGACGGGCTGCTGAACGGAGGGGTTATCCGAATTCGTGATCTGGCAGGCAGTGGGCTGTTCATGGCCTGTAGACAGATTGCTCAACGGAGCAACGCTGCCGAGTTGAGGAGCTATCAAAGAACTTCCGTTCCTGCGTTGATATCGAAAGGCGGCGCTCCCGACTTCGTGTGCGAGGACAACTCCATCTCGAAGTCGCTCGCGGAACTAACGGATGCGGTCAGTCTCGGGATGCCCATTCATGTCACCGGAGAGACAGGAACGGGAAAGGAGTTGATGGCACGGCATATTCATAAACTCAGCCAGCGAAAAGGTGAGTTTGTGCCCGTCAACTGCGGAGCCGTTCCGGAAGAACTCTTCATCTCCGAAATTTTCGGGCATGAGCAAGGGGCGTTCACCAATTCCCGCACGAAGGGAGCGCTTGGTCTCGCCCGCGCAGCCCATCGCGGAACGCTATTCCTGGACGAAGTGGCCGACATACCACTTGCCGCGCAGACTTCGCTACTCCGCTTTCTCGACAACATGGAGGTCCGTCCAGTCGGTGCAAACAAGATCGACAAGGTCGATGTCCAGATTGTCTCTGCCACCAATCGCAGTATCGAGGAGATGGTGGAACAGCGGCTTTTCCGTGCCGACCTATTCTACAGGTTGAATGCATTCACCGTCAGTCTGCCGCCACTCTCGGCGCGCAGTGATTTCGCGGAAATCGTACGCAAGCTGATGGAAGATTTGGCATCAGGGCTTCCAATCACCGACGCGGCGATTGCAGCGCTCCAGCGGCGAAAATGGCCGGGCAACATCCGCGAGCTTCGCACCGTTTTGCAGCGGGCGCTGGTTCGACGCCGTGGCGAGTATGTGGATGAAGAGTGTTTCCAGGAGCCCTTAGTCGCCTCGCTTACCTTAAACGACTGCTGCGACGAATGCAGTGATAGTCCGCTTAACTCTGCGCGCTGCAGGGAGATCAGAACCGTCCATCGACGGACCGGAGGCAATATCTCTCGAACTGCGCATGACCTCGGTCTGTCGCGGACCACAGTTTACAAACACGTCCGGTAGACGTCAGGAAGGTGCGATCTGCTGGCTCCCACCAGGAGTTGGTCGCTGTCCGGGCCACGGCAATCAAGGTCACTTTCGTGGTCACACACTTGCGGCGACTCGGTGCGGTCGCCAATCTCGAAGGGCTCCCGCCATCGTGCGTCCCGCAATGAGCAGCCTCCGCGCTCAGCGATATTCCTTGGGGCATGTTTCTCCCGAATAGACGAGGAAACATCGATGCTCGCTGAACGAAACCCTCCCGTTACTGAGGCCGATCCCGTAGACGCCGCGATGGCATGGCACGGAAACGATGCACGCGCGACGATCCAAGCGCTTCTCGAGGATCGCGTCCGGCTACAAGAACAGCTCGCGATTGCGAAGGCATGCGTGAGCAAGGGGTTCACCCGCGGCTGGCGTCCCCGAAAACGCCGTAGGTCTGGCGGTGAAAGCGCAAAAGACAACTGGAGCCATCAGAAGCGAGCTGGAGTGGGCATTGAAGGCAGTTTGGTCGGGAATTTCCCACAGTTCTATGGGTAAAGATCGACCCAAGGCGGAAATTCGTCTCATCCGGCCAAATTCTCACTTTTGGCCTATTGCAGCCGCTCGCGAGACGCTCCAGCGAGATAAACGAGACCGTAGGTTACAGTAACATACTCTGAATCCAACTGCCGATGGGTATGATGGGTATAACGTAGCTCCGTCACTGTTAGGACGGTGGCAGCCTTGGATTGTGAGAAAACGGCTTGATATTCTGCATTCGCAAGTAAGCCGGTGTCCAGATATGCATTGAACGAACCGAGCCAACGTCGCGGATGCGCTTCAGGGGAGATCAACAATGTATTCCAGACTGTATGGATACGTCGCGTGTGCGCTGGGATTAGCGACCACGATCTCATTGAGCGGCATGGCGAATTCCGCAGAAATTCAAACCACCGGCACACCCGGCTCGCCTGAAGCCACCACCACCATCGACGGGCGCTACTTGCCCAATCCGCCGCCGGCGTTCGGTGGCGACATTCAGACCAATGCCGCCCAGTCGAAGCCCTATTGGCCGGCGCGCATCGTGCCGCCCAAGGGTGCGCCTAATGTCCTGCTGATCATGACCGATGATGTGGGCTACTCCGCGCCTTCCACCTTCGGCGGCGTGATTCCGACACCGGCTCTCGACCGGGTCGCCGCCGAAGGCTTGCGCTATACAAGATTTCACACCACCGCCCTCTGCTCGCCGACGCGGGCGGCGCTCCTCACCGGCCACAATCACCACTCGGTGGCAACCGGCGTCGTGGTCGACCAGGCGACAGGCTATCCCGGCTACACCAGCATCATTCCGCGCGACGCCGTCGCCATCGGCGAGATTCTCCGGCAGAATGGCTACGACACATCCTGGTTCGGCAAGGATCACAACGTCCCGCAGTGGGAGGCAAGCCAGGCAGGCCCCTTCACCAATTGGCCGACCGGCCCGGTCAAGGGCTTCGACTACTATTATGGCTTCATCGGCGACGACACGAGTCAGTGGCAGTCGAACAACCTGTTTCGGAACACCACGCCAATCGAGCCTTACCTTGGCCATCCCGGCTGGAACCTGATCACCGCCATGGCCGACGACGCCATCCAGCACATCAAGACACTGAACGATGTGCAGCCCGACCGGCCGTTCATGATCTACTACGCGCCCGGCGGCACGCACTCGCCGCATCACCCCACCAAGGATTGGGTGGACCAGATCAGCGCGATGCATCTCTTCGATGATGGCTGGAACAAGCTCCGCGACACGATCTTCGCCAACCAGAAGAAGCTTGGCGTGATCCCCGAGAACGCTGAGCTCACCCCATGGCCCGACAGCCTCCCGAAATGGGATACGCTTTCGCCTGAGGCCAAGAAGCTCTACATCCGGCAGGCCGATGTCTACGCGGCATATCTCGCCTATACGGACCATGAGATCGGCCGCGTGATCCAGGCGATCCAGGACGCAGGCAAGCTCGACAACACACTGGTCATCTACATCAGCGGCGACAACGGCGCGAGCCCCGAGGGTACGCTCAACGGCCTGTTCAACGAGTTTGCCGTCGCAAATGCCGTGAGCCCTACCGTCGAAATGAATATGAAGTTCTATGACGCGTGGGGCACCGACCAGACTTATCCGCATTACGCGGTGGGCTGGGCTTGGGCCTGGGACACGCCCTATCAGTGGACGAAGCAGGTCGCTTCCCACTTCGGGGGCACCCGCAACGGCATGGCGATCTCCTGGCCCGCGCGCATCAAGGACAAGGGCGGCATCCGCAATCAGTTCAGTCATGTGATCGATATTGTGCCGACAATTCTCGAAGCGACGGGCCTTCCGCAGCCGGAGTCAGTCAACGGCGTCGCGCAGCGGGCGATCGAAGGCGTGAGCATGGCCTACAGCTGGGACGACCCCAAGGCGCCGGACCGCCATACAACCCAGTATTTCGAGATGTTCGGTTCTCGCGGCATCTATCACGACGGCTGGGTCGCCTCGGCGCCCCCGGTCGGAGCCCTGGATAATCACATTGGAGAAGCCACCGGAAGATGTCATGAACGGCTTCAAATGGGAGCTTTATGATACCAACAAGGACTGGACGCAGGCCCACGATCTGGCCGCCAAGATGCCGGACAAGCTGCGCGACCTTCAGCAACTGTTCACGATGGAGGCCGCCAAGTATCGGGTATTCCCCCTCGACGATACGCGTCTTACAAGATTCATTTCGGAGAAACCGAGCTATTCGCCAGGCCGCACCGAGTTCACCTATTCGGGCACGGTGATGAACGTGCCGTACCCGGATACGGGCTCTGCGCCGAGCCTGCTCAACAAGTCCTACACGATCACCGCCGCGCTCGAGGTGCCCGAGGGCGGCGGTGAAGGCATGCTGATGACAGACGGCGGTCGGTTTGCCGGCTATGGCTTCTATCTGCTCAAGGGGGTTCCGGTATTCACCTGGGATCTGGTTGATCTCGAACGCGTGAAGTGGAAGGGCAAGACAGCGCTCGCGCCCGGCAAGCATACGGTCGAGTTCGACTGGAACTACGACGGTCCGGGTCTCGGCAAGGGTGGCACCGGCACGCTGAAAGTGGATGGCGAGGTGGCGGACAGCCATCCCATGCCGCACAGTCTGCCGATCGCCGTCGCCTGGGACGAAACATTCAACGTGGGCATCGACACCGGTACGCCAGTGGACGACAGCGACTACCAGGTACCGTTCGCCTTTACCGGGAAGATCGACAAGCTCACGGTGAAGCTTGCGAAGCCGTGATAGCGCGGCCAGAGCAGGCTGAATTGAGCCGCCGTAGCTATGTCGCGATAATTGCGCCCGGTTACGGCGGCTGTTCGCCTGAATAGGCCATTGCGCCCATATCGCCGATCTCTATGGCGCTTGCCGGCCTGGCCAGCGTAAAGACCTCGTGCCGATGGAGATTGACGGGGCGATCCCAGGCTCAACCGTTACCGTGCTTTGGCAGCACGGAACATCTCCAGCCTACTTTTCGCATGCGCAGAAATCGCAAACCATTGAACGACCCGCCTCCAGAACCAAGGTAAGAGATCGCCCGTTCGACGGTCTGGCGTCGACAGCGCGGAGCGGGACGCCCGGATGTCTTAGCCCAACCTCCACTCCTCCTGCCTTGTGAGTGACCTCTCAATGAGGTCGATCGACTTCAATGACTTCGTCAACGCCATCTCGCAATTCCTCGCGCCACCACCCATTACGACGTCTGTCGCAGCGTGCGGCTCACCCCACTGTTCACTCATTGATCTGTCAACCGTATATCTGTGCCCCTTTAATGTTCGGGGGCCATAAAGGCCGCGTACGATTTCGCACTCCTCTTGTTCCGCCCCCGAGAAAACTCCCCGAAACCTGCGACGCACTTTCCGCCAGTAGGTTAAGCTGCGCCACAGACATCATCCTGCATGGCAGCAGTGATGAGCGCGGCATCCTCCGGCTCGATGAGGAAGAGGCCGAAGCGCAACTGATAACCCCAATTGCTGGTGCGGGTAAAGGCCAGCCGACCGAGGAGCGGGCGGATCGGCACCTCGGTCGCCGGCCACCACTCGACATCCCGCCGCCAGGGTACGAAACCGGGGAACATTTCCGCTTGATAGGCTGAGCGGTCGATAATGGTCCCGATTGCTGTAAAAGCCTGCAGGCGGTCCTTGCCGCGGAAGGTCTCGGAGGGCGAGTAGTAGATGACGGTGTCGCCAGGGGCGGTCCGTCGCAACGGTCCACCCTTGCCGTGGCAGACCTGCATGAAGCCTGCGTTACGCCCGATCCGTACATGCTCGGCCGAGGCTACGGCGATCCACGCGCGCGCCATGGCTCAGGCTCCCGCCGAGACGGGATTGACCCGCATGCGGTGCGTGATGCTGCTGCTGAATTCTAGCTCCGACGGTGGTATCAGTATTGCTTCGTCATCGGCGTGCCATTGTGCGCTCGGCGCTGCGGTGGTCAGATAAAGAATGCAATTGGACATAATACTCTTCTGTCTTGGTGGGATAGGAGAAAGCGAACACCCGATGTTTGGCTGATCGAACCGTCGGCCGTTCTAAAGGGACGCTCCGCCATTGGCGGAGCGATGCGTTCTATCTAGTCGATATCTCCGGCCAGAGGCCGCAATATCTTGACCAAATCCGCGTTCTCAACGGTCGCAAAAAAAGCTGCATCGGCCGTCTCCACCGCCGTGATTGCTCTCTTTGCAACGTCGATGCCAACAGAGGTCGCCCTGATCACCTTCGCACGGGAATCGCTGGGATCGGGTTCCCTTGTGATCAAGCCCTTCGACTCCAGCCGTGCAAGGACGTCGGACGTCATCTTGATATCTGTACCGGCCTGACCGGCAAGCTGAGCCTGATTGGGCGGCTTGCCGGCGCGGCCAAGCCACATCGCTGAGGCAAGGAGGACGAACTGAACATGGGTGAGACCCAGCGGTGCCAGTACCGCCGTCATTACGCGCTGCCACCGCATGGTGGTTCGCCACAGAAGCAATCCGGGGCTCTCTGAGGCCTCCTTGTAGCGCGTTCCCAGCTTTTGCTCGTCACTCATGGTTTTCAAACGCTTTTGCGCACTCGAAAAGCCGTGCCATGGACACATCAAAATCTCCACTGATTTGAGGACCGAGTTCAGGCCCTACATCTGCGGCCGACGGCCCCGAAATTTCGAGCCGATGCGTTACTTGCGTTCCTTCTTCCACTGGCTTCAACGTATGGCGGAATAGCAATTTAAGATCACCGAATGACGTTTCATCGGCGTAAATGACGTTATCGACCAGATCGACAATCCACGACTCGAACGTTTCTTGTCCCGCAGGCGTCACCGAAACGCGTGTACCTTTGGCGAACGGGCCATGAAGAACAAATGTGTCTGATCCCTCATACGAGAGCCGGCCTTCGTGCAGCGCTTTAAGCGCTTCCCAGATCGGTCGCGCAGAGAGAGGGGAGATTGCAGTAAATTCGTTAGTCCACATGATGTCTCTGTTCCAGTTGGTTACTAGAATAGTCTGTACACTCACTATCCGTGCACGGATTATATGTCAAGCGGTTTATCGCGGCTGAGAGCCTACGAGCTGAATTTTGAATTCTCGGACTGAGCCGATCGATCTGGTTGGCCCCTCGACCAGAGCTTTGGCGGGGGGCGTATGATTCTGCAAAAATTCTGGACTGCGCGGCGACAATTACAGTGGCCGGTTAAGCGACAATTATGATGGCCGGTATGTTCGCGCGTCAGGCCTGCTCGCAGGGAGGGGCGAAGGAGACTGGTATTTGACGTGGTCGCGTCATGAACTTTGGTATTTCTCAGCGCAAAGGCTCGTTTCTCAAGCGGACGACTCGGTTTGACCAAATTTGATGTCTGAGAAGTGTCCGCATCCGATGGGGGATTCTCCAAAACCTTATTTCGCTGGAAAAAATGGCGGTGACGCGCGATCCGTGGACGATTTTGCGAACATCTCATTGCCATCCGCGGAGGACGCACGAGGAATTCGTCGTGCTTCTGCTTGAAACCGTAGTTCCATAAGTTACCTTATGCGATTCACAAATGTAGCCGCAAAGTTGAAGTGTCCTGTTTCTGCAAAGTTGGAATGTCACTCTCCCCGGGTTTCGATGACCTGGGAGATTGCGGATGGGATTGATAGCAATGAGCGAGCGCGACCTGCAGCGGATCGAGATTTTGTCGAAGGTGATTGACGGCCGGATGACGCTGGTGTCGGCGGCGCATGTGCTTGATCTGAGCACGCGCCAGGTGCGTCGTCTGCTGGACCGGATCAGAACCGGTGGTGCGGCATCGATCCGTCACAAGGCAATTGGTCGGCCGTCAAACAATCGCATCAGTGACGGCGTTCGGGATTACGCCATAACCCTGGTTGGCGAACGGTATGCGGACTTCGGTCCAACGCTGGCGGCGGAGAAGCTTGCCGAACGCGACGGACTTCGGGTTTCGCGCGAGACATTGCGCAGCTGGATGGTGGATGCCGGCCTGTGGCTGTCGCGCAAGCAGCGGCGGACGTTTCATCAGCCGCGGCTGCGACGTGAAGCTTATGGTGAGTTGGTGCAGATCGACGGGTCCGAACATCGCTGGTTCGGGGACCGTGGTGATCCCTGTTCGCTCTTGGTGTTCGTCGATGATGCGACGGGCAAATTGATGCAGCTGCGCTTCGTGCGCTCGGAAAGTGCCTTCAGCTATTTCGAGGCGCTGGCCTTGTATTTGCGCGATCATGGTGCGCCGGTTGCCTTTTACTCGGACAAGAATTCGGTGTTCCGGGTGGCAAAGAAGGATGCCAAGGGTGGCCAGGGCATGACGCAGTTCGGACGGGCACTTTCGGAGCTAAACATCGAGATTCTTTGTGCAAATTCGAGCCAAGCCAAGGGCCGCGTCGAGCGGATGAACCGGACACTGCAGGATCGGCTGGTCAAGGAATTACGGCTGGCCGGCATCGACACCATGGAGGCTGGCAATGCGTTCCTGCCGGGCTTCATGGAGCACTACAATGCGCGGTTTGCGATTGTCCCCGCCCGGCCCGATGACCTGCACCGGCCGATGAATCTGGCCCCGGACCGGTTGAAGGAGATCCTGTGCAAACGCGAGCAGCGCTATGTCGGATCACAGCTGACCTTTTCGTTTGAACGCAAGCGGATCATGCTGGAGGAGACCGAGGTGACGCGCGGTCTGGTTGGCCGCTATGTCGAGACCTATGCCTATGCGGACGGTCGTCTGGATGTGCGCTGGAAAGGCCATTCCCTGCCCTATACGGTGTTCGACATGGACCAGCGAGTGACGCATGCGGCGATCACCGAGAACAAGCGGCTCGGTGATATCCTGGCTTACGTCAAGGAGCGCCAGGACCAGCAGGTTAAGCCGGTCGTGAAGACCAATAGCGAGAAGAACGGCTACACGCCGCGTGGTCGCAAGCCGGGCCGCAAGACGGATTTCATGAACGATCCGGAGGTGATCGCAAAGCGGGAGAAGGCGTTGATGAGGCAGGCAGCGGCGGAATAAAGATCATCAATGCACGCCAATGTCGCTTTGCGTATCCGATTCCAACTGCAGGCAAGCTGCCCAAAGTGGCGTCTTGTGGAAGGATCCGTCTTGGAGAAGCGTGAGCCCCTCTCGTGCCTCATAGAGCAAGCCGAGCCAGCATAAGCGTTGGAAGACGCCATACTTAAGATCGGATTTCAACTCCCAGGCTTCCATGGTCATTTCGGTGTCCGAAAGGTGCGCCAGATCTGGATAGAGGATTTTCATAACGTCTATCAGTGAGCAACCTTCTCTGGCCTTGATATTGAGAAGATTGAGGAACAGGCGCCACCAGCGCAACCGCTCGCGCACCTCCTGTTCCTGTTCGATGTCGTGGACATACGAATAGAGATAATCCGTGGCGACCAGATCGAAGAAGGCTTGCGGGTTCACCAGAAACTCGCGGCCACGTCTGGTTGGCAGCAGCACATTCCTTTTCCGGCGAAGAAGCTTCAGATGGCGGGCCATGTCGCGTACGACCCAAAGCGGCGGCATGTCGCTTTCATTGAGCACCTTGTTCATGCTGTAAAGGTCTTCGGCCGTGAACCCTGGCCAGAGGAAGTGCACAGCGGCCCAATGCACGAACTTGCGGTTCATGGCGCCGGTCGCCGTCAATCCTATGCCCCTCTCGCCCTCAGCATAGGCAACAGAAAGAAGCATGCCGCGAAGAAGTGGTGACAGCGCGGCGACATCGACGTCACCCAGCAACTTGATTTCCGGAAGCATGCGGCTTTGATTCCTACCCCGCGCCATGCAGGTCTCGACGAGTATCAACCGGCAAAACAACAATTGCTACTGAGAAAGCTAAAGCCGAAGGGGTGTCCCTCACCCGCCCCGATCTGATCTTGCAACCGGATCAGCCGCTCAGATCGGGGCTGGTCGTCATGCCGTGTGGCCACCCAAACGGACATTTTAACTTTGCACAAAAGCGGACATTCCAACTTCCCCGCCACAACAAATGTAAGAGGGTGGGTTCAAGGATGAAGTGCGACTTGCGAATGATACCAATGGGTTATCACTCGCAAGGAAGATGCAATGAAACGGACCTACTCCCATATTGATCTGGATGAACGACGCAAGATCGCCCGGTGGCGAATGACTGGCCTGAGCGTTGAGAGTATTGCCGAGAAGCTCGGCCGGCATCGTTCGACGATCTTTCGGGAGATCAAACGCAACACGTTTATCGACAACGATGTTCCGGATCTCAACGGCTACTACTGCGTCACAGCGCATGATATCGCTTGTGATCGGCGTGCGAAGCTGCGGAAGCTGGCGCGCTTCTCTGACGTCAGACAATCTGTCATCGACCGGATCGTACACGGCTGGTCGCCACAGCAGATTGCAGGACGCATGCGCCTGGAACGCCATCCGATCTCTGTCAGCCACGAGACGATCTACAAGTTCGCATATTCGCCCGACGGGCACGCCATCAAGCTGTGGCGGCACCTACCGGAGCATCGTGCGCGACGCCGACCACGACATGCCCGACGCAAGCATGGTCAACGGTTTAGCCCGGAACTCAACATCTTGCGGCGCCCAGATGTCGTTGCCGAGCGCAAGCAGTTTGGGCATTGGGAATGCGACCTGATCCAGTTTCGGAAAAAGTTCGGAAAGGCCAATGTGACGTCGCTGGTCGAGCGAGTCAGCCGCTTCGCGATCTTCCTGCGCAACAATGACCGTCAGTCCCGTCCTGTCATGGACGGCCTTGTTCAAGCACTGCAGGCCCTGCCCCACCTTGCTCGCCGTTCCATCACCTTCGACCGGGGGACGGAGTTCACTGACTGGCCGTATCTGCAAGCCAGCATCGGCGCCCAAACCTGGTTTTGTGATCCGCAATCGCCCTGGCAAAAAGGCACCGTCGAGAACACCAATGGCCGGGTCCGGAAATGGCTTTCGAGAGAGGTCGATCCACTGTCCGTGACCGACGCCGACCTGATCGACATCTGCAATCGGCTCAATGATACGCCACGCAAATGTCTTGGCTATCGAACGCCCGCAGAGGTCTTCCGCAAGAAACTGCTCGCCCAGATGCGGTATGCAGGTTAGCTTGACCAAGCCCGCAAGTCGCGGTTCAGCATGAACTCACAACCCAACTTCTCCGCCACAGAAGATCGGACAAGGTGGAAAGAGCTCGCTAATCTACACCCTTTCTTTGTGCGTAGACTGCCCTACAATCCCCTGGGACAGTCGGAGCCGTTGCCATGCGCGCCTTTCTCGCAGTTTTCATTCTGTGTGTCGCGTCCTTCGTTTTGCTCGCGACCGCTCGCGCCGAAGATCCGATCGACACGACGCGCACGATGATCGAGGCGCAGATCAAAGCGTTCCTGAACGACGACGTTGATACGGCCTATTCCTTTGCCGCACCCGGGATCAAGGCGATCTATCCAGACAAGAACGTCTTCTTCGCCATGGTCAAGAAGAGCTACGGGCCGGTCTATCACCCCGGCAACTATGCCTTCGGGCGCAGCCGCTCGATCGACAATGGCGCGATGATCTATCACGAGGTACTGATATCAGGCCGTGACGGCAAAGACTGGACCGCGATCTATCAGGTGGCCCGTCAACCTGACGGGAGCTACAAGATCAACGGCGTCCAGATCGTGCCGAATACCGCAAGCAAGGGCATCTGAGTGGCGGGCAGGCGGGATTCGCAGTGCACCGCCCCTCGCTAGTTGCCCTTAGATGGGCTCCAGGTCGCCCCTCCCCCATTCCTCCATGGTCTCGGCCATGAAATCGGCGAAGCGTCCCTCGGCTATCGCCTTGCGGATGCCCTGCATCAGTTCCTGATAATAGGCAAGATTATGCCAGGAAAGAAGCATCCCACCGAGCGCCTCATTGGCACGTACGAGGTGATGCAGGTAGGCACGCGAGTAGCCGCGCGAGGCTGGGCAGTTCGACTGTTCGTCGAGCGGCCGCATGTCCTCGGCGTGACGGGCGTTGCGGATGTTGACCTTACCTCGCCGGGTGAACGCAAGCCCGTGCCGGCCGGAGCGGGTCGGCATGACGCAGTCGAACATATCGATACCGCGAGCGACGGACTTCAGGATATCGTCAGGCGTACCGACGCCCATGAGGTATCGCGGTTTCTCCGTAGGAAGAACCGGCAGCGTCTCTTCAAGCATCTTCAGCATGACGTCTTGCGGCTCGCCGACAGCGAGACCGCCAACGGCATAGCCCTTGAGGTCGAGATCGGTCAGTGCTGCGGCTGACCGGATGCGCAGCGCGGGCACATCCCCGCCCTGCACAATGCCGAACATCGCCTTGCCCGGCTGATCGCCGAAGGCGACCTTGCATCGCTCCGCCCAGCGCAACGAAAGCTCCATGGCGCGCTCGATCTCGCGCGGTTCCGCCGGAAGTGCCACGCATTCGTCGAGCTGCATCTGAATGTCTGAATCGAGCAATCCCTGGATCTCGATCGAGCGCTCCGGAGACATGTGATGCAGGCTGCCGTCGACATGCGACTTGAAAGTCACGCCCTGTTCGTCGAGCTTGCGGAGGCCAGAGAGCGACATCACCTGGAACCCGCCGGAATCGGTCAGGATCGGATGCTCCCAGCGGATTAGCTTGTGCAGGCCGCCGAGGCGCGCAACACGTTCGGCCGTCGGGCGCAGCATGAGATGGTAGGTATTGCCGAGGATGATATCGGCGCCCGTTTCACGAACCTGGTCGAGATACATCGCCTTGACCGTGCCGACGGTACCAACGGGCATGAAGGCCGGCGTGCGGATCGTGCCGCGCGGCATCGAGACTTCGCCCAGCCGCGCACCGGCGTCTGTCTTCTTGAGAGTGAACTGAAAGTTCTCGGTCATTTAGTCTTTCCGGAAAAGAAGGCTGGAATCGCCATAAGAATAGAAGCGGTAGCCCGTCGAAATCGCGTGCTGGTAGGCTGCGTGCATCGTCTCGAAGCCCGCGAAGGCCGAAACGAGCATGAACAGTGTCGAGCGAGGCAAATGGAAGTTCGTCATGAGCATGTCAACCGCCTTGAAGCTGTAGCCCGGCGTGATGAAGATGCCGGTGGCACCGGCCCAGGCGCGAATCTCGCCGTTCTCCTGCGCGGCACTTTCGATCAGCCGCAATGAAGTCGTACCGACGCAGATGATGCGCCCGCCCCTCGCCTTGACGGCATTGAGGCTCGCCGCCGTCTCGGCGCTGACATAGCCGCTCTCGAGATGCATCTTGTGATCGTCGGTGTCGTCGGCCTTCACAGGCAGGAAGGTGCCCGCACCGACATGCAGCGTCACGAAATGCCGCCCGACACCCGCCTTGTCGATGGCTTCGAAAAGATCAGGCGTGAAGTGAAGCCCGGCCGTCGGGGCAGCGACGGCACCCTCCTCGCGGGCATAAATCGTCTGGTAGTCGGCGCGGTCGCGCTCGTCCTCAGCGCGTTTCGCGGCGATGTAGGGCGGTAGCGGAATATGGCCGACGGAATGGATGGCCTCGTCGAGCATCGGTCCGGAAAGATCGAAGGCAAGCGTGACTTCTCCGCCCTCGCCCTTTTCTTCGACCGTGCATTCAAGCTTCCCGAGAAGGCAGCTGCTACCGTCGTGGCCGAACGAGATACGATCG
>Ga0209758_1003817_pt1 | contig 13248 bp, 16 predicted proteins | sample AraplaMF_Col_mMF_FD_184258 | JGI IMG/M metagenome (GOLD analysis project Ga0209758, IMG submission 184258) | Arabidopsis root microbial communities from the University of North Carolina, USA - plate scrape MF_Col_mMF (SPAdes) (version 2) | ecosystem: Host-associated > Plants > Roots > Endosphere... | reverse complement strand
CGTGATGGCTGATATGGCGCTGATGCGGCAATGGGCGCGCGCGGGATTGCTGAGCGAACTCGACAAGGGCGATTGGTTCGCCAAGATCGACCCGACCTTGCGCGAGGCGCTGTCGAAGGGCAAGGGCAATTTCGTCTTTCCGCTGGAGGTCATCGGTATTGGCAATTTCGTCAATATGGACCTGCTGAAAAAGGCGGGCATCGACAAGGCGCCGCAGACCGTCGACGAGGTGAAGGCGGCCTGCAAGGCGCTTAACGCCTCCGGTATTCAACCGATGGTCATGGCGCCTGGTTTCCCGGCCTCGGTCTTTGCGATGGCTCAGGGGCTGGCAGCCGGCGAGGCGCCGGCAGACGATTACGGTTCGGGTAAAGCGCCTTTCGGGGAGAGCAAAGCGTTTTCCGATGCGCTTGCAACGGTGCATCAGCTTGAAGAGGTCGGCTGCTTCAAGGGCAAGGAGCAAGCGGGTGTTGATCCATGGTCGACCGGTCTTCAGGAGTTCAAGGCCGGCCATTTCGCCATGATGCCGCAGGGCGCCTGGAATATTTCGGCTTTCAGCAAGGTTGTCGGGCTCAATTATGTCTTCACGCCTTTGCCCGGCCCGAAGGCTCCGGGCGTTGCTTTCGATCTCTTCGGCTTTGGCTGGGCGCTGCCCAAGCACTCCGCGCATGCGGATGCGGCAAAGACATGGATCGATTTCTTCAAGAAGGACGAAAACCTGAAGATCCTTCTTGAAGGTGAAGCTGCAGGCAGCCCATTTACCGGTGGCACCACCGGCACGCCCGCCTTGGCTGCGAGCTATGAGGCAGCGCGCACCGGCGGCGGACTGATCTGGTATCCGATAGGCGTGGGCCAATGGCCGTCTGCCGTGGAGGTCGAAATTTTCAGTTCCATGGCGGGCTTCCTCGCCGACACGTCCGCTTCGCCGAAGGACACGTTGTCCAAATGGGATGAGGTCGTCGAGGACCAGAATTGAGATCTTGCATCAGATTGCGCCCCTGATCATGGAGGGATCGCAATTTAAAGTCCAAATGCGATTGGGGCTTGATGTGACTTACGTCAAGCCTCGCTGACCTTGACGCATTTGCAGAAAACAGGAGGTAACATTGAGCCCTCGGATCCAGAAGGCCTTGTTTCTTGCGCCAGCCGTGCTCATGCTTGCGGTCTTCTTTATATTTCCCATCTTTGAAGCGCTGCGCCTGAGCTTCACCAATTCCGCGGGTCTCGGCGACTACGATTATGTCGGGTTCGAGAACTATGTCAGGATATTCACCCGGTCGCGATACTATGACACCTTTCGGGTGACTTTGGAGTTTGTGGCGATCGTCGTCGTGGTGCAGACGACCCTCGGTCTCATCTTCGCGACTGCGCTGCATGCGATGCCTCGCATACGCAACATATGTCGCGCAGCGCTGTTCATGCCGGCCATGATGTCGTTCATCATCGTTGGCTATGTGTGGTCGTTTATTCTTTCTCCTTTCAGCGGCGGGCTGAACGCGGTTCTTGACCTCATGGGTCTCGGCGCCTTCAAGCATGAATGGCTCGGCGATCCGACGACTGCCCTGCTTTTGGTTGCCGCCGCGCATGTCTGGATGTTTACAGGTTATACATGCGCGATCTTTCTCGCAGGTTATGCAAACATCCCGACCGATCTGGAAGAGGCCGCCCGGTTGGACGGGGCAAATGGCTGGCAACGGTTTCGCATGATCCAGCTGCCGCTCTTGGCCCCGAGCTTTACCGTCAACATCATGCTGTCGACGATCGGCACGATGAAAGCTTTTGAGCTTCCCTTCGTCATGACCAAGGGCGATCCGGACGGCGCCACGAGAACAGTTGGCCTGCAGATCATCCAGACCCTGTTTCGGGAATACCATTTTGGCCTGGCGAGCGCGCTATCGATCGTATTGCTCGTCATCGTGCTCCTGGTTGCCTTCGTGCAAAACTGGTTGTTGCGAGCCCGGGAGGATATTCTGTGACAATGACGACGAGACAATCGAACCAATTTCTGGCCAAGCAGTTCCCGGTCAAGCAGTTCCTGGCGCATGTTTTCGTGCTGGGGCTTGTCGCCGTCATGCTGCTGCCCGTCGCCTATATGGTGCTCATGTCGTTTCGCAATGGGCAGGAGGTCGTCAACGCCCCGCTGGCGCTGCCTGAGCATTGGCGCTTCGAGAACTATGCAAATGCCTATGAAAAGATGTCCTATCTGCGCAGCATCCTGAACTCGCTCGGGATCACCATTGCGGTCACCATTGCCGTCTCGTTCACAGGTGCGCTTGCTGCTTATCCGCTGTCGCGCTCGAAAAGCCGCTCGACCCAGGTGACGATTTCCCTTCTGTCGCTCTGCCTGGCAACGCCATCCTTTGTGACGATCACGCCGATTTATGAAACCTTCGCCAGAATAGGTCTTCTTGACACCTATCTCGGTGTCATCCTTGCCTTTACGGCGCTCAATCTGCCGCTTGCGATTTTCTTCTATACGAGTTTCATTCGCGCAATTCCAAAGGAGCTGGAAGAGGCGGCAGAATTGGACGGCTGCTCACAGTTCCAGATCTTTTGGTATGTGATCAGGCCGCTGCTTGGTCCGGCAACCGCCACGCTGTCGCTGTTTGTCATGCTGATGGTATGGAACGATTTCATCTATCCGCTGCTGCTTTTGACAGACGACAAAAAGTTTACGGTGATGATGAGCGTCTATCACTTTGTGGGCAATCACAGTCTCAATCCGGAAGAGCTGTTTCCAGCTGCGGTCTTGGGTTCGCTGCCGCTATTGGTTCTCTTCATTGTGTTCCAACGGCGAATTGTCAACGGGATTACAGCCGGAGCGGTGAAATGAGCGACGCACATCCACTTCAGGGCAAGACGCTCGTGGTTACCGGTGCCGGTGCTGGAATAGGGCTTGGCATCGTCAAGTCCTGTGTTCAAGCCGGCGCGACCGTGCTCGGTGTTTCGCTCTTGGCTGAGGAGAGGCAAGGGGTTGTTGCGGCCGGAGCCAAATTCCTCCAGGCCGACGTCAGCGATCCTGATGCCATTGCCGTTCTTGCGCGTGAGGTCGGACGGGCCTTCGGCAAGCTGGACGGTCTGGTCAACAATGCCGGCGTCACCATCGAAAGGCCATTTCTGGAAATGCCGTTGGAGGAACTCGACCTGCTTTGGCGGGTCAACCAGCGATCGGTGTTTGTCGTATCGCAGGCGTTGGTACCGCTGATGGGAAGGCCGGCTTCGATTGTCAACATTGGCTCCAATCATGCCCGCGCCACGCTTGCCGGATACGAGATGTATGCTGGCACCAAGGGCGCTATCGTGGCGATGACGCGGGCAATGGCATGGAGCCTCGGTCCGCTTGGTATCAGGGTCAATGCCCTTTGCCCCGGCTTGACACGCACGGAGAAAATCGCTGCTCTGGAGGCCGAAGACCCGGGGATGGCGGCGCACTTCCTGAAGGTGCATGCGACGGGAACCTATAATACCGTCGAGGACGTTGGAACCTTGGCGGCGTTTCTGCTTTCAGACAAGGCAGCCGCCTTGAGTGGAAGTGAAATTATCGCCGATCAGGGCATGTCGAGCCGGTTGGGCGCGTTCTAAGGCGAGGCGGTCGCGACGGGCTTGTCAGAACCCGTCGCGGCTCGACGCGTGATATCAATAGACTGCCTTGGGTGCCTTGTTTAATCCACAGTTTGCGTTATATGTAGGTCATCGACTGTTGGTTGTGTCCTTTGTCAAAGAGCTCGAAGCTCCTTCAGATTTCCTCTCAAGATCGATCTTTAGCCTTGTGAATAGACGCATGGCAGTAACGACTATTGAAAGGAGATCGTTATGAATTCAGGTACCGTTAAGTGGTTCAATAGCACCAAGGGCTTCGGCTTCATTCAGCCGGATGACGGCAGTGCGGACGTTTTTGTTCACATTTCCGCTGTGGAGCGTGCTGGTCTCGGCAATCTGTCCGATGGCCAGAAGATCAGCTATGATCTCGTCCGCGACAAGAAGTCCGGCAAGAATTCTGCCGACAACCTGCGCGCAGCCTAGGTCTCATTCGGCCCGGCTGACCACGGATGTACTGGCAGCTGAGAGCCTGATGGCAAAGGCCGGGTCACGCCCGGCCTTTTATGCTTTTGACGATCAATGCAGTTGAGTGAAACCGAATGGCACGAATGCCGAGATACGCTGTCGGCGACAGTATTGTTTTGAAAGACGGTTTCGTCCGTACCGAAGTGGCGGGCAGGACCTGCAAGATTGCGGCGGTTCTTCCCTCTGAAGGCAGTCGGCCGCAGTATCGCGTTCGATTCGAGACCGAAAACTTCGATCGGCGAATCCTGGAGAGCGATATCGACCTGCAGCAATCCGCGCCGCCTTCGCCCCAGACTGCAAGGGTCACGGATATTCAGGGCGGATCCTGGCTGAAAACGTCAAGTCTCAGGGTGCGGAAGTAGTCTCCACTCTGGTCCAACGGGCAAACGAGTTTGCCCACATGAAAGGAACGAATTTGCAGGTTCTCGTCCGAGACAACAACATCGACCAAGCGCTCCGCGTCCTGAAGAAGAAAATGCAGCGCGAAGGTCTGTTCCGCGAATTCAAGGCGCGCAGTGCCTATGAAAAGCCTTCCGAGAAGCGTGTTCGCGAAAAAGCCGAAGCGGTTCGCCGCCAGCGCAAGCTTGCGCGCAAGAAGCTTCAGCGCGAAGGTCTCCTTCCGACCCCGAAGAAGGCAGTCCGCCCGGCGCGTTGAATTGCCATCGGGCAGGCTCCGGCGAGAGAGAGCAGATGACTTCAAAAGACGAATTCTTCAATCCGGCCAAGGTCTCAGCGCGCGATAAGGCGGCCGTCACCGATACGACGGCGAGGGCCATCGTCAACGCTGAGACCGCAGCTCGTGAAAAAAAGACGGAGAAGCTAAAGGCCTTGCGCTTGCAGCACGAAGCCGAAGCGCCACCGGTAACCGCTCCTGCGAAGAAGCGGCGGACGGCGAGGAAGCCCGCTTCATCCTCCTAAGAGCTGGGCTACTCCTCGCTCGCAATTTCGCAGACGCGTAGGCATTTCGCTGCCAGTCATCGGTGTGCCAATTTCTGCGAGCGCGCAAACCATCGGCTGCGCAATTCATGCCGTCATCTGCCGCTCCTTGGCAGACGCCAGCAAGCGCGCAGCTGGCATCATCCGCAGACGCCGGCCGAAGGGGCCACGCACCTGATCGATCACTCCGCGGCGCGAAGCGGGCCGAGCATCACGTCGGTTGTGTAATTCTCGCGCATGAAGTTGATGAAGTTATCCTGGAACTGGCGGGTGTGGGCGTGTGCCAGCTCGTCGGCCAGATCAACGTTTCTGTCCCGGATCGCCTCCAGCATCTGACTGTGTTCGTCGGTTAAGAGATAACCCTCATGCGTTCGTTCCAGGTATTCGAAATGCAGATGCAGCATGCGCTGCCCCTGTGAGAGGAGCTTCTCGTAAAAAGACGCGAGATATTGGTTCTTGCCGGCATAGGCGATGGCCATGTGAAACTCCTTGTTCGCCTCCGACATTGCAAGATGGTTTCCCGTTTTGACCGCGGCCGCAAACGCCTTGTCACGCTTGGCGATGACCTTCAGGTCGGCCTCGGTCCGTAGCGCGGCGGCGAGCCGCGTATTCATGCGCTGGGCGATATCGAGCGCCTCGACATATTTCGGGAAGGTGGCAACCTCGATTGGCGCGACGATCGTGCTGCGGTTTGCAAGTGTGACGACCAGTTCATCGGCGCCGAGCCTGATCAGCGCTTCGCGCACAGGAGAGCGCGACATGTCGAAGCGTTCAGCAAGCGTCATCTCGTCGAGAAGCTGACCGGGCGGAAGCGTCAGGGCGAGAATCTCGTTTCGAAGCGTTTCGTAGACACTTTTCCAGCCCGTTCCGCGGACACGTTTCACTTCAGTTTCGTCAGACACTTAGGTCCCTTTCATGCGCGATGGCGCCATTGGGCCAGAAAAACAGCGTGTCGGCAATGTAATTTTTTCCGCTTGACATTGTCGACATGCTGTTGACACATAACAGCCAGTCGACACGCAGCCGACAGCAAAACAACAGAAACGGCTAGAGCCGACGAGTGGAACAACGCGCTTCGCGCACAGCAAAGAGGAATGCCGATGCTTACGAAGATGATGACGTCCGCCTTGCGGACGCTGCCCGCGCTCGCCCTTATGGGCGGGCTGACGATCACCGCAGCTCACGCCCAGACTGCAGAGGGATACTGGCAGGGCGTTCAAAAGGCGGGGGTCTTGAAGTGCGGCGCTGCCGTTGCACCACCCTACATCATGCGAGACCCTGCAACCGGCGACTATTCCGGCTTTTACGCAGACCTTTGCCGCGAGTTCGCCGACGTGCTCAAGGTGAAGCCGGAATTCGTCGATACGACCTGGGACAACATCGTGGCAGGTCTTCAGGCCGGCAAATGGGATGTCTCACTGGCGCTTAACCGCACGCCCGCTCGCGCCATGGCCGTCCAGTTCTCGATCCCGGCGATGGAATACCAGATCTCTCTCGCCTATAACAAAAGCAACCCGAAGATCCCTCAGCATCTGTCGCCGACATCGACAAGGCCGGCGTGACGATCGCTGTCATGTCGGGCACTGCCCAGGACAAGGCGATCTCGGCAGTGGTAAAGAATGCCACCATCATGCGTCTGCCGGGCAACGACGAAACACGTCTCGCCCTGACCTCCAAGCGCGCTGACATACTGGTCGACGCCTCCGACACCAACCAGCTTCTCACGCAAGCCAATCCCGACTGGGCTGTCGCGTTAAACCCGACGCCGGCGCTTGCCAAGCAGGGGGTCTCGTTCGGACTGCCGCATGGCTTGTCGGCCGCCGACGTCGAAGTCGTCAACATCTTCCTCGAAGAGAAGGTCGCGACCGGTCACGTCGACGAGTTGATCCGCAAGGCCGTCGATCAGGTCCTCAAGGGCACGAACTGATCCCATCGGGCGTCGGCGCCAAGCCGTCGACGCCTCAATCTTGCTTTTCAGACAAACCGAGATCGGCACGACCATGTCTTTCAGCCTTCCCCTCGTGAAAATGCAGGCGCTCCACAAAAGCTACGGGGATGGAGCAGTTCAGGTGCTGAAAGGCATCGACATCGAAATGAAGCCCGGTGAGCGCGTTGTCGTGATCGGTCCGAGCGGCGGTGGCAAAAGCACCTTGCTGCGCGTCATGATGGGGCTTGAGCAGATCGACAGCGGATCGATCAGCTTTGATGGAAAGGCCTACATATCGTCGCAGGGCACCGGCCGGAAGACGGCGATCGACACCGAGGTTCGTCGGTCGATCGGCATGGTTTTCCAGCACTACACTCTGTTCCCGCATCTGAACGTCACGCAGAACCTCATCCTTGCGCCCTGCAAGGTCCGCGGTGAAACCAAGGCAAAAGCCGAGACCCGCGCGCAAACCCTTCTCGAGCGCTTCGGGCTCGCTGCCAAGGCAAAAGCCTATCCCGCCCAGCTTTCAGGTGGACAGAAGCAGCGTGTCGCCATTGCCCGTGCCTTGATGCTGGATCCAAAACTGATGCTGTTTGATGAGGTGACGTCGGCCCTCGACCCAGAGCTCGTCAGCGAAGTCGAGCAGGTCATTCTCCAATTGGCGTCCCAGAACATGCCGATGATGATCGTCACCCACGACATGTGGTTTGCCAAGAACATCGCCTCGCGCGTGATCTTCTGCGCCGGCGGGATCGTTGTTGAGGATGGCCCTCCCGAACAGGTGCTGGGCGCACCAAAGGAGGAGCGCACGAAAGAATTCATCGACCGCGTCTTCCACATCAAGCAATAGGAGGCGGCCGTGAACTATACGTTCGACTTCAATGCGGTGTCGATCTCGCCGCTTCTGCAGGGTCTCTGGGTTTCCCTCGAGTTGACCGCGGCGGCCAATGTCATCGGCGTCGTCCTCGGTTTTGTGCTCGCACTCCTCATCATGAGCAATTACCGGATGATCCGGCTGCCCTTCATGCTGTTCGTCGAATTATTCCGGTGCACGCCGGCGATCGTCCAGATTGTCTGGATCTTCTACTGCGTGCCGATGATCTTCGACGTCTTCCTCGACCCGATCACGATGGGCGTGCTTGCGCTCGGGTTGAACCTCATGGCCTTCAACGCCGAAGCCTATCGGGCCGCGATCCAGGCCGTGCCGCGCGAGCAGCTCGATGCCGGGATTGCACTGGGCCTGTCACCACTGCAGCGAATTCTCTACATCGTCTTTCCGACCGCGTTCCGCGCCTCGATACCCGTATTGCTGACGAACGGCATCGTCATCTTCCAGCAGAGCGCGCTGGTCGCGATCGTCGCGATCCAGGATCTCATGTATCAGGGCAAGACGCTTGCCACCGAAACCTATCGCCCGATCGAGACGTTCACGGTCGTAGCCCTCATCTATTTTGCCGTGTCATTCCCGATAACCCAGATCGTCGGCTTGCTTGAACGCCGCCGGCAGCTTCTTTCCAGCTAGGAGACCAGGGATGACCCTCGACTTTGCAATCCTTCTGCGCTTCGAGCACGCCTTGCTGCTTGGCCTTTGGACAACCATCAAGCTGACCGTGATCTGCATCGCGCTTGGATGCTCCCTCGGCTTCCTCGTCGGTCTTGCCAGGACGTCGCGGAACCTTGCACTGCGGACAATCTCCGGCATTTACGTCGAGTTCTTCCGCGGCACACCCGTCCTCATCCAGCTTTTCTGGATCTTCTTCTGCCTGCCACTGATCCTCGGCGTCGAACTCTCCAACCTTGCATCGGGCGTTATCGCTCTGACGCTCTACATGGGGGCGATAACGAGCGAAACGTTTCGCGCCAGCCTCAAGTCGATCGGGCACGAGCAGATGGATGCCTGCGTCGCCCTGGGTCTGTCCCGCAATGTCCGCATCGTCAACGTCGTGCTGCCGCAGGCGGTGCTGCGCGCGATCCCGACACTGTTGTCCAACTGTGTCAGCCTCTTCAAGGAGAGCGCCCTTGTCTCTGCTGTCGGCATGGCTGACCTGATGTTCGTTGGCCAGAACATCTCGAACAACACGGCACGGCCGGTCGAGGTGCTGACAGTCGTTGCCCTGATCTATTTCGCCATCGCGTTCCCGCTGACGAGGGCGGTCTCCCTTATCGAGGGCCGCATTCTCAAGAAACTCGCGATCTGATCGCACCCATTCGAACCAACAGGAGAACTCTCATGAAACTGTCCGGCGTCATGCCCGCGCTGATCACCCCGTTTGACGCAAACGGCAGGGTCGACTTCAGGGCCTTCGAGAAACATCTGACCGCGCTTCGCGCCGCAGGTGTGACCGGCTGGGTGCCGATGGGATCGACGGGGGAATATTCGGCCCTTTCGAACGCTGAGCGCAACGAGGTCCTGAGGTTCGTAAAGGACTTCGCCGATGAAGGTGAAGCCCTGATTGCCGGAACGAATGCCCCCGCAACCCGGGAAGTCATCGACAACACGCTTCGGGCCAAGGAGATCGGCTACGACACGGTGCTGCTTGCCACGCCGTTTTACACCCGCCCGACACAGGACGAACTGCTGGCGCACTTTCAAAAGGTGCTTGACGAGACCAATATCAACCTCGTTCTTTACAGCTATCCGTACAAGGACGGGGTCGAGATCGGCTTCAACATTCTGGACGCGCTTGCCGATGACCCGCGCGTTCTCGGCATCAAGGAAAGTTCTGGATCACTCCAGCGTGCGATCGACATCCACGCCCGCTACGACGGCCGCATCGACCTCGTTTCGGGATCTGATGACATCGCGCTTGACTTCATGCTCTGGGGTGCGGACGCCTGGATCTGCGGACCGGCCAACTGCATGGCGAAGGCATGCGTCGATCTCGACCAGACCTTCCGCGCGGGCGACCTGGCCAAAGCGCGCGAAAAGATGATCGTCCTCTATCGTGCCATGAACATCCTCGAAAGTGGCAAGTTCGTGCAGAAGGTCAAGTATGGCTGCGAACTCCAGGGGCTACCTGTCGGCAATTGCCGCGCGCCGCTTGGCGAGTTGACCGCTGAGGAAAAGGCAGAGTTCAAGGCTGCCATGCAGCCGATCCTCAACTGGTAAGAGCCTGAAGCGGCTCGGCTCCACATTTCAAATTCTGTGAGGTTGTCGTGGCATCTACCGTGGTCGTCGGAGCCGGCATCATCGGCGTGGCAGTCGCTTACGAACTGCAGCGCCGCGGCAAGCAGGTCACCTTGCTTGACAGGAGTGCGCCGGGATCCGGCGCCTCCTTCGGCAACATGGCAAGCATTGCCGTCACCGAATTCATGCCCGCTTCGAGGCCCGGCATCTTCGCGCAGATGCCGAAGTGGATGCTCGATCCGGAAGGACCGGTGCGCGTGCGGCCCACCTATATGATAAAGCTCATCCCCTGGTTCCTGCGTTTCCTTTCGGCAAGTCGTCCCTCGAAGCTCCGTGAACTTGAAGCTGCGGGCGCAACCCTGTGCCGGCGGGTTCACGAAGACCTTGACGCCCTTCTGAAAGAGACGGGATTGCGCCACATGCTGAGCGCCAACGGTTGCCTCAGCCTCTATGCGGACGAGGCGGAATTTCGCGCCGATCGTGAGCACATGGAGGTCCTGGAGCGCTTCGGCTTTCGCCACGAAATTCTCGGCGCAAATGCGATCCGTGACCTCGAGCCGGCGGTGACGACGACAATCGGCAAGGCCGTGCTGTTTCCTGACAACCGCTCGGTTGCCGATCCTTACAGGTTCGTTGTTGCCCTTGCCGATAAATTCCGATTGCTCGGCGGCCTGATCGAGGAAGGGGAGGTCGTGGAATTTGACCATGGCGAGAAGGGTGTCGTGGGATTGCGGTTGGCCGACGGGCGAAGACTTCCGGTAAGCGAAATCGTGCTGGCGGCGGGAGCATACACAGGTCGGCTCTCTGCACGTCTCAAAGAGTACATCCCGCTTGAAACCGAGCGCGGCTATCATACGCAGATCATGGATCCCGGCATTTCAATGCGACACTCGATCATCTGGCCAGCGCGCGCCTTCATGGTGACACCGACGGCAGGCGGCATCAGGGTCGGCGGCACGGTTGAAATGGCAGGCCTGGATGCACCGCCCGATTATCGACGTGCCGAGGTGCTGGTCAAGCGCGCCAGGCAAGCTCTTCCAGAACTCCAGCTTCGCCAGACGACGCAGTGGATGGGACATCGCCCGGCCTTGCCGGACACAATTCCGGTCATGGGGCCATCGGCCAAGCGCAACAATGTCTGGTACGCAACGGGTCACGGCCATCTGGGGCTGACCTATGCAGCAACCACCGGCCGATTGATGGCCGACCTCATTACGGGCGTCGAACCGCCCGTGGACATGAAACCCTATCGCGTCGACCGGTTCTAGAGCGCACGCGGCTACAAGGAGGACGATATGCGAAGCGAACTCTACATCGATGGCAAGTGGACGAGGCCGGTCAGGGGCGGCACCTGCGACGTCATCAACCCGGCGAGCGAACAGGTCATCCAGGTGATTGCCGCTGCAACGGCCGAGGACGTCGATATCGCCGTCAAGGCCGCCCGCCGTGCCTTCGACGCTGACGGATGGCCAAAGCTTTCGGGTGCTGTGCGCGCCAGGTACCTGCGTGCCATCGCAGATGGTATCCGCTCGCGGCAGGCAAAGATTGCCCGCCTCGAAGTCCTCGATAATGGCAAGCCCTTTCCCGAGGCCGACTGGGACGTCGCAGACGCTGCCGGCTGCTTCGACTTCTACGCAGGCCTTGCAGAAAAGCTCGACAACGACCCGCAAGAGCCGATCGTGCTTGGCGATGATCGCTTCACCTCGAAAGCGGTCAAGGAACCGATCGGCGTGGCGGGGGCGATCATCCCGTGGAATTACCCGCTGCTGATGGCCGCCTGGAAGGTTGCTCCGGCGCTCGCCGCCGGATGCACGGTCGTCCTCAAGCCTGCCGAGCTTACATCGCTGACCGCGCTTGAACTGGCGGCGATCGCCGATGATGTCGCACTTCCTCCGGGCGTTCTGAACGTTGTCACAGGTTCGGGTTCGGTTGCCGGACAGGCGATCATCGACCACAAGGGCGTCGACAAGCTGGCGTTCACGGGATCTGGTCCAGTCGGTTCGAAGATCATGGCTGCGGCCGCCCGCGACATCAAGCGCGTCAGCCTGGAGCTTGGCGGCAAGTCACCATTCGTCGTCTTTGAAGACGCCGATATCGACGATGCCGTCGAGTGGATCATGTTTGGCATCTTCTGGAACCAGGGTCAGGTCTGTTCAGCGACGTCCCGCGTCCTCGTCCAGGACACCATCTATGAGCGCCTCCTGACACGTCTTGTCGAGGAAACCAACAAGATCACGATCGGCAATGGCCTGGACGAGGGCGTGTTACTCGGACCCCTCGTCTCGAAGCGCCAATATGCACAGGTTGTCGCGGCGATCGAGGCGGCTCGCAAGGCCGGTGCGACGGTCGCCTGCGGTGGGACACGCCCGGAAGGTTACGACAAGGGCTACTACCTGCGACCGACGGTATTGACCGATGTTCCCCTTGAGAGCGACGCGTGGGTCGAAGAGATCTTCGGCCCGGTCGTCTGCATCCGGCCTTTCAAGACCGAGGAGGAGGCCATCGAACGGGCGAATGACTCGCGTTTTGGCCTCGCCGCCGCCGTCATGTCGAAGGACGACGCCCGTTGCGAACGCGTCGCCGCAGCGTTGCGGGCCGGGATCGTCTGGATCAACTGCTCGCAGCCAACCTTCACCGAGGCGCCCTGGGGTGGCTACAAGCAATCCGGGATCGGGCGTGAACTCGGCCGTTGGGGTCTTGAGAACTATCTCGAAACCAAACAGATCACGAAATACGTCACCGACAAGCCCTGGGGCTGGTACATCAAGTAGGGGGTGATGCAGGATGTTCTTCGATCAATCTCTCGAACTGCTGCTCGTTCACTGCCAGGGCGAAGTCGGGCATGTGCTCGTCAGCGGCGCTGCGGAAATCCCCGGCGCGACCATGCTGGACAAGATGAACCACATCAACACGGTGGATGATAGTCTGCGGCGTTTCATCGCCTTCGAGCCTCGTGCCAATGTCGCCATGTCGGTAAACCTCATTGTCGCGCCGACGCGTCCGGATGCCGATGCTGGCTTCATCGTCCTTCAAGCCGACCGCGCGCACCCGATGTCGGGCAGCAACTGCATCTGCGTCGTCACGGCGCTGCTTGAAAGCGGCCGCGTGCCGATGCAGGAGCCCTTTACGACGGTACGACTGGATACGCCTGCAGGCCTTGTCGTCACGCAAGCCAGGTGCGAGAACGGCCGCTGCG
>Ga0209758_1003811_pt1 | contig 13273 bp, 12 predicted proteins | sample AraplaMF_Col_mMF_FD_184258 | JGI IMG/M metagenome (GOLD analysis project Ga0209758, IMG submission 184258) | Arabidopsis root microbial communities from the University of North Carolina, USA - plate scrape MF_Col_mMF (SPAdes) (version 2) | ecosystem: Host-associated > Plants > Roots > Endosphere... | reverse complement strand
GTGATCTTTACATTGGGGTTGCTCTTTTTGGCCTCGAACTCGGCGCCCTTGGACAGCGCGACGAAAAACGGGTTGCCCAGCGAGCCCAGCGAGATGCCGATCGATTTGAGCTCCTTGGCAAAGGACGGGCCGGAGCTCAGGACGAGCGCCGCGGCGACGCCAGCAAACGAGATCGTCTTCAGCGTTGACGTCTTCAACAGTGGCTTCTTCAACATTGGCTTCCTCCCTGGTCTCTTTGAATTCCGGCACGGTGGACCAGCTGCCGTAGCGGAAACCGACATGACGACATAAAACCAGGCGACATAGCGAACCTGGCGACATAGAACCTTGCACACTGCACCCCTTCACGTGCGCGCCGAGCCCTGCAGCCGATAACGATCGAGCGCCACGGCGCCGATGATTACCAGCCCCTTGATGACATATTGCCAGACGTCCGAAACGCCGGTCAGAATCAGGCCGTTGGACAGGACGGCAATGATCAGCGCGCCCACCAGCGTTCCCCAGATCGAGCCGATGCCGCCGACGAAGGACGTGCCACCCAGAATGACAGCGGTGATCGCGTCGAGCTCGTAGGACTGGCCAAGCTGCAGCCCATTGGCCGCATAAAGGCGCGCCGCCTGCATGGCGCCGCCCAGCCCGGCCAGCAGCCCGGACACGCCATAGACGAAAATCAGCACAGCCCACACCTTGATGCCAGCCAGACGTGCGGCGCTCTCGTTGCCACCGACCGCGTAAATATGGACCCCAAGCACGGTGCGGCGCAGCACCAGCCACGAGACCAGGATGACGAGCAGTGCGATCACCGAGAGCCAGGGAATCGAAACGACGCCGGGAACGAGTGTCAGGGAACCATTGCCGATAACCGCATAGGGAATGGAGGAATTAAAGACCGTGGTGTCAGCGCCCAGCAGACGTGCCAGACCACGCACCGCGGTCAGCGACCCGAGGGTGACGATGAAAGGCGGCAGCCGCAGCAGCGCGATCAAGGCGCCATTGATGACGCCGAAGACCAGGCCCGTGAGAACCGCGGCGGGCAGCCACAGGCCCCCGAGGTCGGGGAACTGGGAGACAATCAACCCGGCCATCGCCGCGGCGGCCAGGATGGATCCGACCGAGAGGTCGATGCCGCCGGTCAGGATGACGAAGGTCATACCCGCAGCCAGCACGGTGTTGACCGCGGCCTGCTGCAGCACGATGCCGAGATTCTGGCCGCTGAAGAAGCGGCCGTCCGACAGAAAATGAAAGCCGACGCACAACAGGATCAGCACCGGCAGCATGCCGGCCGCGCGGATGATCAACCGGGGGCGCTGACGTTTTGCCTCCTGTGCAGCCGCGCCGGCTGGCGCGCCGGCCGGGACGGCCTCCACCGGTGAAGGATCATGAGGCATCGAGCTGCTCCATTCCGGTGGCGAGCGCCATGATATCCTCCTGGTCGAGCGGCGACGTCGCGGTTCGCCGGATCTCGCCAGCGATACGTCCGGCGCGCATGACGATGACGCGGTCGCAGATGCCGATGATCTCCGGCAGGTCGGATGAGATGACGAGAATGGCAGTGCCGGATTTTGCCAGATTGTCGATGATCGAATAGATCTCGGACTTGGCCCCGACATCGACGCCGCGCGTCGGCTCATCGAGAATCAGCACCTTGGGCGTCGTTGCAAGCAGGCGCGACAGCAGCACCTTCTGCTGGTTGCCGCCGGAGAGTGCGCCGGCCGTGACGCCGACATCCGCGGCACGGATGGCCAGCGTCGCGAATGCCCTGTTGGCACGGTCGCGCGCCTTGTTCCTGTCAAGGATGCCGCCAAGCTTCGCGTCCCTGCCCAGCACCGCGAGGTTGATGTTGTCGAGACAGGACATGTCCAGGAACAGGCCGAGCGCCTTTCTGTCCTCGGTAAGATAGGCAATGCCCGCATCGAGAGCCTCGCCGGGCGTGCGGATGCTGACCGCACGGCCGTCAAGCTCGACATGACCGGCGGTCCTCGGCGACGCTCCAATGATGAGATGAGCGAGTTCGGTGCGGCCCGCCCCGATCAGGCCGGAGAGCCCGACGACCTCACCAGCATGAACCGTCAATGAGCAGCCCTTGACGCGCCTGCCATCGGCGATGTCGACGGCCGCGAGGACGGGGGGCCCGAGCCTCGCCTGCGGGTCATGATCCTTCTTGTAGAATGACGAGACTTCGCGTCCCACCATCAGCCGCACGATGGTGTCTGCCCGGATCTGCGGTTTGTCGAGCGAGCCGACCAGCATGCCGTCGCGCAGCACGGTCACCCGGTCGCCGAGCGCGTAGACTTCATCCATGCGATGCGAGATGTAGATGATGGCAAGACCCTCAGCGCGCAGCTGGCGGATCAGGGCAAACAGCCGTTCGCTCTCACCGGCCGAAAGTGCCGTGGTCGGCTCGTCCATGATCAGGATCTTCGATCTGACGTGCAGCGCGCGGGCAATTTCGACCAGCTGACGCTGGCCCATGGACAGATGGGCGACCAGGGTCGAGGGTGTGAAATCCGCGCCGAGCCGCTCCAGCATCGGGCCGACGCCGGCCTGCATGAAGCCTCGGGCCAGCAATCCGGCACGTGAGACTTCGCGGCCGAGATAGATATTCTCCGCAACGCTCAAATTGGGCGCGAGGGAAAGTTCCTGGTAGATGATGGAGATGCCGGCTGCGCGCCCGCCGAGCGGACCATCGATGCGCACCGGCTTGCCGTCAATGCGGATCTCGCCGCCCGGATCGGGCCGGTACGCCCCCGACAGGATCTTCATGAGTGTCGATTTGCCAGCGCCGTTCTCGCCCATCAGAGCGTGGATTTCGCCGCTGTAAACGGTCAAGTCGACATTGCGCAGCGCCTTGATGCTGAAAAAGGACTTGGAGACCCGGCGCATCTCGAGGATCGGATCGCTCATCGTGCCTCCACCCAGGCAGCCAATGATTTCTCGCCCGTGCTTCGTCGGCAGGACAGCGCGGTTTCCTCATTAAACTAAACGCTGTGGCGCAGAGCAATACCTCAAAGACCTCATTACGACTTGGCTGGAGCCCGGTTGATTCAATTCTGCGGCAAGACTGAGGCTTGCGTTAACGCCGCGGCCGGTAAAGCGCGCGCCATCCGGGGAGCCGCGCGGCGTAGGCATCGGCGAGTACCCGATCAGGCTCAAATGTTTCGATGCGTCGTGGCGGCGTGCAGACGGCCTCGATCGCTTCTCCGGTGACAGCTAGGCGCCCCAACCTCGCCGCGCCAAATGCCGCTCCGGTTTCGCCGTCGGCAAATCGATGAATCGGAATGTTCAGAACATTTGCCAGCACCGACAGCCAGAACCGGGAGCGTGAACCGCCACCGATGGCATCAGCCTCCGAAATCACGATCCCGCTGTCGGAAAGGACGTCCCGGCAATCCGCCATCGCAAAGGCAACGCCCTCGAGCACGGCTTGCACGATTGCCGCACGGTCGGTGCCGTGATTCAACCCGTCGAGCATGCCGCGCGCATCGGGGTCATCGTGCGGCGTCCGTTCGCCGGACAGATACGGCAGAAAGCTGACATGCGACGGCGCCCGCGGCCGCAAACCGAGCGGCTCCACGAGGTCGGCCTCGGAGGCGCCAAGCAACCGCGCGATCCAGGCGAGGCTCGATGCCGCCGACAGAATCGCACCGGCCTGGATCCACATGGCCGGAATGGCGTGACAGAACGTATGCACCGCCCGCTGCGGGTTGGCGGCAATCGCATTGGTCGGCGCCAGCAAGGCTCCGGAGGTGCCGAGCGATACAAATGCGGTTCCGGGCCGTATCGCCCCGATGCCGATGGCGCCCGCCGGATTGTCGCCGGCGCCTCCGGCGATCATCGGTCGTTTGGTCATCCCCCAGCGAAGCGCCATCTCGCCGCGCAGCCGCGCGGCAGGCGCACAGCCCTCGACAAGGCGCGGCATCTGGCTGCGCGACATGCCGGCCGCGGACAACGCGTCGTCCGACCATTCCCGGCGCGCCGCATCGAGCCACAACGTTCCCGATGCATCCGAAATATCCTCGATCGCTTCCCCGCTGAGAACCAGGCGCAAATAGGCTTTCGGCAGCAGCACGAGTCTGGTGGCCGCGAAGATCTCCGGCTCGTTTTTCGCCACCCACAGCAGCTTGGGCGCGGTGAAGCCGGGCATCGCCTTGTTGCCCGTGATGGCACGCAGCGCCGGCCATCGCTGTTCCAGAATGGCGCATTCCGCGGCGGACCGTCCGTCGTTCCAAAGAATGCAGGGCCGCAACGGCTTGAAATCGGCGTCGAGAAGAGTTGCGCCGTGCATCTGGCCCGACAGGCCGATGCCGTCGACCGCCGCCAGTTCGTGCGGATGATCGGCCTTCAACGCATCAAGCGTCGCAAATGTCGCGTCGATCCACTGCCCGGGGTCTTGCTCGGAATAGCCCGGATGTGGCGAATTGACCGTCAGCGACCGGCTTCGGCTTGCCACCACGCGCTGCTCGCGATCAACCAGAATGGTTTTGACCGCCGAGGTGCCAAGATCAATACCGAGATACATCACGCCACTCGTTTGATGCGGCTGGTGCAACAACACGGAGACGACATCCACAGCCGTATCGAACAGGCGCAACCGCAATTCGTCAATAGCGGCGAGCAGACGACAAGGCTTAACGACAAGGCTTGGCGAATTGCCGCGAGGCTTCTAGGATTACGCATGACGTCACCTGACTCCGCCTCCTCTGAGATCACCCCGGATATGCTGCTGCGCGCTTACGCCTGCGGCATTTTTCCGATGGCGGAAAGCGTCGATGATCCGACGTTGTTCTGGGTCGAGCCGGAACAGCGCGGCATCATTCCGCTCGAGGGCTTTCGGATTTCGTCGCGGCTGGCGCGCACGGTGCGCTCCGATGCCTTCACCGTGAGCGTCAACACCGCATTCAAGGCGGTCATCGACGGCTGCGCCGAGCCGCAGCCTGGTCGCGACAACACCTGGATCAACAAGCGGATCCGCGATCTCTACACCGGCCTGCACGATATCGGCCACTGCCACTCCGTCGAGGTGTGGCGCGACGGCGATCTGGTCGGTGGCCTTTACGGTGTCAGCCTCGGACGCGCCTTCTTCGGCGAGAGCATGTTCCATCGCGTTCGCGACGCCTCCAAGGTGGCGCTGGTGCACCTGGTGGCGCGGCTGATCGCCGGCGGGTTCGTGCTGCTCGATACCCAGTTCGTCACCGAGCATCTGCGCAGTTTTGGCGCCACTGAAGTGTCGCGGCGGCGCTACCGCGCGCAACTCGACAAGGCGCTGATTGGAACGGCGGATTTTGCCGGGCTTCAGGTCGATCGCCCGGTCGGCGGCGCCGAAGCGCTGGCCATCATCGGCGGCGTGACCGTCGGCTCGCAAGCGGACCCGGCCAGGCGCTCCGCTACCTGAACATCGGGAATGCGGGCTGCCCTGCCGGACTCGGACCCGGAGCTGGCGGGCGCGGCGGCTGCTTCGGCGGTGCGCGCTTCTGCGCTGGCGGCGGCGCCGCCGCCGGTTTCGGCGCCTCGGGGGGCTGCGCGTTCACCACGGTGGTGTCCGGACCTTTACAGTCGGTCAGCCAGATATCGTAGATCGGATGCTCCACGCCATGCAGTCCGGGACTGGCTGCGAACATCCAGCCGGAGAAGATCCGCTTGACCTCGCCCTGCAACGTGATCTCGTCGACTTCGACAAAGGCATCGGTATTGGCGGCTTCGGTCGCCGGCCGGGTGTAGCAGGCATCGGTCTTCACCCGCAGCGCGCCGAACTGCACGGTCTCGCCGATATCGGCATCGAAATTGATGATGCGGCCGGTGATTTTGTCGAGGCCGGAAAAGCTCGCCTTCTTGTTGACGATCTTCTGCGCCGGCGGCTCGGTGACCACCTCGTCGCCGGGCTGCAGGGTCGCCGGGGTCGGCGGAGCCGTGCCGGGACGCGGCTGGCGCTGGCCCGGGGCGAGGCCCGGCAACGGATTGCCCGGCGGCGGCGCGGCTGCCACGCCCGGCTGGGGCGGAGCGGCCCCGGGGGGGACGGTCTGCGGAACGACGGTGGTCGCCCCCGGCGGCGGCAACGGCTGCGACTGCACCGGCGGCGGCACCCCCTGCCCCGGCAGCGGCCGGTTGGGCGTCGGCAGCAGGCGGCCCTGCTGCGGCAGATCCGGCACCTCTTCCTCGTCGTCCTGCGGAATGTTGTTGCCACGGGGAACGTTGCCCGGCGGCCGCGGCGCCGGGTCGGAAAAGATATTGCCGAGTTGCGCGCGCGCCGGCGGCGCCAGCGACATCGCCGCTGCGGCAAGGAGCGCCGCAAACCCAATGGTGGCCGTGGTTTTCAACATTCTCGCGCGGCTTTGTCAGACGAATCAGGCTTGCGACATTCTACATTCGATCGGCCGCTCGCAGGGCCCACCGGTTAACACGGCGAATACGGCGGGGAAAGGGCAGTTCGCGGGGGCGCGCCGTCCGAACGCTGGTCACTCCCCGCGACAAATGGAATAGTCCGCCGGGGAAACCGGCGCGTCGGACGACGCGTCCGGCCATCGACATCCGGGCCTGAACCGGAGCGGAACAGGAAACGCCTCAATGGTCGATCGCATTCGTCTGGATGGCCGGGTCGCGGTGGTGACCGGCGCCGCTGGCGTGATCGGAACCGCGGCGATGCAGCTGCTGGCCGAGCGCGGGGCCCGCATCGTCGCGATCGACCGCGACGAGACGCCGCTGCACGCTGCGGTCCAGGCATTGCCGGCGGCCGCGCAGGCGCTCGCCATCACCGCCGACGTCACCGCGGAGGACCAGGTCGCCGATTATGTCCGCCAGGCGATCGACAAATTCGGCGCCATCGACGCCTTCTACAACAACGCCGGCATCGAAGGCGAGATCGCCCCGATCGTGAACTATTCGCTGGAAAGCTTTCGCCGTGTCCTCGATGTCAACGTGGTCGGCGTATTCCCCGGGCTCAAGCACGTGTTGCCGGTGATGCTCGGGCAGAACCGCGGCAGCATCATCAACACCGCCTCGATCGCCGGTTTGATCGGAACCGCCGAGATCGCGGCCTATGCCGCCAGCAAGCACGCGGTGATCGGCCTGACCAAAAGCGCGGCGCAGGAATGCAGTGCCACGGCGGTGCGAGTCAATTGCGTCTGCCCCGGCCTGATCGACAGCCGGATGCTGAGCGCGATCGTCACCGGACGCAGCCCCGGCGGCGCGCCGGTGCCGACCGAACGGATCGTCGACCGGATTCCGGCGCGGCGCCTCGGCCAGGCGTCGGAGGTCGCATCCATCGTGGCTTTTCTCGCTTCCGATGAAGCGAGCTACGTCTCGGGCTCGGCCTATACCGTCGACGGCGGACGCACCGCGGGTTAGTTTTTCTTGCACGGCCGCACGGCCGCAACACCGGATTTCAGACCATGCCAGTCACGCTCGATCCAGACGCCGCCGCCGTGTTCAAGGCCTTTCAGGAGGCTGGACGGCCGCCCTATGAAACCGTCTCGCCGGCGGAAGCCCGCGCGTTCTATTTGCAGGCCCGCTTCGTCGCCAATCCCGAACCGCCCGAGCTGAAACTGGTCGAGGCACTTGCGATCCCCTCTCCGGCCGGACCGATCGGCGCACGCCTCTACACGCCGAAAGCGCTTCGGCAATCGGGCGGCCTGGCGCCCGCCCTGGTGTTCTTTCACGGCGGCGGCTGGGTGATCGGCAATCTCGATTCCCACGACGTGGTGTGCCGTACCTTGGCCCATGAAGGCGAACTGATCGTCATTTCGATCGACTATCGGCTCTCGCCCGAGCACAAGTTTCCCGCGGCTGTCGAGGACGCCATCGCAGCCACGGACTGGATCGCCAGGAACGCATCGCAACTCGGTATCGATGCTGCAAGGCTGATGGTCGGTGGCGACAGCGCCGGCGGCAATCTCGCCGCCGTGGTCGCCATCCATGCGCGCGATGCCGGCGGGCCGAAGCTTGCCGGCCAGGTGCTGATCTATCCCGGCACCGATTTCCGCATGAGCCATCCGTCGCACAGCGATCCCAGCACCAGCATCCTGTTGACCCATTCGGTCATCAGGTGGTTTCGCGACCATTATCTCAACAGCGCCGCCGATGCGGACGACTGGCGGGCGTCGCCGGCGCGGGTGGACAATCTCGCCGGGCTGCCGCCGGCCTATCTGTTGACCGCCGGCGCCGATCCGCTGCGCGACGAGGGCGAGGAATTCGCCAATCGGCTGAAGCTGGCCGGCGTCCCCGTCACCACCCGCAGCTTTCCGGGCCAGTTCCATGGCTTCTTCACCATGGGCAAACTGCTGCCGCAAGCCAACGTCGCCGCCCGCGAGATCGGCGCGTGGCTGAAGGCACTCAACTAACCGGGCGCGCGAGATGAAGAAACCGGGGACGGTGGCGCCGGAGGCGCCGGTCAAGGGTCACTGCCTGTGTGGCGCGGTCGGTTTCGAAATCGACTTTCCGGCGCGCTGGGCCTGGCACGACCACACCCGCGCCACCCGGCAGGCGCATGGCGCCGCCTACGGCACTTACGTCGGCAGCTGGCGCAAGCGTTTTCGCATCACCAAAGGCGAGAGCAGCATCACACGGTTCGAGGACAAGGCTTCGCGAAGCTCCCGCAGTTTCTGCAGGCGATGCGGCACGCCGCTGTTTTACGAACGCGCCGGTTCGCCGCACATGGTCAACATTTCCCGCGCCTTGTTCGACAGCCGGACCGGCCGGCAACCGCTCTATCACATCGGTATCGAGGAACTGCAGGAGTGGACCTACACCGGCGAGCCGCTGGGGCCGCTGAAAGGATTTCCCGGCGTGGTGTGGGAGCGTTCGAAGAAGAAAAAGAAGCGACTCCACGACGGCGAGCCGTTTTGAAAGCCCGAACTGACACTCCATGCATATTCCATCGCAAGCTAGTCTGTTTCCGACCTTGACGACGGCCGACGCCCTCCGGGCATGCCACTTGTGGCGGATATGTCACCAGCCGCCAAAACGCGGCCAGGTGGTCACCGTGTCGCGCCCGACCAGATGATATTCGGAAAATTGCGCGCCGGTGGCGCAGGCATGGTTGGGCAGGATGCGCAGCAGGCTGCCGATCGGGAACTGCCGGACAAGGGCCTCGCCCGCCACGCCATCGCCTCGCGCAATGATGCCGTGCTCCTGGTTGGCGGCGATCATCCTGGTGCCGGCGATCAACCGGCCGCCGAGATCGCAGACCGCACCATAGCCGTAATCGATGGATTGATTTTGCGTCCCGCGATCCCTGCTCATCGCCATCCAGCCGGCATCGACGATCACCCAGCCTTTGTCGCTTTGATGGCCGATCACCGTCGTCAGTACCGACAGCGCAACATCGTCCGGCGTGCAAACGCCGACATTGGACATCACCAGGTCGAAAAACACGTAGACCCCCGCCCGCACTTCGGTGATGCCAGGCAGTGCGCGGCTGCACAGCGCCGTCGGCGTCGAGCCGACGCTGACCTCGGCGCAGGGAAGCCCCGCGGCGCGCAGCCGCTCGGCCGACTTGACGGCGAGGCTGCGCTCCTGCTCGGCCAGCCGCAGCAAAGCCTCCGGGTTGTTCAGCTCGTAGGAACTGCCGGCGTGCGTCAGCACGCCCCTGAGGCGGCTCCCGCCGTCTTGAATGATCCGCCCCGTCGCGAGCAGCATTCCATCGTCGGGCAACACCCCGGCGCGGTGACCGTCGCTGTCGATCTCGATCATGACGTCGAACGCATGCCGCTCGGACCTGCCCCTCGCGACCAGCGCCGCCGCCGCTTCCGGCGAGTCGACGATGACCGTCAATCGGCATCCGCGCCGGCGCAATGCAAGTGCGCGGTCAAGCTTGCTGGGCGGAATGGAGACGGCGTAAAGAATGTCCTCAAAGCCCGCTTCGAAGAACTTTTCGGCTTCCTTCAGCGTCGAGACGGTGATGCCGGCGCCGCCCTGCTGGCGCTGCCGCTTTGCCACCGCGATGCACTTGGTGGTCTTGACGTGCGGGCGCAGTCGCACCCCCAGGCAGTTCATGCGTGTCTGCATGCGAAGGATGTTGGCGCTCATCCGGGCTTCGTCGATCAGCGCGGCGGGTGTGGTGAGGTCGGTCAGCACGGTCATGTCAGTCCAGCGATTCACCGCGCAGCCGCAGCTGCGGCACGTCCCGCCTGATGCCGTTGGCGATCAGCTCGGTGACGGACGCCGCCTTCAGCTTTTCAGGTTCGGGGAGTTCGACGCCGACCGCTGCCATCTGGGTCTGCAGCGCCTTGTCCGACACGGCCGCGCGAAGCGCGCGGGCCAGCCGCTCGACCACGTCGGCGGGTGTGCCCTTCGGCGCGAATAGCGCGTTCCACGCCCGGACGTTGACCTCCGGATAGCCCGCGCTGGCAACAGTGGCGATATTCGGCAGCTGCCGGACTTTCTCGTCGCTCAGCACGGCGATGGCCTTGATGGTGCCGCCGGAAATCTGGCTGAGCGCCGTGGTGGTCTGGTCGCACATGAAATCGGTATGCCCGCCGATCAGGTCGTTCATCGCCGGCGCGACGCCGCGGTAGGGAACGTGGGTGACGTTCAGCTTCAGCGACGACAGCAGGATGACGCAGGAAAAATGCGAGATCGAGCCGATCCCGGCGCTGGCGAACGTCATCTTGTCGCCGTTGGCGCGCACATACGCCGTGAATTCATCCAGCGACGCCACCGGCAGCGTGGATCGGACGACCAGGATGGTCGAGGCCGTCCCCGCCAGTCCGATCGGCATGAAATCGGTCAGCGGATCGTAGGGCAGCTTCTTGTACAGCGCGACGTTGGCGACGTGCGTGCCGATGGTGCCGAAGCCGATCGTGTAGCCGTCCGGCACCGATTTGACGACCTTCGCGAGCCCAATGGTGCCGCCGGCGCCGCCGACGTTTTCAACGACGACGCTTTGCCCGAGGTCGGTGGCCATCACCTGGCTGACCGCGCGCGCCAGCGCGTCGCTCGGCCCGCCTGCCGGAAACGGCACGATCAGCGTGATCGGGCGAACCGGGAAGGCCCCGGCCGCCGGGCTCGTGTTCTGCGCGAGCGCGCTCCCCGCCAAACCAATCCATGCAGCCGCCATCAGCAACGCGCCCATCACCCGATCGATCATCACAGGTCTCCTTTCAGCCAGGCAATGAGGGCGGCGACATCGGGAGATTCGAAGTCGGGCGCCGGCGCGCCGGCAGGACGGCTCAGCGCGACGCGATTGTGCCAGTAGGTCCGCAGCCCGACCGCCGACGTGCCAAACAGGTCGTAGCCGGAGCCGGCGACGAACGCAGCCTGATCGGCCGTGACATCAAGCACCGCCAGGGCGCGTCGGTAGGGCCGCGGATCGGGCTTGTAGAATCCGGCATCCTCGGCAGTGACGACGCAGTCCCAGCGCGTTGTCAGCCGCGCCGCCGCCAGGGCGCCGAGCCGCTGCGAGCAGTTGGTGACGATGCCGAGCCTGGTGCGTCCTTCGAGCTGGTCGAGCGCGGACTGGACGCCGCTCCAGACCGGCAATTCGCTCCACCGGCTCTCCAGCCTGCGCGCCGCTTCGGTGTCGAGACCAACCGAGCTGGCGGCCGCCGCGACCAGATCCTCATACGGCACGTAGGCGCCGCAGCCGTAAGTCAGCCGCAGATATTCAGCGCGCCAGGCGCGTCCGGCGCTCTCGGACCCCGCCGCCGCGTTCCAGACCGACCAGGAGTCGAGCAGCGCGGTCAACAGATCGAACAGCACCGCCTTGGGAAAAGATGGACTCGACATGGCCCGAGACTAGCACGCGACTGTAAATCCGTGCTTCAATGTCTCGAACAGATAACTTCAGGAAAATTGAATGATCACGGTGGAGGATCTGCGCTTCCTGAACGCCTTGAGCCGGACCGGCTCGCTCAGCGCCGCGGCGCGGTCGCTCAACGTCACGCCGCCGGCGATTTCGATGCGCCTGAAGAAGCTCGAGAAGACGCTCGGCATCCACCTCGTGATCCGCAACTCGCGCCGGATGAAGTTCACCGCCGAAGGCGAGCATCTGGTGGCGGAAGCGCAGGCCATCGTCGCGCGCATCGAAGCGCTGCCGGCGCGCATGAACATCGGCGGCAGCGAATTGCGCGGCGAACTGCGCGTCGTCGCCCCGCTCGGCTTCGGCCGCGCCCATGTGGCGCCGCTGCTGGCCGAATTCCGCAAAATCCATCCGCTGGTCGTGCCCGACCTGCAGCTCTCCGATCGCCCCTTGACCAGCAGCGCCGGCGCCGACGTCGCCATTCACATCGGCGAGATGCGGGATTCATCCTGGGTGGCGCATCTGCTGGCGCGCAACGAGCGCTGGGTGTGCGCCAGCCCGCACTATCTGCGCGCCGCCGGAATTCCGGCGCATCCGCGCGACCTGCTGCAGCATGCCTGCCTGACCGTTCAGGAGAACGATGAGGATGTCACCTTGTGGCACTTCCGCCGCAAGGCGCGCGGTCAGCCGAAACCCGCGCCGGCCGAGGCGGTGCGGACCTCGCCGGTCATGAAGAGCAATGACGGCGAGGTGGTTCGCAACTGGGCAGTGTCCGGACTCGGCTGCATGCTGCGCTCGGAGTGGGATGCCGCGCCGCTGATCAGGCAGGGCCGGTTGCAGCGCATCCTCGCCGGCTTCGAGTTTCAGAGCGCCAACGTCGTCGCGCTGGTGCCAGCGCGGCGCGGCACCTCGGGGCGCGTCGACGCATTCATCCAGTTTCTCAAGCAGCAGTTCGCGCCAAAGCCGCCATGGCGCATCTGAACCATCCGCCGCAGCGCCCTACCCGGCCCGCGCCGCGCGGCGCAGCGCCTGGGGCGGCTGTCCAAAACTGCGGATGAAGGCGCGGCGCATCCGCTCCGGATCGCGAAAGCCGGTGGACCGTGCCACGAGTTCGATGGCTTCGGCCGACGACTGCACGCGCTGCCGTGCCACTTCTGTCCGCAGCCGCTCGATGGCTTTTGACGGCGTGGCGCCGGTTTCGGCGCTGAACGCCCGGGCGAAATGCCGCGCGCTCATGCCGGCCTGCTCCGCCAGTTGCTCCACCGTCAGCGGCTGATCGAGATGCTCGCGGGCCCAGCTCAGCAGGGCGGCGAAGCGGCCGGTCGGCGCTTTCAATTCCAGCAGCGACGAAAATTGCGTCTGCCCCCCGGCCCTGCGGTGATAGACCACGAGCTGGCGGGCGGTGGCGCGCGCCACCTCGTCGCCAAAATCCTCCGCCGCCATCGCCAGCGCCAGATCGATGCCGGCGCTGATCCCGGCCGAGGTCCAGACATTGCCGTCGCGGACGAAGATCCGGTCGGCTTCGAGCTTGATCTTCGGATA
>Ga0209758_1003800_pt1 | contig 13297 bp, 11 predicted proteins | sample AraplaMF_Col_mMF_FD_184258 | JGI IMG/M metagenome (GOLD analysis project Ga0209758, IMG submission 184258) | Arabidopsis root microbial communities from the University of North Carolina, USA - plate scrape MF_Col_mMF (SPAdes) (version 2) | ecosystem: Host-associated > Plants > Roots > Endosphere... | reverse complement strand
TTCTCCCGGCCGGATTCCATCGTCCACGGCCGCTCGGTCTACGAGGTGCGCAAGGCCTTCGGCGCACAGCTCGCACGCGAGAGCCATGTGCCCGTTGACGTCGTGGTGCCGGTGCCGGATTCCGGCGTGCCCGCCGCGATCGGCTACAGCCAGCATTCGGGCGTGCCGTTCGAGCTCGGCATCATCCGCAACCACTATGTCGGCCGCACCTTCATCCAGCCGACCCAGGCGATCCGCGAGTCCGGCGTGCGCATGAAGCATTCGGCCAACCGCGCCGCGATCGAGGGCAAGCGCATCATCCTGATCGACGACTCGCTGGTGCGCGGCACCACCTCGAAAAAGATCGTGCGCATGATGCGCGATGCCGGCGCCAAGGAAGTGCACTTCCGCCTCGCCTCGCCCCCGATCCTCTATCCCGATTATTACGGGATCGACCTGCCCGACCGCGGCGGCCTCTTGGCCGCCACGCATTCGCTGGAGGAAATGCGCGAACTCATCGGCGCCGACTCGCTCGCCTTCCTGTCGATCGACGGCATGTACCGCGCGATGGGCGAGCCCGGCCGCGACCCCGCCAATCCGAAGTTTGCGGATCACTGCTTTACCGGCGCCTATCCGACCCACCTCACCGACCAGACCCAGACCGAGCCGCAGCCACGACAGCTGTCGCTGCTGGCGGAGGCGAGCTGACGACGAAGGCGTCATCGCGGGGGCTCATCAGAGGCCTCTTTTCGTCGTGGCCGGGCTTGTCCCGGCCATCCACGTCTGTAATACCCGCCGTAAAGAACGTGGATGCCCGTGACAAGCCCGGGCATGACGGAAGTATTCGCCGATGACCAAACCTCTCGCCAACCGCATCGCTCTCGTCACCGGCGCCTCGCGCGGCATCGGCTTTGCCACGGCGCTCGCGCTGGCGAAGGCCGGGGCGCATATTGTGGCCACCGCGCGCACGCAAGGCGGGCTCGAAGAGCTCGACGACGAGATCCGCAATGTGGGCGGCAGCGCGACGCTGGTGCCGCTCAACCTCACCGATACCGACGGCATCGCCCGGCTCGGTGCGGGCCTGCACGAGCGCTATGGCAAGCTCGACATCCTCGTCGGCAATGCCGGCGTGCTCGGCCCCTCCTCGCCGATCGGCCATATCGAGCTGAAGACATTCAACGACGTGATGGCCGTCAACGTCTCCGCAAACTTCCAGCTGATCCGCTGCATGGAGCCGCTGCTGAAGCAATCCGATGCCGGCCGGGCGGTGTTCATCACCTCGAGCGCCGCCAACAAAGCCACCGCCTATGTCAGCCCCTACGCCGCCTCCAAGGCCGCGCTGGAGACGCTGGCCCGTGCCTGGGCCCACGAAACCGCGAACACGAAGATCCGCGTCAATTTGTTCAATCCGGGCCCGATCCGCACCCGCATGCGCGCCACCCTGATGCCGGGCGAGGACCCGGCGACGCTCGACACGCCCGAGCAGGTCGCCGAATTCATCGTGCCCATGTGTGCGCCCGACTGGACGGAAACCGGCAAGTTCTACGACTACAAGACGCGCAGCCTGATGACCTTCCGCGCGCCGGCCTGAGGGCTTCGGCTCAATCGTGCAGGAGCTCGAGCTGACCCCGGACGCGCTGAAATAGCGTCTCAACGCATCTTTGCCCCAGAGTTAACCGACGGATGACGCGACGGCGCAGCGTCGTCCGGCTTTAGGCGCATTGCCGGGGCCCGCGGGACGCGGTAGAGCCATCCGCCGGAACAAGGCTCCGCAAGAGGGCCGTCCGCACATTTGACAATGGAGGAAATCCTTTATGACGATGACGTTCGCGCGCCGCTCCGCGGCCCTTCTGGCCTGCGCCGCCTTCGGTTTTGCCACATCCGCCTACGCTCAGGACAAGACCGTCACGATCGGCGTGCTCAACGACATGTCGAGCCTCTACGCCGATATCGGCGGCCCCGGCTCCGTGGCGGCGGTCAAGATGGCGGTCGAGGATTCGGGCCTGGCTGCCAAGGGCTGGAAAATCGAGGTGGTCAGCGGCGACCACCAGAACAAGCCTGATGTCGGCGTCAACATCGCGCGGCAGTGGATCGACACCCAGAAGGTCGACATGATCACCGACACGCCGAACTCCGGCGTGGCCTTGGCGGTCAGCAACGTCGCCAAGGAAAAGAACGTCGTCCTGCTCAACAATGGCGGCGCCAGCGCCGATCTCACCGGCAAGGCCTGCAACGCCAACACCATCTCCTACACCTACGACACCTACATGCTGGCCAACGGCACCGGCAAGGCGCTGACCAAGGCTGGCGGCGATAGCTGGTTCTTCCTGACCGCCGACTACGCCTTCGGCGCCGCGCTCGAGCGTGACACCAGCGCCGTTGTTACCGCGAACGGCGGCAAGGTGCTCGGTGGCGTCAAGCATCCGCTCAATACGTCGGACTTCTCGTCCTTCCTGCTTCAGGCGCAGAACTCCAAGGCGAAGATCGTCGGGCTTGCCAATGCCGGCGGCGACACCACCAATTCGATCAAGCAGGCGGCCGAGTTCGGCATCGTCGAAGGCGGCCAGAAGCTTGCCGCGCTGCTGCTCTTCATCAACGACGTCCACTCGCTCGGCCTCAAGACCGCGCACGGCCTGACCTTCACCGAATCCTTCTACTGGGATCTGAACGACAACACCCGCGCCTGGTCCAAGCGATTCCAGGAGAGGGTGGCCAACCACGCGATGCCCTCGATGACCCAGGCCGGCAACTATGCCGGCGTAATCCACTACCTGAAGGCGCTCGAGGCGCTCGGCGGCAATCCGCATGACGGCGCCAAGGTCGTCGCCAAGATGAAGGAAATCCCGACGGACGATCCGCTGTTCGGCAAGGGCCCGCTGCGCGAGGACGGCCGCCGCATCATCCCGGCCTACCTGTTCGAGGTGAAGAAGCCGGAGGAATCGAAGGGACCGTGGGACTATTACAAGCTGGTTGCGAACATCCCGGCGGAAGATGCCGCAAGGCCGCTCAAGGACAGCGAGTGCCCGCTGGTGAAGAAGTGACTGCGTAACGGTCATTCCGGGGCGGCCCAAGGGACCGAACCCGAAATCTCGAGATTCCGGTCTGGTGCCAATGCACCAGACCGGAATCACAATGATCCGCGCTCACGAAGGCCGCTTGCGCTTGTGTGCGAAGGGATTGGCCTTCTCGCGCAAGGTGATGCGCACGGGCGTGCCCGGCAGGTCGAAGGCCTCACGCATCGAATTGATGAGATAGCGCAGGTACGACTGCGGCACCGCGTCCGCGCGCGAACAGAACAACACGAAGCTGGGCGGGCGCGCCTTGGTCTGCGTGATGTAGTTCAGCTTCAGCCGGCGGCCGGACACGGCGGGCGGCGGATTGGCCTGGGTCGCCTGTTCGAACCAGCGGTTCAAGGCCGACGTCGGCACGCGCCTGTTCCAGAGCGCATAGGCATCCTGGATCGCCTGCATCAGGCGATCGATGCCCTCGCCCATCAGGCCGGAGACGGCGACGATTGGCACGCCCTTGAGCTGCGGCAGCCAATGATCGGCGTCGCGGCGCAGAGCGGAGATCGCGCCGCCGCCCTTGGTCTCCATCAGGTCCCATTTGTTGACGGCGAGCACGACGGCGCGGCCCTCACGCTCGATCAGGTCGGCGATACGCAGATCCTGCTCCTCGAACCGGTTCTGCGTGTCCATCATCAGCACGACCACTTCGGCAAAGCGCACCGCGCGCAGCGCATCCGCAACCGAGAGCTTCTCCAGCTTCTCCTCGATGCGCGAGCGCCGCCGCAGACCCGCGGTGTCGAACACACGGAAATCGCGGCCCTTCCAGTTGATCTCGACTGCAATGGAATCGCGCGTGGTGCCGGCCTCCGGGCTCGTCAGCAGCCGCTCCTCGCCGAGCAGATGGTTGATGAGCGTCGACTTGCCGGCATTGGGCCGACCGACGATGGCAACCCGGATCGGGCGCGTTGCGGCTTCCTCCTCGGAGAGCGGTTCGTCGTCCTCGGCCTCATCCTCGCTGGCGGGCTCCGGCATCAGCCTGGCGAGCGCATCGTAAAGCTCACCCATACCCTCGCCATGCTCGGCCGAGATCTGGATGGGATCGCCGAGACCAAGCGCAAACGATTCCATTGCGCCGGCATCGCCGTGCTTGCCCTCGCTCTTGTTGGCGACCAGCAGCACGGGCTTGTTGGCCTTGCGCGCGAAATCGGCGAAAGCGCGATCGGTCGGCGTGAGGCCGATGCGGGCGTCGATCAGGAAGAACAGCGCATCGGCCTGCGCGATCGCGGCCTCGGTCTGCTCCTGCATGCGTGCAGTCAGCGACCCCTTGGCGCCCTCGTCGAGGCCGGCGGTATCGACGATGGTGAATTCGAGATCGCCCAGTTTTGCCTCACCCTCGCGGCGGTCGCGGGTGACGCCGGGCAGGTCATCGACAAGCGCGAGCTTCTGTCCGACCAGGCGGTTGAACAGTGTCGACTTGCCGACATTGGGCCGGCCGATGATGGCGATCGTAAAGGACATCGGTCATTCGTGCGCTGCGGAGGCTGCGCCTGTCAATCAGATGAGAAAGCTAGCGCGAGAAACTGCCGCTCGGCAGCGGCGCCGGGAAAGCGCCCTGCGGCTGCTGTGGCTGGGTGGTCTGGGCCGACTGCGCCGGCTGCTGTGCGGGCTGCTGGTCCGACGGCGGCGCGGTGGTGCGCTTGCGGACAATCTTGTGCTTCGGCGGCGCTGGTGCCGTCTCGGGCTGAGCTTCGCCGTCAACCTCGGCAGCCGGCGCTTCAGCCGGCGCGGCGGCGGATGGCGCCGTGTGCTTGGTCTTCTTCCCCTTGGCAGATTTCGACGGCTTGGCGGGCTCCGCAGGCGGCGGCTCGGCCGGGAGCGCTGCGACCGCGGACCCATCCTCTTGTTGCTGCGCGCCCTTGTAAAGCTCCTTCGGAACGCCCTGCTCGAGGCCCGGCACACCCTCGGGGAAAACAGGCTTGCGCTCGCCCGGCAGCTTCTTCTTCGTGTCGAGGAAGTCCAGGAGATCACTCGGATCGAAGCTGGAGCAACCGCCCAGAACGCCCGTGAAGGCGATCAGGACGGCAGCTGCGATCAAACGTGGCGTGCGGCGCATCTTGGATCTCGTTTACGTCAGAAGGGCCGTCGTCAGCTCTTGGCGACGGGCGGCAGCAGGGCTTGGAGCGCCTCGGCGCGCGAGCGCAGGCTCGGTGGCGTTTCGCCGTCTTCGGCGATTGCGTCGAGCCATTTGCGGGCTGCAGTCATGTCGTTGTTGCGCCAGGCCGACAGCGCCAGCAATTCGCGGGCGGTGTGGCGGAAGGTCGATTTGGGATCGGCGGAGGATTCCAGCCGCTGCTGCATGTCGGCGTAGGAGGCGCTGTCCACCAGCAGGCCGGCAGCGCGAATCTTCGCCAGGTCCTGCCACTCGCTACCGATGCTGCGGTCGGCTGCAATGTCGTCATACATCTTCGCCGCAGCCTTGGGATCGCGGGCCGATGCCTCGGCCGCAGCACGAAGCCACGACAGCGTGCGATAGCCGGACGGCGCCTTGGCGGCGAGATCGGCGAAGGCGGTCTCGGCCTCCGCGTGCTTGCCCTGCTCCGACAGCTCGACGGCCTTGTCGAAGATCGCGCCGGCCTCGGCGGCCTTCTTGGCCTCCAGGTACTGGTAGCCGCGCCAGCCGCCCACGGCCGCCACGATCAGCACCATCAGGGCGATGAAGTAGAGCGAATATTTGTCCCACAGCTTTTTGAGCTGTTCGCGACGTACTTCCTCGTCGACTTCGTCAAATAATTCAGACACTTAAGCTAATCCCATGCCCGGCCGGGAGCGCGCGCCAGATCGTGCGCGTCTAAATCCCGTCCCCACGTCGCGGCGGCGATACCCTATCGATATGGCGGTGGCAAGGCAAAGCAAGCCCGATCAAGGCGTTAACGCGACCACCGGGGTTTCCAGGGGCTTGCCCGCCCCGGGTCAGACCAGCAGCTCCCGCAGCTGGCGCTTCACTACCTTGCCATTGGCATTGCGCGGCAGGGGCTCGGCGGTCACCGTCATCGTCTCCGGCACCTTGTAGTCCGACAACCGCTGGGCGCACCAGGCGCGCAGGTCGTCGCTCCCGACCCGCTCGCGCGCGACCACCACGGCATGGACACGCTCGCCAAGCACCGGGCATGGCTTTGCAATGATCGCACTCTCGACCACGGCGGGATGGCCGGCCAGCACGGATTCGACCTCGGCCGAATAGACCTTCAGGCCGCCGCGGTTGATCATGTCCTTCTGTCGGTCGAACACGCGGACGAACCCCTCGGCATCGACCGAGCCGAGGTCGCCCGAATGCCAGAAGCCGGCGGTAAAACTCTCCGCGGTGGCCTTGGGGTTATTCCAGTAGCCCTTGATGACGGAGGCGCTTTGGATCCAGAGCTCGCCGATCTCCCCACGCGGCAGTTCGCGCCCATCCGTCCCCATCGCAATGATCCGCGCGCCCGGGCACGCCAGTCCGACGCTGTCGATGTGGGTCGCCGTCAGCTCGCCCGGCATGATGGTCGAGGGCGATGTCGTCTCGGTCGCGCCGTAGCAGTTCATCAGCTTCAGGCCGGGAATCGTCGCCTTGAGCTTCTCGATGGTCGCGACCGGCATCGGCGCGCCGCCGAAACCGCCGATGCGCCAGCTGGAGAGATCGTAGCTGTCGAAGTCCGGCTGCAGCAGGCAGAGATTGTACATCGCCGGCACCATCACCGTGTAGGAGACACGCTCGCGTGCGGCGAGCTTGAGATAATCGGCCGCCTTGAATTCCGGCATGATGATCAGCGCGCCGCCGCAGCGGATCATGGTCGTGATGTTGGCGACGACGCCGGTGACGTGGCCGAGCGGGACGGCTGCGATCGAGCGATCGGCCGCCGTCAATTGCAGGCAGGAGACGAATACCATCGAGGAATGCACGATGTTGCAATGGGCCAGCATCGCGCCCTTTGGTTTGCCCGTCGTGCCCGAGGTGTAGAGGATCATCGCAGTGTCCTCTTCACTGACCTCGACCGGCGCCGCCGCCGGCCTGTTGCCGGCGAGCGCGGCGAAACGCGACAGCGCCGGATCGTTGTCGATGGCGATGCGATGAACCATTTCGGGCACATCCTGCGCATCCGGCAGCCGCTCGACGAGGCCTGCTTCGTGGATCAGGATCCTGGCACCGCAATCGGCCAGGACATAGGCAATCTCCGGCTTCTGCTGGCGCGTGCTGAGCAGCACCGTGACCAGCCCCTCATGCGCGGCGGCGAACAGCAGCAGCGGAAACTCGATGCGGTTGCCGAGCAGGATCGCGACGCGGTCGCCGCGTTGCAGGCCGAGCTTGCGAAAGCCCGAGGCAATCCGCGCCGCCTGCTCCACCGCCTGTAGCCAACTGAGCCTGATATCGCCGCAGACGAGCGCTTCGCCGTCCGCGTTGCGCGCGGCAGCCTCCGCGATCATCGCCCAGACGCTTGCGGGACGATCGAGAAAGGCCGGAACCACGCGATCGCCAAAACGGGTCTCCAACCGCATCGGCGGAATCTGAGATTGCGACCAGTCCATCGGAAAGCCCTCGGCTTGTTGCTTTTGTCACCTTCCCCGCATGGCCACGGCGGTGCTGTCTTGCGCCGATCGGCTAGCCCATGACGGGAACGCCGATCACGACCGGATGGAACGCAAAGGCCAGCGCCAGATAGGCCACGATGCCGACCGCGACCGCGATCAGATCGTTGGTGACGCCACCCACCGGAATCGGCGGGGCACCGGCATCCTTGCGATGCTTCAACGAAATGCGGTCATACACACCCCAGCCCAGGAAGGAGCCGAACAGGATGATGGAGCCGAGATCGCCGTTGGCGAGCAGATGCGCGAACGCCCACAGCTTGATGCCGGCAAGCATCGGATGCTTCAGCGTCGCATAGATGCGGCCGCGCAGGTAGGAAGCGACCACCAGGATGACGGCGGGCAGCATCAGCGCGACCGTGATGTGCTTCATCGCTTTCGGCGGATACCAGACATCGATCCAGCCTGAGCTGCGATAATGGCCAAAGCCCCAGACGATCAGCGCCAGGCCCGCAAGCGAGACGACCGAGTAGAGGATCTTGTAAGTCCCCTCGCCGAGCCGCGCGATCGCCTGCGCGCGTGCGTCACGTTTCGTCGTGAAAACATGGGCCGCGAAAAACAGCACCAGCCCCAGGATCATGACCAACAGACCCACGACATCCTCCCCTTCATCAGCGCCCCCGGCTCTCAGGTATCACCGATTGGCCGCCGGTCGCAACCGATGCGCTATTTTCCAAGCTCGCGATTGTCGACATAGCGGATCGCAATTGGCCGTCCGGCCAAAGCGCCTCCGAGGCCGCCGGTGAACTTCAGCGGCAGACAGGCGTTCAAGGACGAATTGATCGCGTTGAGGTAAGTGGTTCGCGTCTCGGCGGGAACGCCCGCGGTTGCAAAGGTCAGCCGCGGCGGGCCGATCAGGCCGCCGGCTTTATTGAAGCTGAAACGGACAGCCATCTGCATGCCCGCACGCGCATTGTCCGACGGCGGTGACCAGCAGGTGCGCAGCTCGGCAAAGAGATCGCCGATCGTGTCGAGGTCGTGATCCGGCTTTTGATACTTGGCCCGATCAGCTTCCGACGGCACGCTTTCGATGGTGAGCTGAAGGTTCTGGCCGTAGGGATAGTCGATCTCGGGAATACAGGGGCCGGGCTCGAGCGGACTGCAATAGGACGGCGTGCAGGGCCTGAAGTCGAGCACGCTGCACGGTTCGTGCGCAAACGGGATCGGATTGATCCGGCGGCGCTCCGCGTCGGCGGCAGCGGTCGAGATCGCCAACAGCGTGAAAACGAGAATGCCGCGCCACATGCTTTGAGCCCGCGATGTCACGCGAACCAACGTGGCATCCTCAATGAACGCGTCAACCCCGCGGTTGTTCACATGCTCGCGTTCAGGCACAGCGTCGTCGCCCGGCTTGACCGGGCGATCCAGTATCCAGAGACAGTTGTAATTGAGTCGAGAGGCCGCCGCGTACAGGTAAGGTCGTGTACCTGTTTGGTGCCGCGCGCGACGATGCTGAGTCCGGTTCGCCCGATTAGCGGCCGGCGTCATACGGCGGTGTAATATGTCGCGAGGACCACGAGCCGACATGCCGGGCTACACCGGTTTGGTAGTCAGCCGCGGAGCTGTACCGATAATCTCCCAGACTTCGACCCGCTTCGCTACAAACTGAGCCTCGGCAGCCTGCAGATTCCGGTCCGGCCAACATGCTGGGTGCTCTGAACCCGTGGTCTGAAGCAGCCCGCCATCGGATGGCCCTGGCGCCGTCTGCGTTAGTTCATCCGCGTAGCTCTGGCCATCAGACAAACCGGCACACCGTTGATCGCAGCATGCTCGAACGTCTCCCAACCTAGACGCGCATAGAGACCATCGTTCTTCGGCGTGAAAAGGTAGATCTTACCAAACCCAAGGCGACCGGCTTCGGAGATTGCGGCCAGTGCGAGTTTTGATGCAATACCTCTGCCGCGATGCGTCGGCGGCACAATCACCGACGACAGCCAGGGTGTGAGATGTTTGTGGGTTAGCGTGGTCGCGGAGATATTGGCCGAGCCGACGAGATCGCCCTCGTCGTTTGAGATCGCCACTAAGGAGATCGGCAGCCGCGCCTTATCGCTGGCGCCTCTCAGCCGTTCAGCACGTTGTTCCAATGTGCCGTTGGGGCTCAGATAGCCGAACTCGGCCTGCTGCCATGCCGCAACGGTCGGAATGTGATGCTGATGGTCGAACAAGTGATGAATCTCGATACTCATGTCGTACCCTTTGTCCTGCCGATGCTCGAAAACCTTCACGTTACGCGTAGTTGAACATGCATGGCATGGGTGAGTTGCCGTTACCAGCCGGCCTCAAGCGGCGGCGCAATACGCCAGTAAGGGACTTATCCGAAGCACTACTCTGCGTGCTCGCTGAACGAGGCGATCGCTTGTCGGCTGCGGTTGACCACCAAGCGCGTCACGTCCGGTCGCGAATAGTGGCCCGCTTCGTTGGATCGGCAAGGTTTTGTTGCGATCAAACTGCGCCCGAACATACGTCGTACACTTCATGCCGTCACGAGGAGTCCTGACGAGCTCGGCCCTGTACCCTTGGCATTTCTGAAGCTCATCAAGCTCAACCGGAGATCAGAAAGGGGGCGGCCAGCTAGCGCGGTAGAAAGCTAGGGTTTCACGGCCCAAGTGAGCCGATGTGAGTGATCTCGAGGCTCGGGCAACGCCCTCTTTGGGTCATTTCGGCCGATTTTGTGGACCCTGACGCGCCCGATCAAGCCGGGCAAGACAGCGAAGGGCGCGTTGCAGACTGCAGAACAGGCCGCCGCCCTACCCCTTTTTCTTGACGTCCTTGACGTTGGTGAACTCGATGCCCTCGGCCCGCTCCTTGGTGTAGCCGAGATAGAACTCGTTGCGGGCGAGATACACGGGGTCGCCGTCGACATCGTCGGCAATGCTGGACGTGTTGGCCGCGATGAAGGTGTCGAGCTTCTTGCGATCCTCCGAGGAGACCCAGCGCGCGAGTTGGAACTCGCTGACCTCGAACTCGACCGGCAGCGAATATTCCGCTTCCAGCCGCGCCTTGAGCACGTCGAGCTGCAGCGCGCCGACCACGCCGACCAGCGCGGGCGCACCGTCGCGCGGACGGAACACCTGCACCACACCTTCTTCCGACATCTGCTGAAGCGCTTCCTTCAGCTTCTTCGCCTTCATCGCGTCGGTAAGACGGACGCGGCGTACGATTTCCGGCGCGAAGCTCGGCACGCCGACGAAGTTGAAGTCCTCGCCCTCGGTCAGGGTGTCGCCGATCCGCAGCGTGCCGTGATTGGGAATACCGACGACGTCGCCGGCAAAAGCCTCGTCTGCGACCGAGCGATCCTGCGCGAAGAAGAATTGCGGGCTCGACAGCGGCATGCTCTTGCCGGTGCGCACCAGCTTGGCCTTCATGCCGCGGCTGAGCTTGCCGGAGCAGAGTCGCGCGAAGGCGATGCGGTCGCGATGGTTCGGATCCATGTTGGCCTGGATCTTGAACACGAAGGCGCTCATGCGCGGATCGGTGGCTTCGACCTTGCGCTGGTCGCTATCCTGCGCGCGCGGCTCGGGCGCGAACTTGCCGAGGCCTTCGAGTAGGTCGCCGACACCGAAATTGCGCAGCGCGCTGCCGAAATAGACCGGCGTCAGATGACCCTCGCGAAATGCCTCGAGCTCGAACGGCTTTGAGGCCTCGGTGACGAGCTCAAGCTCATCCTTCACGGCTGAAGCATCTAGATTGGCGTTGAGCTTGGCAAGTTCGGCGATCTCGATCTGCTGCGCCGCGCCAGTCTTGGCGCCGCCGCCTTCGAGCAGGCGGACACCGCCGTTGATAACGTCATAGGTGCCGAGGAAGTCGCGCCCGCGGCCGACCGGCCAGGTCATCGGCGTGGTGTCGAGCGCCAGCGTCTTCTCGATCTCGTCGAGCAGCTCGAAGACGTCGCGGCTCTCGCGATCCATTTTGTTGATGAACGTGATGATCGGGATGTCGCGGAGGCGACAGACCTCGAACAGTTTTCGCGTGCGCGCCTCGATACCCTTGGCGGCGTCGATCACCATGACGGCGGAATCGACCGCAGTCAGCGTGCGATAAGTGTCTTCCGAGAAGTCTTCGTGGCCCGGCGTGTCCAGGAGGTTGAAGACGAGGCCCTCGAACTCGAAGGTCATCACCGAAGTCACGACCGAAATGCCGCGCTCCCGTTCGATCTTCATCCAGTCCGAGCGGGTATTGCGGCGCTCGCCCTTGGCCTTGACCTGGCCGGCGAGATTAATGGCGCCACCGAACAGCAGCAGCTTTTCGGTCAGCGTGGTCTTTCCGGCGTCGGGGTGGGAGATGATCGCAAAGGTACGCCGCCGCGCCACCTCAGCGGCAAGCGGGGAACGGGCCGGCGATTCGGCTGCGGGGGTGGCGATGTCGGACATGGCGGGAGCGTTTGGCAGGGAAAACGGGCCTGATCAAGCCTCATTTGGTGATTGCGGAACCCTTCGGCCAGCCCCATATCGGCTTTCCGGGGAGGACGACCTTCCTGCTCATCAGCCTGTCAGCCCGCGGGGACGACCCTGCCGTAAATGGAGGGTCGTCATGGCCTGGAGCGTCCTGTTCGTCGCCGGTCTTCTCGAGATCACCTGGGCGATCGGCCTGAAATATACCGAGGGCTTTAGCAGACTTGTTCCCTCCGTTATCACGCTCGCGGCCATGGCCGGCAGTGTCATCCTGCTCGGACTCGCGCTCAAGTCCCTGCCCGTCGGAACCGCCTATGCGGTCTGGACCGGCATCGGCGCGGTCGGCACGGCGACACTGGGCATCTTCCTGTTCAATGAGCCCGCCACGGCGCTTCGTCTTGCCAGCATCGGGCTGATCGTGGCCGGTATCGTCGGGCTGAAGCTCGTTACTTGACGAAGATCTGGACCGCCCACCAGCTCAGTGCTGCAACGATGGCCGAGGCCGGGATCGTGATCACCCAGGCATAGACGATTGAGCTCGCCACGTTCCAGCGCACCGCCGAAACGCGACGGGCCGCGCCGACGCCGACGATGGCGCCGGTGATGGTGTGGGTGGTCGAGACGGGAACGCCGAGGAAGGTCGCCATGAACAGGGTCGCCGCACCGCCGGTCTCGGCGCAGAACCCCTGCATCGGTGTCAGCTTGGTGATGCGCAAGCCCATGGTGCGGACGATGCGCCAGCCGCCCATCAGCGTACCCAGCGCCATCGCGGCCTGACAGGACAGCACCACCCAGAACGGCACCGAGAACTCGTTGCCGAGATGGCCCTGCGAATAGAGCAGCACAGCGATGATGCCCATGGTCTTCTGGGCGTCATTGCCGCCATGGCCGAGCGAGTAGAGCGAGGCCGAGGCGAATTGCAGGATGCGAAAGGCGCGGTCGACCGCGAATGGCGTCGAACGCACCGAGAGCCACGACACGATCGCGACCAGCATCATCGCGAGCAGGAAGCCGACCAGCGGCGACAGCACGATCGCCAGCACCGCCTTGGACAGTCCGCTCCAGACCGCCGCCGATATTCCGGCCTTGGCCACGCCGCCACCGACGAGCCCACCGATCAGCGCGTGCGAGGACGAGGACGGAATGCCCAGCGCCCAGGTCACGAGATTCCAGACGATGGCGCCGACGAGCGCTGCGAAGATCACCTGCGCATCGACGATCGCGGGATCGATGATGCCGGTGCCGATGGTCTGGGCGACGTGCAGCCCGAACACCATGAAGGCGACGAAATTGAAGAAC
>Ga0209758_1003797_pt1 | contig 13306 bp, 13 predicted proteins | sample AraplaMF_Col_mMF_FD_184258 | JGI IMG/M metagenome (GOLD analysis project Ga0209758, IMG submission 184258) | Arabidopsis root microbial communities from the University of North Carolina, USA - plate scrape MF_Col_mMF (SPAdes) (version 2) | ecosystem: Host-associated > Plants > Roots > Endosphere... | reverse complement strand
GCCGGCGTGGTTGCGCGCGACGGCCGGTTGCACCGCCGCGACGACGAGACGCGCAGCGAGAGCTATGCCGAGATTCTCGGCCGCGCCGGGCTGGCGCAGATCGAGGCCCGAGGCCAGGGTGCCGCCGATCCCGCCGCGCAAACCAATTATGCGATGCACGCGCACGGCGCCGTGTTCGCCGAGGTCAAGGTCGATCCCGATCTGGGCCAGGTCCGCGTCACCAGGATGGTCGGCGCGTTCGCCGCCGGCCGCGTCATCAACCCGCGCATGGTCCGCAGCCAGTATTTCGGCGGCATGATCTGGGGCATTTCGTTCGCCCTGCATGAGCAGGCGATCACAGACCGCCGCTCCGGCCGGATCCTCAACGCCAACCTCGCGGACTACCACATTCCGGTCAATGCCGACGTGCAAAACCTCGAGGCGATCCTGATCGAGGAGCACGATCCCCACGTCAACGCCCTGGGCATCAAGGGCGTCGGCGAGATCGGCGTCACCGGATCGGCCGGCGCCGTCGCCAACGCGGTGTGGCACGCCACCGGAATCCGGGCCCGTCGCTTTCCGATCGCGATCGAAGATCTGCTGGCGCGGGCATGACGACAACTCCCGGAGGCGCAATGACACCCTTGGTCCTGATACCCGGCCTCGGCAGCGACCATGCGGTGTGGCAGCCGACCATCGAGGCCCTCGGCTCTCAGGCCGACTGCACGGTCGGCGATACCTTGTCGGACGACAGCCTGCCGGCGATGGCCGAACGCATCCTGCGCCATGCCCCGGCGCGCTTCTCACTCGCGGGGGTCTCCATGGGCGGGATGGTGGCGCTCGAGATCATGCGTTCCGCGCCGCAACGCGTCATCCGCCTTGCGCTTCTGGATACCAACCCGCGTCCCGACACGCCGGACCAGACCTCGCAGCGGCGGAGCGCCAACGCCGCCGCATTGTCGAGCGATAATTTCGCAGCGCTTGCAACCGGAAGCTTGAAATACCTCGTTCATCCGGACGCCGCCGTCGAGGTCCGCAATGCCCTGGTCGACATGTCGGTCCGCGTCGGCGCCACAACCTACGCCCGCCAGAACGTGGCTGTCATGAACAGAGCGGATCAGCGCCAAATCCTGCCGACGATCGGGATCCCGACGATCGTGATCGTCGGGGCGCAGGACGTGATGACGCCCCCGGCGCTGTCCGAGGAGATCCGGGACGGCATACGCGGCGCGGATCTGCACATCATTCCTGACTGCGGCCACCTGCCTCCAATCGAGAAACCGGAAGCTGTCGCCGGCCTGCTGCGCGCGTGGATGGGATCGGCGGGCAACTGAGCGATGACCCCGCCCGCGCGGCCCTCACCACCCGACCGTGCGGCCTTCATAGTTCAGATACTGCAGACCGGGCTTGCCGCGCTGCGCGCTGACCACGTCGACCACCCGCGGGATGCTCTCGTCGATGCCGAGCGATGCCGCCTCGCCGCCCATCTCGGTGCGCACCCAGCCCGGAGCCACCACGACCTTGGCGCGGCCGTCGTCGGCGTGCCGGGCGGCGAAGCCGCGCATCATCATGTTGAGCGCGGCCTTGCTCGCCGCGTAGCTGTTCCAGGCTCCGCTGACGTTCTCCGAGACGCTGCCGAGCCCTGACGTCATCACCGCCAGGACGCCCTCGGGCGCCAGACGATCATACAGCATCTCCACCGTCTGCATCGCGCCGAGCACGTTGGTGCGCATCGTGCTGAGGAAATCGTCGGGCGCGATTTCGGCCGCGGTCTTGTGTGGATCGAGCGCGATCCCGGCATTGACGAACAGCGTATCCAGCGCGCCGTCTTGCAGCTGGTCATGCAGCGCCGTCAGGTCCTTGCGCTCGGTGATGTCGGCCCGCGCGATGGTCAGCCTGCCGGCGGACCCGGCTTCAAGCTGGCGCAGGGCGGCCGGCGGCTCGGCCCGGACGGTGGCGATGACACGGCAGCCGCGACGAAGATATTCGGCGGCAAGCGCGAAACCAAGGCCGCGCGAAGCGCCGACGATGAGAGCAGTATGGTCAGCCATGTTGGACTTTCTGTTCGAGAAATTTGCGGTTCGAGAGATCCGAGCTCAATCGACGATGAACAGGCGGGCGCCGGTTTGGGTCGAGGAACGGTGCGCCGCGTCGCCGTGATCGGAGACCTGATAGCTCATGCCGGCGGTCAATTCAAAAGTTCGCCCATCGCGCAGCTCGGTGGCGAGTTCCCCTTCCAGGACATAGAGTACATGTCCGCGGTCGCACCAGTGATCGGCGCGGTAACCCGGCGAATACTCGACCAGACGGACGCGAAGATCGCCGATGTTGAAGGTCCGCCAGGTCGCCTGCCCGGTTTCGCCGGGATATATGATCGGCGGCAGGTTCGCCCAGTCAGTCACGGTGAAAGGCAATGCAGGAATCTTCATCGGGTCTGTTCTGTTGTGCGAAACGGGTTGTGCTGGCCACTCTCCGGCCATCTTATACGGCCTGTCGAGGAATCGCTGCAGACCATAAGGAAGAACAATCATGAAAATGAGCATGGACAACAAGGTCGCCATCGTCACCGGCGGCAGCAAGGGCATCGGCTTCGCCGTCGCCAAGGCGTTCGCGGCCTGCGGTGCACGAGTCGCGATCGTCGCGCGAGGCGCCGAAGCGCTCGCGGCCGCACGGACATCGCTTTTGGGCGAAGGGCTTGAGGTCCGCGACTATGTCTGCGACGTCTCCAAAGCGGACGATATCAACGAGGCGCACCGGCGCATCGTCTCCGACCTTGGTCCGGTCGACGTGCTGGTCAACAATGCCGGCACCGCGCACGCGATGGCTTTCGAAGCCGTCACCGACGAGCTCTGGCAGCACGATCTCGATCTCAAGCTGTTCGCCGCGATCCGGATGAGCCGGCTGGTCTGGCCGGGCATGAAGCAACGGCGTTTTGGCCGCATCATCAATGTGCTCAACACCGGAGCCAAGGCGCCCCCTGCCCGCTCGACACCGACCTCGGTGTCGCGCGCCGCGGGCATGGCGCTGACCAAGGCGATGGCCAACGAAGGCGGCGAGTACAACATTCTGGTCAACGCGATGCTGGTCGGCCTGATCGTGTCCGATCAATGGGTGCAAAAGCACGCCGCATCCCCGAGCGGCGAAAGCTTTGACGATTTCACCCGCAACATGGCCAAAGGCGTTCCGCTCGGCCGCATGGGTACCGCGCAGGAATTCGCCAACATGGCATGCTTCCTGGCCTCGGACCTCGGGTCCTACATCACCGGCACCGCGATCAATATCGACGGCGGACGATCACCGGTGGTGTGACCCCCCTGCTCAGGATTTCGGCAGCTTCGGGATGCTCTCGGCAAAACCGTTATAGCAGGTCAGCCGCTCGTCCTGCTCCGCGGTGAAGCGGCAATCGGCAACGCCCTTCGCCGGCGCCGCCTTGGCATTGGGCTTTTTCGGCTGCGGTGGAAACACCGCGTCGTAGCAGTCCAGCCGGCCCTTGCTGCCATCCTCGATCTCGAGGCAGGCCTGCAGCCGCACGGCGATCGATTGCGGCTTGCCCGCGGGTTTCGCCGGCGCCGCGCTGCGCGGCTTGACCTGCACCAGCGGCTTGTCCCCGACCATCGGCGGACTGCCCTGCGCTAATGCCACGGTCGAACACAGCACCGTAACCAGCACCACCATCGATGTTTTCATGTCATTCCCCTATGACAGTCACCTGCCACGGTTGTCCCGGCCGGCAGGGTTCTGCTGATGCCCTCCTAGAACCGAAAGCAGGCCTCGGCGTCAAGCCCTCGGCAGGCTACCGCAAGGTACTTATGCCCCCTGAACAAGAGCCTCAGTATGGCGGCGGCCGTTTCGCCCGTTGCGCCTTGGCCGCCTCGATCCACCAGGCGAGATCGTCGGCAAATCGCGGGAAAGCCCGCTCGAGCTGCTTGCCCGGCTCGCCGACCGGCTTGCCGTCCTCCGACAGCGTCTGCGCGATGGGTCCGACGCCCAGCGTGCTTGAAATCACGATCATGCCCATTTCCGACAGCGTGCCGTGCCACGCGGTCGACGCCCGCGCGCCGGACAGGCGGCCAGCCGAATAGCTGGCGATCGCCGCCGGACGCCAGAACCATTCTTCCAGAAAATGGTCGGTGAGGTTCTTCAGGCCGGGCTGAATGCCCCAGTTGTATTCGCCGGTGATGAACACGAAGCCATCGGCCTCGCGAATCTGGCTCGCGAGCTTTTCCAGGACCGCCGGTGCCGTGCCCTTGGGATGTTCCTTGTACATCCGGTCGAGCATCGGCAGCCCGATCGCCCTGGCGTCGATCAGCTCGACCTCGTCGCCGCGCCCGCGCAGGCCGTCGATGACGAAGTCGGCGAGCCGGATGCCCATCCGGTCGGAGCGATAGGAGCCGTACAACACCAGAATGCGGTTGGTCATGAGATGCCTCGGCGGGTGATCGGGGACGGAGAAATCGGCGCGACCATAGCGCCGCGCTACCGCCTGTCATAGCCGCCGGTGAACATGCTCTTGACCTGGTGCAGCAATGTCAGCACCCAGCAAAATCCGAACAGGCCGGCGATGCCGAGACCGGTCCGGCGGTCGACCAGCGACAGCCCGGTCCATAGCCAGATGCGATAGATCCACAAGGCGGCAATGGCGACGCCGAGCAGGCAGACCAGCAGCTTGACGAATCTCGTATTGGCCACCCCGACGGCAGCAAACAAGATCGTGGCCGGGACCAGGAACATCTGGCAGGTGGCGACAAGGGTTTCGTTCAAGCAGGTCTCCGCGCAAGAATCGCGGCACGTTACGCCGCCAACCTCAAACAAATCGTTGACGGGTGCGCCTGCCCCACGGCTGCCGGATACCGTCCGGCCGGTCCGTCGTAGCGACATTGTGAATTCGTTTTTAGTCGCAATCGCGAAGGGTCGATCCACTTCATCGGCAACGGGCCCGGGTGGGCCTTCGCGCACGAAGGATGGCTGTCGTGAAAACCTTTCTGACCGTTGCGACGATCTGTCTGCTGTTCGACGGCGTGGCCGCGTCCGCCCAGGTCACCATGGGCGGCGTGCCGCCGCTGGGGCTGACGTCGCCGCTCGGCATGGGTCCCGCAGCGCAGGTCGGCACCACCGGAATTCCGCTCGGCGCCACCGAACTCGCGACGCCGGGGATCAGCCCCGGGGCATTGAACACGCTGGCCCCGGCCACTGTTTCGTCGATGACCGCGTGCTCCGCCGGTGCGCTGGGAAGTTCGACGGTCGGTACCGGCAGCGCGATCAGCGGCGAGACGTCAGCGACCGGCAGCATCGCCGGAACGTCGGCACCCACCCCGCTGTTCGACGGCGCCGGGATTGCCGGAACACCCTCCGGGACCTGTGCGGGCAGCTCTGTGGCATCGGCCAATCCGGCGGCATCGGCCTCCTCGCCCGGGATGACAACCGGATCGCGATCGGTGGGCGGCCGGGTTGGAATTCCGCTGGGCTCCACTGAACTGGCAACCGGCGGGCTCAGCCCGCTGCCGGACATCGTCACGGAGGTGCAGCCGTCCACCGTCTCGTCCGGAACGGGCGCGGTCCCGTGTCCATCCACAATCATCACATCGACGCCATCCGGCGGCTGCTGAAAATTTCCATCAGGGGGCAACAACATGCGACCGAGAACAGCGCTTCTGGCGATTGCCGCGATTGTCCTTGTCGGCGGCGGCGGCTTTGCCGTCACCCGCAAGCCGTCGCCACCGCCGAAACCGGCGATCCAAACGGTTCCGGTGGTGGCCGGCACGGTGGCCACGCAGGACGTGCCGATCTACCTGCGCGGCATCGGCACGATCATCGCCTACAATACGGATATCGTCCGCAGCCAGATCCAGGGCCAGTTGACCAGGATCGCGTTCACCGAAGGGCAGACGGTTCGCGCCGGCGACCTGCTGGCCGAGATCGATCCCCGTCCCTACCAGGCACAACTCGATCAGGTGACCGCCGCGCGGGATCGCGATCAGGCGCAACTGGTCAATGCCCAGGCCAATCTCGATCGCTACAACCAGCTTGCGGTCAAGGGAGACGCGACGCCGCAACTGGTCGATACCCAGAAGGCGCAGGTCGCGCAGCTGCAGAATGCCGTCAAATCGGACCAGGCGCTGATCGAACAGGCCAAGGTCCAGCTCGAATATACCAGGCTGACCTCGCCGATCCCGGGCATCACCGGCGTCCGTCAGGTGGATGTCGGCAACGTCATCCATCCCACCGATCCGAATGGTCTCGTCGTCGTCACCCAGATCGAGCCGATTTCGCTGATCTTCACCCTGCCCGAAACCGATCTGCCGCGTATCCAGCAGCAGATGGCCAAGGGCCAGCCGCTGAAGGTTCTGGCCTACAGCCAGGACGACACCATCAAGCTCGATGAAGGCAAGGTCGACCTGATCAACAACGAGATCCTGCAGACCACCGGCGCGGTGCAGATCAAGGCCGAATTTCCCAACACCGCGCACCGCCTCTGGCCCGGCGAACTGGTCAATGCGCGGCTGCTGCTGGAAACCCGGCACAACGGCCTGACCGTTCCGGCCGGCGTGGTGCAGCAGGGCCAGCAGGGATTCTTCGCCTACGTGATCAAGCCCGACGACACCGTCGAGCAGCGGACCATCCGCGTCGCGCAGACCAGCAACGGCCGGGCCCTGATCGATAGCGGGCTCGCCGCCAACGAACAGGTCGTCGTCGACGGGCAGTACAAGCTGCAGCCCGGCAGCCACGTCACCGTGCTCCATGGCAAGGCGGCGCAGGAGGCCGCGGCGCAGAGTGCTGCGGAGATCAGCATCCCATGAACATCTCCGCACCCTTCATCGCGCGGCCGGTCGCCACCGCGCTGTTGATGGTCGGCCTGCTGCTGGTCGGGCTCGCGGCCTATCCGCTGCTGCCGGTCGCCTCGTTGCCGAGCGTCAACTACCCGACGCTGTCGGTCACCGCGCAGCTGCCGGGCGCCGATCCGCAGACCATGGCGTCGTCGGTGGCGACGCCGCTCGAAGAGCAGTTCGGCCAGATCCCCGGCATCGTCCAGATGACCTCGTCGAGCGCGCTGGGCTTTACCTCGATCACGCTGCAGTTCGACATCAGCCGGGACATCGAGGGCGCGGCGACCGACACCCTCGCGGCCATCAATGCCGCCGGCGGACAGCTGCCGCCGGCGATGATCTTTCCGCCGACCATCCGCAAGGTCAATCCGGCGGACACCCCGATCCTGGTGCTCGCGCTGACCTCCGACACCTTGCCGCTGACCACGGTCGACGCCTATGCCGAGAACATCCTGCTGCAGAAGATCTCGCAGATTCCGGGCGTCGGCCTGGTCGGTCTGGGCGGCCAGCAAAAGCCGGCGATCCGCATCCAGGTCAACCCGCAGGCGCTGGCGGCGCGCGGCATCGGCCTCGAGGACGTCCGCAACGTCGTCAGCCAGGCCAATGTCGACATGCCGAAAGGCACGCTCAACAGTCCGCGCAAGACCTACACCATCAACACCAACGACCAGCTGCTCACGCCCGAGGCCTACGATTCCCTGATCGTGGCCTACCGCAACGGTTCGGCGGTACGCATCAAGGATATCGGCAAGGCGATCAACGGGCCGGAGAACGACCTGCTCGCCGGCTGGTTCAACAAGCAGCGCGCCGTGCTGCTCGCGGTGCAGCGCCAGCCCGGCGCCAACGTCATCGCCACGGTAGACCGCATCAAGGCCATGCTGCCGCAGCTGCAGGCCTCGATTCCTTCGGACATCAGGGTCTCGATCCTGTCGGATCGCACCGACACCATCCGCGCCTCGGTTTCCGACGTGCAGTTCACGCTGATGCTGACGGTTGCCCTGGTGGTGATGGTGATCTTCGTGTTCCTGCGTAATTTCTGGGCCACCATCATTCCGGCGGTGACGGTGCCGCTGTCGCTGATCGGCACCTTCGCCGTGCTGTACGAGTTCGGCTACAGTCTCGACAACCTGTCGCTGATGGCGCTGACCATCGCCGTCGGCTTCGTGGTCGACGACGCGGTCGTGGTGATCGAGAACATCGTCCGCCACCTCGAGGAGGGTCTCACGCCGATGCAGGCGGCGATCAAGGGCGCCGGCGAGATCGGTTTCACCATCGTCTCGATCACGCTGTCGCTGATCGCGGTGTTCATCCCGCTGTTCCTGATGGGCGGTTACGTCGGGCTGCTGTTCCGCGAATTCGCCATCACGGTCAGCGTCGCCCTGGTGCTGTCGCTGATCATCTCGCTGACCCTGACCCCGATGATGTGTTCGCGGCTGCTCAAGCCCGAGACCCGCGACCACGGCGCGCTCTATCGTGTGTTCGAACGGGGGTTCGACGGCCTGCTGGCGCTGTATGAGCGCGGCCTCAAGATCGTGCTGCGCCACCAGTTCATCACGCTGATGACCATGCTCGGCACCATCGTGCTGACCGGCTACCTCTACGTGATCATCCCGAAGGGATTTTTCCCGCAGCAGGACACCGGGATGATCGTCGGCATCACCGAGGCGGCCCAGGACATCTCGTTCCCGGCGATGGCGGAGCGCCAGCAGGCCGTGATCGATACCGTGCTGCAGGATCCCGCGGTGGCATCGGTCGGCTCGCAGATCGGCGCCGGCGGACCGACGCCGACGCTGAACGACGGGCGGATGTTCATCGCGCTCAAGCCAAAGGACCAGCGCAGCGCCAGCGCCGATGAGGTCATCAACCGCCTGCGGACCAGACTGGCGAAGCTGCAGGGCATCACGCTGTACATGCAGGCCGCGCAGGACATCACCATCGGCGGCCGGCTGTCGAAGACCCAGTATCAATATACGCTCACCGACGCCAACCCGGGCGAGCTCAATCACTGGGCCGCGATCTACCTCGACAAGCTCAAGGGCGTCCCCGGCATCGCCGACGTCGCCAGCGACCAGCAGAATGCCGGCCCACTGCTCGACATCGCCATCAACCGCGACGTCGCGTCGAGCTACGGCATCACGCCCGCGACCATCGACAACACGCTGTCCGATGCCTTCGGCCAGCGCATCGTCTCGACCATCCTGACCCAGCAGAACCAGTATCACGTGGTGCTGGAAGTGCAGCCCGACTTCCAGTTCGGTCCCGGCGCGCTGAACGACATCTACATCAACTCGTCCGCCGGCCAACAAGTGCCGCTCAGCACCTTGGTCAAGAGCACCGAGCGGATCGCACCTATCGTGGTCAACCATCAGGGCCAGTTCCCCTCGATCACGATCTCATTCAATCTCTTGCCCGGCGTTGCGATCGGTAACGCCGTGAGCGCGATCCAACAGGCCGAGGCGCAACTGGGCAAGCCGCTGTCGCTGACCACCAGCTTCCAGGGCAACGCGCAGGCGTTCCAGTCGTCGCTGTCCAGCACGCCGCTCCTGATCGCGGCGGCGCTGATCGTGATCTACATCATCCTCGGCGTGCTCTATGAGAGCACCGTGCATCCGATCACCATCCTCTCGACGCTGCCGTCGGCCGGGATCGGCGCGCTGCTGATCCTGATGGCGTTCCATTTCGACCTCAGCGTGATCGCGCTGATCGGCATCATCCTGCTGATCGGGATCGTCAAGAAGAACGCCATCATGCTGATCGACTTCGCGCTGGACGCCGAACGCAACAAGGCGATGTCGCCCGAGGACGCGATCTATCAGGCCTGCGTGCTGCGCTTCCGGCCGATCCTGATGACCACCATGGCGGCCTTGCTCGGCGCGGTGCCGCTGATGATCGGCACCGGCACCGGCGCGGAGCTGCGCCAGCCGCTCGGCTACACCATCGTCGGCGGCCTCCTCGTGTCGCAGCTGTTGACGCTGTACACGACGCCGGTGGTCTATCTCTATCTCGACCGGCTGCGGCTGCGCATCGCGGCGCTGCGCTCCGGCAAGGCCGCCGGCGAGGCACCCGCGTCACGTCCGGCCGAATAGGGTCGCCCCCGGGTCGGGCGCCTTCGCGGGACCATGATGCGTTACAGCGGTAACGACTCCGGCCCGATCTGAAATTTGGGCGCAACCGCGCCTTTCGATCCTGTCCCTGCTCACGCCAGTCGGCCGGACCGCGTTCCGGACGGTGGCATCACCAGAGGACAGCATCGCATGAAGATTCTCATCGCATCGACTCCCGCCACCGGCCATCTCAATCCGCTGCTGGCGATCGGGCACATCCTGATCGCCGAAGGCCACGACGTCACCTACCTCACCGGCACCGTGATGCGTGATCGCATCGAGGCGGCCGGTGCAAAATTCCGTGCGCTGCCCCCGGCAGCGGATTTCGATCTGCGCGATATTCTCTCCGTGGTTCCCGAACTGAAGGAGATCGCTCCCGGACCGGACTGGTTGCGGACAGCGTGCGAGCGCATCTTCGTCGACGCCATGCGTCCGCAGCACGAGGGCTTGCGGCAGAATTTCCCGGCCGACGTGATCGTGGCCGACGACATGTTCTTCGGCGTGCTGCCGATGCTGCTCGGACCGCGGCTGCGACGGCCGCCGATCGTGCTGTGCGGCACCTCGTTCCTGCACTGGCGGCGCGACGACGGCGCGCCGAATTTTGCCGGCCTGCCGCCGGCAACCACCAAGGCGCAGCGCGACGAGTATGCTGCGATCGGCGCCGAGCATGACCGGCTGATCGACCAGCCGCTGGCGCTGCGCATCAACCGCATCCTGAAGGCCTACGGCGTCGGACCGCTATCGACGACGCTGTTCAATTCCGTCGTCGAAGTGGCCGATGCCTATATGCAGCTGACGGTTCCGAGCTTCGAGTTTCCCCGCGACATGCCGTCAACGGTGAATTTCATCGGCACGCCGCCGATCATTCCGAACCAGGTGCCGCTGCCGCCCTGGGCACACGACCTCGACGGCTCGCGCAAGGTGGTGCTGGTGACCCAGGGAACCGTGGCCAACCACGATTTCAGCCTGCTGCTGGAGCCGACGTTGCAGGCGCTTGCCGATGAAGGAGACGTGCTCGTCGTCGCGACGACCGGAGGTCGCCCGGTCGAGGCGCTCCAAGGGACGATTCCGGCCAACGCCCGCCTGTCCAGCTACCTGCCGTTCGAATGGATCCTGTCCAAGGCCAGCGTGTTGGTGACCAATGGTGGCTATGGCAGCGTCAACCAGGCGATGAGCTTTGGCATCCCGCTGGTTACGGCGGGAATGACGGAGGACAAGGCCGACGTCAACGCGCGTGTCGCGTGGTCGGGCGTCGGCATCAACCTTGCGACCAACAACCCGACCCCGCAGGCGTTGCGCAAAGCCGTCCGGACCGTGCTCGACAAAACCGAATACCGGTCCCGCGCATTCCAGATGCAGGACGAGTTCAGCCGGATCGACACCCGGTCCGAAATCCTGCGGATCGTCACCGAGACCGCGCAGATGTCCGATCAGGGTGATCTGCCCCCCGGCAAGGCGACCGCGGCGATGCGCGACCGCCGTACCGCCGGCACGCGCTGACGTTCGTCGGCATGCGCGGACGGAGGGCAGGCCAAGAGCCGGCCCTCCGTCGATCCCACGCCGCCTGTCGGCGTCCCCACATCAGCGAAGGTCATCCCCGGCCATGCTTATCGCTCCCAGTTCTTTTGCATTCACATTATTTTTGGGCCTGCTCGCCTCCTTGCCATTTTCCGGCATTGATATGAGCCTGCCCGCCCTGGCGGCCACCGGGGCCGCGCTCGGCGTCCCCGCATCGGACGTCGGCCTGACGATGAGCGTGTTCATGCTCAGTCTCGCCGCGGCGCCGCTGGTCTACGGCCCGTTATCCGATCGCTACGGCCGCAAGCCGGTCCTGCTCTTGGGCGTCGGCGTGTTTGTGGTCGGCAGCCTTGCCTGCGCGTCCGCCGGATCACTGCCGGCGCTGTTGACATGGCGATTGCTCCAGGGCGTCGGCGCGGCCAGCACGACCACCGCCATGGCCGTCGTCCGCGACCTGTTCGACGGCGAGGCAGCGCGCGCGAAGATCGCGAGCATCGTGGTTGCGATCAACGTCGCCACCGTGATCGCGCCGACCGCCGGAGCCGGGCTGCTGACGCTCGGCAACTGGCGGCTGATCTACGTCGCGCAGTTCGCGATCGGCCTGGTCGTGCTGGCGGCGCTGAAGCTGGGATTTCGTGAAAGCGCGAACATCAGGCCGGCCGGTCGCCCGGCGCCGGACATGGCCGGCGGCAGCCTGATCGTCAGGAGTTACAGAAGCTATCGGCGCGTCCTGTCGCATCCGGTATCGCTGGGCTATATCCTGGTCGGCGCGGCCGCCGGCGCAACGGTGTTTGCCTATGTCACCGGATCCTCGCTGTACTTCCTCGACATTGTCGCACTGACGCCCGGCCAGTACGGACTGATCTTCAGCGCCTGCTCCGGCGCGGTGATGGCCGGGGCGTTCCTCGACGGCCGGCTCGCTGCCGCGGGCGTCTCGTCAGCCGCGGTGCTGACGAGCGGCCTGCTCTTGTCGGCGACCGCCGCGACGCTGCTGCTGGCGATGACGCTGGCCGGCTGGATGCCGCTTGCCCTCGTCATTGCGCTGTTGATCGCCGTCGCGCTGGCGTTCGGATTGAGCCTGCCGAACGCGATGAACGCGACCATGCAGCCGCTGCCGCAGATTGCCGGCGCGGTCGGCGCCGCCGCCGGCAGCATCCAGATGACGGCCGGCGCCGTCTCGTCGGGTCTGGTCGCGCTGCTTTATGACGGCGGTTCGGCGCTCTCGATGACCACAGTCATGGCGCTCAGCTCGCTGCTGGCGCTGGCGTCGTATCTGCTGATCGCCCGTCCTGCCGAACAGCGGCTCATCGACCTCAGCCGCATCCAACTCAGGTGAGGCCCCGGGCGGCCCGGTCGCGCCACACCTGCCCCATCACCAGAAAGAAGGAGCGAAGCCATGATCACCAAAACCCGTTTCGTCGTGTTCGCCGTCGCGGCATCCTTGTTCGGATCGAGTTCGACGTGCGGAGCGTCACCCTTCACGGACAATGCCGGGGCGCGGATCGCCGGCCTGCCTCTGCCGGCGCCGGTTGGTCACCGGCAACCGCGCGCAGCCGATGTTTCAGGCCAGACCCAATCGTCGCCGGCCGACCAGGAGTTGCGACGGATCGACGAGGACATCGACAGAAAGCTGATCATCTGTCGCGGATGCTGAACCGGCGCATGCGGAGCTCACGCCGCCTTGGCGGTCTTTCTCGCGCCCGCCGGCTTGCCGGCCGTGCCGCCCCTGGCCGCGACCAGCGCGGCATGATCGGCGGCGGTCTGGTCGGCATAGGCCATGGCAAAGGACGCAATCGCATCGTCGAGCACCTCGCTCTTGCCCATGTAGCCGGCAATCATGGCCGGCTCCCCCGAGCGCGCATGGGCCCGCGCCAGAGTCTT
>Ga0209758_1003796_pt1 | contig 13311 bp, 17 predicted proteins | sample AraplaMF_Col_mMF_FD_184258 | JGI IMG/M metagenome (GOLD analysis project Ga0209758, IMG submission 184258) | Arabidopsis root microbial communities from the University of North Carolina, USA - plate scrape MF_Col_mMF (SPAdes) (version 2) | ecosystem: Host-associated > Plants > Roots > Endosphere... | reverse complement strand
TTGAGAACGGATGATCCGGCCTTCCTTGACCAAGCTAAAGATTTGAAGTGGCTAAAAGTGACAGCCACGAAGGTTCTCGGTTCTATGCAGGGCCGCTTTTTCCGTGAGACGCCGGCGCAGACGATAGATAGCGCGCCGGCGGAGTTGTCGTTCGAAATGCAGGCGCTGGACGAACCGGGGGCCATGGTTGGGCTAACCCTGTCCGCGGATGGCCGTCTGCATGAGACGATTGGCGGGACAGTCTTTCTGTCCTGCTCGTCCGCGCTTGCCGAGGGCAAGGAGTTTCCTCAGCGGATGCGTGGCTTTTGGGCAGACAAGAAAGCCACCTGTGACGTTCTTAGAACGAAGGGGCCGGCCTATCTTAGCAAGGATCAGAGGTGGCTGAAGATAGCAGCCGCGGACGTACTTGGATCGAGCCAGGGTCACCTTCTTCAAGAAAGACTACCTGCCCAAATGGTGAATGGAGCGCCAGCGGAGCTGTCAGTTGAAATTCAACTGCTGAGAGAGCCTAGATTGCCTGCGCATCTGGAGGACCTAACCTTGTCGTTTGATGGCCGCCTTTACGAAACAATCGTCGGCGCTCGCGCGTCCGGAAGTTATGAGCGATGCCAGTTTGCGGAACCTCGCGGCAGCAATCCCTGAAGCAGCACCCTTGAAATCCGGACGTCCCCGATGCGAATTATTTTGACGTTGGTAGTGGTTTTGCTGAGTTGCGCATCTTCTCGGGCTGCAAACGAAGAGTTTCCGCAGCAGGTGCGAGGCATTTGGGGGGATTCGAATGAGACGTGCGTTATCTTGAAAACCAAGTCCCCGACGGATCTTGGACGGGACCAGCGTTGGCTCAAAATAACGGCCACGGATGTGCTGGGTACGACGCAGGCGCGTTTTCTCCGGGAGAGGAAAAGGCTGCCGGTTCAAATGGCGGGCGATGCTCCAATAAAATTCCTGGTCGAAGTTCAGATGGCAGATACGTTTGGGCTAATTGGTGAACTCACGTTCAAGGGTAATAACGGCCTTTATCTATTGGAGACGATCATCGGCGCCCGTGCATCGAGATATTACCAAAAATGCTAGTCGGTGTTGGCTTGTTAGCGGTGTGGCGCGATGATGCTTCCGCCGATACGCTTCCTGACATGCCGTTTGCGGGCTGGGCGGTATGACTGACAGGCCTGCGTGAAGCGCCAGGCAACAGGTTCAGAAAAATCCGGAAGCGCGCAATAACGATAGCGCGCGCTCAACCAAAATCCGATGAGGCGCCGATGAGTTCCTGCTCTCGGGGCGGGAACCCTGTGCTCGACCGACCAGTAGACCAGCGCCATCGCCAGCAGCAATTGAGGTCATCCGCGAACTGGCGCCCAGTGAACATAATCAGCCGCACGAGGCGCATAGATGAATTTCCGCGACGCGTACGAATTTGATCCCGAAACCTACGCTGGCGAAGGCGGCCTGCTCGCCAGATTGCGTGCGCTGCTGCCGCAGCAGGAAACCTATGGTAGCGCAACACCGAATGCTGCGCGTGAAGCGATTTCAAGCAGGTTTGGCAGCCCGCAAGGCGGCTTGCTTGCCAGATTGCTCGCTTTGCAGGGGGAGCAGAGTCGATATCAGCCAATGCCAGAGAGTGGCGGACGGTCGCCATTGGCGGCCCGAGATCCGAATTTCAGGCAACCATCGTGGGCTCCTGCAGTCATTCGACCACAAGGTGCGATCGGCCCTTCCAATCTCACCGACGATCAATCAACCCCGACCCTCTCTCCGTTTAGTGAGGGCGCCGGGCTCGATTTGCTGCGGACCTCGCAACTGCAGCAGGGGCAGTATCAGCAGACTGCTGCGAATAACAAGGCTTCACAGCGGCGCATACTTGCTCAATCGATTATAGATGTCAGCCGCAGACTGGGGATCGAACCGGAACACCTCGCGACAGCCATCTCCTATGAGACTGCGGGCACCTTCGATCCCTGGAAGACAGGACCGATCACAAAACAATACGGTCAGCATCGCGGACTGATTCAATGGGGTGAACCGCAGGCTAGGCATTATGGCGTCACAAAAGACTCGACCATCCGCGAACAGATGGAGGCCGTTGGAAAATACCTCCGCGACAGTGGCGTGACGTCACGCATGGGATTATTGGATATCTATTCGGCCATTAACACGGGGCACGTCGGCCGCTATGACCTCAGCGATGCAAACAACGGTGGCGCTCCGGGCACCGTCGCTGACAAGGTCGACGGAATGGGAGATCATCGGCGCAATGCTTCACGGCTCCTGGCGGAGGCACCGAAGGCATTCCCGGCTGCTCCCGAAAAACCCGTCCGGATACTTTCACGACGGACAGGTGGCGGATCATACTCATACGATAGCGACACGCCAACACCGGAGTGGACCGTTCCATCTCTTATCTTTGATCCGCGCCGATAGTCGTTCGGATGAGGGAAGAGAACGTTCGCGAATCCAACGACTGCGGGCGCCTCTCAATGTCTGCATCGGCCGAGCTTGTTTGCGTGGCTCCGAGGCGCGTGCATGAGGTCTGGCCGCATGTCAGCCCGCTGCTGAGATCGGCATGTACGCGAACCAGGCTCAACGCGTTCGCTGATATCGAGGCAGACATTCTTGCTGGCCGCAGCCTGCTATGGATGGCCTGGAGCGGATGTGCGGTTGAGGCAGCCGCCGCGACTATCCTGATCAACTCGGAGGCCGGCAAGGTCTGCATCATTACGGCGTGCGGCGGCAGCAACATGAACCGCTGGCTTCCCCTGGTCGGACAGATCGAGCGTTACGCCAGCCTCGAAGACTGCGCGCGGGTGCGCATCTACGGCCGTAAGGGATGGCTGCGCGTACTCGACGGCTATGAGCAAAAGCACATCATCATGGACAAGGAATTGAACCGATGAGAACCATCAATTCCGCGACGCGTATGAATTCGATCCCGAAAGTTATGCTGAAGGCGGCGGTCTGCCCGGGTTGCTGAGGCGGGCTATGCAGCAGCAGAGTGTTCAGCAGCAAGACGCCGATTTTGGTTCAGCTCCGAGCAAATCGTCGGAATACAATTCCGAAAGCTTTGGCAGCCCGCAAGGAGGCCTTCTCGGCAGGCTTCGGGTCCTGCAAGCGGAGCAGAGCCAGTATCAGCCAGACGCTGGCGAACGAGCGCTTCCTGATCCAAATTTCCGGCAGCTCTCGCGACTTCCGAACGGCGGCCGGCTGGCGACACCTGCTTTTTCCGAGTTGCCACCGGCGTCTGCACAATCTGTCCAACAGTTCGAGGCCGATCAGGCGCAACAGGCGAGAGAGGCCGCGGCGGCGCGAATGGTGCGCGGAGTGAGAAGTATTGGCCGAGCGGAAGGGCCGCCACCGGATCCAATCGACATTGCGAAGTCGGCTAGTATCGGCCTAGCCAATGGCGCGGTCAACATGGCGGGGATTCCAGGAGCGATTGCGACGGGATTCGGATACTTGCCGAACAACCTGCTGCTGAATGAGCTCGGGCGTGTGAGCGGGCTTGGGCGATTCGCTCCTGACGAGCCGGATTGGATCGGGCGACGTGCAACGGCGGATAGTATCCGGAAAGGCATCGAAACGCTCACCGGGGAATTCTATCAACCGAAATCCAGGACGGGACGCTATGTGGAGACGATCGCCGAATTTGTTCCGGCCATACTTGCCGGAGCGGGATTTGCCGCACGTGCCGGCGGACCTGCGTCGGCTGCGGCGCTCAGCGAATTGCCGGGAGCGATAGCGAAACACGCGATTGCTCCTGGGATCGTGGTTCAAGGCCTTGAAGATGCCTATCCGGAGAGCAAGGCGGGACCGCTGCTGCAGAAAGCCTATCCGGCGGCGCGGCGCATTCTCCCTGCTGTACTTGGGGCAACGCGCTATTTCGGCCGGTAAATGATACACGACATTGGGCTTCGGCTGCGTGTTGCCTAGTGATGGTGGCCAAAAGCACGGAGCATCCGATAAGCAAGGCTGATGAGTTCTCTGACCGTTTTCGCCGCCGGCCAGCGTGCCGCCGCCATCTCGAACAGGGCGTCGTAGATTACATGGCATGAGAACATCCAAACATAGGTGCCGAAGAGGAGCAGACCTACGCAAACAATCGCGCCCGTGCCTTCCGGAAAACGAAACCCGCTAACATATACCGAGCCGAATGCGATGGCTGGCCATGCGAAGAACCACACCACGCAATATACTAGCGCTCGACGCAATCGCTCGAGACGCTGCTCGGCGGTGTCTGTTCGGTCGTCTGCTGTGAGAGGTTTCTCTGCATTGAGCGCATGCTCTTCGCGTTGGTGCCTGCGGTCTTGATCTCTTCTAAGCCGTAATCTCATTTCGGAGTTACCCCGCAGGTGACGCATGTCGCGATGATCCCCGATACGGCTGCGACGTCGCGCATCGAGTGGCCGGCGTTTCGCCGGGCTTGCTGCAATGGCGCTTCGGCTCGGTGCGTGTTGCGTGCCGCGGCGATATCGGAGTCAGTCGTCGCTTGCCAACCGATGGTGGGGAAGAAAAATAGCATGATGGAAAGTTTGACAATCTCCTGACGGATCATCATTCCCTGCGAAATCTCGCCGATGGGCGGAAGGCGGTGAAGAAAAACGGCTGCTCCTTATTCGGCGATAGTGGCTCCGTTATCGGCGACAGGAAGTTCGGCTGCGCTTCGATCAGAAGCTGTGAATCCTACAGGGCATCCGTCGTGGTTGACAATGTTATCGTTTTGTTCTAACGAAACACAAGCGATCTTTTCGCAAGAGTGCAGGCATCTCATGTCGCGCCGCCGGGATGATCGAGCTTTCCATCGCAGGCATTTGGGCGCACCGGCGACGCGCGATGCTGGCTTCAGTGGCAGTGGGGCCGGCATTGGGACGCTCGCGCTTCGATTATCGGCATTCGAAACTTCGTGACTCTTTGCGCCGTCGCATTTGCTGGTTGTAGCGCGGAGATTTCGATGGTCGAAGTCTCGGACACCTAAATATGTAGCTTCTACCGCGGCATCGAAATTTGTCAGGGAATGACCAAGCGCCCCATGGCGCTCGATCTCGACAATCGCGTCTTGTGTTTTGATGGCCGGATTCGGTCACAAGGGCTGTATCTCCTCCTTTCGATAATCCCCTACAAAGCACTGTTGTGAGAAGAATCCTCCTGAATAGGTTTTCGGAAAGAGGGGATACCCGCCGAATTTATTGTGGACCTGGAATCCGCGGTACTTCCCAAGCAAGATCAAGACGAAGATTACCTATGAGGCTTACCCGCAGAGCCAGGACGAAGTTGATGTGTTGGCGGGAATGGCCGCAGATCCGCGTGATCTACGACCCCTTGAGTAAGTCGTCGCAAATGACGCGGATATTCATGGATCATTTGGCGGCAGGTCGATGCGGCATTGTAGGATGCCGATCTTTGGCGTCGGTTCAACCGGCCAGCCGCGCCGCATCGTAATCGTAAAAATCACACCTGGGCGACAGCAAGACCGCGCGCGAGCTTTGCGCAAGGGCGTTGCCCATGCTCGTTACCAACAAACGTTATCGAAAAGGAGCATAGCCGATGGGCGGACAATCGTCATCGACACAGACCCAGCAGTCACAGACTGCTCCGTGGCAGGCGGCGCAGCCGATGCTGCAGGGTATTCTCGCACAACTCAGCAAGGGCTTGAACAACACAGGTCTGACCGCAGCAGAGACCGGAGCGATCGACACCCTAGAGAGCAACGCCGCCAAGGGAAATCCATATGCCGGGCAGATCGACGCATATGCGAAGTCGCTGTTGAGCGGCGGCGGCGCCGACGCACAAGCCGGCAATCTCAAGGACAATCTCGACGCTTTCCGGGGGCAGCTTACACCTTATGCCAATGGCAGCATGGTCGGCAACAATCCCGCGCTCGCCGCGCAGCTCGCGCAGATCCGGGACGATGTCGCCAATTCCGTGAATGGCCAGTTCGCTGCCGCCGGCCGCGACTTGAGCGGCGCCAACCTGATGGCCTACGGGCGCGGCGTGGCTGCCGGGCAAGCACCGGTGATTGCCGCGCAGTACAACCAGGACGTCGCCAACCAGATTGCCGCCTCGAATGCCCTGTACAATGGCGGTAACACCACGGCCGGCGCGCTCTCAGGCCTTCAACAGAACTACCTTGCCAATCAGGGGCAGGGCGTTGCGGCGGCGCAATCGGCGCTCGACGCGCAGAACTACGGCGCCAACGCAACGCTGGCGGCGGAAGCGCAGCGCCGCGGCATTCCGGTTCAGGCGCTCGGCCTGCTGGCGCAGATCGGTGTTCCCATTGCCGGACTTGGAAACCAATCCAATAGCACTTCCACCAAGACGGAGCAGATGTCGGGCGTGGACCAATTTAGCAAGATCGCTGGCGGGATCAGCAGCTTGTTGTCGGGCTTCGGCAACTATCAGAAATCCGACGCGCGCCTGAAGGAAGACATCACGCCTGTCGGCGCTCTGTACGATGGCACGCCGGTCTACGGCTATCGCTACAAGGGCGCACCCGCCTATCACATCGGACTGATGGCCCAGGACGTGGAAAAGACCGTGCCGCATGCCGTGATCGAGATCAATGGCTACAAGGCGGTCGACTATCGCGCAGCGACCGAGGCTTCGCGACGCATTCACGAGTGCGGCTGATCGCTGCCGTCCCGGTATCAGCAGTTCTCATCACCAAGACGCAGGGAACAACATATGACAACCGAAACCGACTCCGCACTGACGGGAACGGCCTACGAGCTCGCCAACGCCGGCTATGCGCCGATGCCGGACCCGCAAGAGGAAAAAGAGCGCGAAACGATCGGCGGCGACAATGCTTCGCTGCGCGAGGCGGCCGCGCAGCGGGCGGAAGCGCCGAGCGATGCGATCGTCCGCGCCTATACCGGACCGGACGGAAAGCCGGCAGCCGCGAATGAGGCCGTCACGCTTGCTCGAGCGAGCCGCGACTATGCCAATGCGACGGCGGCCGAACGGTTGATTGCGGAAAGTGAAACCTCAGAGGCTCTTGCCGAGCGCGTCGATGCATTGCGTGCGGCGGCGCTGGCCAAAGATCCGGGAGCCGCCGAATTTTTCGGGTTCGAGACGCCGCCAACGACGGCCGAGGGGGCCGCCTCCGCCAACGAAGCTGACGGGCCGGGAAGGGAGCCGTTGGAGCAAAGCGGTGATCCCGCGGTGCCCGGCCTCGATCCGGAAATCGAGAAGGCGTTACAGAATCCGCAGGTGCGCCACGCGATCGAGGAGCAGCTCGGCGAAGTTGAACAGACCCGACAATCCTATCTCGCCGGCCTGGCAGCCGCGACGCAGATCGCCCAAGTCAGCTTTCTCAGTCAGTTTCCCGAACTGGCGGCAGTCCTCCCGGAAAATCTGCCCGGCGCGCTGGAGCAGCTGTCGCGACAGGATCCCGAAAAGTTCGAGCGCGTTCGAACCATGGTGACGGCTGCCGAGCAACTGCTTGCCGAGCAGCACGCGGAGAATGGCCGCCAGGCTGAATTGAATCGACGGAATTTTGAAAGCTACGCGCGGTCCGAGGACGCGCGATTCGAGATCATGATGAAGGACGAAACCGTGGAGACGCAGGCAGCGGTCGGCGCCGAAATTCTGGCTTCCGCCAGGGCAAGCGGTATCGAGCCCGCCGAGCTGAGCCGTCTGTTCCGCAGCGAACCGCTGATGCGGAACGCGGTCTTCCAGCGGATGATGTACGATGCCGGAAAATTCCGCCTGATGATGAAGGCGAGGGATGCGGCTGCCGCAAGACCGCTGCCGCCAGTGGTGCGGCCCGGCACCTCGCGGACACCCTCGGAACGACAGCAGGCCGATCTGCGAACGCTCAGCGCCAAACTCTCAAGCTCCGGCGACATCAAGGATGCGGTGGCGCTCTATCACGCGCGGAAATCCGGCAGGCGCTGACAAGATGTTGCCGGATGAGGAGGCTGAGGATCGGGCATAGACGGCTATGTCGAGCGCTGGTCGGCCCGTTACGGGCTCATCTTCTTCTGCCCGTCGAAATCTACTTCCAAGCGATGCTGGCAATTAGATGGCTTCGCTGGTGGGCGTTGATCCCACGAGTCCGACGCGACCACAGCAGGGGGTGGCTATCGGCAGTAACTCATTGAAGCAAAGACTTCTCCCGCCTTGGGTCTTCTTTGGTTCGCCATAAGTGCACGGACTACGTCTGTTCTGCCCGTTCGTTCGGGATGTCCAGGTGCGTGGCCCTCAGCCGCGACGTTTTCCTACGTCGAGCCGGGACGCCTTATCAAATCTTCGCGCCATTTCGCGGAAATGGCAGATTTTGGGTCATGGGAAATTACCGATGCAGGATAATCGCGACTTTATCGAGCGAGCCGAAGCCGCGGCCGACAAGGTGCCCGGCGGCTCGATGACAACTGAAGAAATAGCGACGAACTTCGCACTCTACGGATTGCAAAAGCGTGCAGAAGCTCTCGAGAGATTTGATAGCGAGCTACGCGGCGAGATCGATTCAAGTCCACACACCCTGCGCCGGCGAGTGCAGTTAATGGCACTCCGCAAGAAGATGGGCGGCATCCACGAAGCGCTGCGCAAGGCAAGGCGCTAGAACACCAGATGCGTCCAATCGTAAACCCGGTGCTTGCCGCATTGGCACAGGCGCGGCTGCGCGCTGCGCCAATGTTCGCAAAGTGGTGTGAGCTTAACGGCCTGTCGCCTTGTCCTGCGGCGCCGGTGCATGTTGCACGCTTCGTCGCGGACTGCGCGCCGCTCGGCATTGAGCGGTTGTGGCCGGCCATCCGGGATATATCCCAGTTGCATGTTTCCGCTGGGTTCGCCGATCCTACTCTCGGCGGCGTGGCGGCCAAAGCGATCGGCGATCTGGCCGGAATAGAGCCGCCACGCTCCTGGCCCGCCGGCCATAAGGAGCGCTTCAAATCATTGCCGTATGACCTGCAGGTCTACGTCGCAGCCCATGAGGCGCAGCGCGAGAAGGCGCTGCGGCGGGCCCAGAACGAAGCAGCCAGCGCCAGGCAAAAGTTGGCTGCACACCTGAAGAGCGAGACCCGTTCATATGAGGAAAGCAGATCCGATGAAAGCGACACGCCTCCCAACACTTGAGGACCGCATTCGATCAATCAGAGCCGAAATCGAGGCAATCATCGCAGAACGTGTGGCAACGGTGGCGAAGGAGAGCCCCGGTGTTCCGTCCGGCGTGATCCGGAATCTCCTGACCGCGCGGGCACCTGCGTGTCCGTGCGCGCAGTACCTCGAACTCGACAGCAAAGCATGACCGGCAATTTTGCGGTGAATGGAGCACGAGCATGACCCTCTATAAATGGTCGCAAACCGCCGCCAACAACGCGACTGCGGATTCTTCGATCAATTGGCAGGAGGGGCAGGCACCCTCCAGTGTGAACGACTCGGGCCGCGCCATGATGGCGTCAATCGCGAAACATCGAGATGATATTGCAGGTGCGATCGTCACGGGCGGCACGGCGACGGCCTACACGGTCACGTCATATGAGACGTTTGACGCACTCGCGCGCCTCAATGGCCAGATCATCGCGTTTACGCCGCATGTAACGAACGGGGCGACGGTGACGCTCAACGTGGATTCTCTGGGAGCCAAGCCGTTGCGATCGGCGCCGGCGATGGAGTTGCTGCCGGGAACACTGATCCAAGGCACACCGTATTTGGCGCTCTACAATCATTCGGATGCGGTATTTTATCTACAAGGGTTTTACGGCAATCCATACAATGTGCCATTGGCTGGTGGAATGGACTTCTGGGGGGCGACTGTCCCCAATAGCTCTTTTGCATTTCCGGCCGGGCAAGCGATCAGCCGGACAACTTACGCTCCGCTGTTTGCGATTATGGGCACAACCTATGGGGTTGGCGACGGTTCTACGACGTTCAATCTGCCTGACAAGACCGGCCGCGTTTCGGCGATGAAGGAAAGTCTTGCCACGCGATTGACTTCTAGCTACTTCGGCGGGGCCTCAACAAACTTAGGTGCTGTTGGTGGTGCCGAGAGCCTAGCACTCTCGATCGCACAACTTCCTGCTGGCATCACTTCCAGTGGCATCAACAGCATCAGCGTCACATCGACGGTGCAGACGCCGCAGAGCGGTACCATGGGGGCGACGCAGGGAGGCCTTCAAACCACCCCCATCAATGGTACATACGGAATTGTGACTTCCACGGGCAGCAATTCCATCAGCGTTACTTCAAACAATACCAGCGGTATTGCTCATCGCACGGTGCAGCCGACAATCATCTGCAACTATATTATTCGAATTCTCTAACCCCATGCTTCCGAAAAGGGTATCGCACCATCCGATGCCCAAAAATACAAATTATGACGATCTATGTATATCGTCTCGAAGACCCTTACGTTCTTAAAATGGGGCGTAAAGAATCTCGCGAGGTCTTCCCTGGATTTGAATTCATATTCGTGGTGAGGAAGCATCTTTTTTCCATCCGAACGCTCAACTATGGTGAAGCCAGACAAAATGCCATCCTCGGTCAGCCGCGTCTTGATATTAGCCATAATTGAGGCGATTTCAGATTCAGTGAAATGCTCTATCGCCGCATCCCAAACGACGTTGTCGAATACACCGTCCGGCATCTGAGTCCGGATATCGGCTAGCTCGTATGTGATATTATCAGCGCAGAAATTTCGTTTTGCATACTGGATAGCCTTGGGATCGAAATCAACCGAGGTCATTGAACCAACGCGAGCGCTATAGAAATAGTGCGCGTTGAATCCGTCGCCACAACACAGTTCTAAGGCTCGACATCCGGGCTTCATCGCTAGCAGAGAGAAGACGCCGCGTTCTACCCAATGAGGTGATCGCTTCGCCTTCCACATCCAATATAGACCGATCTTGTGTTCGAAGAATTCCGGTACCGGATAGATTCCCCATTGGGCCAGGAACAAGCGGTGGTGGGCAGCCGCTGCCCACCACTCTGAAAGCCGAGCTTCAAGCGAAAAGAGAGTTTCGAGAATCGGCTTCGCGAACGTGAGCTTCTTTCTAAAGACTTCAACTACGGACATACTTGATCTCCTTTGTAGCCCTTCCTACACAACCACCCCGAGAACATCAATGATCGACCTTAACGCCCTCATTGCGGCGAACGCGAAGCGCTGGGCAAATGCCAAGTTGACGCGGAATTTCACGGCCGTTGCCCGTCATCTGGTCGCTCCGAACGCTAAGGCGCGATACCAAGTTGTTTCGGCGAAAACCGGCGTGCCGTGGGCGGTGATTGCTGTCATCCACCAACGCGAATGCTCACAGGACTGGGACGGGTCATTGGCGCAGGGCGATCCCTGGAACAGGGTTTCCGTCCATGTGCCTGCCGGCCGGGGGCCGTTCAGGTCCTGGGAGGAAGCGGCGGTCGACGCACTCGTCAATTGCGCCCCTCACGCTGCGCGTAACCAGGACTGGAGCATCGGCCGGACGCTGGCCAAGCTCGAGCAATATAACGGACTTGGTTACGCCGCGCGCGGGAAGCCTTCGCCGTACATCTGGTCAGGCACGGACCAGTATCGATCCGGCAAATATGTCCGCGACGGCGTCTACGATCCGAACGTCGTCGACAGCCAGCTTGGTTGCGCGGGGCTGTTGATGGCGATGATGGCGCTTGATCCGACCATCACATTCACGGGTGCGACGCTCATCCCGCAACCAGTGGGCACGCCGATGCCAGCCGCGAAACCCGCCGTACCCTCGATCACCAATCCGTCGAAAGGCTCCATCGGCGCCTTCATTGCCGACATCTTCAACGCGATTATCGGGAAAAAAGCATGACCAGTACGTGGAGCAAAATCAAAGCCTGGTTCAGGGATTCGGTGACGATCCTTTGGGCGCGTATCCAATACGTCGTCGGCATCGTCGGGGCTGGATTGATCGCCACCTTCTCCGGGTACGATTTCACGCAGCTATCGAGCCTAGACGCCAAATCGGCCTTCAAGATGCTGGCGCTTGCCGCGCTGGCGGGCGTGATTACCGAAGCTTGCCGCCGCCGGACGCTCTGAGCTGAAGATCGCTCTTGCGGTGCTGATCTGGGGGCCGTGCTCGTCGGTGGATGGACGATCTGGATGGCGAGCCAACTCTATCGGGTTCGCCCCGGCGTCTTCTGCACCGAAGGTCTGGCGATAGCGTTCGCCGTTTGGATGACGCTGGAGGCGCGCAAATGTGGATGACCATTATCAGTTTCATCGGCGGCCCGGTCATCAAGGGCTTGATCGATGGCTACAAGGCGAAGCTCGCGGCTGGGAACACTTCGGAAAAGATTGCGAGCGAAACGGCCTCCGCCGAAATTGCGGCGCAGGTCTCCGAGACCAACGCCATCATTCAGTATCGGCTTGCAGAGATTGGGCATTGGTATGAGCCGGACAAGCTAATGGGATATTTCGTAGCGATCTATTTCGGAAAATTGTTGGTCTGGGACAAGGTTCTCGGCCTCGGCACGACTGACCCGCTCGCGGGCTTTGCCGCGGTTACCTCCAACCTGGTGGTCTCGTTCTATTTGCTAAACGAGGCTTTGAAAACGTCGCTCGGATTATCAAACGATGACGGAGATGCGGGCGTCGGATATCAGGGCCATCGTCATCGAGACGCTGGCCGAACAACAAAGGTTACGTCACGAAGATATTGATGCCGTCGTTCTCAAGGCCGTCGCGACGACACTTACTTCGTTTGGGATTGAAGAAGCGGATCGGCGCGAGCTGCACGCGGATTTCCAGCATCTGCGGCGGTGGCGAAGAAGCGTCGAGCAGGCACAGAGCTACACCTTCAAGGCGGTGATTACCGTGATCGCAACGGGTTTTGTTGGAGCCGTCTGGCTCGGCATCAAGGCGACGCTCAGCAAATGACAGGTCGGCGCGCGGGCGCGAATAAAAGAGCTGAAGTTCAGGTGCCTTGGATGTATCGGATACGCGAAGTTGAGGCCACGGATGAGGATATCGCAGATATGCTCGGCGAGCTTCATCAGTTGACCTTTCTTGATAGTGCGCCGGTTCCGGTATTTGATGACGGGCACTGGTGGCTTGCGTTTCGCGGAAGCAAGCCAGTCGCCTTCGCTGGTGTTGTCCCGTCCACCCACGTCTTCGGGGCGGGCTATTTTTGCCGCGTCGGTGTGCTGGACGCGCATTGCGGACATCGGCTTCAACTGCGCCTGATGCGAGCCATGGAGGCGCGTGCCCGGGTGAATGGATGGAGTTCGATCGTCTCCGACACCACGGACAACCTTCCTTCAGCCAACAACTTCATTCGCGCGGGCTATCGCCTGTTTAGCCCGGCGTATCCCTGGGCCTGGCCGAATACGCTCTATTGGCGCAAGGACATGTAATAGCGGTGGGTC
>Ga0209758_1003792_pt1 | contig 13316 bp, 10 predicted proteins | sample AraplaMF_Col_mMF_FD_184258 | JGI IMG/M metagenome (GOLD analysis project Ga0209758, IMG submission 184258) | Arabidopsis root microbial communities from the University of North Carolina, USA - plate scrape MF_Col_mMF (SPAdes) (version 2) | ecosystem: Host-associated > Plants > Roots > Endosphere... | reverse complement strand
TCTGAAATCTGCAGATTCCCTGGAGTGCCCGGTGCGCAAGAGCCCGCCCTTCGACAGCCAGTATGAAGCCGCCCGCGACCTTGCCGAGGCCATGGGTGGGGAGGCGGATTATTGTGCCGCTTGCATCGCCGGCTTCGATGGTGACGGGCAGCGCTCGTCCGATGAGCTTTTCCTGGAGCAGAATGCGCGATTCCAGGCCTTCTTGACCGATAGTTCCACGCTTGATGTCCTGCTTGCGGAACTAGTCTTCTCGCTCGACCAGTTCACTGCCAAGGTCTCTGCGGACCTCGACAGTTTTCGCGGATTGACGCGGCGCGAAAAGATGGCCGGCTGGTTTTCGCGACAGCGCATGTGGCGCATGCACAGCGCGCGGGTGCGCGAGGCACCGGTCGTGGAACAACTGCTCGATCTCCTGGCGAAATCCGATCTGTTGGCAACGCTGCTCAAGGACCAGAGGCAATCGCTTGTCGAGCGTCACAAGAGCGCCGAACTGAGCCTCGTCGACATTGTCGAGCACCGGCGACGACTCGTCGACGAGATTGACATTGCGCGAATGCGGATGAAGGAGCTCAACGCCAAGGCATTGAACGCACAGGGTCGCATCGGCGTCTACGGCAACAAGGCGCATTGGGAGCAGATGGAGGCGGAGCGCCTCGCGCTGAAAGCGGAGGCAGAGCGCATTTCCGTCGAGGAACATGCGATGCGCGACGAAAGCCAGCGGCGCGAACGCTTCATCGGCATGTTCCAGACCTTCGTCGACAGGTTGAATGGCCGTATCGCCGGCTGCAATGCGCTCATCCGCAAGCTTTCGATCGATACGGAGGAGCGGCTCGTCATCTACCAGGCACAGGTCGACACCGACCGTCCGGGCATGAAAGTAAGGATCAAGCCGGAGCTTTTCCCAAATATCGCCGCATCCATAGCGCTTTTCGAAAAGGGCATGCTGGTGCCTCAGGATCTGGTCCAGCGAAAGAGCCGCGCAGACCAGGACTTTGCCCGCAAATTTCCGGCCTATGCCGACGAGCCCTCGGATGCACCGTTGATCGACGTGTTGCGAAAATCTCCCGTATTCGGCCTCGGCTTTCTGCGTTCGCTGCGTTCCTGACAGGGCGGCGAGGGCAGGCTGCCGTCCCTGACAGATCGCGTGCCACTGGTCGAAATATCCTTGTCTGTTGTTGTACTTGAGCGATCGAGCGCATATGTGGTGGGGAGGGATACCCTCATTTCGCCGCCTGACAGGAGACGACGATGTTCGACCGGATTGCCGGTTTTTTCAGACTGATCGGCCAGACGATCGGCCGCTGGGTTCGCCTTTTTGCCGCCTGGGCCTTCTGGCCCTTCCTGGCCGCGCACGGATGGTATGCGCGGCGGACCTGGGCGATCCGGCTGCCGATAATCGGCTTTTTCGCGCTTCTCGTCGTCCTCTATGGCTATTTCATCTGGCAGACGCAGGTCTGGTCGAATTTCAACACGAACTTTGTCGATCAATATCGTCTTTCGGATCGAAAGGTGCCGGCAGGGCAGGAAATTCCGACGGCGGACGGGACTGCTGCCAAGAGCTGCCAGCGTTCGGCAATCGTCGATGTCTCTGCCGATCTGACGGATTTCAACGTCAACCAGAATGCCTGGATCTCGTCGATGGTGCTCTACAAGATGGGCTTCTTCGGGATCGATTGGGATCACACGCCCTTTCTCGACAACAAGGCATCTTTCCAGCGCGGCATCAATCAGGCCGTTCGCCGTACGTCCGTGGAACTGGTGGATACGCTGGGGCGCGTACGCGGTACGTCCGGCATAAATAGCGATCTGCAGAATGCGCGCGGCAATCTGCAGTTCGATGAGTATAGCTGGTATTTCGGCCTGAACCCGTTCGGACCGAAGACACCGACGCCGGCCTATTACCGCACGGCGATCGATAGCCTGCGGAAGTTCAATACGGATCTGGCTGGCTGCAATGCCGTTTTCGACGGTCGCGCCGACAACCTCATCCAGTTCATCGACCGTATCGCCAACGATCTCGGCAGCACATCCGACATGCTGGCCGAACGCTCGGAAAATCATGATCGCGGCTGGTTCGACACACGTGCTGACGACCGATTCTGGTTCGCATATGGTCAACTCTACGCTTATTACGCGATTTTGTCGGCCGCACAGGCAGACTTCTCTCAGGTTGTGTCGGAGCGGAATCTCGGCGCCATCTGGTCGGGTACGACACGCCAGTTCCAAGCAGCACTTCGCATCCAGCCGGCGATCATTTCCAACGGACGCGAAGACGGCTGGATCATGCCGAGTCACCTCGCCACGATGGGCTTCTACATATTGAGGGTGCGTTCGAATCTCGTTGAAATTCGCTCGGTACTGGACCGCTAGAGCGCGGAGCGTCCATTCGGTCATACGGGAGATGCTCTGGCTCTTTGATCGCGCTTTGCGAAAATCGGCTCCAGTTTTCGGGCCGATGCCCTGGCTTCTTAGCCGCTAAGCAGGATCGCCGTTGTCTTCGAAGCCGAGGATGCGCAGCTTCTCGACGAATTCATAGGTGATGCCGACGATGCCGCCTCCGCTGGCATCGTCGCGGAACTGCCCGACGGAGCGCACCATCTTGTAGCCGCCGAGCCCGTTGTCGACGCGATAGACATAGTGGAAGCCGGCACGGTGAAGGCTCGCCTGCTCGAAGGTTTCGGCGATCAGCAGCCGGTCTTCCGGATGGATGCGCGACATGAGTTCGGTCAGGTTGACCGGACCTTCGCTGTAGGGAAGATCGAAAATCTCATGTACGTCTTCGCTGGCGAAGAAATGTCCGGTTTCGATGTTCATCCGCCAGAAGCCGAAGAGGCGGTAGGCCGCGAACATGGTGAGCGCTTCGGCATCTGTCACACCAATGTGGGCACGCGATTGCAGCCGATGTTCGACGGCCGGCTGTTCGAAACGAAGAGGCACGGTTTCCCCCTGATTGGGATGACGCGCTGATTCTCTTCTGATTCCTCAGTTGATCAGCTTCAATCGGATGGCTTTTGCTACCAACTGAGTGCGGTTGACGCAATCGAGTTTTTTAATTGCGTTGGTCATATAGGCATTTACCGTGTGATCCGAGAGCGCCAGGATCTGGCCGATCTCGATCGAGGTTTTGCCTTGCGCGGTCCATCGCACGACCTCGAGCTCGCGTGCCGAGAGCGCATTGTGAGAGCTCTCCTCATTGCGCTTGACCGTATTGTAGGTGTCGAGGGCGTAGAGAATAATCATCGCGAGTTCATTGATCTCGCTCTGTCCGAGGGATGCGCGTTCGCCACCGAACCAGAAGACGAGGCGCTGTCCATCCCCAGAGTTGACGGGCATCGCGATACCGGCGGTCATGCCATGCTGCAGCATCAAGTTCCTGATGCCGGCCGGGAAAGACTGGGCATGGGCGGGATCGTTGAGATGCCAAACCTGCGGCACCGCCGATTCTCTCATGCGCGCGGCGAAGGGACATGCCCGCAGCATATGTCCACGATCGAAATCCCTGATGTAGGAAACCGGGAGCGAGCTCTCGATGATCAGCGGTTTGAGCAGCAAATCTTCTTTCGCCGGGGCGTTCAGCAGAGTGATATGCTCAAAACCGAATGCGGCTGCCACCCTTCCAAGCGCTTGCCCGAACAGGCCGCGTGTGCGGGCCACTGCCAATTCGCTCGATAGCAATGACTGCCTTTCAGAGGTAGTCATGTAAGACATTATGTGCCCCCGCAGGTCCCCATGTTACCGCTATCAAATACGTAAATACGCGGGCATGCTAGCCCTAATTGACTTAGCACACACTGATTAATTCATTTTCTGAAAAATTAACCAGTGAAAAGCGCGCCTAAGTTGATTTACTGCCTATACGGGTAGAAGCGCTGTCCCTTTCACTTCCTCCATGACCGCATAGGTGTGTGTCTCGCGTACGCCGGGAAGGGAAAGAATCACTTCCGAGAGGAATTGGCGATAAGCATCCATCCCCGCCATGCGCGCCTTTACAAGATAGTCGAAGCCTCCCGCGACCATATGACATTCCATCACGTCGTCGCTGCGTTTTACTGCCGCAGCAAATGCGTCGAAAACATCAGGCGTGGTGCGGTCAAGTTTAACCTGTACGAAGACGAGGAGGCTGCGGCCGAGTTTTTCCGGTGAAAGGATTGCCATATAGCCCGTGATATAACCGTCCCGGCTCAGTCGCTTGACGCGCTCGGCAGTCGCCGTGGGAGACAGGTTGACGCGTTCAGCGAGCTCTATGTTGGAAAGCCGCCCTTCCTTCTGCAGTGCGCGGAGAATCTTGCGGTCAAGACGGTCGAGTTCTTTCATTTTTCGCGGCCTTTCAGGCGGTCGGTAGGCGAAGATCGTGTTGGTCGGCCTCAGTTTAGTGAAAAACACCACGAATGAACAGCTATGTTGCCGAAATCACGGAGAACACTACATGCCGACCCAGATTTCCACGCCTTTTGCCCTGTTCAACGCTCCATTTGCCGGTGACGATGACCGACTGCTGCATGGTTTTGCTGAAGGCCTGCGCTTTTCGGCCTCCCAGGACGGGGCGATCGACAAGCGCGCCGGCGGCATGATCGAGGCGATCCGCGGCAATTCCGGATCGATCGGCGGCGTGGAGGACTTCCTCAGGGAATACGGGCTTTCCACCAAGGAGGGCCTGGCACTGATGGTGCTTGCCGAAGCGCTGCTGCGCGTACCCGATGCGCTGACGCAGGACAAGCTGATCGAGGACAAGCTGAAGGAAGGCGGCTGGAGCGAGCATGAGGGCAAGGCCGACAGCTGGTTCGTTTCCGCTTCGGCCTGGGCACTTGGCCTTTCGGCCCGCATCATCAGGCCCGGCGAAACGCCTGAAGGTGTGGTGCGGGGTCTTGTCAAACGCATGGGCCTGCCGACCGTCCGCAACGCCACCAAGCAGGCCATGCGTTTCCTCGGTCATCATTTCGTGCTTGGCGAGACGATCAAGGACGCGCTGAACCGCGCTGCCAAGAGTGAGGAAAAGGGCTATCGCCATTCCTTCGACATGCTGGGCGAGGGTGCCCGCACCGCCGAAGACGCCAAGCGTTACTGGCAATCCTATGCGATGGCGATCGAGGCGATCGGCGGCTGGATGGCGAAGAACGGCAAGGGCAAGGATCTGCCCGACCGCATGGGTATTTCCGTCAAGCTTTCGGCGCTGCATCCACGTTATCTCGCCACGCATCGCGACCGGGTGATGAAGGAGCTGGTGCCGGATCTCCTGAAGCTCGCGCAGATGGCGAAGGCGCATCAGCTCAATTTCACCATCGACGCCGAAGAGGCCGACCGGCTGGAGCTTTCGCTGGACGTGATCGCCGCCGTCTTTTCCGATCCGTCGCTCGCCGGCTGGGATGGTTTCGGCCTGGCTATCCAAGCCTATCAGAAGCGTGCAGTTGCCGTGATCGACTATATCGACCAACTCTGCGCAAAGCTCGGGCGCCGCATGATGGTGCGTCTCGTCAAGGGCGCCTACTGGGATACCGAGGTGAAGCGCGCCCAGGAGCGCGGGCTTGATGATTATCCGGTCTGGACACGCAAGCAGGCGACGGACCTTTCCTACCTTGCCTGTGCGCAGCACATGCTTGCCAAACGGGCGCGCATCTTTCCGCAATTTGCCACGCATAACGCGCTGACGGTTTCCACCATTCTCGAGCTTGCGGGCAATGATCGCTCCGGCTTCGAGTTCCAGCGCCTGCATGGCATGGGCGAGAGCCTCTACAATCATCTTCTTGATACCAACGACCGCATCGCCTGCCGCATCTATGCGCCGGTCGGCGGTTATCGCGACCTACTCGCCTATCTCGTCCGACGTCTGCTCGAAAATGGCGCCAACTCTTCCTTCGTCGCCATGGCCGGCGACAAGAACGTGCCGATCAAGGCGCTGCTGGAGCGTCCGGTGGACAAGCTCGAATTCGATGTCGGGGCCAGCGCGCGCAACAGCAAGATTCCGTTGCCATTGCAGCTCTATGGCAAGCGCAAGAACAGTGCGGGGCTGGAATTCGGCCATCGCGCGACGCTCGAGAGGCTGATGGGCAATATCGGCAAGGGCATTGCTGCCATTTCCGCCACGCCGCTGATCCCCGGCGTCGCTGCCAGCGGTTCCGACGTTTCCGTGGTTTCGCCCTCCAATCATTCGAAGACCGTCGGTTCGGTGCGCAATGCCACCGCAGCCGATATCGACAAGGCTTTTGCGATTGCGGCCAAGGGCTTCAAGACATGGTCGCGGCGCTCCGTCGAGGAACGTGCATCGGCACTGGAGCGCATGGCCGACCTCATGGAGGAAAACCGCGACAGGCTGCTGGTGCTTCTGGCAGCTGAGGCCGGCAAGACGCTCGATGACGGTGTGGCCGAAGTACGCGAAGCCGTGGATTTCTGCCGCTACTATGCCGATGAGGCACGCCGGCTGTTTGGCACTGTCACGAAGATGCCGGGGCCGACCGGTGAGGACAATCGCTACCTCTGGCGCGGGCGTGGCGTCTTTGCCTGCATCTCGCCCTGGAACTTCCCTCTGGCGATCTTCCTCGGGCAGGTTTCGGCAGCCCTCGTGTCCGGCAATGCCGTGCTCGCAAAGCCGGCGCCGCAGACCCCTCTCATTGCCTATGAGGCGGTCAAGCTGTTCCACAAAGCCGGCGTGCCGGAAGATGCGCTGCTTTTCGTGCCCGGCGGTCCCGATGTCGGTGCTGCGATCACGGCACATGCAGCCCTTGCCGGTGTGGCTTTCACCGGGTCGACGAAGACGGCCTGGGCGATCAACCGTGCGCTCGCCGCCAAGGATGGGCCGATCGTGCCGCTGATTGCCGAAACCGGTGGGCTCAATGCCATGGTGGTCGATGCGACGGCTCTCGGTGAGCAGGTGGCTGACGACGTGGTCCTCTCGGCCTTCCGTTCTGCCGGTCAGCGCTGCTCGGCACTGCGCCTGCTCTTCCTGCAGGAGGATGTGGCCGAGCACATGACGAAGATGATCGAAGGCGCGGCGCGCGAACTGCAGCTCGGTGACCCCGCACTCGAAACCACCGATGTCGGCCCGATCATCGACGACAAGCAGAAGGCTATGCTGGAGGCCCATGTCGCCGACATGCAGAAGACGCAGAAGGTGCGTTTTGCCGGCAAGGCGCCTGCCGGCGGCAGCTTCTTTGCGCCGCATATCGTCGAGCTCGACAAGGCTGCCGCGCTGACCAAGGAGGTCTTCGGTCCGGTTCTGCACATCGTCAGATGGAAGGCGAAGGAATTGCCGAAAGTGTTGCAGGAGATCCAGGCTTCCGGCTACGGCCTGACGCTCGGCATCCACAGCCGTATCGAATCCACGATCCGCACCGTCACCGATGCGCTCGATACCGGCAATATCTATGTCAACCGCAACATGATCGGCGCCGTTGTCGGCACCCAGCCGTTTGGTGGCTCTAGCCTTTCCGGCACCGGCTTCAAGGCTGGCGGTCCGGCCTATCTGCAGCGTTTTGCGCTGGAACAGGTGATCTCGGTAAACACCGCCGCGGCTGGTGGCAATGCCAGCCTGATCGCGATGGGCGAATGAAGTAATGAAATGGCAGCAAGTCTGTGGGAACCCCGCTTGCTGCCGTTCAAACCAATTGCTAAGCGTATGATCGGATGCAACTGAGGCAATCTACTCGTGCGCTTTGCAATTTTCCTTTCCGTAAAGTATCTGTTTTCTCGAATAATACTTGCTTTAGTTCTTTCCAGCCTTCCAATTGCGCTATTGCAGGCCGCAGAGCAGAAGCAGCCGGAACATCCACCGATGAGCTTCGTCATCGTGCATAAATCTGTCTGCAAGCAAGACTGTCCGGAATGGATTTCGGCAGAGGGGCGCATAACCTCCGACACACCTGCCCAAATGAGAAAAATTCTCAGGAAGATCGGGAATCGGAAATTGCCGATCGTGTTCCGTTCCGAAGGTGGGGATGTGAATGCCGCCTATGTAATGGGACGAATGATTCGCAAGGCTGGGCTGGAAACGGCGGTCGGTGGTACGCGGCTGGAAGGCTGTCCGCCTGAGGATTTGCGTTGCGCGGCTGCCATCGGCCGGAATGGCGCTGCAGCTGGATCCACCTATTCGTATGGCGCATATTGCGTTTCTGCGTGCCCGCTGGCTTTGGCGGGCGGCACGACGCGAGTCTCGTCTCAATGGGCCTATATCGGCGTCCATCAGATCACGACCGTCTACAACAAGATGCGCGTCTCCTATCGCATCGAATACAAGATGGTGAATGGGAAGAAGCAGGAAGTTTCCCGTAAGGAGATTGGCCGCAAAGTTACCGGGCAGAGCAGTTCCACCAAGCTCGGCAAAAAAGCTAGCGCGACCCTGAAGGCGTATCTGAAAGAGATGGGGGTCAGCGATGACATCGTTGACCTGATGATGAGCGCCACACCCGACAGCATGGCGATGGTCGTGCCGACTGAAGCACTTCGGACAGGTCTGATCACAGATATGCTGGCTTACAATGAATGGCCCGGCATGCCGCTCTGCGCGCAGGACGCAGCGGCCGATGCCGCATGCTATCGCCATCCGGCGCCCAAAGCTGCTGTGCCTGAGCCGCCCGTGAAGAGTGCGACCGTATCCCCAAGCTATCCTGCGCCTAAAACCCATCCGATGGACTTCCTCCTGATGTACAAAGGCAATTGCCAGGAAGAATGCACGCAGTGGATCTCGGCGGATGGCGACATCATGCCGGATACACCGGCTCAGCTGGAAGCGATCTTGAAGACACTCGGCGACAGAAAGTTGCCGGTCGTCTTTCAGTCCTTTGGTGGCGACAAGGATGCAGCTTTCGCAATGGGACGTATGATCCGCGCTGCGGGCCTCGATACGTCAATTGGCAGAACGCGCCTGCCGAATTGTCCGATGCAGGATCCGCGTTGTACCGCGAGCATGGCCAAAAGCGGGCCGACCGAGGGGGAAGTCTTTGCCGGTGGGGCGTACTGTTTTTCGAGCTGCACCATTGCCTTTATGGGCGGAACGTCGCGGCTCGTGGGACGAACTTCCGCTCTCGGCCTCAGCCAACCGGCGAGCAAGGTTACGGAGACTGAGCGCGGAAAATTCATTGCCTATTTCAGTGAGATGGGCGTCAGTCCCGACACATTCGACACGATGATGATAACGCCGTCTTTCGGGAGAGGAGATATATATCCGCCTCAGGCGCTCAGGCTTGAGATCATCGATGGTGTGATCCCCTACGATGAGGAGCCCGGCCTTCATGTCTGCGGACCAAACGCTAAGGAAAGCGTTCTGTGCCCCAGAAAATCCGAGGCGGCAATCGTTCCGGCGTCTGCTTCAGTTAACTGATGCCGAGTTTCGAAAAGAGGCGCCGCCGCGACACGGCGCTTCTGCTTCACACCGCCGTCTTTCACGGCCTGACGCCGCTTTAGCCCTTGTCCTTCAGGTCGTTCTTCGAGGTCACGCTCATCAACTTTTCTAGGAAGCCGAGCATGACCGCAGACACAACGAAGGCCAGATGCATGAGGGTCAGCCACATGATCTTGCCGTCGGTATATTGATCGACGTTGAGGAAGACCTGCAGCAGGTGGATGGAGGAGATGGCGACGATGGAGGAGGCGACCTTGATCTTCAGGCTGCCGGAATCGAGCTTGCCGAGGAAGGAGACTTCGCCTTCCTTTTCAGCCTCGTCGAAGCGGCTGACGAAATTCTCGTAGCCGGAGATCATGACCATGACGATGAGGCTTGCGACGAGTGCCGCATCGATGAGACCGAGCATGGCGAGGATCATTTCGGCCTCGCCGAGCTCGAACACGCTTCCTGCGACCTTCAGGAATTTGAAAGCGAAGGCCACGGCATAGACGGCCAAGGCAAGGACAAGGCCGATATAGAAGACCACAAGCAGCCAACGGCTGGAAAGGATGATGCGCTCGACCAAAAGTTCGAGTGATTTCACGGTCTACCCCCGTAAGTCTTAGAATCGCTGACCCCTAATAAACAATGGAATAGCCGCAGGGCAAGGCGCGGCGCTATTCACAGTTTGGGCATATTTCGCTATCCGATTGAAATAAGCGCCGAGTCCGTCGCGCATAGAGAAATCGGGCGCGCAGAGAAAACGGGAACACGATCCATGGCTGCCATCAAATCCGATATCGAAATTGCGCGTGAGGCAACAAAGAAGCCGATTTTCGAGATCGGCGCCAAGCTCGGCATCCCGCCGGAGCAGCTCGTTCCCTACGGTCACGACAAGGCGAAGATCAGCGCCGAATTCATCGCCGCCCAGGAGGACAAGAAGGACGGTAAGCTGATCCTTGTCACTGCCATCAATCCGACGCCGGCAGGCGAGGGCAAGACGACGACCACCGTCGGTCTCGGCGACGGGCTCAACCGCATCGGCAAGAAAGCGATCGTCTGCGTGCGCGAGGCCTCGCTCGGTCCCTGCTTCGGTGTGAAGGGTGGAGCGGCAGGCGGCGGATATGCCCAGGTCGTGCCGATGGAAGACATCAACCTGCATTTCACCGGCGATTTCCACGCGATCACCTCGGCGCATAATCTGCTGGCGGCGATGATCGACAATCACATCTATTGGGGCAACGAAGAGAATATCGATCTGCGCCGCATCACGTGGCGACGGGTGATGGACATGAACGACCGGGCACTGCGCAGCATGGTGTCCTCGCTCGGCGGCGTATCCAACGGGTTCCCGCGGCAGAACGGCTTCGATATCACCGTCGCGTCCGAAGTCATGGCGATCCTGTGCCTTGCGACCGATCTCAAGGATCTGGAGCGAAGGCTCGGAGAGATCATCATCGGTTACCGCTTCGACAAGACGCCGGTCTATGCCCGCGATCTCAGGGCCGATGGCGCGATGGCCGTCCTGCTGAAGGATGCCATGCAGCCGAACCTCGTGCAGACGCTCGAAAATAATCCGGCCTTCGTGCATGGCGGTCCATTCGCCAATATCGCCCATGGCTGCAACTCGGTGGTCGCGACGAAGACTGCGTTGAAGCTCGGCGACTATGTCGTGACGGAAGCGGGCTTCGGAGCGGATCTCGGCGCGGAGAAATTCTTCAACATCAAATGCCGCAAGGCCGGCTTGAAACCGAGTGCCGCGGTGATCGTCGCGACAGTCCGGGCGCTGAAGATGAATGGCGGCGTCAAGAAGGACGATCTCGGCGCGGAGAATGTTCAGGCGCTGGTTCGCGGCTGCTCCAATCTTGGCCGCCATATCGCCAATGTGCGCAGGTTCGGCGTTCCTGTCGTCGTTGCGATTAATCATTTCGTTTCGGATACCGATGCTGAAATCGCCGCCGTGCAGGAATATGTCGCGCGTCATGGCGCCGAAGCCATCCTTTGCCGTCACTGGGCGGAAGGTTCTGCCGGCATCGAGGACCTTGCCTACAAGGTCGTGGAGCTAGCCGAATCCGGACAGGCAAGGTTCGAGCCGCTTTATGGCGACGACCTGCCGCTCATCGAAAAGATCGAGATCGTCGCTTCGAAGATCTATCATGCCGGCGAGGTGACGGCCGACAAGGCGGTCCGCGACCAGCTGGCGGCCTGGGAAGCACAAGGCTATGGCAAGCTGCCGGTCTGCATGGCGAAGACGCAATATTCCTTCTCGACAGATCCGAACCTGCGCGGTGCGCCGGAGGGGCATGTAGTGTCGGTGCGCGAAGTAAGGCTGTCGGCGGGCGCCGGCTTTGTCGTCGTCATTACCGGCGAGATCATGACCATGCCCGGCCTGCCGAAATCGCCGTCGGCGGAACGGATTTTCCTCAACGATCAGGGTTATATCGAAGGGTTGTTCTGATCCCCAGTGGCGTTCGCGCTGCTCGTGATGAGATGGCGTCGACGCTTCTCGTAGTCGGGGTCGATGAATAGCCAAACGAACAGCCGCTGAAAGCTTCCGCCAGCCGATATCGCTATCGGCAGGAGCCAAAAGACATGGCCTGAAAACAGCAAGCCTATGGCAATAACAAGCAGTCCGAAGATAATGCAGGCTGCAATAGCCTTCATGCACTTGCGATCCTCGACATCGTCGTCCCGAGACTTTGATCTGGGTATTTGAGGATCTGATTCAAGCTGTCATCTCAAGTGTCTGAAATTTTTAGTGGCAGTAGCGATAACCGCCCTTTCTCTCGATCACGTCAAGATGGAAATGGGTCTCATGGGCGGCATCGCTTTCGGGGTCGAGCACGGTCGTGAAATAGAGGCAGCCTGCGGCGCTGACGGTGCGCTGGAATGCGCCTGTCAGTGTCGAATCCTCGCGTCGTGAGCGGACCTCGACAGGCTCGCCCTTGTTAAAGCTGAAGCTTCCAATGTCGATGGCATTACCGCGGGCATGTTCGGAAATCTTGCCGGTCTCGGCGCTGTTGCGCAGGCGGCAGATATAGGCCGAGGCCTGATTGATGGTGGTAATGCCACCGTTGGCCGGCAGTGCGACCGAAGCTGCTGGAATGACACTACCCTTCATCCACTGTGCAAGGGCCAGTGCCGTCGGGCAGCGAAGTGTGGCTTCGGGTTTCAACGTAATACCGGGCAAAGCCTGCGAGACAATGATGGGCTTGTCGATGCCGCAGCCGTTGCCGTCGTCGATGCGGGGTGTTTCGCGAAAGACGACGCCAAGGCTCTGCAGTTCCTTCACGCATTCGGCATGGTCCGCGTCGCTCTCCGGCTCGATGGTCAGGTGCTGTTCTTCGAGCGTCTGCTCGGCCGGGCTCGATGGTTTCTGGTCTTCCAGCGGGGGCGGCGGCGGGCCAAATTTTTCAGCCGATGGCGTGGCAGAGGTTTCGCTCGGCTTCGGCTTGGGCTCGGGCGTCGGAATGTCGGAAGCCTGCGGCGGCGTATCGGGTTTTAGCTCCGGTTTGGCTTCAGGAACTGCCTCCGTTTCCGGCTTTTTTTCAGGCTGGACCGAAGGGCTTTCGGTTGCCGTCTCTGGCTTGGGTTCCGGCAAGGGGCCGGTTCGCGGCAATCTTGCACCAGGGAGCAGGGCGAGTGCGGCGAGGAGGACCGCCATCTTCCGAAATTCTCTCACACGTCGTTTCCCGTCGTTGATCGAGCGGAGAGTTAACGCGAAAGGACCGGTTTCGTTGCAATTGCGCAACGTTTTGTCGGCATCGGTAAAACTTGATTGTATTCTTCAACATAAATTGGCTGAATATATTGACAATAAAACTCATGTTTTTTATGCGGCAAAAAGAAGGCGGAAATCTCCGCCGTCGTCCGCAAGCCTAGCCAGCCCCTCGAGCGCCCGAAACGCCACGACAGCCAGCCCGGTAATTTCCATTTGAGGGTAGGTTATGATCGTCCGGCATTGGCGCTCGGTTCTAATGGTCTGCACAGCAGCCGCACTTGT
>Ga0209758_1003785_pt1 | contig 13333 bp, 8 predicted proteins | sample AraplaMF_Col_mMF_FD_184258 | JGI IMG/M metagenome (GOLD analysis project Ga0209758, IMG submission 184258) | Arabidopsis root microbial communities from the University of North Carolina, USA - plate scrape MF_Col_mMF (SPAdes) (version 2) | ecosystem: Host-associated > Plants > Roots > Endosphere ... | reverse complement strand
AGTTGCAGCCAGTCTGTTGGCAAAATCCAGCATGGTATCGGGATCGGCCTTTTGAATGAGCATGGCAATGATAGCGGCCAGGAAAGAGTCGCCGCTGCCCACCGTATCCGTTACAGGCACCCGGTAGCCGGGATGCTGATACGATTGGCCTTCCATATTCAGTATGGCCCCATTGGCCCCCCTGGTGATGACGATCGTGGAAATATGGAACCGGTCCTGCACCAGCTTGATACGGTCTTCAATGCTCTTATAGTTGGTGAACCAGCCGGTGACCAGCTCCAGTTCATCTGCATTCATTTTAAGGATATGCGCCTTTTCCAGCAGTCCTTCTATCAGCGGACGGCTGTAATAGGGCGCCCGCAGGTTGATGTCCAGCACCTTGGTGTTGGCGGCTTCCAGCAGCTCAAACAGCGTAGCCCTGGATGTTTTGTTACGGGTAGCCAGGCTGCCGAATATAAAGTAGCCGGTAGCTTCCACCATCGCGGTAGTAGCAGCATCTGGAACAATATGGTCCCAGGCCGCAGGCGAAACAATATCATACTGCATATCGCCCTGTGCGTCCTGTTCCGCATGAACAATGCCGGTGGGCACGTCATAGTCCAGCTGTATGTAGTCGGTGCAAACGCTTTTCCCTTTCAGGATATCCAGCAGTTTGCGTCCCCGCTCGTCAATGCCTATACGGGTGATCATGGCCGGGTGGCAACCCAGCTTGTGCAGGTGATAAGCCACGTTCATGGGCGCGCCGCCGGGTTGCGGACCAGAGGGCAGCAGATCCCACAGCAGTTCTCCGTAACATACGGCCTGGTGCGCTTGCATTGGTTGATAGTTCATGGCGATGATATTAGTGCATGATAAGAGTAGTCTCCAGTTGTTCCAGCGATTTACCTTTCGTCTCCGGCATCACTTTCCATACAAACAACAGCTGCAATACCATCATGATACAGAAGAACAGGAAAGTGTGCCCGCCGCCCAGGTCCTCTGCCAGTATGGGGAAGGAGAAGGCCACCACAGCGGCCATTACCCAGTGTGTAAGGCTGCCCAGCGTTTGCCCCTTGGCCCTTACCTGGTTAGGGAAGATCTCTGAGATGAATACCCAGATCACAGCTCCCTGCGAAAAAGCAAAGAAGGCGATGTATACCAGCAGGGCAACGGTAACGGCTATGCCGCCCAGGTCATTGGTGTAGAAGGCCCGTGATACAAGTCCCAGTGTTACGATCAGTCCCAGGGAACCTATCAGCATCAGCGTTCTCCGCCCGATGCGGTCAATAAAATTGATGGCGATGAGGGTGAACACGAAATTCACAAAGCCGATCCCCACACTGGAGAGCAGGGAGGATTGCTTACCCAGTCCCGTCATTTCAAATATGCGGGGAGCATAATAAATGATGGCGTTAATCCCAGACACCTGGTTGAACACAGCAAAGGTTACCGCCAGGAATACCGGGAAGCGGTGTTTGCGGGAGAACAGCGACTCGCCGGCGGTATGCTGGTTGCTTTGCATATCATTCCGGATAGCAGCTATTTCTGCTTCATAATTTTCCGGGCTGATGATCCGCATAGTGTTCGCGGCCTCCGCAATCCGTCCCTTCTTTACGATCAGCCAGCGTGGGCTCTCCGGCACAAAGTTTAACAGCAGCAGAAAGAGGGCGGAGGGAAGCACCTGCACACCCAGCATCCAGCGCCAGGCCGTTTCGCTTTCCTGCCCGATAAGGTAATTGGACAGGTAAGAGATCAGGATACCCAGCACGATATTGAACTGGAACAATGCCACCAGCTTGCCCCTTGAACGGGCCGGTGATATTTCTGATATGTAGATAGGTGCGGTCACGGAAGAAGCGCCCACCCCGATGCCCCCCATGAAACGGAAAAGCAGGAATACGCCCCAGTTGGTAGCCAGTGCAGTGCCAAGTGAAGCAAGCAGGTAAAGGGCCGCGATCAGTATTAAAGTCTTTCTCCTGCCCAGCCTTTCAGAAGGAATACTGCCCAGCAGGGATCCCAGGATGGTGCCTATTAATGCAATAGATACCGTAAGGCCATGCTGGAAATGATCCAGCTGCCAGTATTGCTGGATAGATTGTTCCGCCCCGGAAATAACTGCTGTATCAAAGCCGAAAAGAAAACCGCCTAGCGCTACCACTATGCTCCAGAAGAAGACTTTTTTCATCATAACGTGAATGGATTTGTTGCCAAGCTATCGTAATGACATACAAAAGCGCTATGCCTCCGTTTCAATCACTTTCAAAATTGTATCATTTGGTAATAAAACACTATGCGTTAATAGTCAGTATAAAAAGCATCGGTTTATTTCGTAATTTTAAGAGAGTGTTTCAAATTTGTACCAGGGGTTTCTACTTTTGTATCATTATTATGCCACGTTATTGTATTCATCTGCCAATAGTTTTATTGATCGTCCTGACCTGCTGGGCAGGCTGCCGTCCTTCTCCTCCTGTTAAACATTACCGGATCGGTTTTTCACAGTGCGGCGATGCCGACCACTGGCGAAAGTCTATGCTGGCAGAAATGCAGCGGGAGCTGTCCTTCCACCCCGGCATTGAGCTGATCTATAAACAGGCAGACGATAACAGTGAGCTGCAGATACGCCAGGTAAAGGAGCTGCTGGACCGGGATATTGACCTGCTGATCATTTCCCCCAATGAGGCGAGTCCGCTCACCCCTGCGGTAGAGGAAGTATATAATAAAGGGATACCCGTGATCGTGGTAGACCGTAAGATCGCTTCTGCCAAATACACAAACTATATAGGGGCCGATAATCACCAGGTGGGCCTGATGGCCGGCGAATATGTGGCAGGCCTCTTAAAAGGGCAGGGAAACGTAATAGAGGTGACCGGGCTGCCGGCATCCTCCCCGGCTATCGAACGGCAGCAGGGTTTTAAAGAGGCGATCGCCAAACATCCCGGCATCCACCTCCTCAGCAGCGTACGTGGTAACTGGGTACAGCAAAAGGCGGAGGAAGCGCTGGATCGCATCCCCGGAACATTAACCCAGGCCGATCTTGTTTTTGCCCATAACGATGTAATGGCCCGTGGGGCGCGGGAGGCAAGTCAGCGGGCCGGCGCACAGCACATAAAGATCATCGGGGTGGATGCGCTGCCCGGTAAAGGAGCCGGCCTTGAAATGGTGGCCAGGCGTGTACTGACCGCCTCCATGCTGTACCCTACCGGCGGTACGGAAGCCATCCGCAATGCCATCAGCATCCTGCAGCATAAGGCCCTGCCTAAAGAAACTTTTCTGCAAACACTGGTGGTAGATACCACCAACGTGCGCATGATGCAGCTGCAGACCAACAAGATAATGGCCCAGCAGCAGGATATAGAACGGCAGCAGGATATGCTGGCGGAGCAGAAAAGGGTCTATAACAGCCAGCGTACCATGCTGTATATCCTGGGCATCACGCTGGGCGCCGCCGTGGTATTTGCCGGACTGCTTTTATACTCCCGCTATCTCAACCGCCGCATCAACCGCCAGCTGGCTTTACAGAATGAAGAGATCAGCCGCCAGAGCCGCCAGCTGATAGAGATGAGCGCGGCCACGGCAAAGGCCAACGAAGCCCGTATCAACTTCTTCACCAATATCTCCCACGAGTTCCGCACACCTTTAACCCTGATCATCACGCCCCTGGAAGAGCTGCTGCGCCGCTCCCGTTTGCAGGGCGCCGAACGCCAGCAGCTGTCTATCATCCGCCGCAACGCGATCCGCCTGCTGCAGCTGGTGAACCAGCTCATAGACTTCCGCAGGCTGGAGTTCAACAAGATGCAGGTAAAGGCGGCCGAACATGACCTGGTGCTCTTTACCGGCGAGATCATCGAATCCTTCCAGCCCACAGCACAGCAACGCAGTATCGACTGCCGTATGATCACCACCGAAAGAAGCTTGCCTGTCTGGATCGACGCTGGGATGATGGACAAGGTGTTGTTCAACCTCCTGTCTAACGCCTTCAAGTTCACGCCGGACAATGGGGCTATCCTGGTGCGCCTGGAAAAGAAGGATCACTGCGCTGTCATCAGCGTGGAAGACAATGGCATCGGTATGTCGCAGGAAGTACTGGAACATGCTTTCGATATTTTCTACCAGGGCGGCTATGACAGTCATAAAGGTTCCGGACTCGGACTGGCCCTCTGCAAAGAGCTGGTAAACCTGCATCACGGTGCGATCACCGCCCTCAGTGAACCACACAAAGGCGCTGTCTTCACTGTGGCCATTCCCCTGGGCAACCAGCATTTTGCACCCGAAGAGCTGAGCTTCCAGCCGGATGCCAATGAGCTGCCGGAAAAGGAACCGATCTATACCGCCGATCTGTTACCGCTCACAGAAGAAGAACCAGTCAATAACAGTGCCTCCCGGGAAAAAGGCGTACTCCTGCTGGTAGAAGACAACCCCGAGCTGCGCAGCTTTTTAAAGCTCCGCCTCTCTGATGCCTACGAGATCCTGGAAGCAGACAATGGACAGAAAGGCCTGCAGCTGGCCTTTGAATACCTGCCGGATGGTATTATCTGTGATGTGATGATGCCCGTGAAAGATGGTAACGCCCTGTTGAAAGAGATCAAGGCGGATGTGCGCACCGCCCATATACCTGTCATATTGCTCACTGCAAAGTCTACCCCTGAGCAGCAGGTAGAAGGCCTTCAGAACAAGGCCGACGCCTACCTTACCAAGCCCTTTGATTTCCAGGTGCTGCAGCATACCTTAACCAGCCTGCTGGCTAATCGTAGCCACCTGAAAGAACATTTCACAGCGGCCATGCCGGCTGCCTTGCGTACCACCGTATCCCGTAAGGGCGATCTGCATTTCGTATCAGCATTCACGGCTATTGTGGAACGTAACATTGGCAATGAGGATTTCTCTATAGAGGATATCTATAAGCAGATGAATATCTCCAAGGTGCAGCTGTATCGCAAAGTAAAAGCGCTGATGGGAGTGAATATCAATGAATACATCCTCGATACCCGTATACAAAAGGCAAGGTATTACCTGCAGCATGAAGATCTGTCGGTAGCAGAAGTGGCTTATAAAACGGGCTTCTCATCCCCCGCATATTTTTCTACAGTGTTTAAGAGTAAACTGGGTATTTCACCTACCACGTTCAAGGGTAAACGGTAATTTTTCGTTATATTCGTCTAAACACTCCACGCTATGAAAATAGGTATTATAGGTTCCGGCGCCGTAGGCCAGACCCTGGGTGCTGCGTTCCTCGCAGAAGGCCATGAAGTAATGATGGGCACCCGCGATACAGATAAAAAGGAAGTGAAAAAATGGAAGCATGATAACAAGGGCGGACAGGCAGGCACCTTTGAAGCGGCAGCGCAATTTGGAGAGATCCTGGTACTGGCCGTAGCCGGTGGTGCAGCAGCATCAGCCATTCAACAGGCAGGCGCGCTCAACTTCACCGGTAAAATAGTGATTGATACCACCAACCCTATAGCAGGAGTATCGCCTGAGCACGGTGTGCTGAAATTCTTTACAGACCTGGATGAATCACTGATGGAAAAGACCCAGCGCCTGATCCCCCGGGCTAAGATGGTAAAGGCATTTAATAGTGTTGGCAGTTCTCAAATGTATAAACCGGATTTGCCCGGAGGCCCGCCCACCATGTTCATCTGTGGCGACGATGAAGCCGCCAAGGGCACGGTAGGCCTCCTGCTGGCAGATTTTGGCTGGGAAACGGCTGATATGGGTAGGGCAGTGGCTGCCCGCGCAATTGAGCCTTTGTGTATGCTCTGGTGCATTCCTGGTTTTCTACACAACCAGTGGTCACACGCATTCAAGCTGTTGAAGCCGTGACCACCGGCTGAAATAGCTGCGATTACTTCCCTGCTTTTTCCAGCAGCGGCCGTGGGTCAAATATAGCCCTGATGAGGCTGATCTTTCCATTTACCAGCTGGTACCAGCCTGTTCCTAATATCTTTTGACCCTCAAGCACGATATCGTATAACAGGCCGACATCATCCCCTTCAGCAACTGCCTGCCTGATAGTGTACTTCAGTTTCATACGCTTCATATCATCAAAATAAGCTTTCGCTCCTTCGCGCGAGCCCATTACGCCTATGAAAGCAAGATCATCATTCGCATAGGTGCTTGCAGTGTCAAATGCTTCTTCGTTTAATGCTTTTATAAATGCTAGAACGGTTTCCTTTGCGCTGTTTTGTGCCATGATTATTGATTTTAACTGTCGGTGAATAATGCTTTGTCTATTGAGCAGCAAAGATCATTCTATACCTTCAAAACACGCTGTGATAATTATCACAAAATAGCGCCCTCAGCGTTTGCCCCTGATACGGCTCAGCGTCTCTCTGGCAACGCCCAGGTAGGACGAGAGCCGTGTTAGCGAAACTCTTTGCAGTATTTCAGGAAAATGTTCTTCTATATAATCGTAGCGCTCCTGCGCATTCATCAATTTAAACATCGCCGCATGCTTTTCCTGTTTCGCTGCAATACGCTGCAGGCATTTTCTGCCGAGCATTTCAATCTCTGCACTTTGTGCTGCGGCTTCGTATAATCGCTTTTTATCAAACCTCACAATGCTGATATCCTCACAGGCCTGTATGGAAAATTCAGATGGTGCTTCCTGGCCAAAACTGTTGATGTTGGTAGCGATTTCATTCTCAAAAAAGAAATCCGTGTTGATCTCCTGCCCGTCTTTATCATAAAATGCCCGGCAATACCCCTCGCTGATGAAGAACAACGCATTGCATACCTTACCGGCTTCCAGCAGGTATTCGTCCTTTTTGTACGCATGATGGCTCAGCGCGGGCTGAAGTATTTTCCATCCCTCAGGCGAAAGCCCCGTCAGCGTATCAATAAATGCAGCTAATGTTTTCATATTGTCAATACCCCCTGCTATACGTTTCCCTTTCTTTCAGATAACCCGCGCTGTTACCATCACCGGTCCTGAATTTTGTCATGATTGTTTTCCTGCTTTCCCAGCCCGCCAGGTAACAGTCAAAATGTAAATGCGGGCCGCTGGTCCAGCCGGTATTACCGCTGTAGCCAATAAGGTCTCCCTTGTTTACATGGTCGCCGGGGCGCACAGTAGCGCCGTCTTTTTTCAGGTGTATATATTCCGCAAAGGTGCCATCCGTATGATAGATCTGTATATAATTGCCGTACTGTTTACAGCTTTCCTGGGGGCATCCCTGGCTGTTACTTTGCTCTACCTTTACCACCACACCTTCACGCGCAGCTAATATCTCTGTGCCTTCCGGCATAGTGAAATCCAGCGCGTATTGCCCCTGATGCGAGAAACTGCCATTATAGCCCTGGTAAACCAGGTGGCCGGATCCCTGCCGGTAAGGAAGATCATAGTCGTAAGTGCTGTCGTATTGCTGTAGCAGCACATTGCCCGGCACAAATTTATAATTGTATCTGAAAGTGTATGGCCGTGTGGGGTTCACAGGCGTTAGCTCGCATAGCTTGAACGCTTCGGTTCTTTCGGGAACAATGAATACTTTCTCCGCAGATCTTACAACACGCATGTTGTCAAGATAAGTATCCACTTGTACAGAAGCAGGACAAAGCCCGGCATTGGCAGCATACAGAATGATGGTAGTGCCTCTTTGTGTGGTGTACACTTTTACTTCCTGCTGCGCATAGGCTAAGTTGACATAGCAACACAGTAATAAGCCGAAAAGGGATCGCATAACATATTCGGGTTAGAGCGGCTAATTTACAGTAAGCTTTCCGAATAAATAAAAAATATAGCTCGCCTCAGGAAGCTGCATCAATTGCAGCAGTAACCTGCCTGTAAGCTTTCAGATACTTATTCAGGCGCGCAATATCTTCCGCTTTTACCTCCGGCAACCGCCGTATATCCATGTTATCCGTCAGGTCGTTCAGCTTTACCTGGCAGGCCAGGCGATTAGGCAATATGCGTGAGGTGAAATGATCGTAATCTTCGTCAGGAGATAATTTCGTTACACAGCGTAAAGCGTCCAGTATGCGATCGCTGAAGCCTTCCGCAGCCAGCTGCTCAAATGTCCAGTCCGTATCTTCCACCACATCATGCAATACACCACAGATCTTCTCTTCTTCTGTCTTCCCCATGTTCATGACCCGGGTAACATGACCAAGATAAGGCGCCCCGTATTTATCAGTTTGCTGCTTGTGCGCCTCGAAGGCTATTTCAATGGCTTTTTGGAGTGTCATAGTGTAAATATAGCCAAAAGCGCTATTTTCATTGATATTATGTCAGTTTGACAATAAAATTGTCCATCATTTACTTTATATTTTCCATTGTGTGCACGCCACACAGTAGATAAATTTGTATGCATATACCCGTTTGGCTTTTAGCACACTGTTAATCAATAACTAGAGATTCCACATTATGAAAAAACCAAAGTTACTGATAGCCCTCGCCGGCATCTTATGCGGCAATATTTTTTTCTTACATGCGCAACAAAAACTTCCTTTGGCAGGCGAGTGGCGTTTTAAGCTCGATAGGGAAGATAAAGGACTTGATGAGCAATGGTACAGGCAACAGCTGAAAGACCCGGTGAAACTGCCCGGCAGCATGCAGGCACAGGGCTATGGTGATAAGCCGTCTGTACGTATCAAGTGGATCGGTGAAAGAAGCGAACTGTTCCTGCAGCAGGAGAAATATGCGCCTTACCGCAGTGATGAAAATTATAAATTCCCCTTCTGGCTCACACCCGTCAAATACTATACCGGAGCAGCCTGGTACCAGCGCGAAGTGAACATTCCCGCAAGCTGGAAAGATAAACATGTCACCTTAACGCTGGAACGCTGCCACTGGAGCAGCACCGTTTTTGTAGATGATCAGCCCGCAGGGGCAGACAGCAGCCTGGCTACACCACATGTATACGACCTCAGCGCTTTGCTCACGCCGGGTAAACACACACTCAGTATCAGGATAGACAACCGCTATGTGGTGGATGTAGGCGAGAATGCACATAGCGCCAGTGATCAGACCCAGGGTACCTGGAATGGTATTGCAGGCAATATCGCCCTCGAAGCCGGCGATCCTGTGTTCATCAAACAGGTACAGGTGCTCCCGGATCTGACTGCTAAAACAGCTACCGTAAAGATCTGGCTGGGACATACAGCATCGCAGTCCTCCGCAGGTAAGCTTACGCTGCGTGCACAATTGCAGGGCAAAGGCAGTACCCTGCCAGCGCTCACGCAAAGCTTCTCAGCGCAGGATAGCCTTGTCACGCTCCAATATCCTATGGGGAATGATCCGCAGCTGTGGGATGAGTTCCATCACCAGCTGTATCAGCTCTCCGTTCAATTGCAGACCGATGACAACAAATACAAAGATGAGCGTAAGCTCCGCTTCGGTATGCGCAGTATCCGCGCCCAGGATGATAAGATCTTCGTGAACGGTCGTCCCATTTTCCTTCGCGGTACTTTGGAATGCGCCATCTTCCCGCTCACCGGTTATCCGCCAACCGATACGGCTTCCTGGGGCCGCATCTTCCGCATCCTGCAGGCGCACGGTCTCAACCATATGCGCTTCCATTCCTGGTGCCCGCCCGAAGCTGCTTTTATAGCAGCTGACAATACAGGTATCTATCTGTCCGTTGAAGTAGACGCCTGGGCCAGGTTAGGCGATGGCAAACCGATAGACCGCTACCTGTATGAAGAAAGCAACCGTATTGTGGCTGCCTATGGCAATCATCCTTCTTTCTGTTTGCTCGTGCCCTCCAATGAACCGCACGGTGATAAGAAGCGCGATGCCTACCTGGCCGCCTTCGTTCAGTACTGGCAGCAGAAAGACAGCCGCCGCCTGTATAGTGCTGGCTCGGGCTGGCCGCTCCTTACACAGAACGATTACCACATCACCCCCGAGCCGCGTATCCAGGGCTGGGGCGAAGAGCTGAAAAGCGTGATCAATGCACAGCCGCCTAATACCCTGTTTGATTTTAAAGAGAAGATGAAGAAGCTGCCTGCACCCGGCAAACCGGTAGTAGCGCATGAAATAGGGCAGTGGTGCGTATATCCCGATCTTACAGAAATAAAGAAATATACAGGTTTACTGCAGGCGCGCAACTTTGAGATCTTCCGCGACTTTATGAAAAAGGAACAGCTGCTGCCGCAGGCGCATGACTTCCTGATGGCCTCCGGCAAGCTGCAGGCGCTTTGCTATAAAGCAGACATTGAAGCAGGCATGCGCACCAACTACGCCGGCTACCAGCTGCTGGATCTGCACGATTTCCCTGGGCAAGGCACAGCACTCGTTGGCATCCTGGATCCCTTCTGGAACAGCAAACCCTACTTTACACCGGCTGCATTCCACCGCTTTTCTTCCGCCACCGTTCCACTGGCGCTGATACCAAAGTTCACCTGGAAGAATACAGAAACCTTTAACGCAAGTGTTCAGGTATCGCACTTCGGAAAAGACCGTTTGCAGCAGGTACCCCTGCGCTGGCGTATAACAGGAAAGGACAAACGTGTATTAGCCAGTGGTACCCTGCAGGCAGATCTCGATTTCCGTACAGATAACCCGGCAGGCAACATCTCTTTCGATCTCTCCCGCATAAAAGCGCCTGAAAAGCTGAACCTGGAAATAAGCGCAGGCAAACTGGGACTGAACGATTGGGACTTCTGGGTATACCCGGATAAAGTGAACACCACAACACCCGCCCATCTGATCGTAACAGAAACACTTACACCGCAAATACAGCAACAACTGGAGAACGGCGCTTCTGTACTGCTGCTCCTCAATGGGAAGATCAAACCCGGTAAAGGGAAGGAAATAAAGACCGGCATGTCTACCGTATTCTGGAACACCGAATGGACCAGCGGCCAGGGGCCGCATACCCTCGGAATCCTGTGCAAACCAGCGGCTCCCTTGTTCAGGAACTTCCCGACAGAGTATTACAGCAACTGGCAATGGTGGGATCTGTTGCATACTGCCCAGCCCATGGACCTGCACGGTTTCCCAGCATCATTGACGCCGTCCGTACAGCTGATAGATACCTGGTTTGATGCCAGGAAACTGGCCCTGCTGTTTGAAGCACAGGTAGGCAAAGGTAAGATCATGGTCAGCTCCATGGATCTTACGCATGACCTGGAGCAGCGTCTCAGTGCACGTCAGCTGTACAGCAGCGTGCTGGCATATATGGAGGGAAAAAATTTTAAACCGGCTGTAGCAGTGGATATAAAAGATATTCAGGCCTTATATGAATAAACGTTTCGCCCGCTTTAGATTTCTTCACTATTAAACCCATTTCTATGCAAAGAACAATGACCAGGTTATGCAACCTTATTTGCGTGCTGTTGCTATGCCTGCTATGCACTTCCCGGCTCTCTGCACAAACGGGATCAGTGGTAACAGGAACGGTAACAGATTCTGCCAATACGCCATTGCCCGGCGTAAGCATCACAGAGAAAGGAAAAACTACCGGCACGGTCACAGGGCCGGATGGAAAGTACAAGATAACAGTCAGTAACCCTAATGCCACATTGGCGTTCACATTCATCGGTTACCAGCCGCAGGATGTACCGCTCAACGGCCGTGCAGCCGCCAATGTGCAGCTGCAGCAAGGCTCCAAACAGCTGGGAGAGCTGGTAGTCGTGGGCTATGGCACCATCCGCAAATCCGATCTTACGGGAGCAGTAGCTTCTGTAAAGGCCGGCGACCTGGTAACCGCCGGTATGAATAACGTCTCCAAAGCATTGCAGGGCAAGATCGCCGGCGTACAGATAGAGTCTGCCGGCGGCGACCCCGGCTCCGGTACCCGCGTGTTGGTGAGAGGAGTGGGTACCCTGAATAACAACAGCCCCCTGTATATTGTAGACGGCGTACAGGTAAGCGGTATTAACAACCTGATGCCTTCCGACATCGCTTCTATTGAAGTGCTGAAAGATGCATCTGCCGCAGCTATTTACGGTTCCCGTGCCGCCAATGGCGTAGTGCTGGTCACTACCCGCTCCGGCGCCGGCGGTAAAACGGCGATCAGCTTCAACGCTTATTATGGTGTGCAGAAACTGGCCAGGAAGCTGGATGTATTGAATGCAGGCGAGTGGGCTACTGTTAGTAATGCCGCCCATGATGCTGCCGGTGTTCCCCGCCTGGATATCGCAAAGAATCCTGACTCACTGGGCGCCGGTACTGATTGGCAGGATGAGGTTTATCGCACCGCTCCCATACAGAGCTATGAGCTTAATATCAGCGGTGGAGGAGAGAATAGCAATTACAGTATCTCCGGCGGCTACTTTAACCAGGAGGGCATTGTAAAAGTAACGGGCTATAACCGCCTTAATCTTCGCATCAAATCTGAAACCACCAAAGGCCGTTTTAAGATAGGCGAAACCGTTATTATTTCCCGCGAGAAGACCATTACCATGCCTGGCGGCTGGGGCGGCCAGGGTGGTAACCCGGTGGGCTCCGCCGTGAAGATGATCCCGGTCTTCCAGGTGTATGATCCTACCGCACAGGGCGGTTATGCAGGCGCTTACGGCCCTGTGGTGAATGTGGCCAATCCCATGGCGCAGCTCAACCTGGAAAGTATCTGGAACAGGTATACGAATGTGATCACCAATGCCTACGCAGAAGTATCATTGTTCAAAGGACTGACCTATAAGTTTAACCTGGGTTATATCTACACCGGCGGACAGGCATACGATTATGCGCAGCGCTATAAAGTAGGAGAGCTGTTTGCCCATGCCACCAACGATCTCTGGGAAAGACGCGACGAACGTAATTTTGTAATGGGTGAGAACACCCTGAACTACAACAATACTTTTGGTAAACACCGGCTGCAGGTATTGGCGGGTTATGCTTCGCAGGTGAGCCGCTTCCGCACAGACTCTGCTTCCGTACAGGACCTGCCGGATGGTGTAAAAGTACTGGACGCCGGCGCTGGTGTGCGCAGCAGCGGTGGTTATGAACTGCAAAGCGGCCTGCTGTCTATATTAGGCAGGATCGTATATTCTTATGACGATCGCTACCTGCTCACGGCAAGTTTCCGCCGTGATGGTTCCTCCCGCTTTTCTCCGGCACACCGCTATGGTAACTTCCCTTCTATAGCATTAGGCTGGAATATCGGTAACGAAGAGTTCTTCAAACCGCTGAGTAAAACGATCAGCCAGCTGAAACTGAGAACCAGCTACGGTATCCTGGGCAACCAGGAAATGGCCGATTACCAGTACATCGCTACTATCGCCACTAATCTCAACTACGTAACCGGCATCGACCAATCTAAATGGTACGGCGCCATTCAACGTGCGCTGGTAGATCCGAACATTAAATGGGAAAATACTTCCACCTTCAACGTAGGGGTGGATGCAGGTTTCTTTGACAACAAACTTACCTTAACGGCAGACTACTACATCAAACATACTACAGACATTCTCA
>Ga0209758_1003784_pt1 | contig 13337 bp, 14 predicted proteins | sample AraplaMF_Col_mMF_FD_184258 | JGI IMG/M metagenome (GOLD analysis project Ga0209758, IMG submission 184258) | Arabidopsis root microbial communities from the University of North Carolina, USA - plate scrape MF_Col_mMF (SPAdes) (version 2) | ecosystem: Host-associated > Plants > Roots > Endosphere... | reverse complement strand
TGCCGCCGGCGTCACGCTCTATCCGGTGATGCTGCGTGGCGGCTTTGTCCGGCTGGTGCAGGGCTTTGAGACCGAGGCCTATTGCCGGGCCATCGAACAGGAGAAGATCACCGCCGCCTTCCTGGTGCCGACTCTGATCTATACCCTGATCGACGCCGCCGAGATCCGCGCCCGCTTCGATCTCGCCTCGCTCGACATGATCATCTATGGCGCGGCGCCGATGTCGCCGGACCGGTTGCGCGAGGGCATGCGGATTTTCGGCAAGGTCTTCGTGCAGCTCTACGGCCAGACCGAGGCGCCGCAAATCATCACCAGCATGCGCAAGATCGATCACGACGATTCCAAACCCGGGCGGCTGGGCTCCTGCGGGCGGCCGAATCCGCTGGTCGACGTCAAGCTGTTCGACGCCGACATGCGCGAAGTCGCCAGGGGGGAGCCCGGTGAGATCTGCGTCCGCGGCACGCTGGTCATGAACGGCTACTGGAAGCGGCCGGAGGCCACCGCGGAGGCGCTGCGCGGCGGCTGGCTGCACACCGGCGACGTCGCCGTGCAGGATGCCGAGGGTTATCTCTACATCGTCGACCGCACCAAGGACATGATCATCTCGGGTGGCTTCAACATCTATCCGCGCGAGGTCGAGGACGCGCTGATGGCGCATCACGCGGTGGCCTCCGCCGCCGTGATCGGAATCCCCGACGACAAGTGGGGCGAGGCGGTGAAGGCGTTCGTCGTACTCAAGCCCGGCGCCGATACCAGCGCTACCGAATTGCAGGCGCATGTCAAAGGCAAGCGCGGCGCGCCTTGGTCGCCGAAGACGATCGATTTCGTCGATACGATTCCGGTCACCGGGCTCGGCAAGATCGACCGCAAGGTGTTGCGCGCGCCGTATTGGGAGGGCCGCTCGCGCGGCGTCGCGTAAAATTGTCAGGAAATTTTCATCACAATTCGCGCTAACGATTCAGTCACCCTAAACGCGCCGGTCACCAGTATTACGCGAGTGTTCTAAAACCGTACTGGGGGGCCTACCAGGCTGTTTTGAAATGCGACACCTGCGCCGGACACAGCGTGAACAGGGGGCGCTTGTCGTCAACGAACCATTGAAAGAAGCCCTTTATTCGCGGGCTTAATCGGTGATTCACTGTCTAAAATTCATGATCTCTTTATTGTCTTATTTAAGCGGTTCTTCAACCGTGCCGCTTAAGTTGACGCTATCAGACGGGACACAAGTTTCGTCGAATAAGTCGCTAAAACGACAACAGGGGAAGTGTCATGATGAAAGCCGTAGCATCGGCGGTTGAACCCGTCGAACGCGCACCCGGAGCTCCGGTGCAGCCGCTCTACCTCGAAGCATTGACCTTGGTGGAGCGGTTGCATCGCCGCCTGCTCGACGTCATCAAGGATGAGTTCGACCGTCGCGGCCGCGCCGACATCAATTCAGTTCAGGCGCTGCTGCTCTACAACATCGGCGACAAGGAACTGACCGCCGGCGAGCTGCGCACCCGCGGCTACTATCTCGGCTCCAACGTCTCCTACAATCTGAAGAAGCTGGTCGAACTGGGCTTCCTCGATCATCAGCGCTCGCGCGTCGATCGCCGCTCGGTCCGCATCCGCCTCACCGCGCAGGGCCAGGAAATCCGCCACATCGTCGACGCGCTCTATCAGAAGCACGTCAAGACGGTGGAGCAGGTCGGCGGCATCTCCAACGAGGAGTTCGCCACGCTGAACAAGTCGCTGCATCGCCTGGAGCGCTTCTGGACCGACCAGATCCTCTATCGTCTTTGATTTTCGGTTGACAGCAACGGGCGCCGGTTCGAGCCGGCACCCCAATCATCAAAAACTTCCCCCCTTTGCGCATCGGCCCGGGCTTCCGGACCGGTGCGTTTTTTTCGCGGGGCCTGGAAAGTGAATGGCGAAAGTTGTCTCGCTGGACCGTAGCGCCTTCATCCGACCAGGAGTTCAGACCGGCGTTGGGAACTCCTTATACATGACGGCGCGAAGCTTCTGGTAAAGCCAATCGACCGTGAGGGAGGCGATTCCGTTGCCGTAGAGTGCGTTGGGGATGAACGTTGAAAATTGCGGACATGCTTCGTCGTGCTCCAGGACCAAGGGATACCAGCACCCGAATTGCGGAATGTCGTTCCACATGGTGTCGGTGAGATTCCAGGCCGCGCATCTTTCTGCAGTGCTCTTGAGATCGTCGAAGATCGGCAGCCTCAGATTTCCGAGCAATCCGTTGCCCATTTGCACGTGCACCTCATCAGTCGACAAGCGGATGGCCCCAGGTAGGTCTCCGTCCAGCGGCACTTGAAGGTCGAAGCTGTAATCGTTGCCATGACAAACCGATCCGGGCAGTCTGCGCCAGTTGCTGGCAAGCACCTCGAACTCATTCGTCCCGATCCATCGATTGACGCTGCTTCCGCTGTCGGCGATTGCGGCGAGCGATTGACTGAGGACGTCGCTCTGGTTCGAACGGCCCAGCAGCCTGGAGGTCGAAGTGTCAGGCGTGCCGCCGAAAAGCAACCCCTGGGCCTGAGACGCCAGGCGGGCATTAATCGGCTGCAGGACGCTCATATGGGCGAGAAAGCCCGGCAGCCAGGAGGCGTTGTCGGCGGTCAGATAGGCCGTATTCGCAAACCAGAGCCGGGGCGTCGCGCCCCGGGTCCGGTAATGATCCCAAGCCACCTCCGGAACGAAAACCCAGGCGTAGGTTGATCCAAACACACCGGAGTTGAGTCCGGCAAATTTCAAGAACCGCGCATCGTCGATCGGAATATCTTTCAGGAAATCAGTTCTGATAGACAGCATCCATGTCTCAGGGACGTGGCCGTCAGTCCGGCGGATCGCGGTGACCGATACCTTGAAGTCCTCGGGCCACCAATCAAACCCATCGTCGCGCGCGACCACCCTGGTGTGGTCGACCTTCCAAACGTCCGAAATTTCGCCGAGCGCTGCGCTGGCAATGTCACGGCCGCGTGCCCTCGGAGTTCTCTGACCGCTCCAGCTGCGCCACCAGGCCATGTCGCTACATCCTAAAGCTTTGTGTTTTCTGGCATATTTGTGCGACGCAAAAAGAGAGTTTCCGTCGACGGAACCTTTTGTCCCATGTGTACATTATTGCTCACGAACATGGAGGCAAAAGTCATGTTGGTCGAGCGCGGCCTGCGGGTGATGAATGTCGAGGCGGTCGGCGACGCCTATGCCATCGCCTCGAATTATCTGCGCAAGACAGGCACCATTCCCGATACCTTCGTCACCAACGAGCGGCTGCTCGAAATCATCGTCAAGATGTTTCGGCGCGGCGAATACAACAAGATCCGTCTCGCCAACAAGGCCATCTCGCAGTTCGAAGCCGCGCGGCTGGTTTGACTGCCATCAAGACGAGGATTCCCATGGACACTGCCATCGACCGCATCATGCAGACCTATGACATGATGGTGAATCGTTCCGCGGCTGCCAGCGAAGAAGCGCGCGCCAAGGTGACGGAATACGTGACGATGCTGTTCGACGCCGGCGAGAAGGACATGCATCGCCTGACGGTCTGCGGTTTGACGTATCTGCGCCAGCTCGACGGCAGCAATGACCCGGTCAAGGCCGGTTATACCGGGCTCTGACGCTCCCGCACGAGGACGGCGCTGGATTGCACCCAGCCGCTTTCGCCTGCAAGATGCCGGTTCAGCATCGCGTTCTCTGGACCGGATTTCCCATGGAGCTCGCTACCTTCCTCCGCTTCCACGCCCGGGACGGCGAGGCGGCCAATGTCGCCGATGCGATCCGCGCCGTGATTCCGCCATCGCGCGCCGAACCCGGCTGCGTCGCGATCGACGGGTTTGTCTCGACCCGCGATCCGCGGTTGTTCTACATCCACTCCCGATGGGTCGACGAAGCCGCATTCGACCTGCACGGCACGCTTCAGCACACCGTCGGCTTCATCGCGCGCGTGACGACGCTGATCGACCATCCGTTTGAAGCGACCCGGACACGGGTGATGGCATGAGATCCTGTGAACCTCGAAGCCGTTCTGGAGCGAAACCATGCTCACTCTGCATCACCTCAACGATTCCCGTTCGCAGCGCATCCTGTGGCTGCTCGAAGAGCTGGGAATAGTCTTCGAACTGAAACGCTATCAACGGGATGCCAAAACGCGGCTGGCGCCGCCCGAGCTTGCGACGGTGCATCCGCTGGGCAAGTCGCCGGTCATCACCGACGGCGACGTCAGGATCGCGGAATCCGCTGCCATCGTCGACTACGTCATTCGACGCTACGGGCAGGGCAGAATGATGCCGAAACACGGCGGGCCCGAGTTCGAAGCCTACAATGAATGGCTGCATTATTCCGAAGGTTCGGCGATGCTGCCGCTGATGCTGCAGCTCTACGTCGGCAGGCTCAAGGAAGCCGGGGCGCCATTGCATCCGCGTATCGACAGCGAAATCGCCAACCATCTCGGATACATCGAGCAGGCGCTCGACGGGCGCGACTATTTCGTCGGCAGTGACCTGACCGGTGCCGATATCCAGATGAGCTTCGTGGCCGAGATGGCCAGGGCGTTCGACAAGCTGGGCCCTTATCCGGCGCTACGCGCCTGGCTCATGCGAATGCACGCGCGGCCGGCATTTCGGCGCAGCGTCGAGAAGGGCGGGGCTTATCGGCTGGCGGGCTAGCCATTCGGGACGTTCACGGTTTGGCGAAAGCCTGTGCGCCGTCTTAATTCCTCACGCGCGGTCTGATAGACGTGGTCGCTCCCGACGCGCTGTCCGGCGCACGGAATGACGACGAGCGTTGCAGCCACGGTGCTTCACTTCCGACCATGACCTCCCTCAGCCGACGAAGTTTCCTCGCCACGGCTGCCGCCGCGGCATTTGCGCGCCCGGCGTCTGGTGCCGAACCGCAGACGCCCGACCAGATGCTGGACGACCTGATCAACCAGAATCAGGACAACGGGCTTGGCAGCGGCTTCGACAGCGCCTCGCGCAATGTCAGGCTGCCGAAATCGTCGCTGCCGACGCTGTCGCCGTCGACCGCGGAGGCCACCCAGACCGCCATCGCGCAATACGAAGCCATCGTCGCCAAGGGCGGCTGGCCCGAGCTGCCTGCGGTGCCGAAGATGCGGGTCGGCGGCAGGCATCCAGCGGTGCCGGCGCTGCGCGAACGGCTTTCGGCGTCGGGCGACCTCGACCTCAATTCCGGCGATCCCCAGGTATTCGATTCCTATGTCGACGCCGCCGTGCAGCGCTTCCAGCTGCGTCATGGACTCAACGCCGACGGGCTGATGCGCGACGCCACCTGGCGCGCCCTCAACGTGCCGGCGCAGATCCGGCTGTCGCAACTCAAGACCAATGTCGCCAGGCTCAGGAGTTTTGGCGGCAATCTCGGCGACCGCATCGTGGTCGCCAACATTCCGGCGGCGCAGATCGAGGCGATCGAGAACGGCATCGCCGTCTCGCGACATCAGGCCATGCCGGGCAAGCCGGAGCGGCCGTCGCCGGACATCCAGAGCAGGATCAGCCAGATCGATTTCAGCCCGTACTGGACCGTGCCGGTTGCGCTGATCCGCGAAGAGCTGATCGCGAGGCTGCAGGCCGAATCGGACTATCTCGCCAGGAACCGCGTCCGGATCTTCGATGCCGGAGGCAACGAAGTGGCGCCGGCGCGGATCGACTGGTCCACGTCGGAGGCGGCGACCTACAAGTTCAAGCAAGACCCCGGCGAATTCAATGCTTTAGGCGCGATCAGGGTCGACTTTCCCAATGTTCACGGCGTCTACATGCACGATACGCCGTCGAAGAACCTGTTCGGCGAGGATTTCCGTTTCGCCGCGCCAGGCTCGATGCGGGTGCAGAACATCCGCGAACTGGTTTCCTGGATCCTGGCGGACAGTCCCGGCTGGTCGAAGGCCGAAATCGACGAGACGATCCGGTCCGGCGCGCGCAAGGACGCCACGGTCGCCAAATCCTTGCCGCTTTATTGGGTCTATGTGACCGCGTGGGCGACGCCTGATGGGGTGGTCCAATTCCGGAACGACGTCTACAACCGGGACGGTTTCGGCGCCCGGACCGACACCAGCCGCGGTTGAGGCCGGCTGCGCCGGGCGTTGGTATTCCACCATATCTTGCATAAATATGGGCCTTGAGCCGCAAGAACTTGGCCATCCCGGCCGGATGTGCTATTCGGCTCGCGCCGCTTCCGACCGCCACCTTTAGGACGTCCGCACCCATGCAAAGGGGTGCGGCGCTGGAGATATTCCCCTCATGAGCTCGACTGCAAAAACCGCTTCCGCGCCCGATACGTTCTTCACCGCTTCGCTCACCGATGCCGATCCGGAAATCGCCGCCGCGATCCGCGGCGAGCTCGGTCGCCAGCGTCACGAGATCGAGCTGATCGCCTCGGAGAACATCGTCAGCCGCGCCGTCCTGGAGGCGCAGGGCTCGGTGATGACCAACAAATACGCGGAAGGCTATCCCGGCGCGCGCTATTACGGCGGTTGTGAATTCGTCGACGTTGCCGAGCGGCTGGCGATCGAGCGCGCCAAGAAACTCTTCGGCGCCGGTTTCGCCAACGTACAGGCCAATTCGGGCAGCCAGATGAACCAGGCCGTGTTCCTGGCGCTGCTGCAGCCCGGCGACACCTTCATGGGCCTCGACCTCGCCGCTGGCGGGCATCTCACCCATGGTGCGCCGGTCAACATGTCCGGCAAGTGGTTCAAGCCGGTGCATTACACGGTGCGGCGCGAGGACCAGATCATCGACATGGACGCGGTGGCGAAGCAGGCCGAAGAGATCCGGCCAAAACTGATCATCGCCGGCGGCTCGGCCTATTCGCGTGCCTGGGATTTCAAGCGGTTTCGCGAGATCGCCGACAGCATCGGCGCTTACCTGCTGGTCGACATGGCGCATTTCGCAGGCCTCGTCGCCGGTGGCGTCCACGCCAATCCGGTGCCGCACGCCCATGTCACCACCACCACCACCCACAAGTCGCTGCGCGGTCCGCGCGGCGGCCTGATCCTGTGCAACGACGAGGCGCTGGCCAAGAAGCTCAATTCGGCGATCTTCCCCGGCCTGCAGGGCGGTCCGTTGATGCATGTGATCGCCGCCAAGGCGGTGGCGCTGAAGGAAGCGCTGCAGCCGGACTTCAAGGTCTACGCCAAGAACGTGGTCGAGAACGCCAAGGCGCTCGCCGAAAGCCTGCGTGCCCACGGTTTCGACATCGTCTCCGGCGGCACCGACAACCATCTGATGCTGGTGGACCTGCGGCCGAAGGGCCTCAAGGGCAACGTCTCGGAAAAGGCGCTGGTGCGCGCCGGGCTGACCTGCAACAAGAACGGCATTCCGTTCGATCCCGAAAAACCGTTTGTCACCTCGGGCATCCGGCTCGGCACCCCTGCCGCAACCACGCGCGGCTTCGGCATCGCCGAGTTCAAGCAGGTCGGTGAATTGATCGCCGAAGTGCTCAACGCGGTGGCGCAGTCGCCGGATGGCGCCGCACCACTGGCTGAGGCGTCGGTCAAGGAACGGGTGAGGGCGCTCACCGACCGTTTCCCGATCTACCAGTAAGATCACTCTGTAGAGGTCATTCGGAATGCGATGTCCCAGCTGCAACAGTCTCGATACGCAGGTAAAGGACTCGCGTCCCACCGAAGACTCCGCCGTGATCCGGCGGCGTCGGGTCTGCATGGCCTGCAATTTCCGCTTCACCACCTTCGAGCGCGTGCAGCTGCGCGAGCTTACGGTGATCAAGCGCAATGGCCGGCGGGTGCCGTTCGACCGTGACAAGTTGGTGCGCTCGCTGCAGATCTCGCTGCGCAAGCGGCCGGTGGATCCGGAACGGGTCGAGAAGATGGTCTCTGCCATCGTGCGCGAGCTCGAGAGCGGCGGCGAGGCGGAGATTTCGTCCGAGACCATCGGCGAGATCGTGATGGAGCATCTGCGCCAGCTCGACGACGTCGCCTATGTCCGCTTCGCTTCGGTGTATCGCAACTTTCGCGAGGCCAAGGATTTCGAGGCGGTGCTCGGCGAACTGTCCGGCGAAGACGACCATCGTCCGGTCCCGTTGCGCAAATGATCTTCCGCATCCTGGAAGATCAGTTCGCGGAAAAATCCAGGGTTTTGAAGGCCGCTGACGTCAGGTTCATGCAGCTTGCATTGACGCTGGGCCGCCGCGGGCTGGGTCGCACCTGGCCCAATCCCGCCGTCGGCGCCGTCATCGTCAAGGACGGTGTCGTTGTCGGCTGCGGCTGGACCCAGCCCGGCGGCCGGCCCCATGCCGAGGTCGAAGCGCAGGCCGGAGACGCCGCGCGCGGCGCTACGCTCTATGCGACGCTGGAGCCGTGTTCGCATGTCGGCAAGTCGCCGCCCTGCGCCGACGCGGTCATCGCCGCCGGCGTTGCCCGCGTCGTGTCGGCCATCGAAGATCCCAATCCGGAAGTGGCCGGGCAGGGCCACGCGCGCTTGCGCGCCGCCGGAATTGCCGTCGATGTCGGCATCGGCGCAGCCGAGGCGGGCCGCGATCATGCCGGGCATTTCCGCCGGATTCGCGACGGCCGGCCGCACGTCATCCTCAAGCTGGCGGTGTCGGCGGACGAAAAAATCGGCACACAGGACCGGAAGCCCATCGCGGTGACCGGCGAGGCGGTGCGGTCGCGGGTACATCTGTTACGCGCGCAATGCGATGCCGTGCTGGTCGGCATCGGCACGGCACTGGCCGACGATCCGCTGCTGACCTGCCGGCTGCCCGGCATGAACAGACGGTCGCCGGTGCGGGTGATTCTCGATCGCGCGCTGCGGCTGCCCGGGACCTCGAAGCTGGTGCATTCGGCACGGGAAACGCCGCTGTGGGTGATGACGTCGAGCCTCTCCGACGCTCCGGCCGCGATGAAGCTCGGCGCTGCCGGTGCGCAGGTGTTGCGAGTCGCCACCACGACTGCACCGCCGCCCGGGCTGGATCTGAACGCCGTGCTGCGCGCACTGGCCGGCAAGGGCATCACGCGGCTCCTGGTCGAGGGCGGATCGCGGGTGGCGGCGTCGTTTGTCGCCGCGGACCTCGTCGACGAAGCCTGGTTGCTGCGCGGTGCCGAGCCGATCGGCGAGGGTGGCGTGCCTGCACTGGACGCATTGCCGCTGACCGTTCTCACCGAGTCGCCGCGGCTGAAGGTTCGTGCTAGCGAACAACTTCAGCAAGATACTCTGACGATTTACGAGCGGGCCTGAATGTTCACCGGCATTGTCACCGACATCGGCGAGATCGAAAGCCTGAAGCCGACGGCGCAGGGCCAATTGCACCGGCTGCGCATCCTGTGCCGCTACGACCAGGCGACCATCGCCGACGGCGCTTCGATCGCGTGCAACGGCGTCTGCCTGACGGTGGTGGCCTCCGGCGTGGCCGACGGCAAGACCTGGTTCGATGTCGACGCCGCGGCCGAGACGCTGGGCATGACCACCGCAAAGCACTGGAAGGCCGGGACGCGGCTCAATCTCGAACGCGCGCTGAAGATCGGCGACGAGCTCGGCGGCCATATTGTCGCGGGGCATGCCGACGGCATCGCAAGCATCGTCGGGCGTGACGATCTGCCCGACATGGCGCGGTTCGAGCTGAAAACCACCCGGGAACTGGCGCGCTTCATCGCCGCCAAGGGCTCGGTGACGCTGGACGGCGTGTCGCTGACGGTCAATACCGTCGCCGACGTCGCATTTTCGGTGCTGATCATCCCGCATACGCTTCAGGTGACCACCCTTGGCGACTGGAGCAGCGGCAGCGAGGTCAACATCGAGGTCGACCTGATGGCGCGCTACGCCGCGCGGCTGTCGGAAATGAAGTAGCCGCGGCCCTCCACGGCCCTCCACGGCCCTTGGCTTTGGCGGCGCGTGCGCCTAAAAGTCCTGCACAATCTGCAATTATTGCCGAACGGGAATGTAATGGCCGACGCGCGGCGCGCACAGCTGAAGGACCAGACCGACATCTCCGGCGCACGCGCGCTGATTGTCGAGGCGCGGTTCTATGACGATATCCAGGATGCGCTTCTGGAGGGCGCGGTGGCGGAACTGAAGGCCGCCGGCGTCAGCCATGACGTCATTACGGTTCCCGGCGCGCTGGAAATCCCCGCCGCGATCGCGATCGCGCTCGATGCTGCGCAGGCGCAGGGCAAGCCCTATGACGCTGTGGTGGCGCTGGGTTGCGTGGTGCGCGGTGACACCATTCATTTCGAGATCGTGTCGATGGAATCCTCGCGGGCCCTGATGGATCTCGCGGTGTCGATGCGCGTGCCGCTCGGCAACGGCATCGTCACCGTCAATACCGACGAGCAGGCCTGGGCGCGGGCGCGGGCCAGCGAATTGAACAAGGGCGGTGACGCTGCGCGCGCGGCGCTCGCCATGCTGCGGATCAAGCGCCGGCTGGCGAAAAGCTGACACGATGGCAGATACCAGAAAGACGTTTGACAAGAAGACGCCGGATCGCAAGGCCAACCGCCGTGGCGCGGCCCGCCTGGCGGCGGTGCAGGCGCTGTACCAGATGGACATCGGCGGCGCCGGGATCAACGACATCTTCGCCGAGTTCGAAAGCCACTGGATCGGCAACGAGGTCGAGGGCGATCAGTACCTGCCGGCCGAACACGCGTTTTTCCGCGACGTGGTGTCCGGGGTGGTGCGCGATCAGGCGAAGCTTGATCCCTTGATCGACGATGCTTTGTCCAAAGGCTGGCCGCTGCAGCGGATCGACGCCATTTTGCGCGCCGTACTGCGCGCCGGTTCCTATGAGCTGGAGCATCGCAAGGATGTGCCGGCGCGCGTGGTGGTGTCGGAATATGTCGACGTCGCCCACGCTTTCGTCGAAGGCGACGAGACCGGCATGGTCAACGCGGTGCTCGACCAGATCGCCCGCCAGTTTCGCGGCGACGAGTTCGCGCGCGGGTAGTTGATGACAGGGACCGTCGCCTGCAATTGGTGCCGTCATCCCCGCGAAAGCGGGGACCCAGTATTCCAGAGCGCCGCGATCATTCAACAAAGCTCTGCCATACTGGGTCGCCCGGTCAAGCCGGGCGATGACAGCCGCGTGGAGTGGCGAGCGCAACATGGCTTCCGGTGAAGACTCGCTGATCGCGCGCTACTTTGGTCCGCTGGCCACTGCTGCCGGGGCCTTTGGCCTTACCGACGATGCCGCGATCCTCAGCACGTCCGGCAATGACCTCGTGGTCACCACCGACGCCATCGTCGAAGGCGTGCATTTTCTGGCCGACGATCCGCCCGACACGATCGCGCGCAAGGCGTTGCGGGTGAATCTCTCCGACCTCGCAGCCAAGGGCGCGACGCCGTCGGGCTTCGTGCTGACCCTGGCGTTGCGCGAGGCCAGCGATGCCTGGCTTGCGCCGTTTGCCACAGCACTCGGCGAAGATGCACAGCTGTTCGGCTGCGCCTTGCTCGGCGGCGACACGGTGTCGACGCCGGGACCGACGATGATTTCCATCACCGCCTTCGGCCTGGTACCGGCGGGCCGGATGGTCCGGCGTCGTGGCGCGCAGCCCGGCGACCGCGTCATGGTCACCGGCAGCATCGGCGATGCGGCGCTCGGGCTCGATGTTCTGAAGGCGGGTCCGGTGGCGGCGGCACTGGCTGGTGACGCCGCCGCCAGGGCGATGCTGATCCAGCGCTATCGGGTGCCGCAGCCGCGGGTCGCGCTGGCGTCGGCGATCCGCGATCTGGCCAGTGCGGCGATGGACGTCTCCGACGGACTGGCCGGTGATCTCGCCAAATTGTGCGCGGTGTCGCAGGTCTCGGCGGTCATCGACGTGCCGGGCATTCCGTTGTCGGCCGTGGCGGCGGGATTGCTGGGGCAGGGCGTCATCGGCATCAAAGCCGTCGTCGCCGGCGGTGACGACTATGAGGTGCTGTGCGCGATTCCGGAGGCCCGCCTCGAGGCCTTCACCGACGCGGCGGCACGTGCCGGGGTTCCTGTGAGTTCGATCGGCACCGTGATTGCGGGCGCCGCCCCGCCGCGCTTTCTCGACGCGCAGGGCGGTGAAATCAGTCTGTCGCGGCTGTCCTACAGCCACTTCTGAGCGCCGGCCGGCAGGCATTCCGGCGCAGCGGGCAAGGAGACGGTGGAATCATTACGAAATCGACCGTTTTGGCCATTCCCGGCGTTGCGCCGGGGGTGTGATTTTGGCATGGTCCCCGCCGATTTGAGGCCATCCTTTTGGGCAGGGCAGGCCTTCTTTTTGTGCGCCGGCCGCTCCCGCGGCGACGGGTGTGGGGTCATACAGGATCTGAGGCAAATTCAATGACAGCATTATGGGTGATCGTGCTCTGCGGAGCGCTTTCCATCGTCTACGCCATCTGGGCAACGTCTTCGGTGCTGAGCGCCGACGCGGGCAATCCGCGCATGCAGGAAATCGCCGCGGCGGTGCGCGAGGGCGCGCAGGCCTATCTCAAGCGGCAGTACATGACGATCGGCATGGTCGGCATCGTGATCTTCGCGTTGCTGGCGTACTTCCTCGGCATGCTGGTCGCCGTCGGTTTCGCGATCGGCGCGATCCTGTCGGGCGCTGCCGGCTTCATCGGCATGAACGTCTCGGTTCGCGCCAACGTGCGCACCGCGCAGGCCGCGACCACCTCGCTGGCCGGCGGACTTGAGCTCGCCTTCAAGGCCGGCGCCATCACCGGCATGCTGGTGGCGGGTCTGGCGCTGCTCGGTGTCACCATCTACTTCGCCTACCTGACCCATGGCATGGGCCTCGCCGCCAACAGCCGCACCGTGGTCGACGCGCTGGTCGCCCTCGGCTTCGGCGCATCGCTGATCTCGATCTTCGCCCGTCTTGGCGGCGGCATCTTCACCAAGGGTGCGGACGTCGGCGGCGATCTGGTCGGCAAGGTCGAAGCCGGCATTCCGGAAGACGATCCGCGCAACCCGGCCACCATCGCCGACAACGTCGGCGACAACGTCGGCGACTGCGCCGGCATGGCCGCCGACCTGTTCGAGACCTACGCGGTGACTGCGGTCGCCACCATGGTTCTGGCCGCGATCTTCTTCGCGACCTCGCCGCTGCTGGTCAACATGATGACGCTGCCGCTCGCCATTGGCGGCGCTTGCATCATCACCTCGATCATCGGCACTTTCTTCGTCAAGCTCGGCGCCAGCCAGTCCATCATGGGCGCGCTGTACAAGGGTCTGATCGCCACCGGCGTGCTGTCGCTGCTGGCGGTTGCCGGCGTCATCAACTGGCTGATCGGTTTCGGCCCGCTGGCAGGCGTGAAATACACCGGCCTGGCGCTGTTCGAATGCGGCGTCGTCGGCCTCGTCGTCACCGGCCTGATCATCTGGATCACCGAATACTACACCGGCACCGACTATCG
>Ga0209758_1003775_pt1 | contig 13366 bp, 13 predicted proteins | sample AraplaMF_Col_mMF_FD_184258 | JGI IMG/M metagenome (GOLD analysis project Ga0209758, IMG submission 184258) | Arabidopsis root microbial communities from the University of North Carolina, USA - plate scrape MF_Col_mMF (SPAdes) (version 2) | ecosystem: Host-associated > Plants > Roots > Endosphere... | reverse complement strand
TCAACCGGATCGCCATCCGGCCGCACTGGGACGGCACGGCCTTCGTGCCGCGCCAGATGATGAACCTGTCATCCAGCTTCGACCATCGCGTGATCGACGGCTTCGATGCAGCTCAATTCGTGCAACGCATCAAGCTATTGCTGGAAACGCCCGCCATGATCTTCATTGACTGATTGAACGATGCCTGAAATCACCTGCAAGCTCCTTGTCATCGGCGCGGGCCCCGGCGGCTATACCTGCGCGATCCGCGCCGGTCAGCTCGGCATAGATACTGTTATCATCGAAGCCGAAAAGCCGGGTGGCACCTGTCTCAATGTCGGCTGCATTCCTTCGAAAGCCGTGATTCACGCGGCCCACGAGTATGAAACGATTGTCGCTGCAGCCGAGGGTAAGAGCGAGCTCGGAATCTCCAGTACAAAGCCATCGCTCGATTTCGCCAAGACCATAGCCTGGAAAGACGGCATTATCAGGCGCCTGAACGGCGGCGTGGCCGGCCTCCTGAAGAAAGCAGGCGTCAGGCTCATCGCCGGGCACGCTCGCTTTCGCGATGGCAAGTCCATCGAAGTCGAAACGCAATCCGGCCCTCAGATGATCCATGCCGAAACCGTGGTGATCGCGACGGGCTCCGAGCCCGTCGCGCTTCTGCACATGCCACTCGGAGGCCGAGTGATCTCGTCGACCGAGGCGCTTGCGCTCGCCGAGATTCCGAAGAAGTTGGTCGTGGTCGGCGGCGGCTATATCGGTTTGGAGCTCGGCACGGCGTTCGCGAAAATGGGCGCGGCCGTCACGGTCGTCGAGGCCGCGCCACGCATTCTGCCGCAATATGATGGCGAGCTAAGCGCACCGGTCGCCAGGCGCCTGAGCGCGCTAGGAGTCTCTGTTCTGACAAGCGCGAAAGCCAAGGCGCTCGTCGCGGATGGCACCGCGCTCGCGATCGAGACCGCCGACGGCCAGCAGACGACGCTGGATGCCGACAAATTTCTGGTTACGGTCGGCCGTAGGCCTGTGACGTCTGGCTTTGGCCTCGAGATTCTCGATCTCGACAGGAGTGGGCCTTTCATCAGGATCGACGACCGGTGCCGCACGTCGATGCGCGGCATCTACGCGATCGGCGACGTCACGGGAGAGCCGATGCTGGCCCATCGCGCCATGGCGCAGGGCGAAATGGTCGCAGAGATCGTCGCCGGTCAGCGCCGCGCCTGGGATCGGGTTTCGATCCCGGCGATCTGCTTCACGGATCCAGAGATCGTGACCGTCGGCCTGTCACCGAGCGAGTCAAGCGGCAGGGGTTTCGATGTCAAGACGGATCTCTTCCCTTTCAAGGCCAACGGCCGCGCACTGACGCTGGAGCGCGAGGACGGCTTCATCCGGACCGTTGCGCGGGCCGACAACCATCTTTTGCTTGGTATCCAGGGCGTAGGCGTCGGCATTGCCGAGCTTTCAGCCGCATTCAGCCTAGCGCTGGAGATGGGCGCGCGGCTCGAGGATATCGCGTTGACCATCCACGCGCATCCGACCCAAAGCGAGGCGTTTCACGAGGCAGCACTGAAATCGCTCGGACACGCGATTCATATCTAGAACATCTATCGTCGGCATCCTGGCCGTCATCGGCGGCCACGACAACAAGCATGAGCTTGCTGATCAGAAGCGGTAGGAGTCAGCTGCGGGTTATTGATATTCAATGACTTGGCGGTCGCACCTCTGGACTTCTCAAACTGCAGCGGGCGCCGGTTCGCCCCTCTCTTGAAGCTACGCTTGGAGCGACTCACGCCGCGGCTTAGAGTCTTTTCCGTTCCGATTGATCGGATCCCCGGGTACCCTATTCTGGCCGAGTCGGCGGAACTTCTGAAGTTGATAGATGGCTGCATGGAGAGCGGAGATGGGCCGGCTCGATAAGCAGATGGAGCCCTTCCGCCCTGCCGCTCATCTGACGACGGCGGATCGCGAGGATCTAGAGCTTGAGCAAGTCGACACGGAATCATCCGTTGATGCGGCCCGAGGGGAAGCCGCCTCGTCGCCCTCGCATTTTGGGTCCGGCCGGGCGGCGACCGGCGTAACGGGCTCGACCAATTGGCGCGATCGAGCACGTCGCATCTGGCGGCGCCATCTCCAGCGCGATCAACTCCCCCGGACGACCGGAGGGTCGATGGGAAACTTCGAGCGGTGGTCGATCGCACTGCTGAGCGTCGGCTTCGTCGTGAGTTGCGTTTGCGCGATCATGGTCTTCATGCAGGTCAATGTGCACAAATTGGAGATCGCAACACTGCAACGTGACATCATCGCGCTCAAGCTACACGTAGCCAGGCTCGATCAGATCGCAAGCGCCAATGAGATGCGTGAAAAGGCAAGCAGTGGAACGCCCAAGGCGCCGTCGGAGACCCTACCCGACCAGGCTCCGCTCATCCTGTCACGTGAAGAGATTCAGCTTGTCCGAGACTATATCAAGCCTGCACCAGTTGCTGGCCCCGCGACTGAGACGATAAAGGTCGGCGATCCCGTCGTGGGAGAAACCGTTGCCTTTCCCTCTCCGATCACGGAGAAGGTGCGGAAACTGCTCGGCGCACGATTTACCGTTCGCAATGGTGTTGTTGTCATCGTCCGCGGCGGCAGCCGTCACGCTGATGCTGTGATTGGGCCAAATTGACGAGAACTGGCCGTGATCGCAGCAGCCGATCGACCACTTAAGGCTGGTTGTTTGGCGGTCTTTCAATGAACCGCCGGCTGCCGTTGAGAAGCTCTAGGTTATTGGCAATGACCGGGTTGCCTGGATCGAGCGAATAAGCTTTCTCGAACTTTCGGCGCGCCGCACTCAGATTGCCGCGCAGCATGTACGAATATCCCTGATCGTTCAGGATCTGCACAGTCTCGCCTCCCAGGCGGATCGCCTGAGCATAAGCTTGGTCGGCAAGGTCGAAGCGGCGCAGCTTGTCGTAGCTTGCGGCGAGCCCAATCCAGGCCGTGACGTCCTTGGGTGATTTCTCGACGGCATCCTTGAAATAGCGCTGTGAGATTCCGTAACTGCCGCGATTGTAATGCTCCAGGCCCAGCCGCACAGGCTCGTCCGAGGGGTAGTACTTGACGTCGGTCGGCTCCTGCACGGGGTCGCCGCCCGGCGGATCGACGGGAGCCACGATGGCGGCTTCCCTCGTTGTGTAATCACATCCCGCAAGGCCTGGCGCCAACCAGCAACAGGTCAGCATTACAATGGCACGTCGCATAACCCTTGTCCCCCGCCCGGTTCAGCGCATTCACTGCACCAAGCGCAAATACCCGTGGCTCAACTCACTTACCAAAAAACCACTACCTACTTCCTGGCGCTGGCCCGCCGACCGGCACTGAGATTCCCGACGATGTTCCCGCCCCCAATCCTTCCACGCTGATGTTCTGGGTTGGAGCAGTCCGCACGCCCATCTGTTTCGTCGGATCGCCGTTGTCGGGAAGCTGATCCACAGGCTGTTTCGTGTTGCCATAGCGCGTCACGGCGGCGCCCACACGTCGCGCATCGTATGCGATCCGGCGATCACCGACGTATCGCGGCCATGGATGGATCGTGTGGGTGACGGCGTTGACCTGCTTGGCATCGCCGGCGGTCATCGTAATGGTGTCGGAACGCTGGAAATAGCGGTCCACCTCATCATGACCGGCGAGACCATAACACCCCCCAAGGAGGAAGGGCGCGAACAGAGCCAGATACCTTATGGTCATCTCTCGCTTCCTCTAGTTGAGGGTTTTCACGACCGGCTGATCGACAGCAGCGGCCGGAGCCACGACGGGCGCTCGGACTTCAGGAGCGATGATGTGGCCGTAGGGACCCTTCACCTCGCCACCGGAATTGACGTAGTCATTGTAACGTTTGCGAACTTCCATCTGGCCATTGAGAAAGAAGTCGACATCGTTCGCTGGCAGGCGGGAATCGAGCGGCGACGCCAATTGCTGACCGGGTGCCGCCGGCGCGACCAGGCGCGGCGTCACGATGATGACGAGGTCGGTTTCCTCCTGCTGGTACGACTTGCTGCTGAACAACGTTCCAAGCACAGGGACCGAGCCGATCCAGGGCAATTGCGAAACATCCTGGCGGTTGCGGGTTTGCAGCAGGCCGGCGATTGCAAAGCTCTGGCCGTCGCGCAGCTCGACAGTCGTGCGCGCATCGCGGCGGGTCAATGATGGAACGGTCGTCCCCTGAATTGTCACCGCATTGGCGAAATCAAGTTCACTGACCGAGGGCTCTACCCGAAGGTTGATCACGCCCCGCGAGAGGACGGTAGGGACGAAGGCCAGTTCGACGCCGAACTTCTTGTAGTCGATCGTGATGGTGGGAAAGCCGTTCGTCGTCTGAGTCGGTATCGGCACTGGAAATTCACCGCCGGCCAGGAACCGGGCGGCATCGCCGGACAGCGTGGTCAGGTTTGGCTCCGCCAGTCGGCGGGCCAATCCCTTGGTCTCCAGCGCGGAGATCAACAAATCCACCGAGCCGCCATTGCTGGTTCTAATGAGACTGGTCAACAGGGTTCCGAACGGGGGCGGCGCGATGCCCCCCGCAGTCCCGGCGAGCGTCCCCAGAGTTCCGAGGATTGGAAGGCTGCCCGTCGGATCCTGGCCGACAGGTCCTCCGCCGGCACCGAGAGGACCATTGGTGGTATTGATCCCACCGATCGGTGCTCGACCGGCGCGTGTCACACCGCCGAGCCCGGTGTTGCCAACGTTCGTCCCATTGGCATTGGCCGCATACAGATTGACACCGAGGTTGCGGCCAGCCTCCCGACTCACCTCGAGAAAGCGCACCTCGAGCATCACCTGCTGCGGGGCCGCGACGCTCATCGCGTTGACGACCGTGCCCCCCTTCGCGACCGTGCTGGTGGCGATCGCCATGGCCCGCTCGGCCGTAACCGCATCGGCGGCGGTTCCGCTGAGCACCACCTGGCCCTCGGATGCCGAGACGCGGATCCCCTGCCCGCCAGTGCTGCTGCGAATGTTCTGCTGGAGATTGCCGGTATCGATCACGACCTCGACGTCGAGGATGCCGATCTGCTTCATCGAGGAGTCGAGAAGGATGACATTCGTGGTGCCGGTCTGCTTGCCCTGGACGTAGATGAGGTGATCGCTCAGCGACTTCACATCGACGATGTCAGACGAGCCCGCCACGATCGTCGCAAAGGGTGTGTCGACCTTGAAGGTGCGCGACTTGTTGACGACGACCTTGACCCGCTGGACGTCGTTCATTTCGCTGACGAAGACGCCGCCCGAGGAGCCCCGCCGGTCCGCAGCCGCCGCAGGATCCGCGAACCCATACGAGGCGAGCGCCACGGCCAGCCCCATCGCACCGAAGGCGAGAAGCCGCCCTACCCTCTTACCCGAAACGCGATGACCACCCATTCGAGTCCCCCACTGTGATCCGCGGCTATCCCCGCAAATCTACGTGCTCGATGTCCCCAACAATTCTCCTCTGCGTATCACGTCGCAGAGTTTACAAGCTGTCCCACTACAATTCGTTACTTACATGCTTCCAAGATCATCGTCCCTCAAACAGCCTTCTTGCAAGAAGAGACGCTGACTGAACGCTCTCAAACGGCACAGAAAACTTGGCAATGTTGCCAGCAAGCATCATTTCCTCTGCTTCCATCGTCGAATGTCGCTGGCTCGCCCACATGGTGATGTCGACGGACGCGCCAACGCGGACCGGTGCAGCCGCGAGGCGATCGGGTAAACGTAAGGTATGCTGCCATATTCAGGGTGAGTCGGGCCAAGCCCATTGAGGCCGGTCGGGTGCTCATTGGCTGATGCCCGGGGTACTAAAAGGGAATGCTCGTGGAGGCGCTCGGCGCATTCAATTTTGTGCCCCATATCGGCATCAGCATTTTAAAGGCTGTTTGAGAAGCTGTAATGGTCAGATTGCTGGGGCTGGATCCTGCGGTCATTGTCGGCGTGAGGCCGCCGAAATACAGGAAAGGCGCAATATTCTTCCTCTGTGCGACAGGCAGGTAGGTATTGATATCGATACAACCGGAGGGTGATGTGTTGTTGGTCACGTCCGGTGTGTAGCACCTGATCATCGTTGCCCGGGCGCCCGCGCTCGCGAGTGTCCGCAGGGATTGTATGGTAATCGCATAGCGTCCGACATCGAAGATTGCGAATATCAATGTGAAAAGCGCTGTGAAGACGAGGACGAATTCGAACGCCGCGACACCGCGATTGTCGAGCTTTCTCATCACAGCACCAAACCGACAACCTGGGTGTAAGCGACGGGACCACACCCTTGCGTGCTCAGGAAGCCGCCCCCGCTCATGGTGAGTGTTTTGGCGATCACCTCTGAACACGTCGTGTTTGAACTTTGAGTCCCTCCATTCCAGGTCACGTCGACGAACGGGAAATACACCGCCCCGCCTAATGCGACCGCACCACCGCCGTTGATCGTGACGGCATTGCTGGACTTCGTCGGCGCCTGATCGTCGATCAAAACGCCGTTCAGATCTGCCGAAAACGTGTTGGTGACGGGAGCAGAGAGAGCAACCGTGCCGCCGCTGATGGAAAGGCTCGAATCTCCCAACAATACCAGGGTCACGCCCAGACCTGTGCCAGCAGGCGGCCATTTTGTGCAGGCGTTGCAGGTGACCGTTCCGCCATTGATTTTTATTGTCGCATTATAAAAGACGTACGTGCCCGGAGCGAAATCCAACCAGTCTCCGGTCGTCACCGTCAGGCTTCCATACGCCCCAGTGGCAGGAGGAGCATTCGGGGACGTCGTATAACAAGTCTTGGTGCCGGCGGGCGGCGCTGGCGAGGTGGGACATGTTACCTTTGTCTTCGGATTGGAACTGCCAGTCCTGCTGTTGAACGATTCGCTGTTCAACTTGCTAAGCGGATTGGTTGCGTTCGGCATAAAATAGTTGTGCGTCACAGTGATGTTGCCGCACGTACTGACTGGGGTGCAGCCAGTTTGACCGTAAACCGCCCATCCCGAACCCGTGAAAGTTGGCGTGCTGGCAAACTGAACGGTGGTGTCCGACATCATCCCGCAGCCAGTTCCGTTGTTGCTGAGGTTGCCACCAAGCTTTAGCGCGCCTGAGTCAGGCCCAAGTGCCAACGCACACAGTTTTGTCGGGTTCTGGACCAGAGCAATGGCTTGGGAGGGAATGTTGACCGATTTAACACCCAGCACTCCCGCCAAGTAGGTCGGCTGTTGCTGGCTGACGATGGCGCGAACGGCATTACCGGTGCCTTTAGGTGGCGTTGTGAATGTGCCCCCATTGTAGTCGCCGACAAAATCGCCGATATCGATCTGCACCGCCCGCGAGATCTTGTTCGGAAGGGTCGTCACACAATGGCTCCCGGGATAGGCCGTGTTGTCCTTTGGATTTGAGTTGCAAAATGCATTCTGTGCCGCGAATTCCTTGCCGCGATAATCCACTGTTTGTGGATCGCAGTTCGACGCGCCGGCAATCGTGCATGCAAGCCGCAAGGCGCCCGAATAGGCTGCCGCATCGGCGGCGTTCTGCGCGTTCTTCTTGGTGACGTACCAGGATCCGGCCTCGGCCCCAAGCGAGACCACTCCGATGAGCGGCACGAGAGCGATGGCTGTCGCGAATGCGGTTGAGCCTCGTCGCGAATGGATCAGATCACGCATGGCAACACCTACTGGAAACGTTCTGAATAAAGCAACGTGTACGTACAAGAGGTGGGACAAAGCACCGGTCTCCAAAGAGAACCAATCGGAGCCAAAGTGACAGTCGTCGTAAATGTAAAGTATTTCGGTGAGGCAAGATTGCTCGACGAGCAGGCAGCGCCCGCATCTCCGCATATGACCTGGATGTTGCCGATCGTATAACCGCCGACTGTGTTCTGCAGCCCCGGCCTCCAGGTCACCGTGCCGTCGGGGCCGAGCGGATTGTAGTACTGCAAATATTGGCCGTAGCCGCGCAACGCCGACCACGCGGCGGTAAACTGGAATCCCGCGGCGGCTACGTCGGCGAGCGGCACAAGCAGGAACGAAACCAGGAATATGTAAACGATCATGGTCTCAAGCGCGACGGCGCCACGCTGATCCGCGATGAACGACTTATTGCGGCTCATGAGTTACCTCGACCGATATTCACCGTTCCGGTCGTCGACCGGATCGGTAGCACTCACCAAACGTAAGGGATCACCCTCCAGCGCGAAGCCTCGTAACCGGAATATTCGGGGCAGTTGCGCCGAAGCAGATCCTCTTCGTAACGAATTCGGCAGATCTGGACGCCGAGATGCAGGACGAGCAGGATCACTGTCAGCGGCGTCAGGCTTCTCAGCACCACACCCAACAGCGCGATCTCTTCGGCAAGATAGAGCGGGTGCTTGATCCAACGGTACGGACCCGTTTGCACGACGTTGCGCGCCTGCGGCACCAGGCTGAACGACCTGCCGAGATGCCTGATGGTGACCAGCATCATGACCATGCCGGTCAGCACGCAAGCAGTGGACGCCAGATTTGGCAACGCTTTGTCGGTTTCGCCGAAGAAGGCAATCGTCCATGGCATGTAGGTGCCGACGAACGCTGCGATCCTTGGGAGAAGGCCATTCGCGTGCGCCTTTGCCGGCGGCCGCGTGATGATCAACAGCGCCAGCAGCACGTAGAAGACAGCGAGACAGAAACTCGACAGAAGCGACGGCCAGGGATCACCAACCGACGATCCGACCTTGATCGCAACGCCAAGTGCAAGCAACAAGAACCACATGCCGCCGAACAATTGCATGGCCCGGTCGTAAGGTGAGATTTTTGACAGGGCGACCGTGGTCATGGCTACTTACCGAAGCTGGCGAAGGAGCGCACGAGGTGCAGAATGGGACTTCCGCCCAGAATGACGAACATGGCTGGAAGCAGGAACAGGACCATGGGAATGGTCAGCTTGGCGCCCAGTTTGTGTGCTCGTTCTTCAAGCTTGGTAATACGTTCTCGGCGGAGATCGACGGCGATACTCCGCAGCGCCTGACCGATCGGCGTCCCGTATTGCAGGCTTTGAGCGACCATGATTCCGAACCGGCGCAGCCCATCCGACGTAGCTCCCAGCTTCTCGAACGCCTCGCTGCGGCTAGGCAGTACCCGGAGATCATCGAGAAGATTCCTCAAGACCCCAGCTATGGAGGGATTGGTCTCGTCCATTTCCTGCGCAACGCGTGCCAGCCCGCTCTCCAGGCCCATTCCCGACTCGCTGCACACAACAAGCAAATCGATCATATCCGGCGTGCCCAGCCGAATGGCAGCATCAAACCGCCGCTTCAATGCCCCCAGGATCAACCGCGGTCCCACGATTCCGACTGCCATGCCGATCAGCGTGAAGACCAGCACGTCCAGCAACGGCTTCCCCAGGAGCTGAGCGCCCCCTCCGGCGATGATCGGGCACAAGAACATGCTGACTGCCTTGATGCCGATCCAGGTCGGCAGGGCTCGACGATGATTGAAACCGGCTGATTGAAGAATCGCTCGTAGCTGATCCAGATTTTCCTCCGCGTAGAAGCGGCGGTACCGCATGCCGAGCGACGAAAACCAACCCGTCATGTCTTGGAAGGGCGCCGACCGTCCGGCAACGCCCATAACGGCGTTCGACACCCGCGTGTCCAAAGCACGAATATGCATTTCGCGGAGGATCAACACGCAGCTCGCGGCACCGGCTGCGAATGCGAGGGCCACCAGACCAATATCAAGCGTCATAGTGCCGTTTCCCGTCTGACCATCCAACTTATCACCAAGGCCCCGATGAGCACCGAGACCACCGCGTAAGCCAGCAGCTTGTTTCCAACCGGATCAGTGAACAACAGATCGACCGTTTGCGGATTGGCTGCGTACAGCGCCCCGCCCCCGAGCAAGGGCGAGATCGTCAGCGCCCGCGAGGAAAAGATCACTTCTCCCGCCAGCGCCTTGGCCCGCGCGGCCAGTGCAACGCGTTGCCTCACGGTGTCTCCCAGGTTCTGTAAGGTCTCCGCAAGGCTACCACCCGACTTCAACTGAACTGCAAGGGTCACCGCGAACATCGCATATTCCGCCACTTGCGTTCGCCGATAGACACCTTGGACGGCGTCCTCGGGAGGTCTTCCGAGATTCACCTCGCTGCACACGATGGCAAACTGCCCGGCCGTTGGCTGCGGCATGTCGCGCGCGAGGGCGCGAAACGCTTCGTGCACAGGCAGACCCGATCGAACGGTGCTGGTCACGAGCTGGATCGCATCAGGCAGCTGTCGAAAAAGTTGCCTGGCGAAGCGACGCTGCTGCCATCCAAAGAGGCCGCGCACCACGACTATGGCGGCAATTGCCGCCGTGACGGACAGGTAGAGAATGGAGAATCCCAGCAGGCGATTGGTGTAGAGGATCGCTGCTGCTGCGATGGCACCCGCAAGCAACACATAGGCTGGATGCCAGGTGTAAGGTATCTCGCGATTGTAATTGGCCAACCGATGGAGCAACAGCGACGGAGACCCGGCCTCCAACCGGCGAATGGATGGCAGGTTGGCTGGATGGGAAGCTGGCAAAGCAACCGCCAGCCGGCGATTGATGCGTCGCTCCCGAGCGTCTAGCCACAACGCAAGGGCTGCTGCGCACATCGCGAGCGCCAGAAAACACGCGATTACCGACTCCGGCATCATATTTGCCTCATTGCCTCGGCCCATGCTCCATCCAGTCCGTAATAGACGAGACGGCTCTTGAATTTCGGAGTTGCAAGGTTGCACCTGTAGGTGCCCGATAGGCGACCCTGCTCGTCCTCCTCCTTGTATTCGAAGGCTGCGATGTCATTGGTGGTGATCACGTCCCCTTCGAGGCCGATCACCTCACTGATCTGGACGATACGACGTTGCCCGTCCCGCATGCGTTCGACCTGCACGATGAGATCGAGTGCAGCGACGATCTGCGCTCGAATGGCCCGCGACGGCAGATTGACTTGTCCCATCTGCACCATATTTTCGATGCGGGTTAGGGCGTCCCGGGTACTATTCGCGTGGACTGTGGAGATCGAACCGTCATGGCCGGTGTTCATCGCCTGGAGCATGTCGAACGCTTCCGCGCTGCGAACCTCGCCAACGACGATCCGGTCGGGGCGCATACGCAGGGCGTTCACCAGCAGATCCCGTTGCGTCACCTGTCCTGTGCCCTCCAGACTGGGAGGCCGGGTCTCCAGGCTGATCACGTGCGGCTGCTGAAGCTGCAACTCCGCCGCGTCCTCGATCGTTACAATGCGTTCGCTGTGATCGATGAATTGACTCATCGCGTTCAGGAGTGTCGTTTTGCCGGATCCGGTACCGCCGGAGACCAGAACATTGAGCCGAGACCGGGCGGCGATCTCCAGCAGCTTTCCGATGGCCGCGGTCATTGAGCCATTTTCGATCAATCCGGCGATATCCAAACGGAGGCTTGGAAATTTCCGGATTGAGATGCACGGACTATGGATCGCCAGCGGCGGGAGAATGATGTTGACGCGGCTGCCATCCAGCAGGCGACAGTCCACCATCGGGCTGGATTCGTCGACGCGGCGGCCAACCTGCGCGGCAATCTTCTGAGCAACGGAGGCGATATGATCATTGTCCCGGAATCGCACCGCAATTCGTTCCAGCCTGCCGCTTCGCTCGACGTAGACGTTGCTAGGACCGTTCACCATGATATCGCTGATCGATTGATCGAGCAGCAGCGGACGAAGCGGTCCGTAGCCCGTCATGTCGTCGGCAATCTCGTCCGCGAGCTGAAGCTGCTCGCGCCCCGACAGCTCGAGCCGTTCCTGGTTGGCGATTTGATGGATGATCTCCTCGATCTGCCGCCGAAGAACGTCCCGCGAAACGGTTGCCGCCACCGCTGGCTCGATCTGCTCGATGACCCGTTCACGCAACGACGCTGGGATCAGAGGGTGATGGACCGGGTCGTCGCGCCTTGACGCAGCTACGAGCACGTTCGGCGCAAGTGACGCGCCCATTGGCGTCGATGCAGCCAAGCTGGTCGCGGTCGGTGGCAAACCTGGCGCCGATGCAGGCAGGCTTGTCGCCGATGAAGGTATGCAAGCTGGCGCTTCGTCGTCACGCCTCCCGAACTTTTTCATCGCAGATGTGCCGTGAGCACCCTCCTCCACCAGCTCTTCCGCTCGGCGCCGACACCGCTTATCTCCCGTACAATCGGTGCCAGGTGACGCCGCAATTTTCTGACGTGCTTCAGGGCGGGAATTCCCAGATTGAGCGCCTCCGTCATGCCCTTGCCGAGATCGGGAACGACGATGTCGGGCTCTGCACCCAGCGCCTTGACAACCGCCGCCCTCGGAAGCCCCCCGGGACGACCGGCCCGGTTGAGCAAGGTAAAGACCCGGTCTTTGCCCGCGATGTTGATCACGGCGGTGCGCAGCGCATGGGCATTGCGAAGTCCGGTCACCTCGGATTCGAGCAGCACCAATACGTGACGGGAAAGCGCAATCACGGGATAGATCGATGGCGGAAACGGGACGGGTACATCGACGACGATGTAGTTGAACCGTTGACGGAGCAGACCCAGCACGTGTCGTATGCCGGCTTCCGTGATTTCGAGCTGCGCATCGAGGTCCTCGTCGGCCGAGACCAGACAGACCCGCTCGTTGACTTCGATTGCCGCTCGCTCGAGAAAGAGGGTGTCCGCCCGCATCGGATTTTCCAGAGCGATGCGCAGCCCCGGCCCGGGACGGACACCCAACATCACGGCGGCCTCGCCGCCTTGCAAATGAAGATCAAGCAGCGCCACCTTGGCCTTGGTGGTCTCGGCAAGTTGTAGTGCCAGATTGATCGCGATGCTCGTGGCGCCGGCGCCGCCCTGCGCCCCGCAGATCGAAACCACGTGACCGCCACGGTCGATTTGGTTGGTGGCAACGTCGCCGAGCAGCTTGGGGCGCAACTGGTCCAGCACCAGATCTCGCGTGAGCGGCCGCGGCAGATACTCGGCCAGCCCGAGTTCCAGAAGCTCACGGTAGAAAGTGATCTCCCTGTTCTCGCCGATCACGGCTACGCGGACATCGGGCGGACAAACGCCGGCCAGCCTTTCCAGCTCGGTGAAGGGATCATCGATGCCGCTGATGTCTGTTACCAGCGCGAACAGGTCTGTGTCGGATTCCAGCATCCGTATCGCATTGCGAATCGTGCCGCGCCTGATCGAGAGATTGGCGCCTTCGAGGCCCTTGCGCAAAGCCGCGGCGCTGATCTCGTCATTTACGAAACAGACGATGCGGTTACGCGTGACGATCGATGTCGATTCTTCGGGCGGAGGAGCTATGGCGATGTTCATCAACGTTTCTCCGAAACTCTGTTGACATAACCTTCGGCCGTTGCGGTCTGGTGCACAACTTCCGAGGCCCCCTCGCAACTGACGAGAGCGTCCTCGTCTTGCTTTCTGACCGTGTAT
>Ga0209758_1003773_pt1 | contig 13376 bp, 12 predicted proteins | sample AraplaMF_Col_mMF_FD_184258 | JGI IMG/M metagenome (GOLD analysis project Ga0209758, IMG submission 184258) | Arabidopsis root microbial communities from the University of North Carolina, USA - plate scrape MF_Col_mMF (SPAdes) (version 2) | ecosystem: Host-associated > Plants > Roots > Endosphere... | reverse complement strand
GAGCGTCTCCTTCAATTCCAGCAGCAGATTGATGATCTGGGCGCGGATCGAGACGTCGAGCGCCGACACCGGCTCGTCGCAGATGACGATCTTGGGATTGAGGATCAGCGCGCGCGCAATGCCGATGCGCTGGCGCTGACCACCCGAGAATTCGTGCGGGTAACGATCGGCCTGTTCGGGCCGCAGGCCGACATGCCGCAGCATCGTTGCGACGCGGTCCTCGATCTCGCTTCTTGCGGTGACGCCGTGCACGCGCAAGGGATCTTCCAGCGTGCGACGCACGGTCTGGCGCGGATTGAGCGAAGCGTAGGGATCCTGAAACACGATCTGAACGGTGCGGGCGAGCGCCTTGCGATCGCGCGATTGCCTTGATGTCACGACCTGCCCGTCCAGCACGATGCGGCCGCGCGTCGGCGTCAGCAGGCCCAGGATCGACAGGGCGACCGTCGATTTCCCCGAGCCGGACTCGCCGACCAGGCCGAGGCATTCTCCGCGCTTCAAGGTGAGGTCGACGCCGTCGACGGCGCGAAGCAGCTGCTGGCCACGGCCCAGCAGGCCGCCGCCAACAGGGAAATGAACCGCGAGATCCTCGATGCTGAGGATGAGATCGTTATCCGGCCTCCCCTGCGGTTCATGCATGGTGGTGACACCTCACCAGACCGCCCGCCTCCAGCATGTCCGTCTTTGGCGCGGTCGTGCGGCAGATCTCCGTCGCCTGCGCGCAACGCGGATTGAAGCGGCAGCCATCGGGAAAACTGGTGATGGCCGGGACGACGCCCGCGATCTCCTTGAGCCTGTTACGCCCGAGCGCTGCGCGGCTGCCCAGCCGCGGCAGCGAGTCGACGAGGCCCTGGGTATAGGGATGCGAGGGGTTGCGGAAGATGTCAGCCGAGCCGCGCTCCTCGACGATGCGGCCGGCATACATCACCGCGACACGGCGGCAGACATTGGCGACGAGGCCGAGATCGTGGCTGATCATCAGGATCGCCGTCCCGCGCTCGGCACAGAGATTTCGCATCAGCTCGATGATCTCGGCCTGCACGGTGACGTCGAGCGCGGTGGTCGGCTCGTCGGCGATCAACAGATCCGGCCCGCAGGCGAGCGCGATCGCGATCATCACGCGCTGGCGCATGCCGCCGGAGAGCTGATGCGGATAGTCGTTCACGCGCCGCTCCGGCGCGGGGACGCGGACATCAGCCAGCGCTTCGATCGCGAGCTTGTTGGCCTCGCGCCAGCTCTTACCCTTGTGCAGCACGAACATTTCCGCGATCTGCCGTCCCACCGGCGAAACCGGATTGAGCGCCGTCATCGGCTCCTGGAAGATCATGGCGATGCGGTTGCCGCGCAGGTCTCGCTGTTTGGCCGCGGACAGGTGCTGGATCTCCTTGCCCTCAAACCGGATGACACCGCTGCCAATCGACAGTGGCGGCCGCAACAGGCCGATCAGGGCCAGCGCCGTGATGCTCTTGCCGCAACCGGATTCGCCGACGAGACCGAACGTCTCGCCGCGCGAGATGCGGAATGAAACGCCCTCGGCCGCGGCGACGCGCTTCGCTCCGTCGTCGAGATCGATGCGCAGGTCCTCGACTTCGATCAGCGGCGCCTCCGTCATGTCCGCCGGCTCCGCGATTGCGGATCGAGAATGTCGCGCAGGCCGTCGCCGAGCAAGTTGAGGCCGAGCACAGTCAGGAAGATGGCAAGGCCCGGAAATACCGAGAGCCACGGCGCCGTCGTGATCTGCTCGCGCGCGTCCGAGAGCATGCTGCCCCAGCTCGGAAACGGCGGCCGCACGCCGAGGCCGAGGAACGACAACGCAGCTTCGGACAACACCGCGCTGCCCATGCCGAGCGTGCCGATGACGACGATCGGCCCCAGCATGTTCGGCAACAGCTGCGTGATCATGATGCGCAGATCGCCGTAGCCGAGCACGGTCGCCGCCTGCACATAGCCCTGGCTCCTCAGCGACAGCGCAGAGGCGCGCGCGATCCGGCAGGTGAAGGACCAGTTGGTCAGCCCGAGCGCGATCAAGAGGCTGGTCAGGCCCGGTCCAAGCACCGCCATGATGGCGAGCGCGAAGATCAGCGAGGGGATCGCGAGCATGAGATTGGTCAGGGCATTGACGACATCGTCCCACCAACCGCCCCAATAGCCCGCGCTCAGGCCGAGCGCGACCCCGATGACGCTGTTGATGAGCTGCGAGACGATGCCGACCGTCAGCGAGACGCGGGCGCCGTAGACGACGCGGGAATAGATGTCGCGGCCTTGGTCGTCGGTGCCGAACCACCAGGTCCAGCTTGGCGGCTCCTCCGCGTTCATGAGGTTGGCGTCGAGGACCGGATCGGTGTGCGCCAGCCACGGTGCCAGCAGGCCGACGACGATTGCAAGCGCGAACAAGACGCCGCCGATGACGAGATTGGCGCGGAGCTTCATGCGTATCTGATCCTGGGATCGATCACGCCGTAGAGCACGTCGATCAAGAGATTGATCGCGAGAAAGGCCAGCACCACGACCAGGATGGAGCCTTGGACGGCGGGAACGTCGCGCTGGAGCACGCTATCGACCAGCAGCGAACCGATGCCTGGCCAGGAGAACAATTTCTCGACCACGACCGCCTGCCCCATCAGCGCGCCGAACTGCAGGCCCATGGTGGTGAGAATGATCACGAGCGCGTTGCGCATGACGTGCCACTTCACCACCCTGATCTCGCTCATGCCCTTCGAGCGCGCGGTGCGGACGAAATCGGCGGTCATGATCTCGAGGACGGCGGCGCGCGTCGTCCGCGCCAGCAATGCCATCGGCGAGACGCCGAGCGTCACGGCCGGCAGCAGCAGATATTTGAGGCTCCCATCGCCATAGCCGAAGCTCGGCAGCCAGCCGAGCTTCAACGCAAACAGATACATCAGCACCAGTCCGAGCCAGAATTTCGCGATCGAGAGGCCCGACACCGCCACGAACATCGCCGCACTGTCGACGAACCCGCCCGGTCGCAATGCCGCGACGAAACCGAGCGGCACGCCGAGCAGAACCGCGAACGCCATGGACGTGAAGATCAGCTGCAGCGTCGGCCATGCCCGCTTGGCGATCATGGTCGTCACGGGCTCGCGGGTGCGGAACGAGGTCCCGAAATCACCGGTCGCGAGCTTGGCGATGTACTTGCCGAAGCGAACATGGACGGGATCGTCGAGGCCGAGTTGCTGCTTCATGCGAAGCTCGACCTGGGGATCGGCATCGTCGCTCATGCTCGAGACGATGCTGCCGGGAACGACGCTGAACAGCACGAACACCAGCAGCACGACGGCGAGCACGGTCGGAATGGTTTGCAGCAGACGACGGATCAGGAAGGAGAGCATCGGCACTTTCTTCCCTCCCCCCATCGCTCATTGCGATGGAGGGAAGCCAAGAGAACGCGTGTCACTTTGCGGGCGAGGTCTCGTCGACCCAGAGCTCTTCGGCGTTCTGGTGGGTCAGCTCCGTCGGGTTCTTTTGAATGCCGTGGAGCCAGGGCTGCACGGCCATGACCGCCTTGTTGTAGTTGAAGAACCAGACCGGCGCCTCCTCGTAGAGCAGTGCATTGGCCTTTTGCAGCAGCTGGGTGCGCTTCGCAGCGTCGTCCGTCTGTCCCGCCTCGTCGAGGATCTTGTCGAAGTCGGCGTTCTTGAAATTCATGTAGTTGCAGGCCGGCTGCGGCGTCGACGAGTGGAAGCATTTCAACGCCGCCAGCGGATCCGGGCCACTCTGCTGGGAATAGATGAAGGCCTGGTAGTCGCCGGTGCGCACCACCTCCGCCAGCACCGCGGTCTCGACCTGCTTGACCTTCGCCTTGATGCCCACCTTGTCCAGCATCGGGATGACGGCCGAGACGATCGGCAGGCCCCAGCTTTCATTCTGGCTGGTGGTCCATTCGAATTCGAAGCCGTTTGGATAGCCGGCATCGGCGAGCAGCTGCTTGGCCTTCGCCGGATCGTAAGGGTACGGCTTCATCGCCTTGTCGTAGGCCGGTGAGGTCAGCGGCAGCCAGCTGGTGGCGCGGTAGGCCTTGCCCTTGACCAGCTTGTTGATGATCAGATCGGCATCGATCGCGTAGTTGATCGCCTGCCGCACGCGCTTATCGGCGAACGGCTTGAACGCGGGGTTCATCCCCATGTAGCGCGTGAAGACCTCGGCGACTTCGACGATGGTGCCCTTGAGATCGGGATCAGCCTGATAGGCGACATATTGGGCCGGTCCGAGCACCGAGGTATCGATTTCCTTGTTGCGGAAGGCGACGTCGCGCGCCGCGGCCTCACCCATGATCGAGACGATGACCTTGTCGGCATAGGGCTTGCCGGGCTTGTAGAACTTGTCCCACCGCTCCAGAACGATGCGCGAGCCCGGCACGTGCTCGACGAATTTGAACGGACCGAGTCCGATCGGATGCTGGATGAAACTTTCCTTGGCGCCCTCGTCTGCAGGATAAATCGACGTCAATGCGGTGAAGAAATAGAAGCCGGGATCGACCTTCTCGGTCAGCTTCATCTCGAGGGTGAAGTCGTCGATCTTCTTGAGGCCGGAGATCTCCTTGGCCTGTCCCTTCTCGACCGCGGCCGCGCCCTCGATGATGCGAACAAAACGCGCGCCTGGATAGGCCTTGGTGCCGTCCATGATGCGGTTGAAGGTCCAGATGATGTCGTCAGCCGTCATCTTGCGGCCATTGTGGAAATAGGCATCGTCCCGGAGCTTGAAGGTCTGCACGAGGCCGCCGCCCGAGACGACGACCTCCTTCGCAAGCTCGGGAACCGGCTTCCCCTCCGCCGAATCCCAGGTGTAGAGCGAGCGATGCAGCGCCTTGGCGTAGATTTCGTCCTGGGCGCGTTGGGTGGTGTGGATGTCTAGACTGGTGAAGCTCGAACCATAGGGCGCGGTCATGCGGATGGTTCCGCCCTTGCGCGGGGTCTGGGCCTCCGCCGATCCTGCGAGCACCAGTCCCAGGCCGGCGATGATTGCCATTATTCTGAACATCATGTGTCCCCCCAAATAGCGCAGGTACTCCGATCAGGGATTTGATCATTCGTCGCCCGTTGAATGCAAGCTTCGTTTTGACGGCAATCAATGCCGGTTCCTGAGGCAGGTACGGAGACTACATGACAGGTTGCATTCCTGCGCGACGCAAGTTCGCCGATTGACGCAGTGCGTCATGGAGCGACCAGCTCGTGAACATTTTTGTCTGTCTTCAGGCTGACAATTCCGGCTGCCAGTCCCTCAGCTTTCGCGCTGCACCCGTCACGTCAGCGATCGTCCGAAACGCTGCCGCTTCCACCATCATCCCGCGCGCGAGCCGAACGGCGCGCGCCTCGCTCACCGCACGCTTTTTCGGGTCCTCGATCAGCTCGAAATCGATGTTGTGGGCGAGACCGAATATCCGGCGGATGGTTTTGGCGGCGGCGAATCCGACCGTGTCGGTGAAGAGGCGCTGCATGTAGGCCTGCCGTTCGGCCTCGAGCCGCACGGCGCCCTTTTCCCCGGTAAAGAGCGAGACTGGATAGGCATCGCCGCTCGCCTCCGATCGCCAGAGGTCGAGGAATTTTCGCGTGAATTCGTTCCAGACGCTTTCGACTGTCTCCAACACCCAGGCTTCGAACAGCGCCCGCTCGCCCGATCCGCGTTCGTGGCCAGCGGAGGCGAAATAAGCCATCAGCAGATTGGCCAACACTGCGCCGACGTCAAAGCCCATCGGGCCGTAGAAGGCGAACTCGGGATCGATCACCCGCGTCTGACTCTCCGTTACCATGATCGAGCCGGTGTGGAGATCGCCATGGATTAGCGCCTCGGGGCTCGCCATGAATTTCAGCTTCAGGCGGCTGATCGCAACATGCAGCTCCATGTCCTCGCGCAAGGACGCCGCGAGGCCATCGAGGTAGGGCGCGGTCCAGCGGTTCTGCTCGGCGATGCGATAGGGATCGGTGAAGATCAGATCCTCGGTGATCTTGCACAGCGCATGGTTGCCGGCGAACGCCGCGATGGCCTCTTTCTTCTCGGCCGCAGGGATCGCGAGGTCGGACGTGAAGAACAGATTCCGCGCCATGAAGGTGGTGATGTCGCCCGCAAAGCGCGGATAGCGTACCCCTGCGACCAGCCCCTTGCGCATGATGATGTGGGGCTCGAGCAGTTCCATCACGGTGAGCGCCAGCGTCTCGTTGTGATGCAGCAGCGCCGGCACGAGGCCAGGCGCGAGCTTGGCCTGCCGGGTCAGCGCGAGATATTCGTAATGGGCCCGCGACAGCGGCAGCGGCCAGCTTTCGCCGACGAGGCGGACGTAAGGCAGTGCCTGCTTGACGGCGATGCCGCCGCGCGCGCCCTTCACGATGAAGACGAGATTGAGATTGCCGTCGCCGACCTCGGTGATGGCCCAAGCAGCCGGCTCGCCCCCGAGCTGGGCTACGAGGTCAGGCAAGCCCGCGAGATAGTCCCGCAAGGCCGCCTCATGCAAAATCCGATAGTCCCCTGCCCGGCTCCCAGTCATGACGATCCTTCCCAGCATTGAGGGCCGGATCGTTACTCCCGCTCCAGGAAGCTCGAGCCGATCTCGGCCTTTCTTTTGATGGGATCGTAATCACAATAAACGCTGTCCGCCACCAGCGTGTAGCTGGCATAGACGGTGTATTTGTCCGTCTTGACCGAGTTCAGCCCGATCACCGAGGTGCTCTTGCCGCCGTTCCATTTGAACGGCGTCGAGCTCTTGGCCTGCTCGCAGGCCAGCACCGCCTCGTTGAAGACGTAGCCCTCGACGAAGGCTTTCAGCGTTCGCACCTGCACAGCCATCTTCCACTCGACATAGCCGACGCCGCCGAGGCCAGCGACAACAAGCACCAGAAGCGCGACGACGATCCTCTGAAAAGTCATTTGCTCCCCCCAACAATGAAACAGCACAAAATTCTAAGCGAGTAAGGCGACCAGGCAAGGTGTATCGTCGTGGCACTACACCTCTCCCGAAGGGAGAGGTCGGATCGCATCGAACGATGCGATCCGGGTGAGGGGTTACTGTCTGCCCGTCTATTGCGGCCCCTCACCCGGATTGCACTGGACGATGCTTCGCATCGCCAGGAGCAATCCGACCTCTCCCCTCCGGGGCGAGGTGAAGCTAAAATGGCATTCCCATCAATTTCGAAAGACGGTCGAGCGAGAGATAACCGGCGTGATAGGCGGCAACGCCGAGGCCATAGATGATCGCCGAGATGATGGTGGTCCAGACCAGCTTGCGCTTCATGCCGGTCAGAACAGGGGCGCCCGGATCGGTGCCGGGCGCACCGCCACCATCCTCGTGCTGGCTGCGGACTCCGAACGGCAGCGTCAAGAACAACGATATCCACCAGATGACGAAGTAGATCGCGAGCCCGGTTGAGATCTGATAGGCCATGATCCGGTCTTACGCCTGCTCGATTTCGACCAGTGCGCCGGAAAAGTCCTTCGGGTGCAGGAACAGCACCGGCTTGCCGTGGGCGCCGATCTTCGGAACGCCGTCGCCGAGCACGCGCGCACCCTCCTTCACCAGCGTGTCGCGCGAGGCGATGATGTCGACGACCTCGTAGCAAACATGGTGGATGCCGCCGTCGGCATTGCGCTCGAGGAATTTTGCGATCGGCGAGGTCTCACCTAACGGCTCGATGAACTCGATCTTGGTGTTGGGCAGCGTCGCGAAGACGGTGGTGACGCCATGCTCGGGCAGCGCGACGGCCTCGGAAATCTGCGCCCCGAATGCCGCGCCGTAGATCCTGGCGGCCTTGACGGCGTCCTTGGTCGCGATCGCGACATGGTTGAGCCGGCCCAGCATGGTTGTCTCCCCGTTATACTGTCAGGACATGTACCAGACAGGGGGGCTTTTTGCCCCAATGTTCGTTGATGACGGCCCGGACGGCGCGTCGCACCGATTCAGCCAGGGCGTCCGGATCCCTGCGTCGGGCTTTCGGCAGGCCCTCGACCGTGGACATCACGGCGTCGAAAACGATGTCGTCGAAGGGCTCGCCTGCCCGGTTCTTCTCGGGAATGCCGACCAGATCGACCTCGGGCTCGCCGGCGAGTTCGCCCTGCGCGGTCATGGCGATGGCGACGAACGCGCAGCCCGAGAACGCCATGCGGCGGCGTTCGACCACCGCGCGGGATTTGGAGTCCTCCAGAATGGTGCCGTCCTTGTAGAGCCGACCGGATGGCACCTCGCCGACCACGCCGGGATCGCCGGGACCGAGCTTGACGAGGTCACCGTTACGAATGACCAGGACACGAGGCACGCCGGCGGCGCGCGCGAGTTTTGCGTGATCGTTCAGATGCAGCGCTTCGCCATGGACGGGGATCAGGAGCTGCGGCTTCACCCAGGAGATCATGTCGCGCAATTCATCGCGGCGCGGATGGCCCGAGACGTGGACCAGATGATCGCGGTCGGTGAGGACTTCGACGCCCTGCAGCACCAGATTGTTGATGATCGAACCGACGGCCTTCTCGTTGCCGGGGATGGTGCGCGAGGAGAAGATCACGCTGTCGCCGCGGTTGAGGGTGATCTCAGGATGGTCGTCATTGGCGATGCGGGCCAGCGCCGCGCGCGGTTCGCCCTGGCTGCCGGTGCAGAGCGCCAGCACCTTGTCCTGCGGCAGATGGCCATAGACCTCGGGTGAGCGGAAATTCTGCACGCCGTCGAGATAGCCGGTTTCGCGCGCGACCTGCACCACGCGCTCCATGGCGCGGCCGACCACGACGACCTCGCGGTCGGCGGCTCTCGCCGCATCGGCGACGGCCTTGATGCGCGCGACGTTGGAGGCGAAGGTCGTGACCGCGACGCGGCCCTTGGCCGATTTGACGAGATCGATGATGGTGCGAGCGACTTCGGCCTCGGACGGCGAGCGGCCGTCGCGCACGGCGTTGGTGGAATCGCCGATCAAGGCGAGCACGCCCTCCTCGCCGAGCTCGCGCAGCCGCTTCTCGTCGGTCGGTCGTCCCAGCGTCGGGGTCGGATCGATCTTCCAGTCGCCGGTGTGCAACACCACTCCGGCGTCGGTGTGAATCGCGAGCGCATGCGCTTCTGGAATCGAATGCGCGACCGGGATGAACTCGACATTGAACGGGCCGACGTCGATACGGCCGCCTGACGGGACCACCGTAACCGGAATGTTCGGCGCATTGCGCTCGGCGGCGCATTTGGCCTCGAACAGCGCCGCACTGAACTGGGTCGCATAGATCGGGCATTTCAGCTTCGGCCAGAGATCGATGATGGCGCCAAAGTGATCCTCATGGGCGTGAGTCAGCACCAGGCCCATCAGGTTTTTGCGCTCCTTCTCCAGGAAGCTGATGTCAGGCATGATCAAATCGATGCCGGGCAGATGCTCCTCATCGCCGAAGGAGACACCGAGATCGACCGCCAACCAAGAACGCTGGTGGCGGTTGCCGAGGCCATAGATCGACAAATTCATGCCGATCTCGCCGACACCGCCGAGCGGCGCAAACACCAGTTCGTCGGGCCTTGCCATCACGCAGCTCCCACCGAACGGACCGGGCCGAAGAACACCTCGCCCGCGGCGATCGGTACAAGCCGGCCCTCCGCGGTGCGGACGATCAGGCAGCCGGTGTCGTCGATCGTGTCAAAAATGCCTTCCAGCACCATGGTACCCGTGTGGATCGCAATGGGCTCGCCGAGGCGCGCGGCGCGCTCCAGCCACAGCTTACGGATCTCGGCAAAACCGCGGCCATTATCCCAGATGCCGCGGAACTCGACCCAGGCGTCCGAGAGCGCCGAAAACAGCTCTTCCGCGCTGATCTGGACGCCGAGGGCAGCGAGCGAGACCGCCGGCGTCGGCGTTCCCTCGGGCGCCGCCACGATATTGGTGCCGATGCCCGTAACGATGGCGAGGCGATTGCCGACGGCTTCGGCCTCCAGGCCAATGCCGACCAGCTTCTTGCCGTTGGCGAGGACGTCGTTCGGCCATTTCAGGGCGTATCGGGGCCGGTCGGGGCCGAGCCGCAGCGCGGCCTCCAGGCTGACCTTCTCCAAGGCGGCCTCTTCCGCCAGCCCCGCAGCGAAGCCGATCGTGGCGGCCACCGCAGGCGCGACATCCAGGACTTCCAGGACGCTGGCGGCGAGATTGCCTTTAGGCGCGATCCAGGGGCGCTGGCGACGGCCACGGCCGGCGGTCTGCTCTGATGTCACGAACCAGATCGGACCGCGTTCGCCAGCGCGGGCCGCTTCGATCGCATCGGCGTTGGTCGAGCCGGTCCGCTCCAAGGCTGCGAGCTTGTAGCCCGCGGCCAATGCGCGAGGACCGAGCGCGAAACCCATCCTAGAACAGCGACTTGGCGGCGGCCGAAGCGACGCTCACCACCGGACCCGCGAACACTGCGAACAGGATGTTGAACAGGCCCGCGACCGCCAGCACCGTCTTGACCTCGACCCTGACGGGATCGACCTGGCCGGCCGGCTCGTCGAAGTACATCGTCTTGACGATGGCGAGGTAGTAGTAGGCGCCGACGACGCTGGTGAGCACGCCGATCACGGCGAGCGTGAACAGGTTCGCCTTGATGGCGGCGACGAAGACGTACCATTTTGCGAAGAAGCCGGCGAGCGGCGGAACGCCGGCGAGCGAGAACAGCAGCATCGCGAACATGAAGGCGAGCAGCGGGTTGGTGCGCGAGAGCCCTGCGAAATCGCTGATCTGCTCGACGGCCTGGCCATTGCGCTTCATGGCTAGGATGATCGAGAACGAGCCGAGCGTCATCGCGACATAGATCACGATGTACATCAGTACGCCCTGTGCGCCCTCGACCGTGCCCGAGGTAAGACCGACCAGGGCAAAGCCCATATGGCCGATCGAGGAATAGGCCATCAGGCGCTTGATGTTGCTCTGGCCGATGGCGGCGAACGAGCCCAGCGCCATCGAGGCGATCGCCACGAACACCAGGATCTGCTGCCACTGCGAGACGATGCCGGGGAATGCGGTCAGCGTGACGCGGGTGAAGACGGCGAGCGCGGCGACCTTCGGCGCCGAGGCGAAGAAGGCGGTGACGGGCGTCGGCGCGCCCTCATACACATCGGGCGTCCACATGTGGAACGGCACGGCCGAGACCTTGAAGCAGAGGCCGGCGAGCAGGAAGACGAGGCCGAACACGAGGCCCGTGTTCGAAACTGTCGCGGCCGCGGCAATGCCGGTGAAGCTCACGGTGCCCGTGAAGCCATAGACCAGCGAGGCGCCGTACAGCAGCATGCCCGAGGACAGCGCACCGAGCACGAAATACTTCAGGCCGGCTTCCGTCGACTTGGCGTTGTCGCGGTTCGAGGCCGCCACGACGTAAAGGGCGAGCGACATCAATTCGAGGCCGAGATAAAGCGAGATCAGATCACCCGCCGAGATCAGCACCATCATGCCGAGCGTCGAGAGCAGCACCAGGATCGCATATTCGAAGATGCGGCGGGAGGCGTCGGCCAGGAACTCGGCCGAGAGGATCAGCGTCACCGCCGAGCCGACCAGGGCCAGGATCTTCATGAAGCGCGCGAAGTCATCGACGATGAAGCTGCCGCCGAAGGTCACCTGCTTGCCTGATGGCAGCATGTATTCGAGCACGCCAACCGCGATCAGGAGCACGGTCGCCAGCGAGGTCACCGCGCTGGTGGTGCCCTGCCCGCGATAGGCGCCGAGCATCAGAAGCGCCATGGCGCCGATCGCGAGCACGAGCTCGGGCAGCACCGGCGCCAGTTGATAACCTGCAGTCGTAAAGCTCATGACGATATCCTGACCTGCCCGATCAATGGAGCAGTGCGGCGGCCTTCACGGCCGTCACAGCGGTGTTGTAGTTGTTGACGAGTTGCTGGACCGAGGCGGCCGACATGTCGAGCACCGGCTTCGGATAGACGCCGAACAGGATCGTCAGGGCAATCATCGGGAACAGCGTCACGCATTCGCGCAAGGTGAGATCCTTGATGCTCGCCAGCGACGGCTTGACCAGCGCTCCGAACACGACCTTGCGGTAGAGCCAAAGCGCGTAAGCAGCCGAGAGGATCACGCCCGTCGAGGCAAAGAACGCGGTCGGGATCGAGACCTTGAAGGTGCCGAGCAGAGTCATGAACTCGCCGACGAAGCCCGACGTGCCGGGCAGGCCGACATTGGCCATGGTGAAGACCATGAAGGTCATGGCGTAAAGCGGCATCCGGTTGACGAGGCCGCCATAGGCCGCGATCTCGCGGGTGTGCAGGCGGTCGTAGACGATGCCGACGCAAAGGAACAGCGCGCCGGAAACGATGCCGTGCGAGATCATCTGGAACACGCCGCCGGCGACACCCTGCATGGTGCCGGCGAAGATGCCCATGGTGACGAAGCCCATATGCGCGACCGAGGAGTACGCGATCAGCTTCTTCATGTCCTCCTGCATCAAGGCCACCAGCGAGGTGTAGATGATGGCGATGGCCGAGAGCGTGAAGACGAACGGCGCGAAATCGTGCGAGGCCAGCGGGAACATCGGCAGCGAGAAGCGCAGGAAGCCGTAGCCGCCCATCTTCAAGAGGATCGCGGCGAGGACCACGGAGCCCGCGGTCGGCGCCTCGACGTGCGCGTCGGGAAGCCAGGTGTGCACCGGCCACATCGGCATCTTCACCGCGAACGAGGCGAAGAAGGCGAGCCAGGCCCAGGTCTGCATCGACCGCGGCACGGCGGTGTGCATCAGGGTCGGGATGTCGGTGGTGCCGCCGTTCCAGTACAACGCCATGATGGCGAGCAGCATCAGCACCGAGCCGAGCAGCGTGTAGAGGAAGAACTTGAACGAGGCATAGACCCGGCGCGGACCGCCCCAGACGCCGATGATCAGGAACATCGGGATCAGGCCGCCTTCGAAGAACAGGTAGAACAGCACGAGATCGAGCGCCGAGAAGGTACCAATCATCAGCGTTTCCAGGATCAGGAACGCCATCATGTATTCGCGGACCCGGTTGGTGATCGCCTTCCAGCTCGCGATGATGCAGAACGGCATCACGGCGGTGGTGAGGATCACCAGCGGCAGCGAAATGCCGTCGACGCCCATGTGGTAGGTGATGCCGGTCGCGAGCCAGGCCGTCTTCTCGACGAACTGGAAGTCGGCATTGGCAGGGTCGAAGCGCATGACCAGGATCACCGAAACGGCGAAGGTGATGATCGTGGTCCAGAGCGCGATCCAGCGCGAATTGCGCCTGGACGCCTCGTCATCGCCGCGGCTCAGGTAAACGATCAGCGCGCCGACCAGCGGCAGGAACGTCGTGACCGAAAGGATGGGCCAGGTTGTCATTTACTGGCCTCCAAAGCCGAACATGAACCAGGTGATCAGGCCGGCGGCGCCGATCAGCATGGCGAATGCGTAGTGATAGAGATAGCCGGTCTGGATCTTCACGACGTTGC
>Ga0209758_1003772_pt1 | contig 13381 bp, 11 predicted proteins | sample AraplaMF_Col_mMF_FD_184258 | JGI IMG/M metagenome (GOLD analysis project Ga0209758, IMG submission 184258) | Arabidopsis root microbial communities from the University of North Carolina, USA - plate scrape MF_Col_mMF (SPAdes) (version 2) | ecosystem: Host-associated > Plants > Roots > Endosphere... | reverse complement strand
GTCGTCGGCTGGTTGAACAGGTCACCGGCACCGTGCGGTGGCGCGAGTCGGTGCTTTATATGGCCGGGCAGGGCGTCAGCCGCTTTATCGAGGTGGGCGCCGGCAAGGTGCTGAGCGGGTTAGTCAAGCGCATCGCCGACGGCGCCGTCGGCATTGCGGTTGGCGGGCCGAATGACATCGCGGGCGTCAGGGACGCGCTCGCTGCCGCGCGCCCGGCGTAAGCGGGCGAAGGAGAAGATCATGTTCGACCTCACTGGCAAGACGGCGCTTGTCACCGGCGCGACCGGTGGCATCGGCGGCGCGATCGCGCAGGCGCTGCACGCCCAGGGCGCCACCGTCGCCTTGTCCGGGACGCGCCGCGAGGTGCTGGAGGCCCTCGCCACCAAGCTTGGTGAGCGGACTCACGTTCTGCCCTGCAATCTGTCGGATTCTTCCGAGGTCGAGGCATTGGTGCCGGCGGCCGAGACGGCAATGGGACAGCTCGATATCCTTGTCAGCAATGCCGGCGTTACCCGGGACAATCTGTTCGTCCAGCTCCGCGACGAGGATTGGGATGACGTGATCAAGGTCAATCTGACTGCGACCTTTCGTCTGGCCCGTGCCGCAACCAAGCTGATGATGCGCAAGCGTTTCGGACGGATCATCGCCATCACCTCGGTGGTCGGCGTCACCGGAAATCCCGGCCAAGGGAATTACACCGCGTCGAAGGCGGGACTGATCGGCATGATCAAGACGCTGGGCGCGGAATATGCCAAGCGCAACGTCACCGCCAACTGCATCGCCCCGGGGTTCATCGCGACGCCGATGACGGATGCGCTCAATGACAAGCAGCGCGAGGCGATCCTGACCAGAGTGCCGGCGGCACGGCTTGGCACGCCGGAAGACATCGCTGCGGCCGCGGTCTATCTCGCTTCGAATGAAGCCGCTTACGTCACCGGCCAGACCATTCACGTCAATGGCGGCATGGCCATGATCTGACCGGCGGCAGTCCCGTATCCGAGCCCCCGGGAACCGCCTCGGCATGCGGCGTGGGGCTTTCCGGAGGCCGGTCCGAGGCTTGTAGTCAAGGCTTGGGAAGTATGATAACCGAACCACGAACGGCTGGGGAAAAGAACGCCATTGCAGGAATTTGAAACCCTGTATATTGGCGGTGCGGGAGCTGGCGTCGTTCGACTTGTCTTCGCCGGTTTGTCCTTCGTCCGCAACGAAGGGGTCAAATCAGGATTTTACGCGACTGCGGCAGGAACTTAGCGAGTTAGCGCACCACGATGGCTCGGATCGTCTTGCGGTCGGGTCCAATGTAACAAGCACGAGGTTGAACGATGAGCGAGATTGGCGAGCGGGTTAAGAAGATTGTGGTGGAACACCTTGGTGTCGAGCCGGAGAAGGTGGTCGATAACGCAAGCTTCATTGACGACCTCGGCGCCGACAGTCTCGATACGGTCGAGCTCGTGATGGCTTTTGAAGAGGAATTCGGTTGCGAAATCCCGGACGACGCCGCGGAGACCATTTTGACCGTTGGCGACGCCACGAAGTTTCTCGAAAAGAACGCGAAAAGCTGACGCGCCCGCGTGGTGCCAGTGAAGCCGGGCGGGCCGCGGTCGAGCGGTCCACCGGCTTCTTGTTGTGGACCGCCGCGACCGCGCTGGAGTGTTTGATATGAGGCGGGTTGTCGTCACAGGCCTTGGCATGGTGTCGCCGCTCGGCAGCGGCGTCGAGCCGACCTGGAAGCGCATCCTCAACGGCGACAGCGGCGCAAGGCGGATCGACACCTTCGATGTGTCCGATCTCACCAGCCGGATCGCATGCGTCATTCCGCGCGGCGACGGCAGTGACGGCACGTTCAACCCCGACCTGTGGATGGAGCCGAAAGACCAGCGCAAGGTCGACGATTTCATCATCTTCGCGATGTGCGCCGCGCGCCAGGCGCTCGATGACGCCAACTGGCATCCGCAAACTGAGGAAGACCGCTGCGCCACCGGCACCATGATCGGCTCCGGCATCGGCGGCCTGTCCGGCATTGCGGACACCGCGCTGCTGCTCAAGGAGCGCGGACCGCGCAAGGTATCGCCGTTCTTCATTCCAGGCCGGCTGATCAACCTGGCTTCCGGTTACGTCTCGATCGAGCACGGCCTGAAAGGCCCCAACCATGCCGTCGTCACCGCGTGTTCGACCGGTGCGCATGCGATCGGCGATGCCAGCCGCCTGATCGCGCTCGGCGACGCCAATGTGATGGTGGCGGGCGGCACGGAATCGCCGATCTGCCGGCTGGCGATGGCGGGCTTTTGCGCCTCAAGGGCGCTGTCGACCGGCTTCAACGAAACGCCGGAGAAAGCGTCGCGGCCCTATGACAAGGATCGCGACGGCTTCGTGATGGGCGAGGGTGCCGGCATCGTGGTGCTCGAGGAATACGAGCACGCCAAGGCCCGCGGCGCCCGGATCTACGCCGAAGTGATCGGTTATGGCTTGTCCGGAGACGCCTATCACATCACGTCTCCGAGCCCGGACGGCGACGGTGCATTCCGCAGCATGAGCGCGGCGATGAAGCGGGCCGGCATAGCCGCTTCAGATCTCGACTACATCAATGCCCACGGCACATCGACGCAGGTAGGCGATGAGATCGAACTCGGCGCCGTCGAGCGATTGCTCGGAAATGCCGCGTCCAAAATTTCGATGTCGTCGACCAAATCCTCGACGGGACACTTGCTGGGTGCCGCCGGTGCGATCGAGGCGATCTTCAGCATCCTCGCGATTCGCGACAATATCGCCCCGCCGACCATCAATCTCGACAACCCTTCGGTGAACACCGCGATCGACCTGGTTCCGCATAAGGCACGGCCGCGTGAGATCAACGTCGCGCTGTCGAACTCATTCGGCTTTGGCGGCACCAACGCGTCGGTGATCGTGCAACGCGTGACCAACTAACGCTGGTGATGCCGAGATTCGTCTTGAGATCCGCCTTTAGAGAATTTTGTTGCCGACGTCCCGCCGGGCTGGGAAATTTGCTAGTCTACCCGTGAAGCAAGCCCTGGATTCGGGACGGGAATTGGAACGACCCCGGCATTATTCACCGTTTCGCCGTATTCGGTGATACATCTTGCCTTCGGGCGCATGTTATTGGCGGGGCAGGTAGCCCGGCCACGATCGAACCGACAGGATTCAGGTTACATCGATGAGTGAGAGGCCGCCCATTTCACCACGGAGCCCGCGCGCCGCGCTGGAGCCCGAGCAGGTCCCGCCGCCGCCGAAGCGGTCCGATCGCGCCCGCAATCCGCTGGTGATCGCCGGCAACGCCATCATCACCATCATTCTGGTCGCAATGATCGGCACCGGCGGCGTCTATGTCTACGGCAAGCAGAAGATCGAGGCGCCCGGACCCTTGTCGGAAGACAAGGTGGTCAACATTCCGTCCCGGGCGGGCATGACCGATATCGCCGATATCCTGCAGCGCGAGGGCGTCATCGATAATAACCGCTGGGCGTTCATCGGCAGCGTGTTTGCGTTGAAGGCGCGCGCCGACCTCAAGCCGGGCGAATATGCCTTCCAGAAGAATGCGAGCCTGCGCGACGTCATCGGCACCATCGTCGAAGGCAAGGTGGTGCAGCATTCGGTCACCATTCCCGAAGGGCTGACGTCCGAGCAGATCGTGGCCCGGCTGACCGATAACGATATTTTTGCCGGCTCGATTCGCGAAGTCCCGCGCGAGGGGACGTTGCTGCCGGAGACCTACAAATTCCCGCGCGGCACCAGCCGCGATCAGGTGATTGCGCGCATGCAGCAATCGCAGAAGCGGGTGCTGGCGGAGATCTGGGAGCGCCGCAATCCGGATGTTCCGGTGAAGACGCCGGAGCAACTGGTGACCCTTGCTTCGATCGTCGAAAAGGAAACCGGCAAGGCCGACGAACGCAGCCGCGTCGCCGCGGTATTCGTCAACCGGCTGCGGCAGAAAATGAAGCTGCAGTCCGACCCGACCATCATCTACGGATTGGTCGGCGGCAAGGGAACGCTGGGGCGGCCGATCAAGCGCAGCGAGATCCAGCAGCCGTCGCCCTACAACACCTACATCGTCGATGGCTTACCGCCCGGGCCGATCGCCAATCCAGGCCGCGCCTCCCTCGAGGCGACCGCCAACCCCGCACGGACCCGCGACTTGTTCTTTGTCGCCGACGGAACCGGCGGCCATGCCTTCACGGAGACCTACGACCAGCACTCCAAGAACGTCGCCAAGCTGCGCACGATGGAAAAGGCTATCCAGAACGATACGGTCGAACCGGCCGAGGAGGCGGCGCCGGCGGCTGCCGCGGCTGCCGCCGCGCCGGCCGATGCCAATGCCGCGACCGGCACGACCCCGGTCAGGCCCGCGCCGCAAAAGCGGCAGCGCGCCGCGACCCCTCCCGCCCGTCAGGGCGCCGCGCAATCGGCAACGACGCCACCGGTGGTCCAGCAATAGACAGCATGTCCGGAAAACCGGTTTCCACTTTTCCGGATCATGCTCTAACCTGAACGTGGTTCGCTTTTACGCGAATCTCGTTTGGATAACTTCTCGCATTACTTGGAGATCATCACGCGATGGCGCTGTCGAGCATGACCGGCTTTGCGCGAAGCCACGGCACCAGCGGACCGTACGCGTTCGAGTGGGAATTGAAATCGGTCAATGCCAAGGGCTTTGATTTGCGGGTGCGGTTGCCGCAGGGATGGGACGAACTGGAATCGATGACGCGCAAACGCGCCGCCGAGGTTCTGTCGCGCGGCACCGTCTATGCCAATCTGACCGTCAAGCGGGCCAACGCGCTATCGACCGTCCGGGTCAATGAGGACGTGCTGTCATCGGTGGTGAAGATCGCGGGCGAACTCGCCGGCCGGATCGACGCCGTGGCGCCCAGTATCGATGGCATCCTGAACATCAAGGGCGTTATCGAAGTGGTCGAGCCGGAGAGCAGTGAGGCCGAGGACAAGGCGGCGAAGGCGGCGGCGGCGACGGCGTTCGAACAGGCATTGAACAGCCTCATCGAGATGCGCCGGCGCGAGGGCACGACGCTTGGACAGATTTTGTTGCAGCGTCTCGATCAGATCGAGACGCTGATGAAGAGGGCGGAAGCCGCGCCCGGTCGCAAGCCCGAGGCGATCAGGGCGCGTCTCGCCGAGCAGATCGCGGCATTGCTCGAGACCTCCGACCGGTTCGATCCGGACCGGCTGAGCCAGGAAGCGGTTTTGATCGCGACCAAGGCCGATATCCGCGAGGAACTCGATCGGATCGCTTCGCACATCTCGCAGACCCGAGAAATGCTCGGCAAGGGCGGGGCGATCGGGCGGCGGCTGGATTTCCTGGCACAGGAGTTCAATCGCGAGGTCAATACCTGCTGTTCGAAGTCGAACGATCTTGAACTGACCAACACCGGTCTGGAGATGAAGAACGTGGTCGAGCAATTCCGTGAGCAGGTCCAGAACCTGGAGTGAGGAAATGACGACGGGGGTTGGCCAGGCATTTGACGGAGTCGAGCGGCGTGGGCTGATGTTCGTGCTGTCGTCGCCGTCGGGCGCAGGCAAGACCACGATGTCGCGGATGCTGATGCAGCGCACACCCAACATGCGGATGTCGGTGTCGGTAACGACGCGTCCGATGCGGCCGGGAGAGGTTGAAGGCCGCGACTACCATTTCGTCGACAGGAGCCGCTTCGAGGCGATGGCGACGGGAGGCGAATTGCTGGAATGGGCGACCGTCTTCGACAACCGTTACGGCACGCCGCGGCAGCCGGTCGAGAACGCCCTGGCGGCCGGGCACGACGTGCTGTTCGACATCGACTGGCAAGGCACACAGCAGTTGCGGGAGCGGGCGCGGGCCGACGTGGTCAGCGTCTTTCTGCTGCCGCCGTCGGTGGAGGCACTGGAAGCCCGGCTGCACAGCCGGGCCCAGGATTCCGACGAAGTCATCGCCGGCCGCATGAGCCGCGCCGGCCACGAGATGAGCCACTGGGCCGAATACGACTACGTCGTGGTCAACAGCAATCTCGACACCGCCTACGAGAAGATCGAACTGATCCTGCAGGCGGAGCGGCTGCGCCGCGAGCGGCAGATGTGGCTGTCTGGGTTCGTGCGCAAGCTCCAGCAGGAACTTGAGCGCTAAGCCTTATCGAGCGAAGCGCATGGCAAAGAAGCGCATGGCAAATTCGTGCAGCCCGAATGCGAACGGCCGACGTCAGGCGGCCGTGCGCCCTCGTGCGAGCAATTGCTCGACTTCTTCGGCGCGTCGACGAGCTTCCTCGGCCTCGCGTGCAATGCGGATCCAGCTCATCGGAATTTCATCGGCGGAGTGAACTGGCGCGGATATGTCGTCGCCAGGCCGATGGCCCGGGATCATGCCATTCCGGCCACGATCATCATGATCGCTGATGATGATGCGACGGCCGAACTTGACGATCAAGGCGCTGGCTGCCCCGACAAGCGCCAGAGCACCTGCAAGCGCGCTCAGCAGCCTCCAAATCGGAAAGCTCCCGGAACCATCAACTGGCCTCGCAGGAGTTGCCTGCAACGGCTGCCTGCCGACGGCGAGTGCAAGGGAGGACGCTGGTTGCGCCGGAGCGTCGGCGCTGGGATGATCTGACCAGCGCTCCGCGAGCGTGCGTGGCGGACCGTTCGACGACCCGGTGCCGACCGCCGTCTTGCCGCCATCCGCGACGGTTGCCGGCGATGACCCGCCAACGCCGTCCGGCGGCGCTGCTTCCGGAGCCGCAGCAATCTCGGCGCGGGCATTTGCGACCGCGGGCTGCAGGGGCGTGACGGCGGGAGGTTGCGCGGATTGCGCTGGTGCGGACGCAAGTTGTGCATCGGCCTGATCCTGGGTGCGGACGTACCAGCAGTGGCGCTTGGTGGCCCGATCAATGCGGTAATGCCAATGGCCGCCCGGCGTCGGCTTGCCGGGAGCGGCCAGGCAATCCTTGGCTTCGACCGCAGCTTCCGAAATCGTGGGAACAGCGAACCCGGCAATACAAGCGCCGAGCATTGCGGGCAGCCATTTCATGGCACGCTTTGGCATGACCAACTCCACTGATACCTGACGCAAGCACGTCTCGATCAGGGAGTTCTTGCCAAGAAATTGGGTCGCAATGCGCCGTAATTTCGGAGAGCGTGGGGCTTAATTCGGACCGGCGGGGCGATGGGAAATCCTCAATTCGTCAGCACGATGCGGCCGACGACCTTGCCGGCTCGCAACTGGTCGATCCAGTTCTGCACCTCCGCCATCGGTTGCTCCTTCATCGGCGTCGGCTTGATCTTGCCGGCGCGTGCCAGCGCCATCAGTTCCTGCGCTTCGGCCAGCGTACCGGTCATGAAGCCTTCGATGGTCATGCGCTTGTAGATCCACTGCACCATCGGCAGGCTGAAATTTCCGCCCATCAGGCCGGAGACTACGATCTTGCCGCCGCGCGCGACGGCAGACACCGCAAATCCCATCGACCTGTCGTTGCCGGCAAAATCGACGATGGCGTCGAAGCCGCCTTCGGTTTCCTTGAGGATGCGTTTGGCAATGTCGGGCTCGGAGGGGTCGTAGGCCGCCGATGCACCGTTCTTCAGCGCGGTCTCACGTGCCGCCGGGTTCAAATCCGCCACCGAAATATTCTGCTTGAACATGGCCTGCGCGAACGCCAGTCCCATCATGCCGACACCACCAAGGCCGATCAGCAAGAGATTGCGCTGGCGCGGCCGATCGACGAGACGCTTCAGCGCGCCATAAGCGGTGACACCGGAGCACATCAGGGTGGCGGCCATGTTGACCGGGAGCGGATCGTAGTCGAGCAGATATTTGGCGTCCGGCACCAGAACGTGACTGGCAAAACCACCATCGAGGTTGACCCCGAGGAAGCGCGGCCGGGCGCAGAGATTTTCGTCACCGTTGCGGCAATCGCGACATTGGCCGCAGCCGATCCAGGGAAATACCGCCTTCTTCTTCCCGACGAGATCCGTTGCGACATCGGGGCCGACTTCATCGACGACGCCTGCGATCTCATGGCCGAGCGTGAACGGCAACGTCATGCCGCGGGTGGTATCGAGTTTCTTGCCGCCCCCCATGTCGGCGTAGCCGTCCTGGATGTGCAGGTCGGAATGGCACAATCCGCAACGCTCGATCCGCACCAGCACCTCGCGGCCATTTGGCTTCGGGGTTTCGACGATGGTCTCGCACAGCGGAGCATCGAACTTCACCAGCGATTGGCGTCGCATCAGCGCCATGATGGTCTCTCCTTCGGCACGCTCATTTGGTGGCGCGTATATTGGTCAATTCGCGGGCCATGGCAACAAAGCCCGAAATCGGGACGGTTTCGGCGCGCCGTGTCGGATCGACGCCGGCGGCGGCGGCGAGCCGGGCCGGATCGGCTCCCAGCGATTTCAGGCTTTGCCGCAGCATCTTGCGGCGCTGGCTGAACGCGGCGGCGGCGACTTGCTCCAGCATCCTGCGGTCGCACGGATCGGGGCTGGCGCGCGGCACCAGCCGCACCACCGAGGAGGTCACCTTGGGCTGCGGCACGAATGCCGCCGGCGAAATGTCGAACAGGATCTTGGTTTCCGCGCGCCAGTTCGCCAGCACGCCGAGCCGGCCATAGGCCTCATCATCCTCCCGCGCGACGATGCGCTCGGCGACCTCGCGCTGGAACATCAACACCATCGTATCGTACCAGGGCGGCCACGGTTCGATCGAGAGCCAGTCGATCAATAGGGCGGTGGCGATGTTGTAGGGCAGGTTGGCGACGATCTTGGCGCGCTCTGCACCGAGCAGTGGCCGCGGATCGAAATGCAGCGCGTCGGCGCAGATGATCTCCAGCCGTCCCGGATAGTGTCTGGAAATGTCCTCGAGCGCCCCCAGCGCGCGTTCGTCCCGCTCGATCGCGATGACCCGTGCCGCGCCCAGTGCCAGCAGCGCGCGGGTCAATCCGCCGGGCCCGGGGCCGATCTCGATGACGGTCGCGTGCTCCAGCGGTCCTGCGGTGCGGGCGATCCGCGCCAGCAGATTGAGGTCCAGCAGGAAGTTCTGGCCCAGCGATTTGCGTGCCGACAGGTCGTGTCGTTTGATCACATCGCGAAGCGGCGGCAGATCGTCGATCGCGGTCATTCCGGCTTGGCCGCGACCATCCGGGCGGCAAGACGCAACGCCGCGATCAGGCTCGACGGATTGGCCCGGCCCGAGCCGGCGATGTCGAAGGCCGTGCCGTGATCCGGCGACGTGCGGATGAACGGCAGCCCCAGCGTGACGTTCACCGCATCGTCGAAGGCCACTGTCTTGATCGGTATCAGCGCCTGGTCGTGATACATGCAAAGCGCACAGTCATAGGTCGCGCGTGCAGCGGCGTGAAACATGGTGTCGGCAGGCAGTGGCCCCCTGACGGCGATGCCATGCCTGCGCAATGTCTCGATGGCGGGCGCGATGATGGTCTGTTCCTCGTCGCCGAGAGAGCCGTCTTCGCCGGCGTGAGGATTAAGCCCGGATATGACCAGCCGCGGCCGTGCCAGTCCGAACCGCGCCTGGAGGTCCGCGACCACGATGCGTGCCGTCGTGACGATCAACTCGCTGGTCAGTCCGGCGATGGCATCGCGCAATGACACGTGGATTGTCACAGGGACCACGGCGAGGGCTGGGGACCATAGCATCATCACCGGCTGCGGCGCTTTGCCGCCGGTGGCCGCCAGTTCGGCAAGATATTCGGTATGGCCCGGGTGTTGGAAGCCGGCGCGATAGAGCACGCTTTTCGCAATCGGGTTGGTGACCACCGCGCTGGCGAGTCCCGCAGTCACGTCGCTGACCGCCTGACGGATCGAGGCGATGGCCGCCGCGGCGCTGTTGCCATCCGGATGGCCGGGGCGGGCGGTCGCCGGCTCGCCGATCGCAACCAGCGGCAGGGCTTCGGCAAACAGCCGGCATGCCTGTTCGGCAGGAGCTTCAACCAGATTGACGTCAACCCCGAGCGTCTTCGCGCGATTGGCGATGAAGTCGTGATCGGCCAGAAGATAGAATGGTGGAATCTCGAACTCGGCCCGGCGCAGCCACGCCGCGATCGCGATATCCGGCCCGATGCCCGCCGGTTCGCCGAGTGTCAGCGCGAGAGGTTTTGCCAAATTCGATCCAGATTCGACCTGTGAGAGTTTTGGGGGGACTTGGCGCGTTCGGTTATTGCTGGCGATATTCGATCATGGAGCCTTTGCGGACCTCCTGCAGGTAGGCTTTAGACTTCGCCTCGAACTTTTCGGAGTACATCTTGTCGCGGATTTCGCGCTTCTTCGGAGTGTCGACTTTGGTCGGCTTGCGGGCGCACAGCGCGACCATTTCCACGCCCTGGCGGGTGGTTTCCGGAGGCGTCAAATGGCCGATCTGCGTCTTGTCGAGCAGGTCGCGAAGCGGCGCCGGGATGTCCGCCGACGTCTTCACCACTGTATCGCGGATCGTGGCGTTCTGCATGGCCTTGAAGGTGGCGTTGGCTTCCTCGCAGCTCTGCACCCGCTCGCGGAATCCTTCGGCTTCCTTACGCCTGGCTTCCACTATTGCCGGCGCGGCACCGCGCGGAACGATCAGGACGATTGGGCGCATCTGATACTCGAACGCCTCGGTCTCGCCCTTGTCGCCGCCGACGCCCTGAACCGCCGATTGGACCTCCTTTTCGCCGACCTGAAGGCTTTCCTTGTAGCGGCCGCGCACCAGCGAGCTCCAGACCATGTCGGCCCTGATGCGGCTCTTCAACGTGCCTGGCCGGATCCCCTTGGAAGCAAGCATCTGGGTGAGTTGGTCGCCGTTGAGGCGCATCCGGGTGGCCATGCTGCCGTACGCCGCATCGATTTCAGAATCGGCCGGGTCGACGCTGTATTTCTTGGCTTCCTTGATCTTGACCTTCTCGTTGATGAGGTCGTCGATCACTTCCTGGCGCGTCGGCACCTTGTGAATGGATAATTCAGTCAACTTGGTGCGCTGCTCGATATCGAAATTGGTGATCGGCTCGCCGTTCACCATCACGACGACGGATTGGGCGTGGAGCGGCGACCCGCAGCAGAGCAGAATCAACGCCGCGGTCGCGAAAAGGCGCCGGGAAAAAAACTCGTTGAGCATAGCCGTGAACGTAGCCGTCATCATCAGATCTGCCGTGCCAGTCATATGAATGTCGGATCCGCCGGAATTGCGGACGGGTCCTACTGAACAATACCGCTTCCGGACCCGGCGACCCCGGTGGTGCCGAGTGTCCGCAGGCCGAGCTGGAAACTGAAGCCGTGACTCAACACCGGTGGCGCCGCGCCCGCCGAATAGCTGTAGCTGGTGACGTAGTTCAGCGCGAAGACGAAGCAATCGTCGACATATCCTGCGCCGATCACGTATTGGTTGAGCTTGTTGGCTTCAAGATCCCAGCGGGCCGCACCGCTGACCACCCAGTTCGAGGCCACCTTGATCGAGCCGGTGCCGAGCAGTCCTTCGCGGCGGGTCAGATACCCGAGGTCCGGCTGTGCGGCATAGTTGCCGTACAGCAAGCTGACGGACCAGCGCTCGAAACTCGCGCGGCCCTCCGCCTCGAAGCGGTTCACGTTCATCGTCTGCTCGTCGAAGCGTGCGCGGGTGCTGAACGTGTAGGTTCTATTGGGCGAATAGTTGACCCGGGCGACATAATCCGACTGCCGGTTCTGCAAGCCGGAATCGACGCCGGTGTTGGTCGCGTCGGCAACGGCAAACGAATTCATACCGAACAGCTGGTACGACTGTCCGAACAGGACGTTGACGGCGCCGCCGCGATCGAACTGCGTGGTCGCCTGGACGCCGACATTGGCGCGACCGCCGCCTTCAACCCGATCATAGCCTGAGAACTTGTCGACGCTGAACAGGTTGCTGGCGTCGAACACCATGCTCTGGGCGTCTTCGTTCGGCAGCTTGCCGGCATAGGTTTCATTGGGACGAATGATGACTTGCGCGATCGGCTCAAGCGTCGTGGTGCCCCACGGCTGAACATTGATGAACGGATAGCGATACTCGAGGCCCACGGTCGGCATGATGCGTGCCGCCTGGGTGGTGCCGGCCGGCAGGAAATTCGAAACGCCGGGCTGGTTCGAGATCGAGGCGTCGATCAGGTCGGCGCGAATCGACGCAAACGGCGTCCAGATCTGGCCGGCGGAATCGGTGAACGATCGCCGCCACTGGGCCTCCGCGGTCAGCCGGGTGTAGGTGCCCGGAGCGCCGCGCAGCAGGCAGTTCCGCGGCGTCCTGGCGTTGATGTCCGCCGAGGTCAGGGTGCAGAGGCCAAGACCGTCGGCGCCGACCTTGGTATTGATCGCATCGAACCCCGCGGTCTCGCGCGTCAGGCTGGTGAAATTGGTCTTGTAGCTGACCTCGCCGCCGAAAATCGGGCCATTCAGGACGTTGGAATAGTCGATGACCGGATGAATCACCGGAACCAGGTTCTGGTTACCGGAGAAACTCAAATAATAGATCGTCCGCGCATCGAAGAAACTGCGATTGCCGACACCGGTCAGATAGAGCTGCGAGATCGCCTCGGTCGGCAGGCTGAGGAACGATCCCAACGGGTCCTTGTACTGCGACAGCCGGTAGTCCGACATGAAGTAGTAGTCAGACAACAGAACGCCGTCCCAGCCCCAGACCCATTTGTCGTTGAGGGCGAACTGGCCCTTGGTTTCGACGCCACCACGGAACGTGCGGTCGCCGGGTTGTCCGGCGAAGGCGCTGCGGTCCAGCTGATCGATGCCATAGGCACGTATTTGATAGGCGCCATCCATCAGGCGCTGGCGGAACTCGCCCTGCATCAACAACCCTTGCCGCGTGGTGTAGCGCGGCGTGATCGTCGCGTCGTAGTCGGGGGCGATCGCCCAGTAAAACGGCGTTTCGATGCCATAACCATACGGTGTGTAGGTCGAGATGTAAGGCATCAAGAAGCCGGTCTTGCGCTTCACCGTCGGATCCGGCGTCGAGAAATACGGCAGATACGCCATCGGAACGCCGAAGAACTCCAGCCGCGCGTCCTCGAAGTAGAGCATCTTCTCGGTTTGATCATGAATGATGCGGGCGCCCTTGACCTGCCACAGCGGCGGCTTCTTCGGATCGTCCTTGCAGGGCGCGCAGGCGGTATAGACGCCGTTCTCGAACACCGTGAAATTGCCGCTACTGCGGTCAGCGCGCGAGGCAGCCATTCGTGTCGCGTCGGCGGTGTCGACACGGAGCGAATCGACGAAGCCGTCGCGGTAGTCATCGCTGAGATCGAGGAGGTTGGCGTAGGTGATCTTGCCGTCCGCGTCGGTCATGCGGACATTGCCTTCGGCGTGCAGGCGCTTGGTCTTCTGATCGTAGATGACCTTATCTGCTTCGACCGTCGAGCCGTTGTAGAACATCTGCACGTTGCCGACCGCCGAC
>Ga0209758_1003768_pt1 | contig 13397 bp, 13 predicted proteins | sample AraplaMF_Col_mMF_FD_184258 | JGI IMG/M metagenome (GOLD analysis project Ga0209758, IMG submission 184258) | Arabidopsis root microbial communities from the University of North Carolina, USA - plate scrape MF_Col_mMF (SPAdes) (version 2) | ecosystem: Host-associated > Plants > Roots > Endosphere... | reverse complement strand
TCCGCTTTGCATGGTTCGGGTGACCGTAGGGTTTCAAAACCGAATGGTGAGGAAAACATGTCTTTCAAGCTTCTTGCAGTCGCAGCACTTTCGATCGGAATGGCAACCTCTGCTCTTGCCCAGAGCAACAGCAGCAGCAGCGGTTCCGGCGGCGGTTCCGGTGCTGCACAGATTTCGCCGGACTCTGCGGCACCGAAGACCGATACGCAGGCTACCACCGGCGCGCCCGCTGACAAGACCACGACCGGCAGCACCACCGGCGGTTCGATGGGTAATTCCGGGACTATGGGATCCGGCGGCGTTTCTGGTAGTTCGTCCTCTGGCTCGAACCCGAATTGCGCACCCGGCACCCCTGGGGCGGGCGTAAGTGGCGCCCCGGCCAATGACACTACCGCGACCAACCCGGCTTGCGGCAAATAATTCAAGGCATACAGAAGAGCTCGGGAAACCGGGCTCTTCTTTTATGAGAACGAAATGTCCGTTAAAGGTATTCTTGTCCGATTGCATTGGTTCTACTCGCCATTGGTGCTGTGAAGGCCGTTGTTTATTTGGAAAACAGGCCATCTGCCGAATTTACATCTTCCTTTACCAACGACTGAGGACCTACCTCCAACCGCTAAATTGGCATTCGTCAAGTCGGGTGGTATCGATGAGGTATGCGCCCATCACTCCAAATTTTACTCATCATTGTTCTGATACAGGTGCTGGTAGCAGCCATTGTCTATCTCGCGTCTTGACCTCCTCGATCGAAGTTGGCGCCATGGGAATTTCTCGCGCTGCGCAGAATTATTGCGGTGAATCACGCCGACGCGCTGCGGGATGTGCCACAGAGACCAAGTCCGCGAAATTGTAACGTCCCACGAGGTCTGCAGATTGTAGCCTAGTTGGCTGGAGAGTGAGGCGTCGATATCTTTGAACATGCTCTTGGACATATGTCCTTTTGGCCGATTGATCGTGGGTTGGTGAAAAGGCCAACAATGGTGGTCGTGATTTTTGGACTGCATGGTGTGAAAGAGGGAGCGTGACAAACGGCAAGCTGCGGCGATCCAAGGCAAGGAGCGCTCAACCTCGGGGATCATGAAATTCACAATGCACCTGCTATGCTGATCTGCTACCTATAAGCTTTAGGAATTTGAATTTTGAGGATTCCAGTTGTCGATTTCAGATCACCTTGAGCATTTGCCGGAAAGGAAGCGGTCGGAGCTATCGCATGCGGTGAAAATCCTGTTTGACGAGTTCGAGCAGGCCCAGCGAGGCAAACAGAAACCAGGAAAAATACTGAAGGTCATATTGTTCGGCTCATACGCCCGGGGCGACTGGGTGGAAGACCGTGAGAGTGGCTACCGGTCAGACTACGATCTCCTCGTGGTGGTGAATATCGAGACCTGGAGCGAGGAGCACGAAGTCTGGCATCAGGTGTCGGAGCACTTTCTGCGCGAACTGACCATCACCGGTCACATCCAGACGCCAGTGAACGTCATCGTCCACAGTCTTCAGGACATCAACGACAAACTTTCTCGCGGAAAGCCGTTCTTCGTTGATATCGCTCGCGACGGAATCGTACTCTACGAGGAGAGCGGTCACCCGCTCGCCAAACCAAAGGCACTGAGCGCCGAAGAGGCAAAGGCAGAGGCGCAGGGTTATTATGATCAGTGGTACCAGCTTTCGGTGGATGCGCTCGCATTCGCAGAATTCGGCCTCGCCAGTAATCGTTGGCGCCATGGCGCCTTTATGCTGCATCAGGCCACGGAAGACGCCTACCACTGCGTCCTCCAAGTATTGACTCTCTATAGTCCGAAGTCTCATCGCGTTGAAAACGCTTCGCTCGGCCGCAGAACGGATCGAATCGACTTTGATTGAAGCTTGGCCGCGCGACACCAAATTTTTCCGCCGGAGCTTCGAAAGACTCGATCGCGCTTATGTTGATGCGCGCTATTCACCCCACTACGAAATCACCGCCGAAGAGCTGAATTGGATCGTTGAGCGGGTAAAAATTCTCCAGAGTTCTGTTAAAATTGTCTGTAAAGGACGATTGAGTCGGTAAATTGGAAGCCAAATCGACTCAGAACATCAGTCAACAGGTGAAACGGCCGGCGGCTCTCATTTGATTTCTGTTTGAAGTTAGTAACTTTTAGCTTACTGAAGCCAAGGCTGGCTCGCCAATGACGGTATAAACCTTACCGATTTGAGAAATTCAAGCTCTTAAGCATATCAGAAGTTGATTCCACTGAAATGAACAACATAGATTGCATAGCTGTGCAAATTTCAGCTATCTGCAATTTTTTTAATCATATTCGTAATTACATACTTGCCGGATATGAATTAAATCAATTCGGCTGTGATCAAATATCAACATTTCTCAGATTTTTTTATTTGATCCCCGAGAAAACTTCGATTTCCTCTGGCTCTCGCGGCCGTATCGACTATAGAAGCCGTGTGGGACTTTGATGGCGGGGCATATGAACAGTTCTTCTAAGACTATTTTAGCGATTGCAGTTATTTCTCTGCTTTCGAGCTGCACAGGTATGCCGCGATCCGGTCCGGATCCGCATGTTGTCGAGAGCAGCGCCATGGTGAAGGTATCGGCAGCCGAAAAGAAGCTCGGCATCGATTATGCTCTCGTCGACCTGAACAAGGCTGTTCTTGCCAACGTCAAAAAGACCACGAAGCCGACGATGAGCGGCGGCTTTGGCGGCGGCCGCGGCGGCCCGCCGAATATCGTCTTTGGCATCGGCGACGTGGTCCAGGTCTCGATCTTCGAAGCGCAGTCTGGTGGTCTCTTCATTCCGGCCGATGCAGGATCGCGTCCCGGCAACTATATCACTCTGCCGAACCAGACGATCGGCCGTGACGGTACGATCAGCGTTCCGTATGCCGGCAAGGTCCAGGCGTCCGGCCGCCCGGTCGACGCCGTACAGGTCGATATCGCCCAGCGTCTGGCCAATCGCGCCATTGAGCCGCAGGTCGTCATCTCGACGATCTCCAGCCGTTCGATGGAAGCGTCGGTTCTTGGCGACGTCAAGGAACCGAAGAAGATCCAGATCAGCCCTGCCGGCGAGCGTATCATCGACCTGATCTCGGAAGCCGGTGGCTTGAGCGCACCTGGTGACGAAACCAACGTCACGCTGCAGCGCGGCGGACGAAGCGTCGAAGTCGCCTACAACACGTTGAGCTCGCAGCCGCGCGAAAACATCTTCGTACAGCCTGGCGACACGATCTTCGTCAACCGCGATCGCCGTACCTTCCTGGCGTTTGGCGTGACAGGCGAGAGCGGCCGTTACGACTTCGACGATTCCAACCTGTCTCTGGGCGAAGCGCTGGCAAAGGCCGGCGGCCTACTCGACGACAAGGCCGAGCCGGGCTCCGTGCTTCTTTATCGTGTCGTCGATTGTGACTTTCTGCGTTCGCTCGGCGTCGACGTCAGCCACTTCAAGAGCGACCAGGTTCCTGTAATCTTCCGCGCAAACCTGCGTGATCCGGCTTCGTTCTTCGCGGTTCAGCAGTTCCCGATGCAGAACAAGGACGTCATCTACGTCTCGACGGCGGATGCGGTCGAACTGGTGAAGTTCCTGACGATCGTGAACTCCGTAACATCTTCAACTCGAGATATAGTTGATACCCGCGACACACTTCGCAGATAAGTGAGGGCGGCGCGAGCCGCCTTAACTTTAACGCTTGAAATGCCTGGCGTAGATGCAGAAGAACTAAAGAAACTATTGCATTCGTAGCCGAGCTGAGTATGTCTTAACAAAATATTACTTCCAATCCACTTTGGGGTGCTGGCAATGATTGTTCGTTCTATGATGGCTCGATCCGCTGCGGTCGGAATTTTGGTATTGAGTGCTGGTTCCGTATGGGCTCAGACGACGCCTGCCCAGACCACAGCCCCGGCGGCAACGACTCCGGCTGCGCAGCCGACGGTCGCCGACGTCCAGGCGTTCATGGCCAATCCGAATACGCTATTGGCGCAATTCCCGAATGGCGGCCCTGAGCTTCAGGCTCGAATCCAGGCGTTGCTGATGGTTGCCGCGGCCAATGGCATGGCGGCCAACATGATGACGACAATCCAGACAGCCGTAACCGGCGGCGCGACGGTCAGTGCGGCACAGATTGTCGCGATGACGGCTGGCGCAAATGCCGCCGCCGCCGCCTTGGTCGCTGCCGGTGACCAGACGGCTGCCGCACAGATCCAGACGGTTCTGGCAAGCCCGCAGGTTGCAGCTGCGGCCCAAAACGCTTCGCGGCAGGTCGCTTCCAACCAGCAGAACACTCAGCCGGGTGCGCCGCAGACCTCTGAAATCAATACCGGTGCTGCACCTGGCGCAGCTGCACCTGGCGCCCAGATCGGTGGCGCTGGTGCTGCCGGCGGCGGTGCTGGCGGCGCTGGCGGCGGTTCGAGCGCTGGCACGACGGCTACGGCAGGTGGCGGTGGCGGCGGCATCTCCAGCGGCGGCGGCACGTTCGGTGGCGCAAGCGGTGGTGGTGGCAGCAGCAGTGGTGGCAGCACCGACAACGGTGGTAGCGACGGTAGCCCGGTTTCCCGCGGCTAAAGCTGGCATGTTGTCAGTCAAGCTCATTCTAGCATATTCATTTGATTGGGCTTTATGATGAACCCGCGACCGTTTTTCTTTGGTGATCAGGAAGGTGGCGACCCAACGAAAGTTGCTCCCGGACTTGACTTCGATGTGCTTTTGGCGATTGCCCGGCGACAGTGGCGTGTCGTGGCGATCGCTGTTGCCATCTTCATGGCTCTTGGTGTCTGTTACGTGCTGACGGCCGTGCCACGTTATACCGCGACCACCAGCGTCCTCATCGATCGCAGCAATAGCCAGGTGGTTGAGCAGCTTTCGACCATCGGCGGCGTTATGGATGATGAAGCGTCCGTTCTGAGCCAAGTCGAGCTTCTGAAATCGGATACAATCGCTCTTTCGGCTATCGATAAGTTAAAGCTGCAGGACGATGCGGAATTTATGGCCGGCGGCGGTAATCCTTTGGGAATTGTGTTCGGCTATATCAAGGCGGCGATCAATCCGAAGAACTGGTTCGGAGGAGGTGAGGACGCACTCCTGGATCCGGTAGAGGCTGCGCGTCGTGAAGCGCTGACCAAAGTCATAGACAATATGGATGTGTCCCGCGTTGGACGCTCCTATGTACTGGAAATCTCCTTTACAGCAACGTCACCGCAACTCGCGGCGCGGATCGCGTCGGGGATTGCCAATGCCTATCTGACCGATAAGCTCGACGCGAAATATGATGCGACGCGGCGTGCCGGTGACTGGCTGCAAGAACGTATCGAGGAATTGCGTCAGCGATCGCTTGAATCGGATCTTGCGGTGCAAAAGTTCCGCGCCGCGAATGGTCTCGTCGTGGCCAACGACAAGCTTGTGTCCGACCAGCAGCTGACCGAACTCAACAGTGCGCTGATCGTTGCGCGTGCCGATACCGCAAGGGCGCAAGCACGCCTCGACCGCATCCAGCAGATCATCGCGAGCGGCCAGAGCGATGCGATCGTCACCGAAGTGCTCGACAGCTCGGTCATCAATACTCTGCGAGAGAAATTCCTCGACGCCTCGAAGAGGGAGGCCGAGATTCGCCAGCGTCTTGGTGAAGGACATGTTCAGGCAATTCGCCTGCGACAGGAAATGGCCGAATACAAGCGCCTGATGTTCGACGAGCTGCGGCGGATCGGCGAAAGCTACCAGAGTGAACTCGACGTGGCGAAGTCGCGCGAGCGGCAGATCACCGAAGGTGTCGCGAACGCAACCAATGTCAGCGTCGCTGCCAGCGAGACACAGGTACAATTGCGTGAGCTTGAACGCAGCGCCGAGACCTATAAAAACCTCTACCAGACCTTCCTGCAGCGCTACCAGGAAGCTGTTCAGCAGCAGTCGTTCCCGGTCACTGAAGCCCGTATTATCACGAAAGCAACCCCACCACGGGATCCCAGCAAACCACGTATCTCGCTGGTGCTCGCAGCCTGCTTCGTGTTCGGCAGTATGGCTGGCGGTGTAATGGCTGCGTTCCGCGAATTCCGGGATCGCTTCTTCCGTACCGGTGAGCAAGTCCGTGATGTGCTCGGCCTTGAATATCTCGGCGCGGTTCCGCTCGTGGACGCCGCACGCAACAAGCCAATCACCACCGACCCTGTGCCGGGAGAGGTCTATAAGCGCAACCAAGTGTCCAACTTCGCGATGGAGCACCCGCTATCCTCGTTCGCCGAGACACTCAGAAGTGCCAGGATCGCTGCCGATCTCAATATCAACAAGTCGCAGAAGATCATCGGTATCGTCTCGGCTTTGCCGGGAGAGGGCAAGTCGACAATCGCCGTCAACTTCGCCCAGATGCTGGCCAAGAGTGCAAAGACCCTGCTGATCGATGCCGACCTACGCAATCCCGGCGCCACCCGCGCGCTCGGCCAACATGCGGACGAAGGTCTGCTGGAAGTACTGCTTGAAAATCACTCGCCGTCGTCGGCCGTGCTGACTGATCCGGTCTCTGGACTGAAGTTCCTGCCGGCCGTAGTCAAACGGCGCATTCCGCACTCGTCGGAACTGCTCGCCTCTCAGCAGATGGTGAAACTTCTCGCCCAGGCGACCAGCGAATTCGACTACGTCGTGCTCGATTTGCCGCCGCTCGGCCCCGTCGTCGACGCAAAGGCGATCGCCTCGCGGATCGACGGCTTCCTAATGGTAGTGGAATGGGGTGAAACGTCGCGGAAGATGGTCAAGGACATGCTGTCCTCCGAACCGCAGATCAGCAGCCGCTGCCTAGGCGTCGTGCTCAACAAGGTCGATAACGAGGCAATGAAACTCTACCGCGAATATGGCTCGTCCGAATATTACGCCTCGCGATATACCTCATACTACCACGACAATGCTTCTTAAATTGAAGTACGACCTCTCTTACGTCGCCGCAGCAACAATGGCGATCTTCGTCGCAGCGCTTGCTGCTACCGATCTCATGACGAGCCTAAAATATGCTCCCTACTTCGCGCTCGACGCCTTGATCCGAAAACATGAACCGGTATCTGCTCGTGCGGTCGAAACCTATGCGGCGCGTTTGACGACCTTGCCGGACACCTGCCGTTCGGATGTCATCAATGCGACGATTAATGTTGCAATGCGCAATGTCGAGCAGAAGACTGCGTTGATCGACCGCCAGCCTTGGATATCTGCGCTACAGTCAATGGAGCCACTGCTGCGTGACGGCATGACCTGCATGCCGACAAACGGAATGCTTTGGGCGCAACTTGCCACTGTTCGATGGCTCTTGGGCGGAACGGCGGAAGAGCAGGCAGTGCTGCTTAACATGTCGCAGGCATATGCTCCGGCAGAGATCAAGGTTTTGCGAGCACGATTCACGCAGTGGCAGCGGGTGTCGCCAATGGTTATCAGCCAGTCTGAACACGCATTGCGTTCGGATATTCGAACGGTCCTGAATTACGGTTCGCCTGCTCTTGTGAAAGAGATCCTCGCAAAGATTTCTCCTCAGGTGGTACCAATCGTGGCCGATGAAGGTTCCCTCGTTTCAGAACCGCGTAAGCGTCTCTTGGCGGCGGCCAAGATCGAGTTGCCAGCAGCCAACTGAAATCTTCAACACTCTCTCCCCCTGAAGCATCCAGCAATTTGGTGCTCAAACTACCTCAAGAATATGAACAACGGTAAGCGTCCGGTCAGGACATTTCTGACGGAACTCGCAGGTCCCACGGCAGGAGTTCGTTGATCCGGTTGATGGGATGATCGGCGATGCGGGTGAGGACCTCCCGCAGGTAAGCTTCCGGATCGAGGCCGTTGAGCTTTGCGGTCTCGATCAACGACAGGATTGCAGCAGCGCGTTCGCCGCCCTTGTCTGATCCCGCGAACAGCCAGTTCTTACGGCCGAGCGCAATCGGCCGGATCGCTCGTTCAGCCGCATTGTTGTCGATCTCGATGGTGCCGTCTTCAAGGAAGCGACAAAGCGATTTCCAGCGGGAAAGTGTGTATCGGATCGCTTCCGCTGTCCCGGATTTTTGCGGCAGGCGTTTGAGATTGCCATCCAGCCATAGCCGCAAGGCTTCGACCTTGGGAGTGCTGCTATGTTGCCGCGCAGCTTTCCGCACATCTGGCGGCTCACCACGAATGGCCTTTTCGATGTCGTAGAGTTCGCCGATCCGCCTCAGGGCCTCCTCTGCAATCGGCGCTTTGCCTGACGTCGTCAGATCGAAGAACTTGCGTCTTGCATGCGCCCAGCAGGCGGCTTCCAAGATGGTCGGTGGGCCGCCTAGCTTGTGTGGTTCGTAGAGGTCACGGAAGCCTGCATAGCCGTCGGCATGCAGCACGCCGGAGAAGGTGGCAAGATGCTGCCTGGGATGCAGTCCCCTACGATCCGGGCTGAAGAAATAGCAGACTGCAGGTGGGATCGTGTCACCCCAGGGGCCGCCGTCGCGAACATAAGTCCACAACCGCCCGGTCCTGGTCTTGCCCTTGCCGGGTTCCAGAACCGGAACGGGCGTGTCGTCACCATGAAGCCGATGGCCAGCGAGCACATGGTCCCGAAGCTTCGCCAGCAGCGGCTCCAGCAATGTGCTGGCCTTGCCGATCCAGTCGGCCATGGTCGAGCGGGACAGATCGACGCCTTCCCGCGCATAAATCTCGGATTGGCGATAAAGAGGCAGGTGATCGCAATATTTGGCGATCAGCACATGGGCTACCAGACCCGGTCCCGGCTTGCCGCGTTCGATGGGCAACGACGGCATCTCGGCCTTAATCTGCGTATCGCAACCCTTGCAGGTGAAGCGGGGCTGGACATGGCGCACGACACGGAACGAGGCCGGGACATAGTCGAGAACCTCGCTGACGTTCTCGCCAGCGCGGATGAAGTCTGAGCCGCCACAGACCGGGCATGAGCAAGTTGCCTGGTGTGTCACGTCATGGCGCGGCAGGTGACCGGGCAATGGCTGGCGGCTTGGCTTGGCTTTTGCTGCACCGGCAATCGATGGTGATGCCGGGATCATGTCTTCCGCTTCGGCCGCCTCGATATCTTCCAACGCCAGTTCGAGCTGTTCGATGGCGCGGTCCATCTTCTCGGAGGACGAGCCGAACCGTGCCCGTTTGAGAACCGCAAGCTGCGCTTTCAATTTGTCGATCAGCGTGTCGCGGGATTGAAGCTTCCGGGCCTGTTCAGCCAGTTGATCGGCCTGCGCAGCGATAATGGCTCGCAATGCATCGACGTCATCCGGCAGGTTCGAATGGCCTTCTTCCATGCCAAAATCTATACCCGATTTGGCCTCAGAATACCACCTATCTGTCTGTAAAGATTGGCATCTACTCTACGCTACCCGTGTCGGCGCAGATGTCCAGGCAGGACGACGCCAGTCAATACCTTCCCACAGCATCGACAACTGCGCCGCCGTCAGACGAGCCGTGCCATCGGTCGTGGAAGGCCAGGGAAAGCGGCCCTTCTCCAGGACCTTGTAGTAGAGGCAGAATCCCTGCCCATCCCAAAACAGCAGCTTGATGCGATCACCACGACGGCCTCGAAACGCAAACACTGAACCTGACGCGGGCTTCTGGAGGAGCGACGACTGCACCAGCGCCATCAGGCCGTCGATCCCCTTGCGCATGTCCGTCACACCGCAGGCGAGATAGATGCGCACATTTGCGCCTGGCGCGATCATGCTTCTTCAACCGAGCGTATCAGTGCTTTCAAGACATCAGGCGCAATGTTGGCCTCGACCTTCAACACACGGCCGCCCTTGCAGGCCGATCTCGATCCGCATGGGGCGTGTCGCCCGCTTTGCTGCGGGCTTGTCTGTCGGAATTGGTTGCTCGGCTTCGTCGCTCGTTCCCGTAGCAATCAGTGCGACGGGTAGAAAAGAAACCACCGGCTCAGCCTGCTCAGCCGCGAACTTCCGCCGCCAAGTATAAATCTGCTGTGGTTTGATATCGTGCCGACGAGCGACGTCGGAAATCCTGGAATCCGGGTCGGCAGCCTCTTGCAGTATCGAAAGCTTCTCCTCGTCGGACCAGTCGCGCCGACGCTCGACACCGGTCAAAATCTCCATGCGGCCCATAGTTCATCCCTGATGACGTCTCTAATGACGGATTAGTGACGTAACTTCAGGTGTTCGTAGGAAATCTCAAAGGCAGCTTCACCGGACGCTTACGAACAACGCGCGGTGAAGGATATTGTCCGGTCTTTAGGACATCTACTCTGATTGAAACTGGCGCATCGCTGCGCTCCAGAAAATTGCCGAGGCTGAAAGATTAGTCACGTTCTCAAATCATATCCAGCGCTGATCGATGAAGAATATAGATGCCGGATGTGATCGAAATAAAATTGACCTGGCGATTTTGCCGAAGACAATTGCTCGAACACCGTCTGCGGGACCCCTTCGAACTCGCGGCGTTCGCCATTCGTGAAAAAGATCAGGAGACGACGAGCGTCTTCGTCATATAGTGCAGATTCAATTAGCTTGGACCGCAGTTCAACTCGCATGCCGGCCTCCAACAAAAGCTGACTTTAGATTATGCCGCAATGCACAATTTATCAACACGGATCGCGCCGGTCCTGAACGTTGTCTATTTCCACTCCGCTTTCGACACGATCGTTTCTCAGCCAACGCAGTGAGAAAATGGGCACTTGAAACTACAGGAGCAGCTCCGAGGCCGAGGTTCGCAAGAGCAACAATGAGGGCGTAAAGCTGCCGTCAGTTAGGGCCTGGTCACTCTTTCTCAAAGATCCAATGCGAACTGGCGCTCCTCGTCGTTGCCAGTCCTGTGCTCCAATGAGGAGAGGGTTATGCCGAGCAGGCGAACACCTTTCCTCGTCGGAAACTCGCCTGACAGGATACTGTTGCACAGTTCCGTTAGCTCGCTCGCGGTGATAATAATTCCCGCGGACGAACGACTCCGGGTCACCTGTTTGAAGTCAGCGTATTTGATCTTCACCGTCGCTGTCCGCGCGCGGATGTCGTTTGCCTCGCAATATCGCCAGACTTTGTCGATCAGAGGCGCAATTCCATCAATCGCCTCGTCAAGACGATGGATGTCGTCCCGGAACGTATCCTCGGCGCCGATCGATTTGCGCACCCGGTTCGGCTTGACCTGACGGTTGTCGATACCGCGGGCGATTCCATAAAAATACGGACCGGATTTGCCGAAATGTTCCTGCAGAAAGACGAGCGACTTGTCCTTCAGGTCGGCGCCAGTCTCGATCCCATAGAGCTTCATCCGCTCCGCAGTCGCCGGTCCGACGCCGTGGAATTTCTTGACGGGGAGAGATTCGACAAAGGCCGGGCCGTTTTTCGGGGTAATGACCGCCTGGCCATTCGGTTTGTTCAGGTCGCTCGCCATCTTCGCCAGGAATTTGTTGTAGGAAATCCCGGCAGAGGCATTGAGGCCGGTGACCACCTTGATCTTGGCACGGATCTCTTCGGCGACTTCGGTGGCGATCACCATGCCTTTGAGGTTCTCGGTGACGTCGAGATAGGCCTCGTCCAGTGACAACGGCTCGATCAGCGGTGTGTATTCGGCAAAGATTTCGCGAATCTGCAGCGAGATCGCCCTGTAGACGTCAAAACGCGGTCTCACGAAAATCAGGTCGGGACATTTGCGCAGCGCGGTGACGGACGCCATTGCGGAGTGAACCCCGAATTTCCGAGCCTCGTAGCTTGCTGCTGCCACGACCCCGCGCGCCTCGCCATGCCCGACAGCAACCGGCTTGCCGCGCAGCTCGGGATCATCCCGCTGCTCGACCGAAGCATAGAAGGCGTCCATATCGACATGGATGATCTTGCGCGGCGGAGTGTCGGAGGAGGAGGGGTCATCGGTCATCAATGCTGGCTCATAGTTTTCTCGGTCATCAATCGATGACGCCACCTGCGCTAAGGCCGGGAAATGCCAGTTCGCAGCGCTGCGCGACGGTCTCATCCATCATCCGGTCGCATCCGATCGCCACGCGCCGACGCATCTCTTCCAAGGAAAGGCTTGCCCCATGAAGACGCACCAGCTTTTTCCGGTCAAGCTCGCCATGCCTCTGGCAGCGGCGGCATTCCACTTTGATGACCGCATCTTTGATGCTGCGAAGGGTCATGGGCTGCGTCATCGATTTATAGCCTGTTGCCAATTTTATCGCCGGCCTGTGAATCTTTTCCCATATATTTGATCTCCCTCATGAATCCTCATTCGCGTTATTGCTCATCAAATTCTCTTTCGCGGCTCGTCCGCTTATGCCGATTGACTCATTAAGCAAAACCGCGCTCCTTCCGTTGGTATCGAAGAACTCCGCGAGCGCATCGAAAGCCTCGGTGGGAGGGGTTTGCGCAAACGGGAAGTCCTCCCGTTCGGAATACCGCCGATCGATCGCCACCTGCCGGGCGGCGGCCTGGCGCTCGGTGCGCTGCATGAAGTCGCCGGCGGCGGCAATGGCGCGCTTGACGGCGCGGCTGCGGCACTATTCGTCGCCGGCATCGCGGCCCGCACGCACGGCAAGGTTCTCTGGTGCGTGACACGGCAGGACCTGTTCATGCCGGGGCTGGTGCAGGCGGGACTGTCGCATAATCGGGTGTTGATGGTCGAATGCCGAGACGAACAGGGCGTTCTCGATTGCTTCGAAGAGGGTTTGCGGTGCAGCGGACTTGGCGCGGTCGTCGCGGAGACGGCTCGCATGAAAATGGCGGTGTCGCGTCGTCTGCAGCTCGTCGCCGAAACCTCGGGCGTGATCGGCATCGCAATCCGTCGATGGCACCGGCAGTCGGAAGCGTCCGACTATGGCCATCCGACCGCGGCCGTCACGCGATGGCGGATCTCCGTCGTGCCCTCCGAACCCTTGCCCGTTCCCGGTATCGGCCGGGCCCGCTGGTATCTCGAACTCGTTCGTTGCCGTGCCGCAGAAAGTGCAGATTATGTGGTCGAAGCCTGCGATGCCCAGGGTCGTCTCGGTCTATCTCCCGACCTGGCCAACCGATCGCCATCGCAAGATGCTTGGGCCTCAAGCACCAGCCGTTGATGTGCCTTTGGTCATGATCGGCCGCGAAGGCAGCCGCCGTCTCGTCATGGCCGCCGATGCTGCAGCACATGCGGCCGGCCTTCGGACCGGGATGACGGCCGCCAAGGCACAGGCTCTGGCCAAGGACCTTATCGTCGAGGATTTCCGTCCAGACGACGACCGACGCGAACTCGAACGACTGGCGCTCTGGTTCCTCGGCAACTATGCCCCGATCGTCGCGGTCGATCCGCCGGACGGCATCGTCATCGACACGACGGGTGCCGATCACCTGCATGGTAACGAGACCCTGATGCTGACCGGCATGACGGCTTTGTCCGCCAATATCACCTCCACCGTCGCGCTGTTTCCCGGCCAGGTCACGTCCAGCTGGAGCGGCCGTAGCCACGTCGCTGGCGCCGGCGGGCTGTCTT
>Ga0209758_1003765_pt1 | contig 13401 bp, 12 predicted proteins | sample AraplaMF_Col_mMF_FD_184258 | JGI IMG/M metagenome (GOLD analysis project Ga0209758, IMG submission 184258) | Arabidopsis root microbial communities from the University of North Carolina, USA - plate scrape MF_Col_mMF (SPAdes) (version 2) | ecosystem: Host-associated > Plants > Roots > Endosphere... | reverse complement strand
AGGCACCGATGGCTGGGAAGCGGAGGGGTTGCCGGTGGCGGAATCACAGCCGGAGCCGAGGTGACGTCCGGCGCAATCACTCCATCTCCTGCTGGATCACCCGCCCCAGCGCAAACAGCCGCTGGTCGATGGCGGTCGGGACTTCGCAGACGAACTTGATGACGCGGCGGCGATCCTCGAAGATCCGGGTCTCCCAGACCAGCTGGTTGCCGAGTTCCTCGACCTTCGCCTGATCCGGCGGTGTGGCATCCTGTACCGCCTGCAGGGCGAGCGTGTCGGCGCGGATCTTGTCGGCGGCCTCGCGCTGTTTGCGGGTGACGCGCTCGAGGCCGCTCATGACCGACGAACGCTGCGCGTTCATGGCTTCGAACAGGCCGGCGAACAGCAGCTTTGCCGTCTCGAGCTTCTGCGCCGGCGAACCGCCGAGCGCCTCCTTGATCAGCTTTTCCGCCTCGTCGAGCGGCGTGCGCCGCGCGGCCAGCCTCGGCACGAGGTCGCTGACCCTGACGATGTCCTTCCATTTTTGCGTGGCATCGTCGAGCGGCGGGCCGGCCCACACCGCGGCGAGCGAGACCTCGGGCACCTTGGCCTGGGCGCACGGCCAGTCCGGATAGCGCGGGTCGGCCGCCAGGCAGGTCTGCGCCGCGGAGCACATCAACAGCGCACCGGCGATCAGTCGCCCCTTCATGTCTCGCCTCCCGCCGGACCGCGCCGGATCAGACCCCGCGAGGGATCGTAAGCCAGCACCGCACCGATCATGAACGTCATGGTACAGCCGCCGACCACCGCCAGCGAGATCCAGTTCACTTGCCCATACAGCGCGAAACGGATCAGTTCCACCGCATGGGTGAACGGGTTGAGCAGGCAGACGTAATACAGCATCGGGCTTCCCTCCTGCACACGCCACAACGGGTACAGCGCGCTGGACGCAAAAAACATCGGAAAAATCACGAAGTTCATCACCCCGGCAAAATTCTCCAATTGCCGGATTCCCGACGAGATCAGCATGCCCAGTGCCCCCAGCATCAGCCCGGACAGCGCCAGCGCCGGCAACACCGTCAGATAGCCGAGGGGCGGCGGTTCGATGTCCCAGAACCAGGCGATCAGCAGGAAGGCATAGACCTGCAGCAGCGACACCGCGGTGCCGGCGAACAGCTTGCAGAACAACAGATACCAGCGCGGCAGCGGACTGACCAGCAGCGTGCGCATGTTGCCCATCTCGCGGTCGTAGACCATCGACAGCGACGACTGCATGCCGTTGAACAGCTGGATCATCGCCATCAGTCCAGGCGTGATGTAGACCTCGTAGAGAATGTAGGTCTCGTAGGGCGGGATGATGGAGATGCCGAGCACCTGGCGGAAGCCGGCGGCGAAGATGAACAGCCAGACCAGCGGCCGCACCAGCGCCGACACGAAGCGCTCGCGCTGATGCAGGAAGCGCAGCCCCTCCCGCCACACGATGCCGTTCAGGCAGGTGACGTATTGCGCCACGGAAAACCCGCGTGGCTGGGCGGGAACGGTCGTGGAGCTCATGCGGCGCTCCCGAGGTCGGCCGCCCCGGCGGTGAGGCGCATGAAGGCGGCATTGAGATCGGGCGCGCCCGCCTCGGCGACCACCCGTGCCACCTGACCGCGCGCCAGAATCCGTCCCTGGTGCAACACGACGAGCGCGTCGCTTGCGGTGATCTCGTCGAACAGATGGGTGGCCCACAACACGCCGATGCCTTGTTCGCTCACCAGGCGGCGCACATGCATGAGGATGTCGGCGCGCGCCTTGACGTCGAGGCCGACGGTGGCCTCGTCGAGCAGCAGCAGGCGCGGCCGGTGCAGCAGCGCGCGGGCGATCTCCAGCCGCCGCATCTGTCCGCCGGAGAGGTCGCGCACCTTGCTGCCGGCACGGTCGTCGAGGCCGATGCGCGCCAGCACCTCGGCACCGCGCAGCCGTGCCTGGCGCCGGTCGATGCCGTGCAGCGCGGCGTGATACAGCAGGTTCTGCATCACCGACAGGTCGAGATCGAGGGTGCGCGGCTGGAACACGACGCCGAGCAGCCGCAGCGCTTCGCCGGGTTCGCGGGCGATGTCGTGGCCGAAGATCCCGATGTGGCCCTGCTGGATGCCGAACAGGCGCGTCACCAGCGAGAACAGCGTGCTCTTGCCGGCGCCGTTCAACCCCAGCAGCGCGGTGAAGCTCGCCGGCGCCACCGTGAAGTCGATATCCGCCAGCGCGCGGCGCGGACCATAGCAATGGCTGAGGCCGGCGATCGACAGCGCCGGCATGTCGAACGGATCATGCTGATCGCGCAGATCCGCCGATGCGTCGGCCGTGATGGTGGCGTCCGTTGCCGTCATGGCTGCGCCATGGTGATGCCCCAGGGCAGCTCGCCGACCTGGATGCTCTTGATGACCTTCTGCGCGGCGACGTCGATCACCGACACGTCGTTCGAGACGCCGTTGGTGACCAGCAGGTATTTTTCGTCGGGCGTGAAGGCCATGTGCCAGACCCTCTGGCCGACCAGCAGATATTTCCTGACCTCATGGCTCACGGCATCGACCACCGCGACGCGGTTGGCCGGCCCCAGCGCGATGAAGGCGGTCTTGCCGTTCCTGGTCATGCCGATGCCGACCGGCTGGATCGCCTCGCGGCGCAGGCCCGGAATGTTGAAGGTGATCTTGCCGGTCACGGCGCGTCTCGCCGGGTCGATGATGGAGACCGTGCCGCCGATCTCCGACGACACCCACAATTCGGAATTGTCGCGCTTGAATTCGGCAAAGCGCGGCCGGGCATCGACCAGCACATTGGCGACGATCTGGCGCGTCGCGGTGTCGATGAAATGCGCCATGTTGGTGGTTTCGGAGGTGTTGATCAGGATCTTGCCGTCCGGGCTGATCGCCATCCCCTCCGGTTCGACGCCGACCTGGACGTCGCCGGTCCGCACGCGTTTCTCCAGGTCGATGATGGTGACGGTGTTGTCGTTCTCGTTGGCGACATAGAGGACCTTGCCGGCGGCATCCTGCACGAACAGTTCGGGGTCCGGGCCCGAGGGCAGCTTGTCGACCACCTGTCGGGTCGCGGCGTCGATCACCTCGATGGTGTCGTCGTCGCCGACCGCGACCAGCACGAACTTGCCGTCGCGGGTGAAGTCGATGCCGCGTGGCCGCTGGCCGACCTTGATGGTCGCCGTCACCGTCCAGCTGTCGGTGTCGATCACAGAGACCGTGTTGCTCTTCTCGTTCGAGACATAGGCGCTGACCGCCGCGGCAGGTGCGCACGCGACCAGCCAGACCGCCATTCCGGAAACGAGATCACGACCCCACATGCGCGTGCTCCGTCACTTCAGTTTGCATTTTGTTTCCGGCCGGTCGACACCCAGCGTATCGAGTTCCGAGACCTGGTGCAGGAATCCCTCCTGCGGCGACACCGACACCACCATGCGCCCGTCCACCAGGAGAACCGGCTGGCGCAGCTGCAGGTTCCAGTCGCGCAGCGTCAGCCGCTGGCCCTTGAAGGCGGCGATGGAGAAATCCGGGCTTTTGAGGAAACCGAGCAGGGTCTTGGCGTCGCCCGAACTGGTTCGCGACGCGGCCTCGCCGATCATCCGTGCCGCGGTCCAGGCCTGCATGTCCAGCGCGGTCATTCGCCGCGCGTTGAGTTTCAGGAAGCGGTTCTGCATCTGCACCGCGCCCCATTGGTCCTGCGCTGCGTCCCAACTGGTCGGGACAAGACCGGCGGAGCCCGCGACCGGTCGCGGATCCCAGGTCCGATAGGGCAGGTAGGAGGCGAACACCTCGCTTTCGTCGGCAGCAACCAGCACGTCGTAAGCCGGCGCCTGCTGGGTGAAGACGGGAATCTGCCGCTGGATCAGGGTGACGCCGCTGTCGGTATGGCGCGCGCCGCCGGTGTCTTCAAACGTGCGTTCCTGGACGATCTTGGCGCCGAAGCGGGTGGCGGCGCGGCGCAGCGCGTCGGCATAGAGCTTGTCTTCCGGATGCGATCCCACGACCAGCAGCCAGCGCTTCCATTGTTTCCAGACCAGGTATTGCGCCACGCCGTCCGCCAGCATCGAGCGCGTCGGCGCGGTGTGGATGACGTTGCCGCGGCAGTCCGCCTCGCGCAGGCTGTCGTCGGGGGCGCCGGCATTGAACAGCACGGCGCCGCGATCCTTGACGGCATCGGCGGCCTTGAGCAGCGCCTCGGCCGGCAGGTCGGCGACGATGAAGGAGATGTTGCGGTCGGCCAGGCTGACGGCGGCCATTGCCGGATCGTCCTGCGGCTTGAGTCTGATCTCGTCGAGGGAAAAACGCTGGTTCTGAAAACGGCCGGTGGTGTTGTTGTCTTCGATCGCGAGGCGGGCGCCGGCGACGCCGTCATTGTCGGCGGGCTGCTGCACCAGCGACAGCGTCGGCTTGATCCCGGCGCGGCCGAGATAGCCGATCCTGACCTCGATCGGATCCGCCGCGAACGCCGCGGTGGTCAGCGCGCAGAACGCCATCGCGCCGACAAACCATCGGATCATGCTTCCTCCCTGGGTGTCCTCTTGGCGGCCAAGACCGGTGCGGGACTTGCTGCCTGAAACATGGCCGATCCGGCCGGCGTTGCAACAGACAATTTGTCCCGGGGGCGCTAAGGCGAGGCGGCTGGTTTCGGCGTTACGCCCTCAATCGCTGCGCGTGCCAGCGCAGGTGGTCGTCCATGAAGGTGGAGATGAAATAGTAACTATGGTCGTAGCCGGGCTGAAGGCGCAAGGTGAGGGGGATGCCGGCTGCCTCGCAGGCGCCCCGCAGCAGGTCGGGACGCAGCTGCTCGGTCAGGAACGGGTCGGCGTCGCCGACGTCGACGAGCAATTCCGAAAACCTGGCGCCGTCCTCGATCAGCGCCACGGCGTCATGCTTGCGCCACGCCTGCTTGTCATCGCCGAGATAGCCACCAAGCGCCTTGATGCCCCAGGGGACCTGCGAAGGTGCTGCAATCGGCGAAAACGCGCTTGCCGCGCGAAAGCGATCGGGATGGCGCAGCGCCACGGTCAGCGCGCCGTGTCCGCCCATGGAATGCCCCATGACGGATTGTCTGGTCATGTCGGCCGGGAAATGCTCGGCGATCACGGCGGGAAGCTCGTCCGTCACATAGCTCCACATCCGGTAGTTCCGCGCGAACGGATCCTGCGTGGCGTCGACATAGAAGCCGGCGCCAAGACCGAAATCATAGGCGTTGGCCGGATCGCCCGGTACCCCTTGGCCGCGCGGGCTGGTATCGGGCGCGACCAGGATCAGCCCGAGTTCGGCGCAGGCTTTTCGAAACTCGCCTTTTTCGGTGACGTTGGCGTGGGTGCAGGTCAGGCCGGACAGATACCATACCACGGGAAGCTTTCCGCTGCCCTGCTGCGGCGGCAGGTAGACGGAAAAGGTCATGCCGGTTCCGGTGGCCTGGCTCTGGTGCTTGTAGACCCATTGCGTTCCGTCATGCGCGCGATTGGACGAGACTTTTTCAATTGCTGTCATCGAATCATCTCCTTGATCGCGCCGCTCACAGGCGATGCTCGACCGCCAGCTTCACCAGTTCCGCGGATGTCCGCAGGCCGAGCTTGTGGCGCATGTTGGACGAGGTGTTGGCAATCGTCTTGTAGGAGACCTGGATCATCCAGGCGATCTCGGTCAGACTCTTGCCGGCGCCGAGCAGGCGCAGGATCTCGATCTCGCGCGACGTCAGTTTGGCCAGCGGGTTCTGCGTCAGCGACGGCCCGGCGAACGCAAGGCTTTGCGCAACCGAAGCCGGAAGGTAGACGCCGCCGCTTCCGACCTCTCGGATCGCCTCGACGAGATCGTGCGGATCGCCGGACTTGGAGACATAACCTCTGGCACCGGCTTCGATGGCGCGCGCGGCGAACACCGGATCGTCGTTCATGCTGAACATGATGATGCGCGCCGAGGGCGCGTGGGCGAGGATCCTGCGCGCCAGTTCGAAGCCGGAGACGCCCGGCAGGTTGATGTCGAGAATGCAAAGCTCCGGCTGCTCGGCCAGAAAGGTCCGCTCGCCGCTGTCCGCGTCTGCGGCCTCCAGCAGCTCGATATCGATGTCCGGCTCCCCGGCAAACAGCGCGCGGCAGCCGGAGGCGACGATGGCATGATCATCGACGATCAGGATGCGCATTGGCACTTGTCCCGGAGCGTTCCACCGTGCTTCCTTGACCGAGGCATTCAGGCAAAACGCCGTGAACCGTGATTAGATAGCCGTGCTTTTTGTCTGTCAACGCCGCTGCTGGTAATGCTTTGACGGGAACAGCATGACAGGGCAGGCGATGTGGCAGAAGCTATCCTTGCGGGCGCGTCTTAACACGCTGCTGGCGCTGGTTCTCATGATCGGTCTCGTGGTCAACGTCGCCCGGCTCCTGGTGGAGGCCGTTCCGCGGGTCCAGGCCGAAGATCAGAGTGTGGTCCGGCTGGCGCGTCAATTCGTCGAAACCCTCGCGATCGGGCTCAACGACACGCCGGATCCCGAAGCACGGCTGAACCGCATCATCGAAGATATCAATCGTCTGCGTCACGTCAGCATCACCCGCGAGACCGCAGCGGCGCGGATCGCCCCGCCGGCCGGACCGGCGAATACGGGTTCAACCGGCGCCCCGCCATCGTGGTTCGTCGCGCTCGTCCATCCGGAACAAACCGTCGTCAGTGTGCCGATCACCATCAACGACAAGTCGGAATCGCTGCTGATCACGTCCCATCCCAACGATGAAATGGCCGAGATATGGGATGGAATCGTGACCCAGATCGAGGTCGGACTGGCGATCGCCATTGCGCTGCTTCTGGTCACGATGCTGGTGGTCAATCGGGCGCTGGCGCCGCTGCAGACGTTGTCGGACGGAATGGCGAGCCTTGAAGCCGGTGCCTATCATACCCGGATCGATCCTGGCGGATCCCCCGAGCTTGCCGCGATCTGCGACAAGCTCAATCATCTTGCGGCGACGCTGGAGGGCGCCACCGAGGACAAGCGGCGACTGGCGGAACGGGTGGTCTTCATCCAGGATGCCGAGCGGCGGGAAGTTGCACGCGAGCTCCACGACGAATTCGGGCCCTATCTGTTCGCGTTGCGCGCGCATGCCAGCGCGCTGTTGCGCATGTCGGAAGCTTCCGAACCCAATGTCGATGCCTTGCGCAACCACGGCCGCGCCATGCTGGATCAGATCAATGCGCTGCAGCAATTCAATCGGCGAATTCTCGAGAAATTGCGGCCGGTGGCATTGACGGAACTCGGGCTCGGTGAGGCCCTGGAGGCATTGTTGCGGCTGTGGCGCGAAGCCCATTCCGATGTGACCATCGAGACTGCGATCCCGCCTTCGCTCAATGGCGCCGGAGACACCGCGGATTTGACGATCTATCGCGTGGTTCAGGAGGCTCTGACCAATGTGTTCCGGCATGCCGGTGCGACCCGCGTCAAAGTCACGATCGAGCCCGTGCCACCGTCCGGCCTGAAGCGCGGGGCTCGATCGACGCTGGTGCGCGTGCAGGACAACGGCGGCGGCTTTGCTCCCGAACCCGGGCTCGGACTTGGCCTGACCGGCATGCGCGAGCGCGTGATGGCGCTCGGCGGCTCGGTCACCGTGGCGTCCACCACGGGCGGGGTGACCATCGAGGCCATAGTTCCCCACACCACCAGCTGATGCGTCATCGCTCTCATGCAAATCTGTTTTGACTGAGAGCGAAGAAGATCGGGATGTTATCCCGCCTTCCGGTCAAAAAATGCCCGGTCCGTTGGGCATTTTGCCGGTGGCCTATCGGGATGCAGTCCTCATATCATCGGGCCGCAAGCCGGCGGTCAACGGCCGGGTGACCGGGATGGAAGCGGATGGGCGCGCGCTCCTTATCAGTCGTTTCGATATGTCTGCTGTGCGGCAGTGAGTACGCGCACGCCCAGGCGGCGGCCAGCGCCCCGCAGGAATTGCCGGCGGTGGTGGTCACCCAGACGCCGACCGGCAGCAAGCGCGGCCGCGCCGACACCGCCCGGGCGGTTCGCCGCAAACCGCCGCTGCCGGTGGTCTATGCGACGACACCATTGGCTGGGCCGAAAGTCGACACCGACAAGGTGCCGGCGAGCGTGACCGCCGTCGATTCGAACCAGATCGAGGGCAGCGGATCGCTCAACGTCGGCGACGCGCTGCAAAAATACGTGCCGAGCGTGACGCTGAGCGAAGTGTCGGGCAATCCGTTTCAGCCGGACATCCAGTTTCGCGGCTTCGTCGCTTCGCCGATCTCGGGCACGCCGCAAGGTCTCGCGGTCTACCAGAACGGCGTGCGTATCAACGAGGCGTTCGGCGACACCGTCAACTGGGACCTGATTCCGACCGCTGCGATCCGCTCGGTGACCATCGCGACCAACAACCCGGCGTTCGGGCTCAATGCACTCGGCGGCGCCGTCAACGTGCAGATGAAGGACGGCTTTTCCTATCAGGGCGCCGAACTCGACGTGATGGGTGGTTCGTTCGGGCGGCTGCAGGGCTCGATGCAGTGGGGCAGGCGGGTCGACCAGTTCGCCGTCTACGGCGCGCTCGAAGGCCTGAAGGACAACGGCTTCCGCAATTTCTCGGAATCCGCGGTGCGCCGCTTCTACGGCGATGTCGGTTTCAAGAACGACATCAGCGAGTTCCACCTCAACATGGGCGTGGCCCGCAACAATTTCGGCGCCGCCGCCACCGTGCCGGTCGAACTGCTCGATCATTATTACGGCGCCACCTACACCACGCCGCAGACCTCCGCCAACCGCGTCGGCTATCTCAACCTGACCGGCAAGGTCGATGTGACTCCGAGCTGGACCATCGACGGCAACGCGCACCTTCGGATCTTCGATCACAAGACCCAGGACGGCAACCCGACCGGCACCCGGCCGTGCGAAGCCGACGCGACGCTGTTGTGCTTCAACAACGACGATGTTCCCGCCTTTGGCCTGAACGGCGCCCAGCTCAACAATCCGTTCGATCCGGGCGCGGTGCTCGGCGAGAACGATCGCACCACGACCCGATCGACGACGTCGGGCTTCTCGTTGCAGGCCACCAATACCGATCAGCTGTTCGGACACGACAACCGCTTTGTCGTCGGCACCGCTTTCGATTACAGCGTGACGAAGTTCACCGCCAGCGCCGAGCTCGGCACCATCAACCCGAACTACGTGGTGAGCGGCAGCGGGATATTCCTCGGTCAATCCGGCGACCCGGTATCGATCGGCCCGGTGGCGTTGCGCACCACCAATCAGTACACCGGGATTTACGCTCTCGACACCTTCGATGTCACCAGCGCGTTCGCGCTGACCGGCGGCGGGCGTTTCAACAATGCCCGCATCACCCTCGAGGACCAGATCGGCACCGCGCTCAACGGCAACCAGACCTTCGACCGCTTCAACCCGATCATCGGCGGCACCTACAAGATCATCCCGGGGCTGACCGCCTACGCCGGCTACTCCGAGGCCAATCGTGCGCCGACGCCGCTGGAACTGGGCTGCGCCGATCCAGCACGCCCCTGCATCGTCGCCGCATTCCTGGTGTCCGATCCGCCGCTCAAGCAGGTGGTGTCGCGCACAGTGGAAGCCGGCCTGCGCGGCTCGCGCGACCTCAGTATCGGCACGCTGGGATGGAAGCTCGGCGGCTTCCGTTCGACCAACAGCGATGACATCCTCGCCATCCCAAGCCCGGCGCTGCAAGGCTTCGGCTATTTCCAGAACGTCGGCTCGACGCGGCGCCAGGGCATCGAGGCGGAGGTCAATCTGAAGTCGGACCGCTTGCAGCTCTATGCCAGTTACGCCCTGGTCGATGCGCGTTTTCTCGACACGCTTCAGGTCGGCTCCAACAGCCCGTTCGCCGACGCCGACGGTAATGTCCAGATTCTGCCTGGCAACCGCATCCCCGCCATCCCGCGCAACCGGGTCAAGGCGGGCTTCGACCTCGCGCTGACCGACAGGTTCAAGGTTGGCGGCGATGCCTTGTTCGTCAGCGATCAGTATTTCGTCGGCGATGAATCCAACCAGGCGCAGCGGCTGCCGTCCTACACGGTGTTCAACACCCATGCGTCCTACCAGATCGACAAGACGGTGCAGGTCTACGCGCGCGCCGACAACATCTTCGACAATCGCTACGCGACCTACGGGACGTTCTTCGACACCACCGCGGTGCCGAACTTCGCCAATGGCGGCGCGCCGTTCACCGACGCGCGCTCGCTCAGTCCGGCGCGGCCGCGGGCGTTCTATGCGGGCATGAAGGTGACGTTCTAGTTTAGCGCAAGCCGAACCCTTCGAGGTCGATTGCTGCCTGCCGGCCGGATACCAGGTCGGCGACGATCTGTCCGCAGCCACAGGCCTGGGTCCAGCCGTTGGAGCCCTGCCCGAGATTGAGAAACAGGCCGCCGATCGGCGTCGGTCCGAGATAGGGCGGGCCGTCCGGCGTCATCGGCCGCAGGCAGGCCCAGTACTCGGCGCGGCCGTCGGCGTTCGCCGCCGGAAACAGATCTCTCGCCACGCTCTCGACGGCCTTGCATTGCTGTGGATCGATCGCGCGATCGTAGCCGGCGATTTCGGCGACGCCGGCGGCCCGGAGCCGGTTGCCGAGCCGGGTGATCATCACCTTGGAGTGCTCGTCCATGACGCAGGAGCGCGGCGCCATGTCGTCGTGGTCGATCGGGAAGGTCGCGACGTAGCCCTTGACCGGATAGATCGGCAGATCGATGCCGGCCGGGCGCAGCAGCAGCGCCGCTTCGCTGCCGAGCGCGATCACGGTGGCGTCGGCGCGCAGCGTTCCGCGGCTGGTCACGACGCCGTCGAGCTGGCCGCCGTCGACGATCAGCCGCTCGACGTCGGTATCGAACATGAACGACACGCCTCGCCGGCGCGACAATTCCACCAGCGCTTCGCTGAACAGATGGCAATCGCCGGTCTCATCGGCCGGCAGATGCAGCGCGCCCGCGATCGGCACTGTCGATGTCGAGAGCGACGGTTCGATCTGTGTGGCCTCGCCGCGGTCGACGATCCGGTGCGGGATGCTGAACGACGTGAGCACCTTGGCGGCGCGGGCGCCGCCGTCGATCTCCTCCTGGGTGCGGAAAATCTGCAGCACGCCGCCGGTGCCGTGGTCGTAGGCGATACCGGTCTCCTCGCGCAGCGCGACCAGGCATGCCTTGCTGTAATGCGCGATGCGCTGCATCCGTGCCTTGTTTTGCGCAAAGCGTTCCGCGGTGCAGTTGCGCAGAAAGCCGGCCAGCCAGCGCCATTGGTGCAGGTCGAGGCGCGGACGCAGCATCAAGGGCGCATGGGCAGCGAACAGCCATTTGGCGACCTTGAACGGCATGCCGGGCGCGGCCCATGGCCCGGCAAAGCTCGGACACACCCCGCCGGCATTGGCGAAACTGGTCTCGCGCGCGGGGCCGGGCTGGCGGTCGACCACGACGACCTCGTGGCCGGCCTTGGCCAGGTACCATGCGCACGCCGTGCCGATGACGCCGGCGCCGAGCACCAGGACTTTCATGACAGGCGCCCGATCATTCCGTCTTGATCTTGGCGTCGGTGATGATCTTGCTGCTCTTGTCCATCTCGCTGGTGATGAAGCTGGCGAACTCCGCCGAGGACGAGCCGACCGGATCGAAGCCGAGGGTTTCCAGGCGCTTCTTGACCTCGGGGTCGGCGACGATCTTGGCGACTTCGCTCTGCAGCTTGGCCGTGATCTCGGCCGGCAGGCCCTTCGGCGCCCACAGCCCGTACCAGGAGACGAATTCAAAACCGGTCATGCCGGATTCCGCCACCGTCGGGATCTCCGGGGCCTGCGCCATCCGCTTGGCGCTGGTAACCGCCAGCGCCTTGATCGCCTTGCTCTGCGCCAGCGGCAGCGACGACAGCATCGGATCGACCATCAGCTGGATCTGGCCGCCCATCAGGTCGTTGAGCGCCGGTCCCGCGCCCTTGTAGGCGATCACCAGCGTATCGACGCCGGCGTCGCGCTTGAGCAGTTCGATGGCAAGGTGCCCGGCGGAGCCGAAGCTGGAGGTGGCGAAGGTATACTTGTTGGGGTCCTTGCGAACGAGCGCGAAGAAATCCTTCAGATTGTCGGCCGGAACGCTCGGCGCCGTGCTGACCAGCAGCGGCCCCGTCGCAATCAGCGTGATCGGGGTGAAGTCCTTCACCACATCATAGGGTACGTTCTTGTTGAGGAACGGGGTGATGACGTGGATCGACGCCGTCAGCAGCAGCGTCGCGCCGTCCGGCGCCGCCTTGGCGACATAGTTGGCGCCGACCACGCCGCCGGCTCCGCCGGCGCGGTTGTCGACGATGAAATGCTGGCCGAGCGCTTCATTGAGCTTCTGCGTGATGATGCGGGCGACGCCGTCCACCGAGCCGCCGGCCGGATACGGCACGACGATGCTCACGCCTTTGCTGGGATAGGTCTGCGCCGCCGCCGGCACAGCTGACAAGGCGCACAGGCCCAAGGCCAATGCGAGGTTGACGCGTCTCATCAAGGGATACTCCATGTTCGAGCCTGGTTGGATGGTTTCGAGCTTAGAACGTCCCTGGGTAGCTTCCTCCGTCGATCAGCAGGTTTTGTCCTGTGATGTAACTGGCATGGCTTGAGCAGAGAAAGGCGCAATAGGCTCCCAGTTCCGCCGGCTTGCCGTAGCGTCGCGCCGGATTGGCCCGGGCGCGCTCGTCCCAGATCTGCTCGAACGACTTGTCGGTGTCGTCGAGCATGCCCTCGATGTGCCGGCGCTGGGCGTCGCTGTCGAAGATGCCGGGCAGCAGATTGTTGATGGTGACGTTCCTGGCCACCGTCTGGCGCGCCAGCCCGGCGACGAAACCGACCAGGCCGGAACGCGCGCCGTTGGAGAGGCCGAGCTCGATCTGCGGGATCTTCACGCTGCGCGAGACGATGTTGATGATCCGGCCGAAGCCGCGCGCCATCATGCCCTCGTGGGTCAGCCGCATCATCTCGATGTGACACAGCATCATGGTATCGAGCGCGGAGATCCAGTCCTCGCGCGTCCAGGTCTTGAAGTCGCCGGGTGCCGGCCCGTCGGCATTGTTGACGAGGATGTCCGGAGCGGGACAGGCCTCCAGCGCCGCCGCGCGGCCCTGCGGCGTCGCGATGTCTCCGGCGACGGGCGTGACGTTGACGCCGGTCGCGGCGCGGATTTCGCCGGCGGTCTGTTCGACGGTCTCGCGGGTGCGGGCGACGATCGTGACGTCGACGCCTTCCTGGGCCAGCGCCATGGCGCAGGCCTTGCCGAGACCGCGGCTGGCGCCACTCAGCAACGCCTTGCGGCCTCGGATGCCAAGGTCCACGGTGTTACGCTGCGACGGCGGAGAGCGGCTTGACGCTGTAGCCGTATTTCTTGTCGAGGCCGAGCTCCTGGATGATGCGCACGCCCCTGGCCAGCGCTT
>Ga0209758_1003763_pt1 | contig 13416 bp, 9 predicted proteins | sample AraplaMF_Col_mMF_FD_184258 | JGI IMG/M metagenome (GOLD analysis project Ga0209758, IMG submission 184258) | Arabidopsis root microbial communities from the University of North Carolina, USA - plate scrape MF_Col_mMF (SPAdes) (version 2) | ecosystem: Host-associated > Plants > Roots > Endosphere ... | reverse complement strand
GCTGAACGCTATGAAAGGTGCGGTCGGCAATCCGATCGAACTGTTCCTGATAAGCCTCAGCGTGGTCGCATTGTTCGATCTGCCGCTGAACGCCTTGTTCTGTGCCTTCCACATCCTCTCCGTGGTATCGACGTTCGCGCATGCGAATACGCGGTGCGATCCGCCCCGGTGGTACGCGTTATTCTTCACGACGATCCGGAACCATAGCCTGCACCATTCGGTGGGGTATGAGGAAACGCGCTGCAACTATGCGAACTCGCTGATCCTGCTCGATCGCGTCTTCGGCACCTATCGCGACGGAGAGGCTGAGCTGGTGGGCCAGGACGAACGCCGGCGCCTGTCGATCCTGGAGCAGATGCTCTTCCCGTTCCAGTCGATGATCGCGAAGATCAGGGCGGGGCGAGGTTATGCCTGACTGCGCCCAACCGGGCCGATACGGATGGATGTCGCCCTCCGCTATTTTTGGATATCGATCTGGAGACGTTTCCTGATGATCATCGGGTGTTTGAACAGGAATTCGCTTCTCCTGGCGATCGCAGGGAGTCTTGCGCTGATATCCTCGGCCGTTTCCGCCCAGGAGGAGCGGGTGCTCACCGTTCCGGGATTCGCCGATTTCCTCGCGGTGGACGGATCGTCGGTCTGGATCACCAACGAGGGGCGGGTCGAGCGCTGGTCGAAGAAGCGCAAACTAGCGGAAGTCGCCATGTCGCGCCCTTGCGGCGCCATGGCGGTCGCGTTCGGCTCCTTGTGGGTCGCCGACTGCAAGGACGGGACCCTCAACCGGATCGACCTCAAGACGGCGCGGAAAACTGCCGTGATCGCCACCGGCATCGCCAATCCCAAGGGCGAGCTGAATGTCGTGGCTGGCGCCGGATCGGTCTGGGTGGCGAGTGACGACAAGGGCGTCGTCGCTCGCGTGGATCCGGCGAGCAACGGCGTGACGAACGCGATCCAGGTCGATCCCGGCACCTATTATCTGGCATTCGGTCTCGGATCGTTATGGGCCGTCAGTGCCGACCACCAGAGCCTGCAGAAGATCGACCCGCAGACCAATACGGTCGTCGGGCGGACCGCGCTGGGCCGGGAGCCCGGCTTCCTCGTCGCCGGCGAGGGTGCTGTTTGGGTTCAGGAGCAGGGAGACGGGACATTGGCCCGGATCAACCCCGAGACCGGAGATGTCTCCGGCCGCGTAAAGGTCGACGAAACGTTGAAATATGGGGATATCGATGCGGGCGGCGGCAAGATCTGGCTGCGCACGACCGCGGGCCAGACGTTCGTGGTGATCGATGCTGAAACCCTTGCTATCCGCGCGCGGGTCGGAAAGACGACCGGCAGCGGCGCCCTGCGATATACGCGGAAAGGTGTATGGACGACGTCGCACGACGTCCACACATTGTCCTGGTGGAGGAAGCCTGCCCGTATCGGGAACTGACACGCCTGGGATCAGGCTGCAGGTGTGGATCCACAGCCAATTGAGCGCGCCCCTCAGCCGAGAGCGCACGCCGATCGCTCCGCGCAGCTTCAATCTCCGAAATCGAGCACTACCTTGTGCCTACCGATCTGCGCACGGCTGCCCCCATGGTGATAGCGGAACGGCTGTTACCCACGCCTCCCAGAGAGCCGCCGCCGGATCATCTCGGCAACGAACGCCTCTTCCTGCCTCGCCGCGGAGCGATGTGGTGCGGTTTACGGATGCCCTCTGACGTTGCGTCAGTCTGTGAACAGCATCGGCGCCAACTCGCGCAAGCTTCGCCGCCATGACTGAAACTCATGCCCCGTGTCGGGCGACACATAGAAGGCGCTTTTGATACCGGCATTCCTGAGCGCCTCGGCATTCGCGCGCGGATCGACGCGGGGGCCGCCGGGAGGGCCGGCGCGGCCACCTTCGAGCTCGCGGCTGCCGAAGCTTACGAATGTCAGCTTGACCTTCTCCCTGTATCCCGGGGCCGCATTCACATCGTCCAACGACACGGTTCCGCCGCTCAGCAGGCCGATATACGCGAACTTGTCGAGGTTCTTCAGCGTGATCAGCCTGGTTTCGAACCCGCCCATCGAGAGGCCTGCCATGGCCCGGTGACGCTGATCGGGAAGGGTGCGGAACTGGCTGTCGACATAGGGGATCAGCTCGTCGAGGAGCACCGTCTGGAACGGCTTGATGTCGAAGCTGGCGAGTCCGCCGGGGCCGCCCGGCCGCACGTCGTTGGTCATGCCGTAGGTCATGACGATGATGAACGGCCGTGCCTTCCCGGCGGCGATCAGATTGTCCATGATCAGATTGGCATGCCCCTGATTGGTCCAGGCCGTTTCGTCTTCGCCCCAGCCGTGCTGCAGGTACAGGACCGGATATCGGTCTCGCGGGTTCTTGCCGTAGCCAGGTGGCGTATAGACGAACGCTCGGCGGGGAGCGCCAGTGCTGGGCGAAGGGAACAGAATCTGCTCGACACGGCCGTGTGGGACGTCCTTGAGCGCATAGAAATCCGCGTCGTGCGCTGGAATCTCGATGCCGCTTTCCCACCGCCTCGATCCGAAGAAGTTCAGCGTGCCGGGATCGTTGAACGTGCCGCCGTCGACGGTCAGGCGATAATAATGGAACCCCTCGTCCAGCGGCCCCTCGGTCGTGCCCGTCCAGCTTCCGTCGCCAGCCTTGGTCAGGACCGTGCCGCCCCTGCCGCCGAGGCCCAGGCTCACCTTCACGCTTGTTGCGTCGGGTGCGACGATGCGGAAGCGGGCATAGCCTTGCGAATTGACCTGCGGATATTGCTGGCCCGGCTGGTTCAGCGAGGACGGCTTGAAATCTTCAGCGATCGCAGGAGGGGGCGTCTGCGATACCGCCGGTTGCGCTGTCAGGATGGCCGCAAGCAATGCGGCGAAAGCGATCTTCACGGTATTTCCTCCCCTAAAGCGCCGCCGGCGAGGCCGGTCAGAAACCTCAGATATTAGCGCTAACATTAGGCCCGGTTAGTTCGATAGAATCAAGCTGTTCGCTCTTGGAGCCGCCATCGTAGTCAACGATCGAGCACGTCTTGCTCCACTTGCTCACACATGGTTGCTGCACTGACCGACGATGGCTCAAGCTTGGGCGAGAGCGGTTGTTCGCTCCAAGGCGGCCGGCTGAACGCGGCCGGCCAACAGGAGCGATACCTCCACTTTCTTCAAGCCACGCTACAACCCGTGCAAACAATTTTTCGCCAGCGAAAACAATTTTGGATTTCGCATCGCGTGTTATCTACATCCAGAAACTGCATCAGCGGGTGTCCGGCTCGAACGAGGAAAGAAGAATAGGCATGGATGGCCTTCGTACTGCAGTCAGGCGGCGTGAACTCACCCGCTGGCTCGCGATCTCCCCGTTCGCAGTCTGCGCAGGCACGGCCTCTGCACAGGATCAGGTCTGGAGTTACGACACGTCTCCGGTGTTCGGCGAACTCGGTAGGACGTCCCTACGCCCCGTAACGCCCAGTGCCCGCAGCTTTTCACTGGCGGAAGTGCACCTGCTCAACGGAGCGCTGCTCGACGCCCAGCGCGCGAACGTCGCCTATATGAAGCGGATCGATATCGACCGCCTCCTTCACACGTTCCGACTGAACGCCGGTCTGCCGAGCGACGCCAAGCCGCTTGGGGGATGGGAAGCCCCGGAGATCGAACTGAGAGGCCACTTTGCCGGCCACTATCTGTCGGCTTGCGCCCTGGGCTACGCCTCCACCGGCGATACCGAGTTGAAACGGCGCGGCGACGCGATCGTGGAGGAACTCGCCATCTGCCAGCGTGCCCTCGACGCAGGTGGGTATCTCAGCGCGTTTCCCACCGAGTTGTTCGACCGTCTGGCCAGCGGCAAATGGGTGTGGGCGCCGTTCTATACGCTCCACAAGATCATGGCCGGACTGCTCGACATGCATGACCTGGCCGGCAATCGAGCGGCCCTTCAAGTGCTGCTGGGGATGGCGACCTGGACCGACACCTGGACGGCAGCGCGCGACGAGGCCGCCATGCTACGGGTGATCAACCAGGAATTCGGCGGGATGAACGATATTCTCTATCGCCTCGCCGCGGTTACCCAGGATGCACGCTGGATCGCGGTGGGCGATCGTTTCACGAAGAAAAGCGTGTTCGAGCCGCTGTTTCACCGCAAGGATACGCTGCGGGGACTGCACATGAACGAGCATGTCGCACAAATCCTCGGCGCCGCCTCGCGTTTCGACACAACCGGCGACGTCCGCTTTCGCCAGGTGGCCGACTTCTTCTGGGACACGGTCGTCGAAGGACGGACCTATGCCACGGGCGGGTCGAGCAACAAGGAGCACTGGATTGTCGATTCGAACCGTCTGGGGTTCGAAGCGATGAAGGGCGACAACCATCAGGAATGCTGCTGCGCCTACAACATGATGAAGCTGACGGCGCAGCGCTTTGCCTGGCGGCCGGACGTTGCGCTGATCGACTATTATGAGCGCAACTTGCTCAATCACCGATTGGGGATGATCGATCCCAAAACGGGCATGACGGGGTATTTCCTGTCGCTCACGCCCGGTGCGTGGAAGACCAGGGGCACGGAAGATACGACCTTCTGGTGCTGCAACGGAACTGCGCTGGAGGAATTCAACAAGCTGACGTCGATGGTTTACGCCCAGGATGACGACGGCATCTTCGTGAACCTGTTCGTGCCCACGCGCCTCGAGACGAAATCGGGGATCAGACTACGCCAGGAAACGAGCTTCCCCGCGCAATCGCGAACGCGGCTGGTGGTGGAAGCCGGGAACCGGAGGGAATGGACCTTGCGCCTGCGCATTCCCGGCTGGGCCAGCAAAGACCCACGCGTGCTGATCAACGGCAAGCCGGCGGGCACCCCGGAGCCGGGCAGCTATCTGGCAATGCGCCGCAGGTGGAAGCGGGGTGACGTCGTCGATCTTGAGTTGCCGATGCGGATGACGCTCGAGAGGTTCAACGATCGCCCCGGCGTGGGCGCTCTGGTCTATGGTCCCGTGGTGCTGGCCCAGCAGTTGGCAATGGGATCGATGCCCCCGGCGCTGCTGACGACACAGGGGCCCGAGATGGCGAAGGTGTCACCGGTCGCGGTAACCGCCTTACCCGCAGACATAGCCGACCGGCTTCGGCCTGAACCTGCGTCTCCGCTGACCTTCACCGCTGACGTGAATGGACGGAATCTGCTGTTCAAACCGATCAGTGACAGCTGGGAACGGTACGCGGTTTACGCGCCTGTTGCCTGAGCCTTTGGACCGCCAGCTTCGCTGGTCCCAGTTCAGCAGGCCACGCTATGCGGTGGCCAGGTTAAAGGCACCAGAGCCCGTGATTTAGAACGTGGTGATCCGCGAGGGCAATGACGATAGCAAGGTTGCCTCGAGTCCGACGATCAGTCCCAGTCCGACGGCGATGTCGCACGTCGGGCGCGATCCCGTGGCGGCCGATGGTTCCCTTTCCGGCCCTTGGTCGATACCATCGTGGGAACCAGCGAGGGACTTCATGAACCGCTTCGTCGCCCTTATCCGAGCCATCGGCCCCGCGACGCATGCGAAGATGTCGATGCGGGATTTGACCGACGCGTGCCGGCACGCCGGCTTTGCCGATGCGAGAAGCTGGATCACCACCGGGAATCTCGTGCTGGCGACGGAGAAGACCGCGAAAGAAGCGGAGGTGATGGTTGGCGACGCGCTGCGGAGTTTCGGGCTCGCCAACGAAGTCGTGATCCGCACGCCGGACGAGCTCGCTGCCATTGTCCGGGCAGATCCCTTCCCGGACGCCGTGCGCGATCGCCCGAGCGAGCTGGCCGTGTGCTTCGTCAAGGATCCCGGCCGCGGATTCGACTGCCTCAATCCGCCCACGGGGCACGAAAGGCTCGCTCGTGTCGGCGGCGATCTGGTGGTGGACTATGTCGGACAGATTTCGAAATCGAAGCTGCTGCCAGCCGTGATCGAACGCCGGACCGGCGCCCGCCTTACCTTTCGCAACTGGAATACGCTCACCCGTCTCGCCGGAATGGCCACCGAACCGGCACGCTGACCTCGCCTCAAAGGCATCGGCACCATCAACCGCCGGGCGGGCCGATGATCGTTTCACGGATCGAGCGGATCGGTAGCTTCGACGTGGAATGCAATCCGCGCGGGCGTGAAGCGCAGACTGAACCGGTCGGGGCCTGGCGCAAGGCGGCCCGGCTCGACGCCCATTTCGCTGAGGTTGCGCCGGGCGAGTTCGGGGCCGCCGATATACTGGATCGTGCGGTGGTCCGAGACGACCAGCGCCGGCCGGTCGACGGGGAATCCGGCGGCCAGAAGCAGGCGGGCACAATTGCGCAGGTTGGTCGTGGTGTGGCGCGCGTGCGGCTCGATCAGGATGCGGTCGGCCGGAATGCCGTGCTCGGTGACGAGCAGCCGCTTCATTTCGACCGCTTCGTTGAACGGCGTGCGGTTGGGGTGGACGTTGCCGCCCGACACGATGATGAACGGCGCGAGCCCGCGCGCGAACATGTCGGCGGCGATCCGCATGCGGATTTGCCCCATGACGCCGGTGCGCGACTGGGCATCCTCGGGTCCGTGTCCGAACACCAGCAGCGCAGTATAGGGGCCTGCCTGCCAGTCGGTCCCGGCGACTGCACGCAAGGTCGCGGCGTTCTCGCCGCTCAGCAACGGACGATACCTGCCCGCCTCGGTGCGCTCGTTCATCTGGAGCAGCCCGACCGCGTAACGTAGCGACGGATCGAAGAAGAGATCGTCATCATGCCCCATTGCCGTTGTGGCGACGCCGTGCGCGGTCAGCACGTCGGCATATTCGGGTTTGGCGGTGTCGAAGATGATCGCATCGATCTTCGGATAGCGCGGGGCGGTTCCCTTGGCGTAGACTGCGATCACGCGATTGATGGCCGCGGTCGCCTCGCCCCATGCAGTGGCGATGAGATCCGCGTCGGCCAATGTCTCGTGTCGGGCAAAACGACCCGAAGGCCGCATCTGCCCGCCGACGAGCGCCGCGCCGAGGCGGCGATCGCGCATCAACAACCGCAGCCGGGCCTCCACCGCGGCGATGTCGGCATCGGTCCAGACCCAGGCATCGGCAAGGCATTGCGGCGAAGGGGTGCATGTGTCCCGCGGCACGCGCGCGACGCGGTCCGCAGCGAGCTTGCGAAGGACGGTGTCGCCGCGCAGCGCCTGCCCCCAGCCATCCGCCGCCCGCAGCATCGCGAAGAGCGGGAAGACCCGCGTCTCCAGTGAGTCCGCGAACGGCGCCGTGTAGCCTCGGGGATCTTGTGCGCACGCCGCCGCGGGCACGAAGGCCAACGCGACGGCGAGAGCGATGGCGGCGTGGCGCAAGCTACCAGCTCCGGCTCAGGATGAAGCGGAAGTTGCGGCCGAACAGCGGACGGCCATAGATCGCATCGGTCGCGCCCTGGCCGGCGAGCTGGTCTGTACGCGGATTGCCTTCGGTAAGGCCCTTTGCGTTGGTGAGATTGTCGCCGACCACTTGAAAGCGCCATGGTCCGTAGGTCACCGACGCGTTCGCGCCGAACGTCTGATAGGCCGGCAGCGCCGTCAGGTTGAACAGGTCGACATAGCGACGACCGACCCATTCGTAGCGGCCGGCGATCTCGAGCTCGCCCTCGCCGACGGGGAAGTGGACGGCGGGGCGGAGATTGCCGAAGAATTTCGGCTCGCGAATGATCTGGTTGCCGTTGACCGCGCTGGGATCCGCGCCCGACGTGTTTTCGAGGTTGCGATATTGCGGATCGGCGACGGTGATCGATCCGGTCAGCTCGAACCAGCGCAGTGGCGCGATCTTGCCATCGACCTCGACGCCCTTGACGATCGCCTCGCCGACGAACGGCACCGATTGATCGTTGCGCCCGGTCACCGGGTTGAACGCGACGAACGAGGCGTTGAACGGATCGAACTTGGTGTAGAAGCCCGTGACGTAGAGGTAATTGCGTCCGAAGCTCGCCTTGACGCCGGCTTCATATTGCCGCGCCTTGGTCTTGATGATCGTCGGGGCGGTGCTCGTCGTCACGCCGAGCTGCGGCGGCACCTCGAGATTGGAGACGCGGCCATAGGCGCCGAGATTATCGGTGAAATCATAGTTGAGGCCGACCGTCCAATTGGTAGTCGACGGCTTCAATTCGCGCGATACGAACGCGCCGGTGAAGGCGCGGGTGGCATTGTCGGCCAGCGTGGTCGCGTCGCCGAGATCGGCCTGGGTCGAAAGCAAGGCATAGCCGTCATAGTCGTACCATTCCTTGCGAACGCCCGCGTCAAGCCGCAACCCGCCGGTGATATCCCACGTATCGTTGGCATAGACCGCGACCATCTTCGCGTTGCCCTCGCCCTGGTTGAGCGTGGTGGTATAGCGCAGCACGCCGTTTTGGGTCACCGAGCCGAGCACCGCGCCGGTGGCCGAATAGGCGACGAGATCGATCGTTCGCGGCTTGCTGTGCACTTCGATCAGCATGTCCTGATAGACCTGCCGGCTGCTCACGCCATAAGCCGAGCCGTAGATTCCGGCGCGGATATCGTGCGTGCCGAAACCGGTCTCGAACTTGCGGGTGACGCTGAGGTCGGCCTGGCTCGAATAGAAATCGGCGTCGATCGCGCGATACTGGCCCGACATGACCAGCCCCGAGTCCGCGGCCGGGTCATAGGCCGTCGCGCCGTTGCTGCCCGCGATCGCATAACCCAGCCGCGAGACGCCGGCGCCGAACGCCGTGCGCGCCGCAGCGAGATAGCCCGCGGCGAAGGTGGTCGCGTCGGCCGGATTGGTGGTCGAGTAGAAGGCGTCGAAGCTGCTCTTGCCCTTGGTGAGGCCGAGCTTGCCGGAAACCAGCCAGCCGTTGAAATCGGCCTCCCAGTCCACGGCGCCGTTGAAGAAGCGCATATGGCGGCCGTCGGCGAGATCGCGATTCAGAGTCTGCACCGCACCCGTGCCGTCGCGATATCGGATGTTGACGTCGCGCAGCGCCGGCGAGTTCAGCGTGCCGGTGTGATAGTCGATGTAGCGATCGAGCGAGACCGACGGGTTGCGCGGATCGGCCACCGGGATCGGCAAGTAGAACAGATTGTGGTCGTTGACGTACATCGCCGAGATCTTGACGAAGCCGTTGCCGAAATCGTGCTTCAGGTTGGCGCGGATCTGACCGCCTTTGTCGCTGGGGAAGCCGCTGTCGCGATAGCCGTCATGCTGGCGCAGGAAGCCGCCCACAGCGAATGTCGTCTGGTCGTCGATCGGGCCCGACTGCATCAGATCGAGCCGGTACAGGCCGGTGTCGCCGAGCGTCAGTTGCGCACGGCCGCGTGCTTCGGGCCCGCCGGTCACGGTGATGTTGTTGGCGATCGCCGCGGCGCTGCTCGCATAGATCGGCGCCGGGCCACCGCGGACGATCTCGACCCGCTCGGTCATCAGGTCGTAGCGGTTCATGCCCTCGCCGGAGTTGAAGAACACGCCGTCGATCTCGTGATACAGCGGCAGGCCGTCCTGCTGGAAGATGAGATAACCGCGGTCGGTCGGGATGCCGCGGACGCGCGTGATGTTCTGCACCTCGCCCCCCGTCGCCTCGACCTGGATGCCGGGAACGGTGCCGAGCAGGTCGGCGAAGTTCTTGGGCGCGATCTTTTCGACGTCTTCCCGGCTCAGGGAATTGATCGCGTAGGAGACGTCGAAGCGGCGCTGGGCGCGCGCGGTGCCGGTAACGACGATGTCGTCGGGCGAATCCACATCGGCTTCGGGCTCCGCCGCAGACGCGGCCGGCTGCGCCGCCTCCTGCGCGGCCGCGAGGCCGGGTAGCATGCAAGCCAGCGCGCATGCGGATGCGAGAAGCGACACTGCGTAAGTCTTTTTGCCCGAGACGTGCATTTTTCTTCGACCCCTTCTTAGGATCGGCTGCGGCTAGGGGGCCTTCACTACGGCGCGATGACATCGTGGACCCGAGCAAGGTTTTCCTCGGCGGTACGATGGAGGGAGCGGTCCGTTCCGCCGCATCGGCGCTCCGAAGTCTGGAGCTCGACGGATCGGCCGCGCACTTCGCCGCGAAACCTCCGCGCGCGTCCTTTGACTGTCACACGCACAGACTATGTTCCGGAGAGTGTTGGAGAGGGCGTTGGTGATGAGTGCTTTCAATCCGCTGTTCGCAGCGGAAGTAATCGACTGCGTAGCCCAAGGCCGCGCACCAACGGTACAAGAGCTCTATGCGGTCGCGGAGCGCATCCGCCATGATGCCGGAATGCGGCCGATCTTCGGCTGGGATGGCGCTTCGAGCGGTCAGGAGGAATGCCTTCTCATTCGCGCCGCCCATGCCGCGCTATGCGGCACCACGCCCTAGCGGCAATCCTGGTTTTCGGCGTCGGCGGGTATTGGACGGACCCGCTCTTCATAAGGAACAGGCGTCTGCGCTCGCCGTTGTTCCCGCCGGATGCAGCCAGGAGCCGTGATGCCTGTTCCCGTATTCCATTACAGAACGAACGTCGGCGGCCTGGACGTCTTCTATCGTGAAGCCGGGCCGGCCGACGCCCCGGTCGTGCTGCTTCCCCACGGTTATCCCTGCTCCTCATACGAATTCAGGGACTATATGCGCCATCTGGGCGAAGACTGGCGGCTGCTCGCGCCGGACTTCCCGGGCAGTGGCCATAGCGCCACGCCCGAAGCATTCTCTTATGATTTTGAGGGCTTCGCGTCGTTTCTGGAGGCGTTTGCCGATACGCTGGGGGTGGGACGTTTCGCGCTTTATCTCCACGACTTCGGCTCGCAGATCGGCCTTCGGCTCGCGATCCGCGATCCCCGCCGCGTCGCCGCGATCATCATCCAGAACGGCGATATCTATGAAGATGTGCTCGGGGCCAAATATGCCGGGCTCAGGGACATCTGGAAAATGGATCGGCCGGAAGGGCTCCGCAAATTGCGCGAGTCCATCTCGAAGGATCATTTCAGGGACGAGTTTCTGAACGACGTCCGCCCCGAACTGGCCCGGCGGATACCGCCCGATCTTTGGGAGCTGCACTGGGCGCTGATGACGGAGCGGCGGCAGGAGATCGCCGCAGCCGTCATCTACGACCTCAAGGACAATCTTGCGTGGTTTCCGCGCTATCAGGCCTTCTTGCGAGAGCATTCGCCGCCGGCGCTGATCCTGTGGGGGCCGCAGGACGGCTACATGCCGGAGGAATCGGCGCGCGCGTATCTGCGCGACTTGCCCGACGCGGAACTCCACCTGCTCGATGCCGGGCACTGGCTGCTCGAGACCAGTCTGGAGGAGGCGGTCGATCTCACACGCGATTTCCTGAAGCGCGTCCACGATCGTGTCTGAGCCGGGGCAAGGGATCGAGAGGAGTCAGAACATGCACCCGGCGACCCGCCAACGACTTCGCCTTGCCGGCGGTACGGACCTGGCCTTTATCACGGCAGGCGACCCATCCAGCCCGGCGGTGCTGCTACTGCACGGCTTTCCGGGATCGGCGGACTATTTCCGGGCGGTCGTGCCCGAGCTGTCGCGGATCGCCTATGTGATCGCGCCGGATCTGCCTGGCTTCGGCGAATCGGATGTTCTGCCCGCTCCTTCGTTTCCGGCCTTTGGCCAGGCCATTTCAGAGTTGCTGGACCGGCTCGCGGTCGGGCCGCGCTACATCTACCTTCATGATTTCGGCGCCCCGGTGGGATTCCACATCGCTCTCCAGGCATCGGAACAGGTTCTGGGCCACATCGTCCAGAACGCCAACGCGCATCGAACCGGGCTCGGGCCGCCCTGGGCCCCGGTGATGGACTATTGGTCGCATCCAGACGCGGAAAACGAGGCGGCTGCGACCGCGCATCTGACGTTCGAGGGCGTGCGCAACGGGTATCTCGGCGGGATGCCGCCGGACGTGGCGGCGCGAATCTCGCCCGAGATATGGGAGGAGGACTGGCGCGTGATGCAGCTGCCGGGCCGGATGGAGACGCAGCGGGCGCTTGTTGCGGACTATGGGAACTATGTTGCCGGATTCGACGCCATCGCCCGATATCTTGCGCGCTGGCAGCCGCCTTCGCTGATGCTCTGGGCCCGCCACGATCCCTTCTTCGATCTCGCCGAGATCCAGTCCTGGATGCAGGCGCTGCCGAGGATGGAAGCCCATGTCCTCGATGCCGGCCACAAGCTGCTCGAAACGCACGCGGCCGCCGCGGTACCGCTCATGGTCGACTTCATCCGGCAAACGCGACGGAGAGGCGAGCGAACGCAGGCGGGTGCGTGACGCCGCCTGCGCGCGCTCGGCCAGACCCGCCGTTTGGCGGAGTCACCTCCACCATCCGGCGGCGCGGCAGCCCGCATGCAGCTCGCGCTACATGCGGAAGGACAGGCTGCCCACGAAAGTACGCCCGTTCTTGTAGAAGGCCGAGGGCCGATCGGGCGTGCCGCTATATTGCAGATAGGTCTCGTCGAGCAGGTTCTGCGCCTGGACGCTGATCGTGACGTTGTCGGTCAGCTTGAACGCGGCCGAGGCATCGAGCTGATTGTACGGCGCGACCATTTCCTGCGAGCCGAGGCGCCCGATCGTCCGGAAATAGGAAGAGCGATAGCTATAGCTCAGGCGCGCCTGGAACGGCCCCTTCTCGAAATAGGGAATGATGTTGACGGTGTGCTTCGAGAGATAGGGGAGGTTGAGGATCTCGGTCGTGTCGAGCGTCGTCGAGGTGCTGCTGTCCTGGTAGGCATAGTTCGCCTGGATGCCGAACCCGCCCCAGATCTCCGCCTGGCCGTGCACGAGTACGCCGTTGACCTTCGCCTTGCCGCCGTTGACCGGCTGCGACACGCTGTAGCGGTTTTCGAGCTGGCCGGTCAGCGAGTTGTAGAGCGTGACGCCTTCGCGGCGGGTGTTGACGATGTAGTTGGAAATTTCGCGGCGATAAAGCTCGAGCGAAAGCAACGCGCCGGGCGCCGGATAATATTCCGCCGTGACTTCGAAATTGGTCGATTCATACGGCTTCAGATTGGGATTGCCGCCGCCGGCATCGTAGGTGACGTCGTTCTGTGTGATCGAGGCGGCCAGATCCTGGTAGCGCGGCCGCGAGATCACCTTGGCCACCGCCCCGCGGAAGATCAGCTTGGGGTTGACCTCATAGGCGACGTTGAACGACGGCAGGAACTTCAGATAATCGTTCGCGGTGCTGGTCGGCACCGGGCGCGGATTGGGATCGGTCAGCGTCGGCAGCGCCAGCGCATATTGCGACAGATTCTTGGTGTAGACGAGTCGTCCACCGATATTGCCGCGCAGGCCCCCGCTCTCGAAGTTGAACTGGACGTAGCTCGCCGCGACCGTCTCCTTCACGCGGGTGGAGGCGCCCACCTTGTCCACGAGTGGCGAATTGATCGCATCGGCGAGGATGTCGATGACCGATTGCTCGGGCAGGTTCAGATATTGCGTCGCGCTGCCGCTGCCCCCCGTGCCGCTGAAGACGCCGTCGGGAGTC
>Ga0209758_1003762_pt1 | contig 13418 bp, 9 predicted proteins | sample AraplaMF_Col_mMF_FD_184258 | JGI IMG/M metagenome (GOLD analysis project Ga0209758, IMG submission 184258) | Arabidopsis root microbial communities from the University of North Carolina, USA - plate scrape MF_Col_mMF (SPAdes) (version 2) | ecosystem: Host-associated > Plants > Roots > Endosphere ... | reverse complement strand
CCAATGCTCATGTAATTGTAGATGCGCAGCATATATGCGCGCAGGCCGGCATCGACCGTCGCGGCGTCGACACGCCCGGCGGCCCTGCCGAAAGGAGAAGCGTAGTTACGGTCTAGGTCCGACATGGTCGAATTCCCGTTGGTTGGTCCGGTCCGGCACGAGGGTCGCCATGCCGCCGGTTCGTCAAATTCTATCTCGGATACCGACACCAGCCGACTAAATTTTGGCTAACAATCGGGGCTCCGAACCCACTCGATATGTGGGAAACTAACACATTCGCTGCAACCTTCCACGCGCGGCTGAATGTCGCCCTTGGCGGCAATCCTGACGCGAACCTGACGAGCAGTCGTGGTTAATCGCGGGAATCGTGCGATTCCGCATCCGTGCTGCCCCCCGCTACATTTTGTCACAAATTCCGCAACACCGTGGCGGGCTTTTTGTTCAACGCCAGCAGCGTGCCCGCGAGCCCGAGCCCGACGGTGACGACGAGCGCGGCCGCCACGACCCCGGCCGCGCTGCCCGCCTGCCAGACGAAGCTCAGCGTCATCAGCCGCGTCACGATCATCCAGGCCGCGACGCTGCCGGCGATCACGCCGAACAACGCGGTGGCGAGCCCGATCAGGAGGTATTCGAGCGCATAGGCGCCCAGCAGCCGCAGCCGCGTCGCGCCCAGCGTCTTCAGGATCACGGCATCGTAGACCCGGTGGCGATGACCGGCGGCGAGCGCCCCGCCCAGCACCAGGATCGCCGAGATCAGGGTCACCGCGCTGGCGCCGCGAATCGCCAGCGCCAGATTGGTCACCACCGAGCCGACCGTCTCCATCACCTCGCGCACCCGCACGCTCGTCACCATCGGATAGGCGTCGGCGACCTGCTTGATGATCTTGCCGTCGGCTGCCGCATTCCCGCCCGGTTCCGTCAGTGTCGCGATATGGGTGTGCGGCGCGCCCTTGAAGGCGTTCGGCGAGAACACCAGAACGAAGTTGATGCCGAGTCCCTGCCAGTCGATGGTGCGCAGATTGCCGATTTTGGCCGGGATGTCGCGGCCGAGCACGTTGACCACGATCTCGTCGCCGAGCTTGAGGCCCAGTCCGTCGGCGATCTTCTTTTCCATCGAGACCAGCGTCGGGCCGGAATAATCGGCGCTCCACCATTCGCCCTCGACCACCTTGGAGCCTTTGGGCAGCTCGCCGGTATAGGTCAGGCCGCGGTCGCTCTGCAGCACCCATTCGGAATCGGTCGACGGCTTGAGTTCCTCGGCCCGCAGCCCGCGCGCGGCGACGATGCGTCCGCGCAGCATCGGCACGTCCTCGACCTTCGCGCCGGGCGCGATCTTGCGGAGATAGTCGTCGAACGGTGCGGCCTGGGCGCTCGGAATGTCGATGAAGAAGAACGACGGCGCCTGATCGGGGAGGGCCGCGAGGAACTGCCGCCGCAGATTGCCGTCGATCTGGGTGATGGTGACGAGCACGGCGAGCCCGAGCCCCAGCGACAGCACCACCGAGGGCGTCAGCGCGCCCGGCCGGTGGATGTTGGCGATCGCGAGCCGCAGCATCGGCAGCCGCGTCCGTGGCAGCCGCCGCGCGATGGCCATCAGCAGGGCGGCGATGCCGCGCAGCAGCGCGAACACGACGACCGAGGAGGCCACGAACACCGCGGCGATGCGCTTGTCGAAGGAGAGCCCGATCACCACGGCGATCAGCAGCGCGATCACCACGCCCATGAACACGACATAGCCCGCGCGCGGCCGGTGCCATTCCGAGCTGATGGTGTCGCGGAACAGCGCCGCCACCGGCACGTCGTGGACGCGTCCGAGCGGCCACAGGCCGAAGGCCAGCGCGGTCAGGAGGCCGTAGACGAACGATAGCGCGAGCTCGTCGGCATGCACGGCCGGCACCACCGGCAGCGGCAGCAGCTTGCCGAACAGGCCGACGATGGCGAACGGCATGGCGGCGCCGAGCGCAAGGCCGATCGCCGAGCCCACGCCCGCGAGCACGAGAACCTGCGCCAGATAGATGCCGAACACGTCGCGACCGGTGGCGCCGACGGCCTTGAGGGTCGCGATCACCTCGAGCCGGCGGTCGACATGGCTCTTCACGGCATTGGCGACGCCGACACCGCCGACCAGCAGCGCCGCGAGCCCGACCAGCGTCAGGAACTGGGTGAAGCGGCTGATGTTGCGTTCGAGCTGCGGCGAAGCGTTGGAGCGGCTGCGGATCTCCCAGCCGGCCTGCGGCGCGGCGCTGCGCGCATCCGCGATGAAGGCTTCGGTGGCGCGCTCGTTGTTGGCGGTGTCAGGCAGCTTCACCCGGTAGACCCAGCGCACCAGGCTGCCGGGCTGGATCAGGCCGGTGGCGCGCAGCGCGGCCTCGCTGATCAGGAAGCGCGGGCCGAAGCCGATGCCGCCGGCGAGCTTGTCGGGCTCGGCTTCGACCGTCGAGCGGATCTGGAAGGTCGCCGAGCCGATCGTGACACGGTCGCCGGTCTTCAGCGACAGCCGCGCCAGCAGCGTCGGATCGGCGGCCGCGCCGAACGCGCCGTCGCGCTCCGCGAGCAGGTCTGACATGGGCAGTTGTGGCGCCAGCGTCAGCTGGCCCAGCATCGGATAGGTGTCGTCGACCGCCTTCATCTCGACCAGTGCGAGCTGGCCGTCGGCCGCGCGCGCCATGCCGCGCAAGGTGGTGGCGGTCGATACCGTGCCGCGCGAGCGCAGGAAGGCGACCTCCTCGGGTTTCGCTTCGCGCTGGAACAGCACGAAGGAGACATCGCCGCCGAGCAGCGTCCGGCCCTCGCGGGCAAGGCCATCGGAGAGGCTCGCCGATACCGAGCCGACGCCGGCGATCGCCATGACGCCGAGCGCGATACAGGCGATGAAGACGTAGAAGCCGCGCAGGCCGCCGCGCAATTCGCGCAGCGCGTAACGCAGCGACAGCGCGACGCCGCCCGGCTTGGCGAAGGGTTCGGCCGCAGTGCTCATGCCGGTGCAGACTGCGTGTCGATGCGGCCCGAGCGCAGGCGGATCACGCGATCGCAGCGATGCGCCAGCGAGGAATCGTGCGTCACCAGCACCAAGGTCATGCCGCGCTCGGCGTGCTTGCTGAACAGGAGATCGACGATCTGTTGTCCGGTGGCCTCGTCGAGATTGCCGGTCGGCTCGTCGGCGACGAGGATGGCGGGATCGGGCGCCAGCGCGCGGGCCAGTGCGACGCGCTGCTGCTCGCCGCCCGAGAGCTGCGTCGGATAATGATGCAGGCGGTCGCCGAGCCCGACGGATTGCAGCTCCTCTGCCGCGCGTTTGGCGGCATCGGGATTGCCGGCAAGCTCGAGCGGCACCGCGACGTTCTCCAGCGCGGTCATGGTCGGGATCAAATGAAAGGACTGGAAGACGATGCCGACCTGGCGGCCGCGGAAGCGGGCCAGCGCGTCCTCGTCGAGGGCATTGAAAGGCGTGCCTGAGACCACCACCTCTCCGCTATCAGGACGCTCCAGCCCCGCCATCACCATCAGCAGCGTGGATTTGCCCGAGCCTGACGGGCCGATCAGGCCGACCGTCTCGCTCCGGCCGACTCGCAAGCTGATATCCTTGAGGATGTGAACGCGTGCCGCGCCCGTGCCCAATGACAGATTGACGTTGGAGATGGCGATGGTGTCCGCCGAAGCGACGGCGAGCGAAGAGGTATCGATGCGAGTGTCCATGGTCCGGTCATATGGCAACTCCGATAGCGCGGTCGAGAGGCGTTACGGATTGTTCATGCACATAGCCGTGTTGATGCTCGCCTTCATGACAATGGCGAACTCGGCTTGGGCGGACGCGACAAGACCGATCAAGCTCGTCGTTCTCGGCGATTCCCTGAGCGCCGGTCTCGGCCTGCCGGCTCAGGACGCGTTCCCGGCCAAGCTGAAAAAGTCCTTGCAAGACAGAGGCATAGATGTCGACATGACCAATGCCGGGGTGTCCGGCGACACCACCTCGGGCGGCCGCGACCGGCTCGATTGGTCGGTCCCCGAGGGAACCGACGGGGTCATCGTCGAGCTCGGCGCCAACGACGCCTTGCGCGGCCTCGATCCCGATCTGGCGCGTGCCGCGCTCACCGACATCGTCCAGCGGCTCAAGGCGCGCAAGATCGCGGTGATGCTGTGCGGCATGCTGGCGCCGCCGAATTACGGCGCCGATTATGCCGCGCGATTCAATTCGATTTATCCGGATCTGGCGAAAAAATTCGACGTGCCGCTCTACCCTTTCTTTCTCGAGGGTGTTGCGGCCGACGCCAAGCTCAACCAGGCCGACGGCATTCATCCGACCGCCGCTGGCGTCGACATCATCGTCGGCAACATCATGCCCGCCGTGCAGGCATTCCTTGGCACGATCGCTGAGCAACGGCGTTGAAAGCAGGCAGCGCTCGCCGTAATTCCCAGGGTTTTACCGGGGTGAGGCGCGGCATGCTTCGCAGAGTCACACAACTGCGATAGGAATCAGGGTACCGGTGATTCGTCGCCGGCTCTAATTTGGATATGATCCTGCTCAGGGATCGTACCCAAGCATCGGGAGTGCGAAACGATGCCGCGTTTGTTCACGGGTCTGGAAATTCCGGCCGAGATCGGCCAGGCGCTTTCCAACTTGAGAGGAGGCCTTCCCGGCGCCCGCTGGATCGATCCCGAAAATTATCACGTCACCTTGCGCTTCATCGGCGATATCGACGGCGTCTCCGCCAACGAGATCGCCTCGATGCTGTTTCGCGTCGACCGCAAGCCCTTCGAGGTCAAGGTGCAGGGCCTGACCAGTTTCGGCGGCCGCAAACCGCGCGCCGTCGTTGCGACCATCGCGCCGAGCAAGCCGCTGATGGAATTGCAGGCCGAGCTCGAACGCATGATGCAGCGGATCGGCCTCAATCCTGAGGGCCGCAAATACATCCCGCATGTGACGCTGGCCCGGCTGCACGATGCCACCGACCGCGACGTCGCCGACTATCTCTCGCTGCGCGGCTATTTCCCGAGCAAGGCGTTCATGGCCGAGCGCTTTGTGCTGTTCTCCTCGCGCGCCTCGACCGGCGGCGGCCCGTATGTCGTGGAGGACGCCTACGAGCTGTGTGCGTAGCTCCCGCTTTCGTGCCCCGGACGCAGTGCGCCACGCAGTGGTGCACTGCTGAGCCGGGGCCCATCGCTCCACGACCTATGTACGAAACAGTGGGTCCCGGCTCTGCACAGCGTCACTCCGTGCCGCAGCGCGTCCGGGACACGGAACGCATAGCGCCCCGCACCAATTCACGGCTTGCAATTTCCGCCGGTCTCTGGCGGTAAAGGGCCATGCTCTCGACCCCCAGTTCCCCCTTCAGCGATGCCTATCAGGCCCAGATCGCCTCCGGCGCGATCGAGCCCGATGCTGCGCAGGCGGAGGTCGCCGAGGCCTATGCCGCGCTGGACCTGCGGCTTGCGACCTACAGCCCCAAACGCAAGCAGGGCCTGCTTAGCCGCCTGTTCGGCGGCGGTGACAAGGACGATGTGCCGCGCGGGCTCTACATCCATGGCGAGGTCGGTCGCGGCAAGACCATGCTGATGGATCTGTTCTTCCAGCATTCCGATGTCGAGCACAAGCGGCGCGCGCATTTCCACGAATTCATGGCCGACGTGCATGAGCGCATCTACGACTATCGCCAGAGCATCGCGCGCGGCGAGATCGCCGACGGCGACGTCATCGCGCTGACGGCGAATGCGATCTTCGAGGAGAGCTGGCTGCTCTGCTTCGACGAATTCCACGTCACCGACATCGCGGATGCGATGATCCTGGGACGCCTGTTCGCCAAATTGTTCGAGCTCGGCACCGTCGTGGTCGCGACCTCCAACGTGGCGCCTGACGATCTCTACAAAGGCGGCCTGAACCGGTCGCTGTTCCTGCCCTTCATCAAGCAGATCACCGACCACATGGACGTCGCGCGACTCGATGCGCGCACCGACTTCCGGCTGGAGAAGCTGCAGGGCGTGCCGATGTGGCTGACGCCGGCGGATGGCGATGCGGACGCGGCGCTCGATCGCGCCTGGTTGCGGATGTCCGGTGGCGCCAAATGCCGGTCGCGCGACATCTCGATCAAGGGCCGCATCCTGCACGTGCCGTGCTCTGCTCACGGCGTGGCGCGGTTTTCGTTCGCCGACCTCTGCGAGAAGCCGCTCGGCGCATCGGATTACCTCAGGCTGGCGCACGACTATCACACCATCCTGGTCGACCATATTCCAGTGATGGACTTCTCCCAGCGCAACGCGGCCAAGCGCTTCATCACGCTGATCGACACGCTCTATGACAATGCGGTGAAGCTGATGGCCTCGGCCGACGCCAACCCGATTTCGCTGTACCTCGCCCATGAGGGCGTTGAGGCCATGGAGTTCAAGCGGACCGCCTCGCGCCTGATCGAGATGAGCTCGGAATCCTATCTGGCGCTGGCTCACGGCCGCAAGGATTCCACCGCCAGCGGCTCCACCAAGGGCCTGGTGGAGACTTAAGTCCTATTTGCCAGCGCTGTCATTCCGGGGCGCGCGGAGCGCGAGCCCGGAATCCATCGCGCTACCGACTCTGCCGCCCGATGGATACCGGGCCTGCGCCTGCCGGCGCATCCCGGAATGACGCGCCGGGTATGCTGGCGGCTTTCGCGCCAAGCCCGACAATTGGGCATTGGGCGACTTGAACGAGGGAGGCGAAAGGGATAACCACCCGTCTCAGTTTTCCCCTCCTTACGTGTCTAAAGGACAGGCTCACATGGCGCGCGACAAGATTGCTTTGATTGGCTCCGGTCAGATCGGCGGAACGCTGGCTCACCTCATCGGCCTGAAAGAACTGGGCGACGTCGTGATGTTCGACATCGCCGAGGGCGTGCCGCAGGGCAAGGCGCTCGACATCGCGCAGTCCTCGCCGGTCGACGGTTTTGACGCGCATTACACCGGCGCCAATTCCTACGAGGCGCTCGACAATGCCAAGGTCTGCATCGTCACCGCCGGCGTGCCGCGCAAGCCCGGCATGAGCCGCGACGACCTGCTCTCCATCAACCTCAAGGTCATGGAGCAGGTCGGTGCCGGCATCAAGAAATACGCGCCCGACGCCTTCGTCATCTGCATCACCAACCCGCTCGACGCCATGGTCTGGGCGCTGCAGAAGGCTTCGGGCCTGCCGCACAAGAAGGTCGTCGGCATGGCCGGCGTGCTGGATTCGGCCCGCTTCCGCTACTTCCTGGCCGACGAGTTCAACGTCTCGGTCGAGGACGTCACCGCCTTCGTGCTCGGCGGCCATGGCGACACCATGGTGCCGCTGGTGAAATATTCCACCGTCGCCGGCATTCCGCTGCCCGACCTCGTCAAGATGGGCTGGACCTCGCAGGCGCGGCTCGACGAGATCGTCGACCGCACCCGCAACGGCGGCGCCGAGATCGTCAACCTGCTCAAGACCGGCTCGGCGTTCTACGCGCCGGCTGCCTCGGCCATCGCGATGGCCGAGAGCTATCTGCGTGACAAGAAGCGCGTTTTGCCCTGCGCCGCCTACCTGAACGGCGAATACAGCGTGAAGGACATGTATGTCGGCGTGCCCGTCGTGATCGGCGCCAAGGGCGTCGAGCGCGTCGTCGAGATCGAGCTTGCCGGCAAGGACCGCGAGGCCTTCGACAAGTCGGTCGGTGCCGTCCAGGGCCTGGTCGATGCCTGCAAGAAGATCGCCCCCGATCTTCTCGGCCGCTAAGGCGTAAAGCACTTCCCGCCGAAGACCGAAAACCCGGTCTTCGGCGGTTTCATTTCCGGAGCCCGTGTCCGGGCGGGCTCCGGTTCGGCAGTCCAGATCGATGTCAGAGAATCCGGGTTGCAGTTCCTGTGGTATATGGTATGCCAGCCACAAGACTGAGGTGGGCCCTAGAGGTCACCGCCCGCGGGTTCAGGGAGCGACCATATGAATATCCATGAATATCAGGCCAAAGCGCTGCTGGGTGAGTTCGGCGTGCCGATCTCCAAGGGCGTCCCGGTCCTCAAGGCCGCGGATGCGGAAGCCGCCGCCAAGGCCCTGCCGGGTCCGGTCTATGTGGTGAAGAGCCAGATCCATGCCGGCGGCCGCGGCAAGGGCAAGTTCAAGGAAGCCAGCGCCGGCGACAAGGGCGGCGTCCGCATCGCCAAGTCGGCCGCAGAGGTCTCCGAGTTCGCCAAGCAGATGCTGGGCGCGACGCTGGTGACGATCCAGACCGGCCCGGCCGGCAAGCAGGTCAACCGCCTCTACATCGAGGACGGCTCCGACATCGACAAGGAATTCTATCTTTCGCTCCTGGTCGACCGCGAGACCTCGCGCGTCTCGTTCGTGGTGTCGACCGAAGGCGGCGTCAACATCGAGGACGTCGCGCACAATACACCTGAGAAGATCGTGACCTTCTCGGTCGATCCCGCCACCGGCATCATGGGTCATCACGGCCGCACGGTCGCGAAGGCGCTGAAACTCTCCGGCGATCTCGCCAAGCAGGCCGAAAAGCTCACCGCGCAGCTCTATGCGGCCTTCGTCGCCAAGGACATGGCGATGCTGGAGATCAACCCGCTGGTGGTGACCAGGCAGGGCCAACTCCGCGTGCTCGACGCCAAAGTGTCGTTCGACGACAACGCGCTGTTCCGTCACCCCGAGGTGCTCGCGCTGCGCGACGAGACCGAGGAGGACGCCAAGGAAATCGAGGCGTCGAAGCACGACCTCAACTACGTCACCCTCGACGGCAATATCGGCTGCATGGTCAACGGCGCCGGTCTCGCCATGGCGACGATGGACATCATCAAGCTCTACGGCATGTCGCCCGCCAACTTCCTCGACGTCGGCGGCAGCGCCAGCAAGGAAAAGGTCGCCGCCGCCTTCAAGATCATCACCGCCGATCCCAACGTGAAGGGCATCCTGGTCAACATCTTCGGCGGCATCATGAAGTGCGACGTGATCGCCGAGGGCGTCACGGCGGCGGTTCGCGAAGTCGGCCTCAACGTGCCGCTGGTGGTTCGCCTCGAAGGCACCAATGTCGAGCTCGGCAAGAAGATCATCGATGAATCCGGACTGAACGTCGTCGCGGGCGACAATCTCGACGATTCCGCGCAGAAGATCGTGAAGGCCGTCAAGGGAGGCTAAGGCCATGGCCCAGGACCATCTCGCCGCATCATCTCCGCTTCCCGAGCACGCGCGCCTCGCCGCGTTCGCCGGCGAATGGGATGGCGAAGAGATGGTCTTCCCGTCGCGCTGGACCGCGGGCGGGCCGGCCACATCGCGCACCGTCGCGCGCATGGACCTCAACGGATTCTACCTGATCCAGGACAGTGTCCAGATGCGCGACGGCAAGCAGATCTTCGCCACCCACGGCATCTTCAGCTACGACCGCGACGACCGGACCTACAAATTGTTCTGGTACGATTCGCTCGGTTACACGCCGCCCTCGCCCGCCTCTGGCGGCTGGGTCGGCAAGACCCTGACGCTGGTGCGCGGCTCGCTCCGCGGCAATGCGCGCCACGTCTACGAGATCATCGACGACAATTCCTATTCGTTGAAGATCCAGTTCTCGCCGGACGCGGAAGGCTGGGCCGACGTGCTCACCGGCGTCTACCGCCGCATCCACTGACCTCTCACTCGTTAGTTCGCGAAAGCAGACCTCATGTCCATCCTGATCGACAAGAACACCAAGGTCATCTGCCAGGGCTTTACCGGCAAGAACGGCACCTTCCATTCCGAGGCCGCGATCGCCTACGGCACCAAGATGGTCGGCGGCACCTCGCCCGGCAAAGGCGGCGCGACGCATCTCGGCCTGCCGGTGTTCGACACCGTGCGCGAGGCGCGTGAGAAGACCGGCGCCGACGCCTCGGTGATCTACGTGCCGCCGCCGGGCGCGGCGGATGCGATCTGCGAAGCCATCGACGCCGAAATCCCGCTGATCGTCTGCATCACCGAGGGCATTCCCGTTCTCGACATGGTGCGGGTGAAGCGCTCGCTGATCGGCTCCAAGTCGCGCCTGATCGGGCCGAACTGCCCGGGTGTCATGACCGCAGGCGAATGCAAGATCGGCATCATGCCCGCCAACATCTTCAAGACCGGCTCGGTCGGCATCGTCTCCCGGTCCGGCACGCTGACCTATGAGGCCGTGTTCCAGACCTCCCAGGAGGGCCTCGGCCAGACCACCGCGGTCGGCATCGGCGGCGACCCGGTCAAGGGCACCGAGTTCATCGACGTGCTGGAGATGCTGCTGGCCGACCCCAAGACCGAATCGATCATCATGATCGGCGAGATCGGCGGCTCCGCCGAGGAGGACGCCGCCCAGTTCCTCAAGGACGAGGCCAAGCGCGGCCGCAAGAAGCCGATGGTCGGCTTCATCGCCGGCGTCACCGCCCCTCCGGGCCGCCGCATGGGCCATGCCGGCGCGATCATTTCGGGCGGCAAGGGCGACGCCGGTTCCAAGACCGAGGCGATGAAATCGGCAGGGATTACAGTGTCTCCGTCGCCCGCCCGCCTCGGCCACACGCTTGCCGAAAAGTTGAAAGGCTAATTCACTTCTTCGTGCTTTTCCGGGCGAAGTTTCGCAGCAAATAGGGTAAAGGGTGCCTGTCGCGCCGAGCCTCTGCCGGGGAGCTCGGTGCCAGCGCCGTTTGTTATGCGCGAACCGAAATCGCCAGGAACTCCAGTATGTCTCGCCAGGACGCGAACGCAGCCTTTGCCTTGTCTTCCTTCTTGCAGGGCACCAACGCCACCTACATCGACGAAATCTACGCCCGCTACGAGAAGGACCCGTCCTCGGTCGACGCCGAGTGGCAGGAGTTCTTCAAGAGCCTCAACGACCAGCCGGCTGACGTCCGGAAGAACGCGGAAGGCCCGTCCTGGGAACGCGACAACTGGCCGCTGACGCCGCAGGACGATCTCACCTCCGCGCTCGACGGCAACTGGGCGGAAGTCGAGAAGGCGGTCGGTGCCAAGATCGCCGCCAAGGCGCAGGCCAAGGGCGGTGACAAGGGCGCCGGCCTCTCCTCCGCCGACCTGCTCCAGGCGACGCGCGATTCCGTCCGCGCCCTGATGCTGATCCGCTCCTACCGCATGCGCGGTCATTTCCACGCCAAGCTCGATCCGCTCGGCATCGAAGCCCAGCGCAACCGCGAAGAGCTCGATCCGCGCACCTACGGCTTCAGCGAAGCCGATTTCGACCGCAAGATCTTCCTCGATCACGTGCTCGGTCTCGAATACGGCACGCTGCGCGAGATCACCGCGATCTGCGAGCGCACCTATTGCCAGACGCTCGGCGTCGAGTTCATGCACATCAGCAATGCCGCGCAGAAGGCCTGGATTCAGGAGCGCATCGAGGGACCCGACAAGGAGATCTCGTTCACCCGCGAAGGCCGCAGGGCCATCCTGATGAAGCTGGTCGAAGCCGAAGGCTTCGAGAAGTTCTGCGACACCAAGTTCACCGGCACCAAGCGCTTCGGCCTCGACGGCGGCGAGGCTCTGATCCCGGCGCTCGAGCAGATCATCAAGCGCGGCGGCAATCTCGGCGTGAAGGAGATCGTGCTGGGCATGCCGCATCGCGGCCGTCTCAACGTGCTGACGCAGGTGATGGCCAAGGCGCACCGCGCCCTGTTCCACGAGTTCAAGGGCGGCTCGGCCAACCCCGACGCGGTCGAAGGCTCCGGCGACGTCAAATATCACCTCGGCGCCTCCTCGGACCGCGAGTTCGACGGCAACCGCATCCATCTGTCGCTGACCGCCAACCCCTCGCATCTCGAGATCGTCGATCCCGTGGTGCTCGGCAAGGTGCGCGCGAAGCAGGACCAGCACGGCGATCCGCCGGACATGCGCATCTCCGTGATGCCGCTGCTGATGCACGGCGACGCCGCGTTCGCCGGCCAGGGCGTGGTCGCCGAGTGCTTCGGCCTGTCCGACCTGAAGGGCTACCGCACCGGCGGCTCCGTGCACTTCATCGTCAACAACCAGATCGGCTTCACCACCTATCCGCGCTACTCGCGCTCCTCGCCCTATCCGTCTGACGTGGCGAAGATGATCGACGCGCCGATCTTCCACGTCAACGGCGACGATCCGGAAGCGGTGGTGTTCGCGGCCAAGGTCGCGACCGAGTTCCGGCAGAAATTCCACAAGCCCGTCGTCATCGACATGTGGTGCTATCGCCGCTACGGCCACAATGAGGGCGACGAGCCGGCCTTCACCCAGCCGGTGATGTACAAGCGGATCGCGGCCCATCCCTCGACCCTCACGCTCTACTCCAAGCGCCTGATCGCCGAAGGCGTGGTCACCGAGGGCGAGGTCGACAAGCTGAAGGCCGACTGGCGCGCCCGGCTCGATGCCGAGTTCGAGGCCGGCACCTCCTACAAGCCGAACAAGGCCGACTGGCTCGACGGCAAGTGGTCCGGCTTCAAGATCGCCGACCAGGAAGAGGACGCGCGTCGCGGCGTCACCGGCGTCGACCTTCCGATCCTGAAGGACATCGGCCGCAAGATCACCAAGGTGCCGGACGGCTTTCGCGTTCACCGCACCATCCAGCGCTTCCTCGACAACCGCGCCAAGGCGATCGACACCGGTGCCGGCATCGACTGGGCGACCGGCGAAGCGCTGGCGTTCTGCACGCTGCTCCAGGAAAACCACCATGTCCGTCTGTCCGGACAGGATTCCGAGCGCGGCACCTTCTCGCAGCGCCACTCGGTCCTGATCGACCAGGAGGACGAGAGCCGCTACACGCCGTTCAATCATCTCGGCAGCGAGCAGGGCCATTACGAGGTCATCAACTCGCTGCTGTCGGAAGAGGCCGTGCTCGGCTTCGAATACGGCTATTCGCTCGCCGAGCCGAACACGCTGACGCTGTGGGAAGCCCAGTTCGGCGACTTCGCCAACGGTGCGCAGGTCGTGTTCGACCAGTTCATCTCCTCGGGCGAGCGCAAATGGCTGCGCATGTCCGGCCTCGTCTGCCTCCTGCCGCACGGCTATGAGGGCCAGGGACCGGAGCACTCCTCGGCGCGCCTCGAGCGTTTCCTGCAGATGTGCGCGGAAGACAACATGCAGGTGGTCTACCCGACCACGCCGGCGAACTACTTCCACGCGCTGCGCCGCCAGCTGCACCGCGAGATCCGCAAGCCGCTGATCATGATGACGCCGAAGTCGCTGCTGCGTCACAAGCGGGCGGTGTCGCGTCTCGAGGAGCTGGCCAAGGGGACGACCTTCCACCGCATCCTCTATGATGACGCCCAGATGCTGCCGAACGAGGCGATCAAGCTCGTCCCCGACGAGAAGATCCGCCGCATCGTGCTGTGCTCCGGCAAGGTTTATTACGACCTCTACGAGGAGCGCGAGAAGCGCGGCATCGACGACATCTATCTGATGCGCGTCGAGCAGCTCTATCCGGTGCCGCTGAAGGCGCTGGTGGCCGAGCTGTCGCGCTTCAAGAAGGCCG
>Ga0209758_1003748_pt1 | contig 13455 bp, 10 predicted proteins | sample AraplaMF_Col_mMF_FD_184258 | JGI IMG/M metagenome (GOLD analysis project Ga0209758, IMG submission 184258) | Arabidopsis root microbial communities from the University of North Carolina, USA - plate scrape MF_Col_mMF (SPAdes) (version 2) | ecosystem: Host-associated > Plants > Roots > Endosphere... | reverse complement strand
GTCGGCCGGGTCGCCGCCGTCGGCCGCACCGGCTTGCAAAAAGGCCGCCACGGCGCCACCCACCGCATCCCCATGCTCCAGCGCCGTATGGATGCCGCCGGCCGTCACGGGCGACACCATGCCGGCGGCGTCGCCAACCAGCATCACGCGCGCATCGGACACGCGCTTGAGCACACCACCGCAGGGAATCATGCCTGCGCGCGTCGCCAGCGGCTCGGCATCGCCGACAGCGACGTGCGGCGCGATCCTGGCCGTGAAAGAGTCCATCCAGGCCTGTTTGGGGGGCACACCTGAGGCGGACATCCGCCGGGCCAGGCCGATCTGCTGGATGCCGACGCCCGCGACGGCCCAGCCGATATAGCCGGGGGCGAGCTTGCGGTCTATGAAGCAGTGCAGCAAGTTGGCGTCCAGCCGGGCCTGGCCGTATTCATGCTCGATGCCGAACAGGAACTGGGTATTGAGCGACAGGCCCAATGCCTTGGCAACGCGCGAATGCGGGCCGTCGGCGCCGACCAGGTAGCCGGCCTGCAGCACGGCCGGCTCCTGCGAGGCCACCGACTTGACCGAGACCGACCATCCGCCGCTGTCCCGCGCGGCGCTCTCGAACAAGGTGCCGGCCAGCAGCGTGACGCCGTCTGCCTGGACGGACGCGCACATCCAGTCCAGCAGCGCCGGCGTGTCGGTCGCCCAGAAGTAATAACCGGGCGCGTGCAGGTCCACGTGGCGCAGGTTGGGCGAATACAGCCGCACGCCGTCCACCTGGCGCACCAGTGCCGCGGGTACCTGCTGCAACCAGGGGATGGTGTCTATGGCATCTTTGACAATGATGCCGGTGGTGTGCAGCTTGTCCCCTGAGGAAGACTTCTTTTCCACCACGGCGACCCGCAGGCCGGCCTGGGCCGCGGCGCGCGCGCAGGCCAGCCCGGCAAAACTCGCGCCTATGACGACGAGGTCGAAGCGCTGCGGCGTCATGCCCTGCGCTGGCGCAAGGCTTCGTAAAGGCAGACGCCGCTGGCCACGGACACATTGAGGCTTTCCACCGCGCCGCGCATGGGGATGCTGACCAGCTCGTCGCAGGTCTTGCGCGTGAGCTGGCGCATGCCCTCGCCTTCAGCGCCCAGCACCAGGGCAACCGGGCCTTTCAGGTCCACGTCGTAAATGGTTTTTTCGGCGTCGTCGCTGGTGCCTATGCACCAGATGTTGCGTTCCTTGAGCTCGCCCAGGGTGCGAGCCAGGTTGGTGACCATGAAATAAGGCATGGTTTCGGCCGCGCCGCTGGCCACCTTGGCGACGGTGGCGTTGATGCCGGCCGCATGGTCCTTGGGAGCGATCACGGCATGGGCGCCGGCGCCGTCGGCCACGCGCAGGCAGGCGCCCAGGTTGTGCGGGTCGGTCACGCCGTCCAACACCAGCAGCAAGGGCTGGGCCGTGCCGGCTTCCTCAAGTTGCTCGAGCAGCTCATCGAGCGATTTGACCTGGGCCAGGGCATCGACCCGGGCCACCACCCCCTGGTGGCCGTGGCTGCCGCACATCTTGGCCAGGCGCAGGCCGTCGGACTCGATCAGCCGTATGCCGGCCTCGCGGGCCCGGTCCGTGAACTGGCGCATGCGCGCATCGCGGCGCGAAGCGTCGAAAAACACCTCCAGAACGGACTTGGGCGCGGTTTTGATGCGCACGCCGACAGCATGGAAGCCAAAAAGGACTTTGGGGGTAGATGACATGCAGGGGATTATCACTGCAGCCCCCGGAAGCTGTTAACGGTCGTCACGGAGCCCCGTTTAGGCCGTTAATAGCTTCTTAGGCATTACTACCGGTGCACAGGGACCGACCGACGGTCACAATGCGGGCTGGGTAAGTCTAAAATAGTAACAATTTGTTGATCCTGCAGGCAGGACGTTTTCCGCAATAACGCGCACAGTTGGGGGCACTATGGGATTGAGGCTTAAATTTAATCTGGTGTTGATCGTGGTGTTCCTGGCCGGCTTCGGCGCCGCCGGGTTCATATCGCGCCAGCTCCTGCAGGAAAACGCCCGCGAGGAAGTCCTGCGCAATGCGCGGCTCATGATGGACACCGCCCTCTCGGTGCGCGCCTACACGGTCGAGCAGATCAAGCCGCACCTGGACAAGCAGCTCGAGGAAGTCTTCCTGCCGCAGACCGTGCCGGCCTACGCTGCCACCGAAACCCTGGGCCACATCCAGAAGAAGTACCGCGACTACGGCTACAAGGAAGCGACGCTGAACCCGACCAACCCGCGCGACCGCGCCACCGATTGGGAAGCCGACATCGTCCAGCAGTTCCGCCAGAACGCCGACTCGAAAGAGCTGATCTCGGAGCGCGCCGCCGCCACGGGCCGGCTGCTCTACATCGCCAAGCCGATACAGATCACCAACGCGGCCTGCCTGCAGTGCCACAGCGTGCCGGCCGCCGCGCCGGCCAGCATGATCAAGATCTACGGCGAGGCCAACGGCTTCGGCTGGAAACACAATGAAATCATAGGCGCGCAGGTGGTAACGGTGCCCATGGAAATTCCCATCCGCAATGCAGAGCGCACCTTCAAGACCTTCATGGCCTCGCTGGCCGCGGTGTTCGTGGTGGTCTTCGTGGTGCTCAACCTGATGCTGAGCTGGCTCATCGTGCGGCCCATACGCCGCATGTCGCAGGCGGCTGACAAAGTCAGCACCGGCGACTTCGAGGTGCCCGAATTCGCCGACGGCGGCAAGGACGAGGTGGCGGTGCTGGGCAGTTCCTTCAACCGTATGCGCCGCAGCCTGGAAAAAGCCATGCAAATGATTGATCGCGGCGACTGAACAACGGATTACCCGCCCACCACGACACCGGACGCATGACCGAGCCCGAAGACAAGACCCGAACCCTGCCCGTGCGGCCCGACGCCCCGGGAAGTGGGGATGTGGCCGCCCTGGCGCCGGGGCAGACCGTTTTTGAATACCGCATTGAAAAAATGCTGGGCGGCGGCGGTTTCGGCATTACCTACCTGGCGCAGGACATCAACCTGCAGCTGCCGGTGGCCATCAAGGAATACTTTCCGGGCGACCTGGCCGTGCGTTCGGCCGACCTGTCGGTCCACGTCCGCTCCGGTGAAAACCGGGGCCAGTTCCAGTGGGGCCTGGAGCGCTTCCTGGACGAAGCCCGCGCGCTGGCCTCGTTTCGCCATCCCAACATCGTGCGGGTGCTGCGCTACTTCAAGGAAAACGGCACCGCCTACATCGTCATGGAGTACGAGTCGGGCGACCCGCTCAAGCGCTGGCTGGCCAAGCAGCCCGCGCTGGACCAGCAGGGCCTGCTGAAGATCGTCTACCCGCTGATGGACGGCCTGGAGGCGGTGCACAAGGTGAACTTCCTGCACCGCGACATCAAGCCGGACAACATCTACATCCGTGCCGACGGCACGCCGGTGCTGCTGGACTTCGGCGCGGCCAGGCGCCTGACCGGCAACCAGGACATGACCAACATCGTGAGCCCGGGTTTCGCGCCCTTCGAGCAATACCACAGCAAGGGCCACCAGGGTCCGTGGACGGATGTCTATTCGCTGGGCGCGGTGATGTACTGGATGACGACCGGGCAAAAGCCCATGGAGTCGGCCTCGCGCGTGCGCGAGGACAGCATGCCCAAGGCCGCCGACACCGCCAGCGCGGTGGTCTTCGGCGCGCCGCTGCTGCGCGCCATCGACTGGGCAATGACGCCCAATGAAACCCAGCGGCCGCAGGACATCGCGGCGCTGCGCCAGGCGCTGCTGAGCTCGGACTTCGTGAAGACACAAACCCTGCGCGCGGCCAGCGTGCTGGTGCCCGCAACACCTCCTGCCCCGCCCGTGCCCGCGCCGGCGCCGGCGCCGGCCGAAGTTAAAACGGTCACCGCGCCGCCGGACAACGCCCTGCTCGCCTACGCCGCCAATTCGCAGTCCATCCCGCTCAACAGCGCCGAGAACCTGCGCAAGAACGTGCTGGGCACCATCATGTTCCTGGACCTGGTGTCCTACTCCACCTATTCGGTGGACCAGCAGGTGGTGGTCAAGTCGCTGTTCAACGAGCTGATCACCAAGGCCATAGGCGGCGTGAAAGAGTCGTCGCGCATCATGATAGACACCGGCGACGGCGCGGCCATCTGCTTCCTGGGCGATCCCGAGGAGGCGCTGCAGTCGGCCCTGCTGCTGCGCGACCTGCTGGCGCAGAAGTACGGCCGCAAGCTGTCGCTGCGCGTAGGCCTGCACCTGGGGCCCATCCGCATGGTGTTCGACATCAACAACCGGGTCAACGTGGTGGGCGACGGCATCAACGTGGCCCAGCGCATCATGGACTTCGCCAGGCCCAACCAGGTGGTGGTCTCGCGCGCCTACTACGACGTGATCTCGCGCATCACCGACAGCGCGGCCGGCCATTTCGACTACCTCGGCCCGCACATGGACAAGCACCTGCGATCGCACGAGATCTATGCGGTGCTGGACCCGAATGCCGCCCCGGCGGCGCCCGCAGCGCGCAATCTGGAGTTCGAGCACACGGCCTCCTTCGCCGCGCTGGCCTCGCTGACCCCCGAAGTCGTGCACGACATTGAAACCGAGCTGGCCAAGCTGATCGGCCCGCTGGCCCGGGTGCTGGTCAAGAAGTCCGTGCCGCGCACCGTGAGCGCCCAGGGCCTGCGCGACCTGCTGGCCGTCTCCATTCCCGACGCCACGGCGCGCGAAGCCTTTGTGCGGCCGCGCAATGCCAGCGCGCCCGTGCATTCAACACCGCTGGGGGCTTCGGGCCCGCGCAGCGGTGTTACCAGCGCCACCGGCGGCACCAGCGCGCCCAGCCGCGTGCTGTCCATGCCGGTGTCCGGGCTGCGGCACCAGGATATGAGCCGGCCCTCGGGACTGTCGTCGCCTTCGGGACCGTCCGCGACCTCGACCTCCATCAATGTGCAGTATTTCAGCGCCGAACTGCAGTCCCAGTTGGAACGCATGCTGAGCCTGTACATAGGCCCTCTGGCCAAGACCCTGGTGCGCAAAGAGTCGGCACGCCACACCACGCTGGGCGGGCTGGCCAAGGCCCTGGCGCTGCAGATCGACAAGCCCGACGACCGGGCGAAATTCCTGGCCGCGGCGCAAAAACTGCGTTGAGCCCGGCGCTGGCCCGGGCAACCCAGGCTCAGGCTGAAATAACCCGTCCCGCGTCTATGGTGATGCGCCGCTCGCAGCGCGCGGCAATGCCCTGGTCGTGCGTCACCAGCACCAGGGTGGTCCCGAGTTCGCGGTTGAGCTCGAACATCAGCGACATGACGGTTTCGCCGGTGGCGAAGTCCAGGCTGCCGGTGGGCTCGTCGGCCAGCAACACTGCCGGCTGCACCACAAAAGCCCGCGCCAGCGCCACGCGCTGCTGCTCGCCGCCCGACAGCACCTTGGGGTAGTGGCCCAGGCGCTCGCCCAGGCCGACGCGCCTGAGCATCTCAGTGGCCTGCGCGCGCGCATTCCTGGCGCCCGACAGCTCCAGCGGCAGCATGACGTTCTCGAGCGCGGTCAGGTTGCCCATGAGCTGGAAGCTCTGGAACACAAAACCGACCTTCTGGGCGCGCAGGGCGGCGCGGTCGTCCTCACTGAGGGCGAACAGGTCCTGCCCGGCCAGCTTGACCGTGCCCTGGGTGGGCGTGTCCAGTCCGGCGATGATGGAGAGCAAGGTGCTTTTGCCCGAGCCCGAAGCGCCGACAATGGCGGCGGTTTCACGCGCGGCGAGCGCGAAGTCAATATCGCGCAAAATGGCCAATGTGCCGGTGGAGTCGGTGACCGACTTGAAAACATGCTCCACGGAAATAATTGAAGCCTCAGGCTTTGCAGTCGCGCCGGGAAAGCCGGGCGCTGTGGAGCCCATGGAAGCATCACTCACCGCAGGTTCAAACATGTCAGCCTTGTCAGAAAATATGAAATCCGACTTTACCAAGCTTGCCGGCCAAACAATAGCGCGCCTGGTAAAACCTTTGGCCGCGCTGCTGGCGGCCGCCGCGCTGGGCGCGGTCCCGGCCGTTCAGGCGCAGGCGCCCGCCTCCGCGGCCCAGGGCGACACGCTGCTGGTCGTCGGTGACTCCCTGAGCGCCGAATACGGCCTCAAGCGCGGCACCGGCTGGGTGCCGCTGCTGGAAAAGCAGATCGCCGGCGAAAAGAAAAGTGCCAAGGTCGTCAATGCCAGCATCAGCGGCGACACGACTTCGGGCGGCCGCTCCCGGCTGCCGGCCCTGCTGGCGCAGCACAAGCCCACCGTGGTGGTGATAGAGCTGGGCGGCAACGACGCCCTGCGCGGACTGCCGCTGGACATGACCGAGCAAAACCTCAGCGCGATGACGCAGGCCGCCAAAAAGGCCGGCGCGCGGGTGCTGCTGGTCGGCATGCAGGTGCCGCCCAACTACGGCAGCGCCTATGCGGCGAATTTTTCGGGCCTGTTCGCCAAGGTCGCCAAGGCCGAAAAAGTGGCGCTGGTGCCGTTTTTCCTCAAGGGTGTCGCCGACGCCGCCGACCCTGTGGCCGCCTTCCAGGCCGACCGCATCCACCCCAACGAGCAGTCGCAGCCCCGCATGCTGGCCAATGTGTGGCCCGAACTCAAGAAACTGCTCAAGTGAGCCTGGACCGCATTTCCGCCGAGGAGGCGCTGGCCGGCCTGGGCCGCTACTCCGACATCATCGACGCCCGCAGCGAGGGCGAATACGCCGAGGACCACCTGCCCGGCGCGCTGAACTGGCCCAGCCTGCACGACGAGGAACGCAAAATCGTCGGCACAAAATACAAACAGATCAGCCAGTTCGAGGCGAAAAAACTGGGTGCGGCCCTGGTCGCGAAAAACATCGCCGAACACATACAGCGCGAGGTGCTGGACAAGCCCCGCGAATGGCAGCCTCTGCTTTACTGCTGGCGCGGCGGCAAGCGCAGCGGTGCGCTGGCGCTGGTGCTGGAGCAGATCGGCTTTCGGGTCACGCTTGTCGACGGTGGCTACAAGGCCTTTCGGGCGGCACTGGTGGCCGACCTGCCGCGGCTGGCGGCGCGCTTTGACTACCGGGTGGTGTGCGGCCCCACCGGCTCCGGCAAGACCCGGCTGCTGCAGGCCCTGGGGACCGAAGGCGCGCAGGTGCTGGACCTGGAGGCGCTGGCCAGGCACCGCAGCTCGGTGCTCGGTGCAATTCCCGGCCTCGAGCAGCCCAGCCAGAAGGCCTTTGACAGCGCCATCTGGTCCGCCCTGCGCGGCTTCAACCCGGCCAGGCCGGTGTATGTGGAAAGCGAAAGTAAAAAAGTCGGCAATGTGGCGGTGCCTGAAGGCCTGATGACCGCCATGCGGGCCAGTCCCTGCCTGGACCTGCGCCTGCACGAGGACGAGCGCGTGGCGCTGCTGCTCGAGGACTATGACTTCTTCGTCAAGGACACCGCGTTTTTCTGCGAGCGGCTGGGCGCCTTGACCGAGGTGCGCGGCAAGGCCACGGTGCAGGACTGGCAGGCCCGCGCGCGCGCCGGCGACGCGGCCTCGGTGGTGCGCGAGCTGCTCACCCTGCACTACGACCCGGGCTATGCGCGCTCCATGGAGCGCAACTTCAGCCAGTACCCGAAAGCCACCCCGCTCAACGCGGCCAACCGGTCCAGGCAGACCATGGCGGGGCTGGCCAGGGCCATTCTTGAGGAGGAGACAACAACATGAAAAAAATCCTTGCCGCCGCCGGCATCGCCCTGGCCGGGCTGGCCGCCTACCTGTGCCTGTGGCCGGTGCCCATCGCGCCGCAAAGCTGGGAAGCGCCCGCGCCTCCCGGCTACAGCGGCCCATTCGCGGCCAACGACAAACTCGCCAAACTGAAAACCATCCCGCTGGGGACCGAGGAAGGCCCTGAGCACCTGGTCGCCGCCCGGGACGGAAAACTCTACGCCGCGGTGGCCAGTGGCGCCATCCTGCGGATGAATCCGGACGGCAGCGGCCGGGAGGTGGTGGTCAACACCGGCGGCCGCGTGCTGGGTTTTGACTTCGATGCGGCCGGCAACCTCATCGCCGCCGATGCTTTCAGGGGCTTGCTGTCGATTGCGCCGGACAAAAAAGTGACGGTGCTGGCGGACAAGGCCGCGGGCATGCCGATTCTGTATGCCAATGCGGTGGTGGTGGCCCGCAACGGCAAGGTGTATTTCAGCGACGCGTCCACCCGCTTTGGGGCCCGGGAATGGGGCGGCACCTTCGAGGCCAGCATTCTCGACATCCTGGAGCAGTCCGCCACGGGCCGGGTGATTGAATACGACCCGGCGACCCGGGCCACACGCGTCGTAGCAAAAGGCCTGAGCTTTGCCAATGGCGTGGCCTTGAGCCAGGACGAGCGCTCGCTGTTTGTGGCTGAAACCGGCAGGTACCGCATCTGGAAACTGCCGGTGGATGCGCGGGAGCAGGACGTCGGCCAGCCCGGCGCCAGCCTCAAGCCGCTTTTTGACAACTTGCCCGGCTACCCCGACAACCTGATGCGCGGCCTGGACGGCAAGGTCTGGGTGGGCCTCGTCAAGCCGCGCAACCCAAAGATTGACGGCATGGCCCGCAAGCCCTTTATGCGCAAACTGACGCTTCGCCTGCCGCGCGCCTTGTGGCCTATTCCCAAGGCCTACGGCCATGTGGTGGCGTTCACGGAAGACGGGAAAGTGGTGGCCGACCTGCAGGACCCGACGGGCGCCTATCCCGAAACCACCGCCGTGACGGAGACGGCGGACAGGCTGTATGTGCAAAGCCTGCATGCCAGGGAGCTGGGCTGGCTGCCCAAATAAGGCAGCAGCCGGCAACAAAAAACCCGGCCACACGCTGGGTGTGCCGGGTTTTGGGGGTGTCAAGCCTGAAAGCTCAGGGCGCCGGGTCGGTGGGTGGCACGCCGGCCGGTGCATCGCCGTCGGCGGGCGGCGCATCGTTCCCATCGTCGGCCGCATCATCCTGCTTGCCCTCCGCCTTGCGCTTGAGCTTTTCTTCTTTTTTGCGTTTTTTTGCGAGCTCTTTCTGGCGCTTTTCGTAAGAGTAATTGGGAGTTGCCACTGCGTGCTTTCGTAAGGAGGTAACCCTTACTGTACTGCATTGCCGTCAGGCAACGCCAGGCTTTTGATACGGCTTTGGGTCAGGCTTTTTCCAGGGCCTGGGCGATGTCGGCCTGCAGGTCGGCCACGGCCTCCAGCCCCACCGAAAACCGCACCAGCCCGCCTTTGTGGGGCCATGGTGTGGTGCGCAGCGCCGGAATGTCGTAGGGCGCGCACAAACTCATGGGCCCGGCCCAGCTGTAACCCAGTTTGAAAAGTTTCAGGCTGTCACAAAAGCGGTCCACCCGCTCGGGGCTGAACTCGGGCTTGAAGACCGCGCTCATCAGGCAGGCCGCGCCTGTGCAGTCGCGCTTCCAGGTTTCATGGCCGGGTGATCCGGGCAGAGCCGGATGCAGCACGGTGGCAATCTGCTGCCTGCCGGCCAGCCAGGCGGCCAGTTCGCGGGTGGCGGCGTCCTGGGCGGCGTAGCGCAAGGCCATGCTGTTGAGGCCGCGCAGCACCAGTTCGGCATCGTTGCCGCCTATGCCGTAGCCGACACGCATGTGGCAAAAATGGACCAGGTGGTGCAGCGCCTCGTCGCGCGTGACCACGGAGCCCATCAGCACGTCGGCGCCGCCGCTGGGGTATTTGGTCAAGGCCTGGACCGAGATGTCCAGGCCCAGGTCGAAAGCGTTAAAGGCCAGGCCGGCGCCCCAGGTGTTGTCGAGCGCGGTCACGATGCCGGCAGGGTGCACGTTCTTGTGCGCCTTGACGGCCGCGACCAAGGCCGGCATGTCGGGGAACTCCAGCGTGATGGAGCCCGGCGCCTCTATCCACACCAGCCGGGTTTTCGGGCCCAGCTTGACGGCCAGGTCGGCCGGGTTCATCGCGTCATAAAAGCGGTGGCTGATGCCCCAGGCGGCGAGCTCGCCCTGCGCGAAGGTCTTGTTGGGGCCGTAGGCGTTGTCGGGGATCAGCAGTTCATCGCCGGCCTTGAGCAAGGCCATGCCAACCAGCACCACCGCCGCCAGGCCGCTGGGCACCAGCGTGCAATGCTTGCCGCCTTCGAGCGTGGCGATGCGCTCTTCCAGCGTGAAGGTGGTCGGCGTGCCGTGCAGGCCGTAGGTATAGCCGGTTTTGTGTTTCCAGTCGCGGCTGCGCAGCGCGGCGACGGTGGGAAAGGCGATGGTCGAAGCCTTGTAAACCCCGGGCGGGATGGCGTCAAACCCGGCAGGCGGCTTGTAAGGGTGATGAATCAGAGTAGTGGATGTTTCGCTCATCACCGCATATTAACGGCAAGCTCAGAAGCTTGAAGAGCAGCGGAACAAAAGCAGCGCCGGCAGCCTGGCCGCACATTCCAGCAGGGGCCGCGGAACCGGCTTCGCCGGGCCGCAGGCGCAGCGGCCCCCTCGGGGGGCAGGAAGCTACACGAAGTGAGCGACCGTGGGGGCTATATCTTCCACTTCGCCATGAGCTGCGCCGGCGACAGCGAGTCATAGCCTTCAAACGGCTGATGGATCCAGGGGTTGGTGGGCAGCAATTCGACCGAGTAGTCGGGCTCGAAGGTGGAAACACCCTTGGTCCAGATCACCGCGCTGCGCAGCTCGGTGATGGGTTTGTAGTTGTTCTTGAGCTGGTGGATCACGGCGTTGAGGGTGTGGCCGGTATCGGCCAGATCGTCGACCAGCAGCACCTTGCCGGCGATCTCACCCTTGGGGGTGGTGATGTAGCGGGCGATGTCGAGGTTGCCCTGCGTCATGCCGGCGTCAGCCCGGTAGGAGCTGGTAGACATGATGGCCAGCGGCTTGTCGAAGATGCGCGAGAGAATGTCGCCGGGGCGCATGCCGCCCCTGGCCAGGCACAGGATGGTGTCGAACTGCCAGCCGGACTGGTGGATCTTGATCGCCAGTTTTTCGATCAGGTTGTGGTACTCGTCGTAGCTCACGTAGAGATGCTTGCCGTCTTCTGTCAACATGGGTGGCGCTCCTGATGTATTCGCTGCTTGCGCCCTTTTCAGGGGGCGGCAAGCGTGTTTGGCTAAGGCTGTGGCTGGCAACCGCTCAAGCGGCGGCGTAGGGGTTACGCAGCAGGATGGTGTGGTCGCGGTCCGGGCTGGTGGAGATCATGTCAATCGGCACGCCGGTCACTTCCTCAATGCGGTGCAGGTATTTTTGCGCGGCCGCGGGCAGTTTGGCGTATTCCGTGACGCCGACCGTGCTTTCGCTCCAGCCCGGCAGGGTTTCGTAGATCGGCTTGCAGCGCGCGATGTCCTCGGCACCCATAGGCAGGATGTCGGTGATGTGGCCGTCGAGCTCGTAGCCGGTGCACAGCTTGAGCTCGTCGATGCCGTCAAGCACGTCGAGCTTGGTGATGCACAGGCCCGACAGGCCGTTGACCTGGGCCGAGCGCTTGAGGAGCGCGGCGTCAAACCAGCCGCAACGGCGGCTGCGCCCAGTGGTCACGCCTTTTTCGGCGCCCACGGTGCTCAGGTGGTAGCCCACGGTGCCGGGTTTTTCCCAGTCGAGCTCGGTCGGGAAAGGCCCGCCGCCCACGCGCGTGCAATAGGCCTTGGTGATGCCCAGGATGTAGTGCAGCATGCCCGGGCCCACGCCGGCGCCGGCCGCGGCATTGCCGGCCACGCAGTTGCTGGAGGTGACATAGGGATAGGTGCCGTGGTCGACGTCGAGCAAGGTGCCCTGCGCGCCTTCAAACAGCAGGTTGGCGCCATCGCGGTGCGCGTCATTGAGTTCGCGCGAGACGTCGGCCATCATGGGCTTGAGCAGCTCGGCATGGCGCATGGCTTCGGCGTAGACGGTGTCGAAGTCGACGGCCGGCGCGTGCAGGTAGCCGGTCAGCACGAAGTTGTGCAGCTCCAGCAGATCGCGCAGCTTGGCGGCGAAGCGGTCGGGGTATTTGAGATCCTGCACGCGCAGGGCGCGGCGGGCGATCTTGTCCTCATAAGCGGGGCCTATGCCGCGGCCGGTGGTGCCTATCTTGGTGGTGCCGCCCTTTTCGCGGTAGGCTTCGCGCGCGATGTCCAGCGCGGCGTGGAAAGGCAGGATCAGCGGGCAGGCCTCGCTGATGCGCAGGCGTGAACGCACTTCGACGCCAGCTTTTTCCAGGCCTTCGATTTCCTCGAAGAGCTTGGCGGCCGACAGCACCACGCCGTTGCCGATGTAGCACTTCACGCCCGGGCGCATGATGCCGCTGGGGATCAGGTGCAGCGCGGTCTTCACGCCGTTGATGACCAGCGTGTGGCCGGCGTTGTGACCGCCCTGGAAGCGCACCACGCCCTGGGACATCTCGGTCAGCCAGTCGACCAGCTTGCCCTTGCCTTCGTCGCCCCACTGGGTGCCCACGACCACGACATTGCGGCCCGCGTCTGCGGTTTGTTTGTTTGTCATCTTCAATTCTCGTTAAGGTGTGTTGGGATCAAGCCGGACGGGGGCACGGGGCCCTCACGCGGCTTTCTTCAGGGGCTGGACCACCCATTGACCGGCAGCGTTGGCCAGTTCGCGGTCGCAATCGAATTCGTTGACTTCGTGTTCGTGGCCGGGCAGCACGCAGGCCACGGTTTCGCCGCCGGCGCGCAGGCGCGCGATGGCCGCACGCAGGCCGGCGTCCTCGCTCCAGGGCGCGCGTATGGCGGCCTTCAGGGGCCGCGGCGGCAGCACGCTGACGAGTTCCTTCAAGTCCAGGCTGAAGCCGGCCGCCGGGCGGTTGCGGCCGAACACGGCGCCGACCTCGTCATAGCGGCCGCCGCGCGCGAGTTCGGCGCCCTGCCCGTAAATGGCAAAGCGCGTGCCGCTGTAATAGGCATAACCGCGCAGGTCGGCCAGGTCGAAGCTGACCTTGACCTCGCCGCTTTCACCACGGGTGTGGGCTGCCAGCCATTGGAGGTTTTGCAGGGCGGCCTTGAGGCCCGTCGAGGGCGGCAGGGCTTTTTCGGCCTCGGCCAGGACTTTTTCATCGCCGTAGAGCTGCAGCAGCGCCTTCAGGCCCTGGCGCGCTTCGCTGGAAATACCGTCCTTGAGGCCGGCGGTGAGGCTGTCAAGCTCGCTCGCGTCCTTGGCGGCCAGCGCGGTGTGGATCAGGGCCAGGGTCTTGGCGCTGAGGGTGGCGCCGGCCAGCAGGCTGTTGACAATGCGCACGTCGGCCATGTCGACGCTCAGCGCGGTGACGCCGGCGGCCTTCAAGCCCTGCAGCGCCAGCTGCTGGGCTTCGAGGTCGGCCTCGAGGCCGGCATGGCCGTAGATCTCAGCGCCGAACTGCAGCGGCTCGCGGGTGGCATGGGGCCGGTCGGCGCGGGTGTGCAGCACCGGGCCGCAGTAGCACAGGCGCGCCACGCCGCTGCGGTTGAGCAAATGGGCGTCAATGCGGGCAACCTGGGGCGTGGTGTCGGCGCGCAGGCCCAGTGTGCGGCCGGAAAGCTGGTCGACCAGCTTGAAGGTTTGCA
>Ga0209758_1003747_pt1 | contig 13461 bp, 12 predicted proteins | sample AraplaMF_Col_mMF_FD_184258 | JGI IMG/M metagenome (GOLD analysis project Ga0209758, IMG submission 184258) | Arabidopsis root microbial communities from the University of North Carolina, USA - plate scrape MF_Col_mMF (SPAdes) (version 2) | ecosystem: Host-associated > Plants > Roots > Endosphere... | reverse complement strand
CGGCGGTGTCACCGAGGATCGCCGCCTGCAATTGCTGCTGATCGCGTTCTCGTTCGGCGCGTTTTTCGAAGGAGCCTCGGGGTTCGGCACACCTGTTGCGGTCACGGGCGCGGTTTTGATTGGTCTCGGCTTTTCGCCGCTTGCCGCATCCGGTCTTTCGTTGATCGCCAATACGGCGCCCGTCGCCTATGGCGCGCTCGGCACCCCGATCCAGGGATTGGCCAGCGTGATGGCAAGCACTCCCGATCAGGTCGGACCCCTGGCGTATCAGCTTGGTGCGATGGTCGGGCGGCAGTTGCCGGTGTTCTCGCTGATCGTTCCGTTCTGGGTGGTGTGGGCATTCGCCGGCTGGAAGGGCATGAAGGACGTCTGGCCGGCCATTCTCGTCACCGGCGTATCGTTTGCCATTCCGCAATTCGTCATTTCGAACTTCATCAATCCCTGGATCGTCGACATCGGCGCATCGCTGATCTCGATGGGCTGCCTGATCCTGTTCCTGAAGGTTTGGCAGCCGAAACAACTCTGGCTGTCGCCGGCGTTGCGCGGGACCGATGAATCGGCGGCGACCATGACGGCGCCGAAGACGTTGGATAAGACGCCGCTGACTCAGGCCGAGCTCTGGAGCGCCTTGTTGCCCTGGATCATCGTCTGCGTCGTGATGCTGATCTGGGGCAACGGAGCGTTCAAGTCCTGGGCGAACTCGATCTTCGTCTGGAATTACGAGGTTCCCGAACTCGACAAGATGATCAATAAGGTGCCGCCCGTCGCCGCCAAGGCGACGGCCGAACGGGCCATTTTCGGATTCACTTACCTGTCCTTCACCGGGACCGGCATGTTGATCGCGGCCATCATCTCCGGTGCGCTGATGGGCTTCTCGCCCGCCAAGATGCTCGCCGAATACGGCCGCACCATCAGGCTGTGCGCGATCTCGCTGATCACGATCTCGGCCATGCTGGCGATCGGCACCTTGACGCGCCTCTCGGGCGTCGACGCCACGTTGGGTCTGGCGTTCGCCGCGACCGGGGTGCTGTATCCGTTCTTCGGCACTCTGCTCGGCTGGCTGGGTGTCGCGCTGACCGGCTCCGACACCGCGTCGAATATTCTGTTCGGCAACCTGCAGAGGATTACGTCCGAGCAACTGGGCCTGTCGCCGATCCTGATGGGCGCCGCCAACTCCTCCGGCGGCGTGATGGGCAAGATGATCGACGCGCAATCGATCGTCGTCGCCTCCACGGCGACCAACTGGTACGGCCACGAAGGCACCATTCTGCGCTTCGTGTTCAAGCATTCGATCGCGCTGGCCTGCCTGGTCGGCCTGTTCGTGATGCTGCAGGCCTATGTCTATCCGTTCACGCTGATGGTCCTGAAGTAGCACCTCGCCGCAGAGCATCTGCCAATCCCCGCGACTGCCGTCGCGGGGATTCTGGTTTTTGCACGCCAGGCGCGTGCGACGCCTGATCTGGTCAAGCGTGCGGACCTCGCGTAGAACGGCGCCGATTGTCGGATCCATCATTGCGAGAGCCCTCATGATTTCAGCGACGACGTTTTTGCGCGCGGCGATGGCCGCCCTGATTTCAACGCCTGCTGTCTTCAGTCCTCCGGCCCATGCCGCCGACGAGTTCCCGTTCGGGTTCGAGATGACCCTGGATGTTCCTCCGCAACCCGGTTCAAAACGGCGTCCGAACCTGGAGATCGGCGACAGCGGCGAGACCGTCGTCGAGCTGTGGTGCAAGGGCGGCAAGGGCCAGTTCTCGGTGGCCGGCAATACCGTGATCTTCGTCGCCGGACCGCTGGAGGAGCGCAATTGCCCCGCGGCGCGGGCGCAGGCCGACGATGAATTGATTGCGGCGTTGGGCGAGGTGACGACCTGGAAGCGGCAGGACGATCTCGTGATCTTCGCGGGGGCCAAGACGCTGCGATTTCGCCTCAATACCAACTAGCCTGGATAATGGCCAATATCAGCGGCCCTCGGCCGGAAAATCGCCACTTATCGCGCCGACATCGTGGCTATGACTGATCACGATAATCCCTTTGCCCATCTCGAAATTCAGCACGCGATCGAACTGCGTTGGGCGCTCCGCGACATCAGGGCGAAGCGCTGGAAATTGACGCCGGTCGATCCGGACCATCTGCAAACCCTGATCGCCATGGGGCTCGTCGAAATGCGGGACGACGAAGCCGTTATCACCACGTCAGGGCTGGACGTGATCGCCTGAGCGCTGGCGCCGCGGGCTTTGAAATCACGTCTCGCGCAAGATCATGTCGGCGCAGGCCGCAGCGGAGTGGACCACACCGGTGTAACCGCCAAATCCGGCATAGGCCGATGCCAGGTATAGACCCGACACCAGCGTACGGGGCGACCGGCTGGGCAGCCGCCAGATCGGCCCCGGTGGCGATGGCGCGAAGCCATAGACCGCGCCCTCGGGCGCGTTGAGATACTGCCTCACCGAAAGCGCGGTGTTGAAGGACGACGCGGTGACCGCGCCGGCCAGGCCGGGATACTCCCTGTCAAGGGTACCCACCATGGCGTCTTGCCAGCGGGTGCGCTTGTCGCGGTATTCGTCGACCGTCAGTCCTTGCCAGTTCGCCAGGCGGTCGGGGCCGAAGATCGAGAGCACATAGGGCGGCGCCGGAATGCCGGAATCGATTGCGGCATAGTCGACGATGGCCAAAGGCGGCATCCGATCGCCGGGCTCACCGGCCATCAGCGAGGTTCCCTCTGCGTAGTCGGATAGCCGCGTCATCCATGCCGGAAGCAATTGTGTCGAATAGCTGGTCACGCCGAAATCGCGCGGCGGTCTCGACAGGCCGAGCGTGAGGGCGAACAGCGAGATCGATGACCGGCGTTGCAAATAACCTCGCGCCAGCCGGTCTGCAGCGGCGGGGGGCATCAGCGTCGCCAACGCGGCAGGCGCCGCGTTGCTGACGATGCGCGGGCTTTCCACTGTCTGCGGGTCGCTGCCGTCCCGGGCAGTATGGGTGACGCCGGCGGCGCGCCCCTGCGCGTCCAGCGCGATGCCGCTGACGACGCGGCGTACCATCACTTCGCCGCCCGCGGCTTTGATGGCCCGCGCCAGCGCACTCGACAAGCGCTGCGAGCCGCCGCGGACATAGCGTCCGCCGCTGAGCAGATAGCCTCCCTGCGCGGTGGCGAAGTGCAGCCACCACAGCGTCGCGGGGTCATCATGGTAGTACGCCAGGTTTGCCGCCAATGCACATTTGACGGGTTCATCGCCGCCGAACACGCGGTCGAGTTTCTGCGACAACGATAGCCGCCAGTCGCGGATCGCCGGCGCGAGCTTGATCAGGGCGGAGAAAGTCTCGCGCGGATTGCGCAGTGCATGGCCGCCGCGTTCGAGGGTGCCGATCGCCGCGGTGATGTCTTCCATCTCGCCGAGCAGAGTGTCGATGCCCCGGCGCGCCTGCGGGAAGCGATCCGTCAGCGCACGCCGCGCGTCGGCGAAATTATCGGGCAGGACGAAAGGGCGGTCGAGTGGACCGCCGCGTGCCTCATAAAGCGCGCCGCCGGCAACCCAGTTGACCGCGTCGAGCACGCCGGCGCGCTTCAGCGCGTCATGCTTGGGATCGCGGGGGTCATGCGGGTCGCTGGTTTCGTGCAGCGAGCCTTCGACGAACAGGTCGCCGACCTTGTAGCTCGATGCCGCGCCGCCCACCGAATTGCTGCGCTCGACGACCAGCACCTTGCGTCCCGCGCGGGCGAGGATCGCCCCGGCGGTCAGGCCGCCGAGGCCCGCGCCGATCACCACGACGTCATAGCCCGTCATCAAACCAGAAATCCTGCCGGCGCCGTTGCGGTCACTTCCACGCCGATTTATCGGCGTCCCAGCGCTGGCCCTTGAATTCCTTGGCCAGCGCATCGACCGAGCCGTTGTCGTCCTTTGGCTCGGCTTCCTCGTCACTGCCGCCGGCATCCGCCAGAACCAGCTTGGCGCCGGAGCTTTCGTCGGCGGTGGTGATGGCCGGACTGCCGAGCCAAAGGATCAGGCGGTCGGATCCACCCGGCCGGTCGGCGGCGGCGAGGGCGGTGACTTCGATCGTTTCGGTGAGGTCCAGCGCCGGCATGATCTGGCTCGGCCGCTTGAAGGTCAGCTTCAGTTTCCCGGTCTCGTCGCTCCACTTCGCGGAGGCCGGTTTTGCCGCCAATGTCCTGGTCAGCACGGCGGTGATCGCCGAGGCGAGTTTGTCGCGGTTCAACCGTTCGCCGTCACGCCAGTCCGCCGCCGGAAAACGGATGGTGCGCTCCATGTCGACCACGCCGCTGGTCCAGCCGGCGGCGACCACCCCGGGTGACGCCTTGGCCTTGGCGATGAACGCCGCGGCCCGTTCCGGATCGACGCTGACGTTGATCAACTGCTCGCCGGCACGCAATGCATCGCAGGCGACGCCGAGGCTCGACAGCGACACCTCGACGCTCTGCCCTCTCAGGGTTTTCAGGAAATCTTGCGCCGCCTCGAGTTTCACCTTCACCCCGATCGCTTCCGGCGAAACCTCGGTGAAGTCCTTTGGCGCCGCCGCGATGCTGTCCTCGGTCGCCTGGTTGTCGAGAAATTCCTTCTCGCTGAGGTCGGAATTGTCGGTCGATGCAATCTCCGTCACGGTCTGGCCGACGCTGATCTGACCCTTGAATTCGAAGCCGTCGCCGGTCTGCTTGCGGGTGAGTTTTATCGTCACCGGCAATTTATCGCCCTGGCTTTGCGTGCTGCCGGTCAGGTTCTGGCCGTTGACGGCGAGATTGGCGACGAAGCGGTCCTTGCGTTCGGAACCTTTTTCCGCGGGATAGCAGACGTCCAGGGTGGCCGACGTGACGGTCTTGCCCTGGCGGATTTCCTTGAGAATGACGTCGGCATTGCCGTCCATCAGCCCGTCGATCGAGGTGAAATACCGCGTCTCGGTCGCCGGCCCCGCCGCTTTCGGCGCCATCTTGTTCTGGGCGAACGCCAATTCGGGTGAGGCCGCAATCAGGCCGGTCAGACAGAAAAGAAGCGCGCGCATTTGTTGTTCCTCGGGGGCCTGTTCTTGAGCGTTCGAATCCGTGTTCCACCCTAGAGCCGCTATGGCCAAAAAAGAAGGCCGCCCGGAGGCGGCCTTCGATGTCCGATTGGTCGTCGTGGGCAGGGTCAGAAGCCGCCCATGCCGCCCATGCCGCCGCCACCGCCCGGCATCGCCGGCGCCGGCTCCTTCGGCAGTTCGGCGACCATCGCTTCGGTGGTCACCAGCAGGCCGGCGACCGAAGAGGCGTCCTGCAGTGCGGTCCGCACCACCTTGGCCGGGTCGATGATGCCCTTGGCGACCATGTCGACGTACTCTTCGTTCTGCGCGTCGAAGCCGAAGGTCTCGGACTTGTTCTCGAGGATCTTGCCGACCACGATCGAGCCTTCGACACCGGCGTTCTCGGCGATCTGGCGGATCGGAGCCTCCAGCGCCTTCAGCACGATATTGATGCCGGCCTGGACGTCGGAGTTGTCGTTCTGGATGCGGCCAACCGCCTTCTTGGCACGCAGCAGCGCGACGCCACCACCCGGCACGATGCCTTCCTGCACCGCGGCGCGGGTCGCGTTGAGCGCGTCCTCGACGCGGTCCTTCTTCTCCTTGACCTCGATTTCGGTGGCACCGCCGACGCGGATCACCGCGACGCCGCCGGCCAGCTTGGCGAGGCGCTCCTGGAGCTTCTCGCGGTCGTAGTCGGAGGTGGTTTCCTCGATCTGCGCCTTGATCTGGTTGACCCGGGCCTCGATCGCCGGCTTCTTGCCGGCGCCGTTGACGACGGTGGTGTTTTCCTTGTCGATCACCACCTTCTTGGCGCGGCCGAGCATGTTGACGGTGACGCTCTCCAGCTTCATGCCGAGCTCGTCCGAGATCAGCTGGCCGCCGGTCAGGATGGCGATGTCTTCCATCATCGCCTTGCGGCGATCGCCGAAGCCGGGGGCCTTGACGGCCGCGACCTTGAGGCCGCCGCGCAGCCGGTTGACCACAAGGGTCGCCAGCGCCTCGCCCTCGACGTCTTCGGCGATGATCAGCAGCGGCTTGCCCGACTGAACCACCGCTTCCAGCACCGGCAGCATGGCCTGCAGGCCGGAGAGCTTCTTCTCGTGCAGGAGAACGTAGACGTCCTCGAGCTCGGCGGTCATCTTCTCGGCGTTGGTGACGAAGTAGGGCGACAGATAGCCGCGGTCGAACTTCATGCCCTCGACGATGTCGACTTCGGTTTCGAGCGACTTGTTTTCCTCGACGGTGATGACGCCTTCATTGCCGACCTTCTGCATCGCCTGGGCGATCATCTTGCCGATGTTGGTGTCGCCGTTCGAGGAGATGGTGCCGACCTGGGCCACTTCGGCCGAAGAAGCCACCGGCTTGGCGCGCTTCTCGAGATCCTTGACCACCGCGGTCACCGCGATGTCGATGCCGCGCTTGAGGTCCATCGGGTTCATGCCGGCGGCCACCGACTTGGCGCCTTCGCGCACGATCGCCTGGGCCAGCACGGTGGCGGTGGTGGTGCCGTCGCCAGCGGTGTCGTTGGTCTTGGAGGCGACTTCGCGCAGCATCTGCGCGCCCATGTTCTCGAACTTGTCCTCGAGCTCGATCTCCTTGGCGACGGTGACGCCGTCCTTTGTGATGCGGGGAGCGCCGAAGCTCTTGTCGATCACGACGTTGCGGCCCTTCGGACCGAGGGTCACCTTGACCGCGTTGGCGAGGATATCGACGCCACGCAGCATGCGATCACGCGCGTCTCCGGAAAATTTAACGTCCTTGGCTGCCATGAATAGTACTCCTGATTGTTCGATATGGTCGATGCATCCTGGGGGTCGAGCGGGCCGTGTTCGGCCAGCCTCAGTTCAGGACGCCCATGATGTCGGACTCTTTCATGATCAAGAGCTCTTCACCGTCGAGCTTGATCTCGGTGCCGGACCACTTGCCGAACAGGACGCGGTCCCCGGTCTTGATGTCGATCGGGATCAGCTTGCCGGCTTCGTCGCGGCCACCCGGGCCCACGGCGACCACCTGGCCCTCCTGGGGCTTTTCCTTGGCGCTGTCCGGAATGATGATGCCGCCCTTGGTCTTCTCTTCGGCGTCGATCCGCTTGACCACGACGCGATCGTGCAGCGGACGGAATTTGCTCTTGGACATGGAAGTTCCTCGTGGTTCGTCTGGAAGCTTGATTTTGCGGTGTTATGGCCGAATGGATGGGTTGGTTTCGGACCGCCTGGCTGGGCACTCTTAGCAATCATGCCTCGGGAGTGCTAAATCCGCGCCCGGAATATGGCCAGACGCGGTGTCTGTCAAGCCAAGCGGTTCCGGAGCGGGTTAAGGCCTTGGTGAGGCCAATATAGGATGATCTGGAAACCATACCGGGGTTGCTGGCGTAGTTACCGGGACGTTATTGCTCTGGCAGGCGTTTTACGCTTGGCTGCGAACGGGCGTAGTCAAAGAGATGTTGGTCGGGGGACGCTAATGAGCAGGTTACGCAGCACGCGCGCGATTGCCAATCTGGGCCTCGTCCCGGCGATGGCGATCTCTTTGGGCGCATGCGGGTCGTTCAGCGGGTTCAGTGGGTTCGGTGGCGGCTCGTCCGCACCGCCGGTGCAGGAGGCGCCCCTCGAGCGGGAAATGCCGGCGTCGATCCGGTCCGACGAAATCGTCGGGCGCTGGGGTCTTGCCTCCTACCAGAATCCGGCCGACCGGGCCCGCACCGAGGCCGCGGCGCGCGGCCAGTGCAAACAGCCCTATGTCATCGGCGCCGGCGCTTCCGGCGGGGTGATGATGCATCTGGCCGACGAGGCGACGCCGCAGGAGCTGCGGCTGAAGGGCAGCCCGAGCGGCAAGAATTACATTGGACCGCCCGGCCCGTCCGGCGGCGAGAAAGACCGCGAGATCGTCTCGTTCGACGGTCGCGTGCTGGTGACGCGGTTCATCGACAAGGATGCCGCGACCCGTTACGGCAACATGGTCTATGTCCGCTGCGCGCCGCGCGCTTAAAGCCTGAGCTTCGGTGCTGTTGAACTAGAACCGAAGCTCTGGATTCTTGCTTTGACGCGTTTTCTTCACGCGAACCGGCATCCACCCCCGGATCACGTCCGGCGGCATGCTCCCGCGCGAAGACGCTCTGCCCGCCGTTAACGCGGCCTCAACCGTCATCAAAGGAAAAGGCCCCCGGATCGGATCCGGAGGCCTTTTTTCGTGTTCCGAGCGCCTGGATCAGTCGAACAGCGCGTCGATGTCGTTCTGCGAGGCGTGGCCGATGTCGCCTTCCAGCTTCGGGCCGTTCAGGAGCTTGGCGTCCTCGTCGCGATCGTCGACGATCGGCGGCGCATGCGCCTTGATGGCATCGACGCCGCCCCAGATGTCCATCATGATGTTGATGTGGTTTTCGATGAATTTCATCGTGGTCATCACCTTGCCGATACGCTGGCCGGTGAGATCCTGGAAGTTGCAGGCCTCGAAGATCGAAACCACGCGCTCCTGGATTTCCTCGCTGAGCAGCTTCTGCTGGTCCGGCGAGTTCACCTTCATCATCGCGCTGGAAGCCTGGTCGATCGCCTCGGCGGCCTCGAGGATCTGCTGCGTTGCCTCTTCGGTGCCGCCGACCACGGCGCCGAGCTCGCCGGTGACCTTCGACATTTCGTCGCCTTCGAAGCTCTTGCCGTGCAGCACCGCGATTTCGCGCTTGGTGCGGTTGATGGCGTCATGAATCAGGTCGAGTTCGACCTTGAGCTTCTCGCACTGCTCGATCTGGGCACGGTAGGTTTCAAGCAGCGCCTTGGCCTCGGCAACTTCCCTGGTGACCGCGTCGCCGACGCTTTCCACCGCCGCGCTGCCGCGATGCGGACTGGCCATCTGATCGCGGATGGCGCGCAGCTCGCTCATGATCTCGCGATGCATCGGAACGACCGGAGCGTCGTCGACTTCGGCGACGGGCATCGGCGTACTGCCGTAATTGATTTCTTCTATGCGAAAGCGCTTGCGACGAACGGCCATCGGATTCCCCCAACACTCAAATCTAACGAGTGTTGTAATGCGATGAGTTTAACGTCCGGTTCACGCGCAAGGATCGATCAATGTTCTCTGCAGCGCCGTGCACACCAACGATTAACCATCAATGCCGCGCGTTCATCGAAAATAAAGCTTACCGGAGAGAACCGCGGCGGTTTGACGGCGTGGTGAATCGAAACGCCAATTTTGTTTACCAAACCGACGCGATTTTGAACTTAATTCGTCGGGTGCAAAGCGCCTCAGGGCGTCCACGACGAAACAGTGCAGAGTACGTCGATGTTCAAAAGAATCTCCTTGGCATTTCTAACCGGCGCCGGCTGTCTGGTCGGCGGATCTCATCAGGTGGTTGCGGTCGAGGCTGCCGCGCCGTTCGCCGAACCCAGCGTGATCTACGCCGATCAGCCGGCTCAGCGCCCCGAGCCGATCCGTACCGCCTACGCCGAGCGCGCCGGCATGGGCGGTGGTTTCATCGAATTCCTGTTCAGCGACGGTCCGCCGCAAGGTTCACGCTATCAGCAGCAGCCCGCCTATCAGCCATCCTATCAGCAGCAGCCGGGCTATGAAGCGCGACGCCCGATGCCGCCGCAGGCCGAGCCGCAGCAGGTGATGCGCCGGCAGGATGAGTCGATCGAACCGGCGCGGCCCGCTTTCGATCCGAAATTCGAAAAGCAGATCGTCGACTATCAGGGCAAGGAAAGCGCCGGGACTATCGTCGTCGACACGCCCAACAAATTCCTGTTCCTGGTGCAGGGCGACGGCAAGGCGCTGCGCTACGGCATCGGCGTCGGCCGGCCGGGATTCACCTGGTCCGGCGTCAAGCAGATTTCCGCAAAGAAGGAATGGCCGGCGTGGACGCCGCCGCCGGAAATGTTGGCGCGCCGTCCCGATCTGCCGCGGCACATGGAGGGCGGCCCGCAAAACCCGCTCGGCGCCCGCGCCATGTATCTCGGCTCGACGCTCTATCGCATCCATGGCTCCAACGAACCCTGGACCATCGGCACCAACGTGTCGTCCGGCTGCATCCGGATGCGCAATGAGGATGTCATCGATCTCTATGGCCGCGTCGCCGTCGGGGCGCGGGTGGTCGTGATCTGAGGGTTGGCGTCTTGAACGACAACGGCCGCCGGAGATCGCCTCCGGCGGCCGTTTCATATTGGTCGATCGCCAGTGGATCAGGCGTAGTCGCTGTCGCCGCCGTCGCTGCCGAAATCGTCGGAATCCAGATCCATGTCGTCATGGTCGGGCGCATCGTTCGACGCCTGGTCGAACAAGCCGGCGCGCGAACTGTCGCTGTCCGCACGATGACCACCCGAGCCGATGTCATTGATGCCGGCATCGCGGGCGAGGTCGCTATCGTTGCCCAGGGGCCTGCGGTCTTCAACGCTGGAAAATGGGCTGTTGTCTCCAAAGCTCTGTTGGTGGCCGCCCATGCCTCCCATCATGTTGCGGATGCTGCCGAGTAGCAGCGAGCCGCCGACCACGCCAGCCGCCGCCGCGGCCGCGGTGCCGAGAAACGATCCCCCGCCGCCAACCGGCGATTGCTGGCCAGCATAGGGCTGGCCATACGGTACCTGGTTGTAGGGACCCTGGTTGGTCCCCTGGTTATATTGGCCGGCCTGCGGCATCACCTGGCCGCTGTTCCAGACCGGACGGCTGGAAGCGTCGGAGGGTCGGACATTTGGCACCGAGCTGCGAGGCTGGTTTTGATTCTGCCCGAACAGCGCGTCGCGCATCGAATCGAGGAAACCGCCGGACTGCTGCTGTTCGGATCCGCCGCCTTCCAGTGCCTCGATGCGCTCATGGGCGCGCTTGAGCGCCTCGTCCTGAAGCAACACGGTCTGCACCAGGGCATAAGTGGCGTTAGGCGCCCGGCGCAAGCCTTGCGCAATGGCAGCGGCAGCGTCGGAATCGCGCGGCGCGCTATCCACCTTGCTGAGTCGGTCGAAGAGATCATCAACCAATTGGCGTTCTTGCGGTGTCATGGCCCGTCTCCTGAAGTCGCGCTGCTCTCGCGCGCTGGAGATGTAATGACGCTTTGTGTCCCAAGTAGTGCCGGGCGGATTAAATTTATGTATGCGACAAACCGCCGGGAGGGGCGGAAATTGAGCGCCGTCAGCTCAATGTAACTTTATTCGCCGCCAGAAGCCGGGGGAAATCGTCGCTGGCGAGAAAAACATGTTCCCGTTCGCGCTGATGGGTCAGCGGGTCGAGTTCGATCAGGGTGTCATCGACAAATCCCGGATGGCACATCACCAGGCCCTGGTGCGGCAGGCCATCGAGAAATCCACCCAGCAGAGCGCCGAAGTCGGGGGCGCGGGAGAAATCATAGGCGCCGGCAAAGCCCGGATTGAAGGCGAGGTCGTGCCGCGAGGCGCGACGGCGGAATTGCGCGCTCAGGGTGTCGAGCAGCAGGGCCTTCGGCGGGCCGATCCGCCCGGCCGGCCGCGCGCTGCGACCGCACTGGCGCACCCAGGCGTTCGGCGCAGCCGCCTTGACCGCCGCCAGAAATCCGTCGCGCACCTTGGGAAACAGCTGCACGTGCTGATGGCCATCGACGTAATCAGGGACCCGGCCGAACAGCGCGGCGAACGCCGCGATCTGCGCCATCAGCTCGGCGCCGACGATCTCGCCGTCGATCCGTCGGGCCAGGCTTAAGCGCAGCAGCTTCGGAAGTGGTGGAAACAGCCCGCCGTCGAGCGGACGAAAGTGCATGGTCAGCGGAGTGAACGGTGCGGTCAGCGTGGCGTGAAGCCCGATGGCGCAATTGGGGTGGTTCGCGACCGCCGCATTGAGCGCATTGACCTCGTCGCGGCCGATCGCCGGCCCAACCACCATCACCGACGTTGCATTGAGGCGGCCGCGCATGATCAGGTCGCGGATCGCGCGGTTGACGCCCGGACTGAGACCGTAGTCGTCGGCGCACAGCCAGATCCGCCGCGTGCCCTCGTCGTTCATTCGGCGGCCGTTCGTTCGTCTGCTTTGGCATCTGCCTCGGCGCGCTTGACGCTGTGCTCGGCGACGAAATAGATCGGACGGCCTTTCAGCTCGGAGAGGATTTTGCCGATGTATTCGCCGACGATGCCGATCATGACGAGCTGTACGCCGCCGATCGTCATCAGGCCGACGACCAGCGAGGGGTAGCCGGGGACGCTCTTGCCGCTGACCAGGGTTTCCCACAGGATCGAGAGCCCGAACAGGAAAGCCACGAAGGCGAGCAATAGTCCGAGCAGGCTCGCAAGCCGCAGCGGTGCCACCGAGAATGAGGTCAACCCTTCGATCGAAAGCCCGATCAGCCGTCCGGGGCTGAACGAGGTGATGCCGTGGGCGCGTGGCGCCGGCTCGTAATCGACCCGGATCTGGCGGAAGCCGATCCAGGTCGCGAGGCCCTTGAAGAAGCGGTTGCGTTCCGGCAACTGGCGCAAGGCAGCCGCGGCGCGTGGCGACAGCAGCCGGAAGTCGCCGGCGTCCTCGGGGATCTTTTGCCGCGCACCCCAATTGATCATGGCGTAGAAGCCGTGCACGGCGATCCGGCGCAGCAGCGGTTCGTTGTCGCGATGCGCCTTGGCGGTGAAGACGACGTCGTAGCCGTCATTGATCCAGTGGCTCACCAGTTGTTCGACCAGAGCAGGCGGGTGTTGCCCGTCGCCGTCCATGAACAGGACGGCGCCGCGGCCGGCGTGGTCCAGGCCCGCCATCAGCGCCGCTTCCTTGCCGAAATTGCGCGACAGCGACACGACCTGGACGTCGAGCGCCGTTGCCGGAAGGTTGCGGGCAATGCCAAGCGTGCCGTCGGCGCTGCCGTCGTCAACGTAGACAACCTCACAGGCAAGGTTGTGGCGAGTCTTGAGCGTGGCCGCGAGCGCGCCGAGTCGTTCGTGGAACGACGCCAGTCCCGGAGCCTCGTTGTAAATCGGCACGACGATGGACAACCCCTGCGCGGCAGCAGTCGTCGCATCCGTCGACAGGCCGGAGACGTCACTGCCCAGCATCATCGATTCCGTCCCACTATCCATTACGGGAATCTAACATATGGGTATCGCCGTGCGCTGTCGCCAGCAAAGTCGGACGCCGCCCGCGGCTTAACTTCGCAAAAATGCTTCGAGTTTCATGAACAGCGGATTGTCGCGATCGAACACATAGTCGAGCGAGGCGACCGAAACCGTTTCGGCGCCATGGTCGCGCAGGAAGCTGCCGAGGGCGTAGAGCTGCGCCGGCGGGCAGTGCAGCGTCACCATCCCGGACGATGTCGGCCCGCCGAACGGCGACACCACGCCGAAGCGGTTGTGCGCCTCGGCCAGCAGTGCGGCATCGCAGCCGGCGAAGCGGGCGCGGACCTCCCGGTATTTGTTGGCGCGGGCACGCGCGGCGATGTGGTCGAGAATGACGCGCGCAGTCTCGCGGGCCTCGCTGGACCAGTCGGCGTCGCGCGAAGCCACCAGGTTGGCCTGGCTC
>Ga0209758_1003745_pt1 | contig 13467 bp, 13 predicted proteins | sample AraplaMF_Col_mMF_FD_184258 | JGI IMG/M metagenome (GOLD analysis project Ga0209758, IMG submission 184258) | Arabidopsis root microbial communities from the University of North Carolina, USA - plate scrape MF_Col_mMF (SPAdes) (version 2) | ecosystem: Host-associated > Plants > Roots > Endosphere... | reverse complement strand
GGTGTTTCCGACTCTATCAGACCATTTCGCGATCCGATTTCCTCGGTGCTTTCCAGGTTTACGCTCTCGCGTTTCCCTTTCCGGCGTTGTCGACTCTATCAGATCCCTCAGTTCCCTTCGGGCCCGACTCCCGGTCGACCGGGATTGTCTTCCCTGCCTCTCGGCCGTTCCGACGAGTGAGACTTTAGCGGATTCCTGCCGTCCGAGCTAATCGGGGGCTGCGCCCTCACCTGAGTTCGAACGCGGATTCCTCATTCCGAAAATACACATGCCAATACACACGACGACGCATCGCCGATAATCGGTAGGTACTTGCGGAGTGGCTGTCCGGGGACCGACCTTGATCGGCGCTCACGTCGGACAACCCGAAGAACCTTACGGACCGACCCGGCGCGTGTCAACCCCCTGCATCCCGGCCCTGAAGGGCGTAGTCTCTGGCCCATGACTTCGCGTACGTGCAACCAGCAGTGGTGGGCCGCCTGACGGCGGCCGAACTCACGTATGCGTTCAACGGCCGCCGCCTCGGCGGCCGTTCTCGTATCTCCCTCCGGAGGGTCGGCCGGCCGGTCGAGGCGGCCCCTACCAGGAGGTGAAGAGATGACACGGGTCTTCAGCGGGATCAAGCCGACCGGACATCTGACGCTGGGGAACTACCTCGGCGCCATGCGCCGGTGGGCCGAGGTGGACCAGCACCAGGCGGACGCGCTCTTCTGCGTCGTGGATCTGCACGCCCTGACCGTGGACCACGATCCGGCGCGGGTGCGACGGCTCAGCCGGCAGGCGGCGACGCTGCTGCTCGCCGCCGGGCTCGATCCGCAGCGGTGCACCGTGTTCGTACAGAGCCATGTGGACGAGCACACCCGGCTGTCGTATCTGCTCGAGTGCGTCGCCACCGACGGCGAGATGCGGCGGATGATCCAGTACAAGGAGAAGGCCGCGCGGGAGCGGGAGCGGGGTGGAAGCGTCCGGCTGTCGTTGCTCACGTATCCCGTGCTGATGGCGGCGGACATCCTGGCGTACGGGACCGACGAGGTGCCCGTGGGCGACGACCAGGCTCAGCATGTGGAGCTGGCCCGGGACCTGGCGGTGCGGTTCAACCAGCGCTACGGGCACACGTTCGTGGTGCCCCGGGCCACCCATCCGAAGGTCGCGGCGCGGGTGATGAACCTGCAGGACCCGACGTCCAAGATGGGCAAGTCCGAGGACTCGGGACCGGGGATCGTCTATCTGCTCGACGAACCCGATGTGGTGCGCAAGAAGATCATGCGAGCCGTCACCGACACCGGTTCGGACGTCGTCTACGACCGGGAGGCCCGACCGGGTCCGGCGAATCTGCTGGAGATCCTGGCGGCGTGCGAGGGCCGCAGCCCGGAGGAGCTGAGCGGTGCCTACACCTCCTACGGCGCCTTGAAGAAGGACACCGCGGAGGCCGTGGTCGAGGTGTTGCGGCCGGTTCAGGAACGGCACCGGGCTCTGTGCGCGGACCCGGCACACGTGGACCAGGTGCTGCGCACCGGGGCGGAACGGGCCAGAGGGATGGCCCGGCCGCTGGTGGACACCGCCTACCGGGCGATCGGGCTGCTGCCCGGGGTCTGAAGGTCGGCTGCCCATCGCCGGGGACCCGGCGGTGGGCACCCGGCGTCAGTTGTTGCCGGAGGCCAGTTCGCGGCTGCGGTCACGGGCCGCTTCGAGCGCGGCGATGAGTGCGGCTCGCACCCCGTGGTTCTCCAGCTCGCGGATCGCGTTGATCGTCGTGCCCGCGGGGGAGGTGACGTTCTCACGGAGCTTGACGGGGTGCTCGCCGCTGTCGCGGAGCATCACCGCCGCGCCGATCGCGGACTGGACGATCAGTTCGTGGGCCTTGTCGCGGGGCAGCCCGAGCAGGATGCCGGCGTCCGTCATGGCCTCGACCAGATAGAAGAAGTACGCCGGACCCGAGCCGGACAGCGCGGTGCAGGCGTCCTGCTGTGTCTCGGGGACACGGAGCGTCTTGCCGACGGCGCCGAAGATCTCCTCGGTGTGGACGAGGTGCGCCTCGGTGGCGTGGCTTCCGGCCGAGATGACGGACATGGCCTCGTCGACGAGGGCGGGCGTGTTCGTCATGACGCGCACGACCGGGGTGCCGGCGGCCAGGCGCGCCTCGAAGAAGGAGGTGGGGATGCCGGCGGCGCCGCTGATGATCAGACGGTCGGTGGGGACGTGCGGGGCGAGTTCGTCGAGGAGCGTGCCCATGTCCTGGGGCTTGACCGTGAGGATGAGCGTGTCCGCGGTCTTCGCGGCCTCGGCGTTGGTGACCGGGGTGACGCCGTGGCGACTGCGGAGTTCCTCCGCTCGCTCCTTGCGGCGGGCCGTGACCAGGAGGTCGGCGGGCGTCCAGCCGCCCCGGATCATGCCGCTGAGCAGCGCTTCGCCGATCTTTCCGGTGCCGAGGACTGCGACTTTCTGGGTCATGGTGCGAGTGCCCTCCGGAGGTTGCGTCGTCCGGGTTCATCCTCGCACCGGGTGCGGCTGCCCGGCTCGACCGTCCGGTGGGCGGACTGCCGTGCCGGGCCACCGTGGCGGCCCCCGATCACTGCGACCTTCGCCGCAGCGTCGCCGCCCCCAGTCCCAGTACCAGCAGCGCGCACCCCGCCACCACCAGTGCGTCGCGGACGAACGTCGCCGTCATGTCCGTGTGCCTGAGGACCTCGTTCATGCCGTCCACCGCATATGACATGGGCAGGACGTCGGAGACGGCCTCCAGGACCGGGTGCATGGCGGAACGGGGTGTGAACAGTCCGCAGAGCAGAAGCTGAGGGAAGATCACCGCGGGCATGAACTGGACCGCCTGGAACTCCGAGGCCGCGAAGGCGGAGACGAACAGGCCCAGCGCCGTGCCCAGGAGGGCGTCCAGGAGTGCCACCAGGAGCAGGAGCCAGGGGGAACCGGTGACGTCCAGGCCGAGGAACCAGACCGCGAGGCCCGTGGCCAGGGCGGACTGGACGACGGCCACGGTGCCGAAGGCGAGCGCGTAACCCGCGATCAGGTCGGCCTTGCCGAGCGGCATCGCCAGGAGCCGTTCCAGGGTGCCGGAGGTGCGTTCACGCAGGGTCGCGATCGAGGTCACCAGGAACATCGTGATGAGCGGGAAGATGCCGAGGAGCGAGGCGCCGATCGCGTCGAACGTGCGCGGGCTGCCGTCGAAGACGTAGCGCAGCAGCAAGAGCATCACGCACGGGATGACGATCATCAGTGCGATGGTGCGCGGATCGTGGCGCAGCTGGCGCAGGACGCGGACGGCCGTCGCCGTCGTACGCGAGAAGGACAGGGCACTCACGTTCGGCTGCGGTGTCGTGGTGGTCATCGGACCGCTTCCTTTCCGGCCGCCGTCTTCGCCGCCGCCTCGTCGACCAGGTGCAGAAACGCCTCTTCGACCGTCTCCGTGCCGGTCCGGGTCCGCAGGGCGTCCGGGGTGCCCTGCGCGAGGATCTCGCCCTCGCGCATCAGCAGGAGCCGGTGGCAGCGTTCGGCCTCGTCCATGACATGGGACGAGACGAGGAGCGTGGCGCCGCGTTCGGCCGCGATGCTGTGGAAGAGGGCCCAGAGGTCGCGGCGCAGCACCGGGTCGAGGCCCACCGTCGGTTCGTCCAGGACCAGCAGCTCCGGGGTGCCCAGGAGCGCGACCGCGAGGGAGACCCGGCTGCGCTGGCCTCCGGAGAGGTTTCCGGCGAGGGCGTCGGCGTGCGAGGTGAGGTCCACGTCGGCGATGGCCCGGGTGACCTTCTCGTGGCGGCGGGCTGCGGCGGCGCGCCCGGGGTCGAGGATCGCGGCGAAGTACTCGAGGTTCTGCCGGACGGTCAGGTCGCTGTAGACCGAGGGGGCTTGGGTGACATAGCCGATGCGTGACCGCAGAAGGGCGTCGCCGGCGGGGCGGTCGAGGACCTCCAGAGTGCCGGTCACCTTGGCCTGGGTTCCGACGATCGCGCGCATGAGCGTCGACTTGCCGCAACCGGACGGGCCGAGCAGACCGGTGATCCGGCCGCGGGGGACGGTGAAGCCGAGGCCGCGCAGGACCGTACGGGGGCCGCGTACGACGGTGAGTTGTTCGGCGCGGACGGCCGGACCGGACTCGGGCTCCGGCTCGCCGGGCGGGCGTGGAGGACTGATATTCATCATGCGGTGAATATTGCGTGCGACGACGGTGGCCGTCAAGCCCGGTGTGTGCGACGGCGCAAGCGCTCGGCGGGGCGATTCGCAGCCGGACGGTCCGGTTCGTACGCCTCCACGTTCACCGTTCGGCCACGGAGACCGCGAACGGGGCCAACCCCCCTTCCCGACCATGGATTTCACTGCGCGGTCGAATGCCGCGCGGGCCCGCCGTGCCCTCCCCCGGCGCGGCACCCACGCATCTCCCGCCGTCGACCGGAGGCGCCGTCGTCATGCCCTGTGGCGTACGCGAGGCCGATCTGTCCGCATCCCCCGTCGTGTTCCTCCTGGCGCTCCCGCTGTGCATCGGGGTCGCCGTGGCATCCGGAGTGCCTGCCGAACCGGGGCTGGTGACCGGAGTGGTGGCGGGCCGGTGGCCGGGGCGTTGCCCGGCAGCAGCTGCAGGTCAGCGGGCCCGCGGCCGGGCTGACCGTGCTCGTGCACGAGGCCGTTCAGTCGTATGGCCTCGATGTGCTCGGAGCACTCGTGCTCGGCTCCGGGCTGGTACAACTGGCCCTCGGCGCAGTGCGGCTGGGACGGTGGTTCCGGGCGGTGTCCGCGTCCGTCGTCCAGGGGATGCTCGCGGGGACCGGACTGGTGCTGGTCGCCGGGCAGGTGTACGCGCTGGGTGACGTCGCCGCGCCCGCGAGCGGGCTCTCCGGACCGACCGGCCTTGTCACTCCGCCGCGGCACCTCGATCCGGCGGCTCTGACGGTCGGCTGAGCGACCGTGCTCGTTCTGGTGCTCCGGCCTCGACGGCGGCGCGGGGCCCATGCCGTGCCGGCGCCCTTGCTCGCGGTGGGGCCGGCGTCGCCCGTGACCGCGGTCCTCGATCTCCCGGTGCGCCCCGTGGAGGTGCGGGGACTGCCGGATGCCGTACGGCCGCCGACGCCCCAGAGCCTCGGCCGCCTCACGGAAGTGGGCGCCCTGGGGACGGTGGTCGCCTTCGCGCTCATCGCGTCCGCGGAATCGCTGTTCAGCGCGGCGGCGGTGGACCGGCCGCCGCGCGCGGTCAGGAGGCGGTGGCGACCACCAGGTACACGTCGTAGACCTCCTCGACGACACCGTCCGGGAACGTCTCGAGGAGGCGTTCCCGCTCCTCGGTGAGGAAGGCGTCCGCTCGCTCCTTGCCGAGGACGAGGAAGATCGAGTGGCTGCCCACGTTGGCCAGATGGGTGTCGACGGAGACCTCGCGGCTCCAGCGGACGACACGGTGGGTGTGGCGCGGGATCCCGGGGGCACCCTCGAAGGCGGCTTCCGTACGGGTGCCGCCCGCGCCGCTCTTGGAGGCGTGTTCGGCGCCGAAGTACCGCCTGATCCGGTCCGCCTGGTCGGCGATCCACGGCACGTCCTGCGCGTCCATGTTCCACCACAGCGCGAGGGCGCCGCCCGGACGCAGCACCCGCAGGGCCTCGGGCACCGAGCGGGCCGGGTCGGTCCAGTGCCAGGCCTGGGCGTAGGTGAGGAAGTCGGCGGACGAAGTGGCGAGCGGAAGGGCGTTGCCGTCGCCGCGCAGGAGGGGGACGCCGGGGAGGCCGCGGCGGAACTCGGCCGCCATGCCGTCGCCGGGCTCCACGGCGACGACGTCCGCACCACGCGCGTGCAGGAGACCGGTCGCGATACCGGTGCCCGCCCCGATGTCGACGACACGCGCGCCGGCGAGAGGTCGTCCGGCGAGCTCCTCCAGGGTGTCGAACAGGACGGGCGGGTAGGACGGCCGGTTCGCGGCGTACTGGGCCGCCGCGGCGTCGAAGGAGCGGGCTCGGGTGGCGTGGGAGGAGGCGGTCATACGTCCATCCTGACGGGCCGTGGGGAGCGGGGCGGCGGGTTCCGGAGCGGGTGGCGCCCGAGGGGTCAGGAACGGCGTTTGCGCGACGGGTTGCCCGTGCGCCGGGACGACCGCTTCTCGTGGTCGGCGCGGGCCTTCTCGTACTCGTCCCGGTGGAGCTTCTCACCGGGGGCCTCGGTCAGGGAGCGCAGGAAGTACGCGAGCAGGGAGCCGACGAAACCGATGGCCAGCAGGCCGCGGAGGGATGCCTGGCGCTCCGGGTCCGGGCGCCGGGTGAAGGACCCCCAGGTGTGGTTGAAGGCCAGTGCGCTGCACGCCGCGAACATCAGCACGACCAGCACGGTCACCGCCGAGCCGATGTCGGCGATCTCCAGGCCCTGATAGGCGAAGCGCAGTACGAGGCAGGACACGGCGGCGGCCACGAGCGAGCCGGCGGACACGGCCGCACGGCGCGCCGCATAGCCGTCGTCGTGATTCAGCCAGGTCGTACCGAAGAAACGCAGGGACTCGGGGCGGGGGCCCTTGGGCGTGTCCGGGGTGCCGTTCTCGTCGCTCACGCGTCGATTATCACTCCGGGCGCGGGAGGGCCCCCACCCTTTGCTGTCAGCCGCAACGCTCGGCGACGTATCCGTCGCTTCCTGTGTTCACGTAGGCGTCGGAGACGTATTCACCGCTGTCGATGTTGTCCCAGATGTTCGACGTGCCGTAGTAGCCCGACACCGTCGTGCCCGGCGACTGGCAGAAGATCGCGACCTTGGCGCCCGCCGGCAGCTGGCGCACGACGCTGTAGCCCATACCCGGACCGCTGCGGACATTGAGCTGGACGCCCGGGGCGACGGGGTAGTAACGCAGTGCGTCGGCCGTGGCGGAAGCCGGCGACCCCAAGGCCATGAGGAAGGCTCCGGTGGCTCCGGCCAGGAGGAGGAACCTTCGTCTTCCAGATGTCATTGCGTACCCTCTCGATTCCGGATTCAGGCGCAGCGGGAGGCTACGTAGCCGTCACTGCCGGTGTGCACGTAGGTGTCCGAGACGTATTCACCGTTGCTGACGTTGTCCCAGATGTTCGACGTGCCGTAGTAGCCCGACACCGTCGTGCCCGGCGACTGGCAGAAGATCGGGACCATTGCGCCCTCGGGCAGGACACGAACGATGGGGTAACCGGTACCCGGACCGCTGCGGACATTGAGCCGAACACCTGGTGCCACCGCGTAGTAGTGCACGGCCGCTGCCGTCGTGGCGGCCTCTGCCACGTCGACGCCCTCGGCTTCTTCAACACGGTCAACAGACATGGAAAACCTCCCCCGTTGAACCCCATGACTGCCATGGGGTCCCGTTGATTCCCTTGAATCACGCCATGAAACACACGTATGCAATTCGCACGCGGAGGCTAGCAAGCCGCCTCTGTCTCGTACGAGTCATCGACTAGGCTCCCTGCGACGCGCGCGAAAGAACAGCACGGGGGTGGTCCATGTCGCCACAGCGCAACACCGGACCGGGCCCGGAAGCGGAACTTCCCGAGTACGCCGGGCACTACCGCCTGGAGTCCTGCCTGGGCTCCGGGGGCATGGGCGTGGTGCACCTGGCCCGGGGCACCACGGGGATGAAGCTCGCGGTGAAGGTCGTGCACGCCGACTTCGCCAAGGACCCCGAGTTCAGAGGCCGCTTCCGGCAGGAGGTGGCCGCGGCCCGGAGGGTGAGCGGCGCGTTCACCGCGCCGGTCGTCGATGCCGACCCGGAGGCCGAACGGCCGTGGATGGCCACGCTGTACATCCCCGGCCCGACCCTGTCGGATCATGTGAAGCGGAACGGCCCCATGCCCCCGGCGCAGTTGCGTCGGCTGATGGCGGGCCTCGCCGAGGCGCTGCGCGACATCCACCGTGTCGGTGTCGTGCACCGCGATCTCAAGCCGAGCAACGTCCTGCTCGCCGAGGACGGGCCGAAGGTCATCGACTTCGGCATCTCCCGGCCGAAGGACAGCGAGCTGCGCACCGAGACCGGCAAATTGATCGGCACGCCTCCCTTCATGGCTCCCGAGCAGTTCCGGCGGCCCCGTGAAGTCGGGTCCGCAGCCGATGTGTTCGCCCTCGGGTCCGTGATCGTGCACGCGGCGACGGGCCGAGGCCCGTTCGACTCGGACAGCCCGTACGTCGTCGCGTACCAGGTCGTGCACGACGACCCGGACCTGACCGGTGTGCCGGAGGACATCGCACCACTGGTGCTGCGATGCCTCGCGAAGGAGCCCGAGGACCGTCCCACCCCGGACGAGCTGATGCGGGAACTGAGGTCGACTGCGGCCTCGTACGACACCCAGGCGTTCATACCGGCACCACGGACCGTCGAGACGCCGGGTCCCGAGCCCACGGCCGAGAAGCCGAAGCGGCGGTCCGCGATCCGCAGGCGGGCGGCCGTGGCGACGGGCGCGCTCGTCCTGCTCGCGGGCAGCACCTTCGCCGCCGCCCACATGCTCGACGACGGCCGCCCCACGGCTGCCCGGACCGGTCCTCGGGCCACGACGTCCGACTTCACAGCGTGGGATGCGAAGCCGGTGTCCGACGGATCGGGGGCGCCTCGCTGTTCGTATGGAGAAAGGAAACTGCTCTGCGCGCAGGGCGACACGGTCTTCGCCCTCTCCCCCTCCGACGGCGCCCTGTTGTGGCGGCGCTCCCTCAGCGAGGGCGGTCCACAAGGACCTCCCGTCCTGTCGGGCGGGCTCGTGCATCTGACGCGTACCGACGACCGGCCCTCGGAGGCACTGGATCCCGGTTCGGGGCGGACCCGCTGGAAGCAGCGAATGCCGGGGCAGAGCGCACTTGAGTACGTCGGCCGTATGTTGCTGCTCAGCCGAAGCGACGGAGCGCTGACCGGCGTGGACAGCACCACGGGCGAGACGACGTGGACCCGGCACATCCGGAGCTACACCCTGCCGTCCCTCTCCTCGTTCGCCGGGGACCCACTGGCGTACGCCACCAGTACCTCCGACGACGGCACACACACGCAGGTCACCGCACTGGATCCCGGCACGGGTGCCGTGCGCTGGGAGGCGCGGCTGAAGGGAAACCTGGAGCCCGTCGGAGCGCGTGACGGATCGGTCCTCCTCCTCTCCATCGGGAAGTTCCAGGACGCAGAGGCTGTCGTGCGCTACGCCCCGGGCTCCGAGGTGACGCGTCGGGTGCCTCTGACCGGCCGCCCCTTGGAGGTCCAGGCAACCGTGCAGGGGAACGTCGTCTATCTCCTGGCGTCAGGCGGTTCACTGATGGCCGTCGATGTCGAAGCGGGCAAGGAACTGTGGCGCCTCGAGACGAACGTGAGTCTCGGATCGGCGCCGGTCGCCGACAGCACCCATGTGTACCTGACCACCGCGGACGGACGGCTGCTTGCCGTCGACGCCCACGACGGAAGACTCGTCGGGCAGACCCGGCCACGGATGGGCACGGACTCGGACAAGGTCGCGGCGGACCTGACCCGGCCCGTCATCGCCGACGGCCACGTCTACGCCTCCGCCCCCGACGGCACCGTCTTCGCCGTGGACGGGCGCGATCCGTCGCGCTGGTGACATGCCGAAGGGCCGCCCCCTCGGGAGGCGGCCCTTCGCGGTGAGCCCTCAGCCCAGCTTGCTCACATCCCGCACGGCGCCCCTGTCCGCGCTCGTCGCCATCGCGGCGTAGGCGCGGAGCGCGGCCGAGACCTTGCGGTCGCGGTTCGCGGGGGCGTAGACGCCGTTCAGGGCGTCACGGCGGGTGGCCAGCTCCTCGTCGGACACGAGGAGTTCGATCGTGCGATTCGGGATGTCGATGCGGATCCGGTCGCCGTCGCGGACCAGGGCGATGGTGCCGCCCGAGGCCGCCTCCGGGGACGCGTGGCCGATCGACAGACCCGACGTGCCGCCGGAGAAACGGCCGTCGGTGATCAGCGCGCAGGCCTTTCCGAGGCCCCGGCCCTTCAGGTACGAGGTGGGATACAGCATCTCCTGCATGCCCGGGCCGCCCTTCGGGCCCTCGTACCGGATGACGACGACGTCGCCCTCCTTGATCTGCTGGGTCAGGATCTTCTCGACGGCCTCCTCCTGCGACTCGCAGACGACCGCGGGTCCCTCGAAGGTCCAGATCGACTCGTCGACACCCGCCGTCTTGACCACCGAGCCGTCGACCGCGAGGTTGCCCCTGAGGACCGCCAGACCGCCGTCCTTGGAGTAGGCGTGCTCCGCCGAGCGGATGCAGCCGCCTTCCGCGTCCTCGTCGAGGGACGCCCAGCGCTCCGACTGGGAGAACGCCTCGGCGGAACGCACACAGCCGGGCGCCGCGTGCCACAGCTCCACCGCCTCCTGGGAGGGGGAACCGCCGCGGACGTCCCAGGTCTTGAGCCAGTCCGCGAGGGACGGGCTGTGGACCGCGTGGACGTCCTCGTTCAGCAGGCCCGCGCGATGCAGTTCGCCGAGGAGGGCCGGGATGCCGCCGGCGCGGTGCACGTCCTCCATGTAGTACGTGCGGTCCTTGGCGACGTTCGGGGCCACCTTCGCCAGGCAGGGCACGCGCCGCGAGACCTCGTCGATCTCCGCCAGCCCGAACGGCACGCCCGCCTCCTGGGCCGCCGCCAGCAGGTGCAGGATCGTGTTGGTGGAACCGCCCATCGCGATGTCGAGCGCCATCGCGTTCTCGAAGGCGGAGAACGTGGCGATGTTGCGGGGCAGGACCGTCTCGTCGTCCTGCTCGTAGTAGCGGCGGGTGAGGTCCATCACGGTGCGGGCCGCGTCCTCGTACAGCGCCCGGCGGGCGGTGTGGGTGGCGAGGACCGAGCCGTTGCCCGGCAGGGACAGTCCGATGGCCTCGGTCAGGCAGTTCATCGAGTTGGCCGTGAACATGCCGGAACAGGAGCCACACGTCGGACAGGCGTTCTCCTCGATACGGAGGATGTCCTCGTCGGAGATCTTGTCGTTGGCGGCGTCGGCGATCGCGTCGATCAGGTCGAGGGTGCGGACCGTGCCGTCGACCAGGGTGGCGCGGCCGGACTCCATCGGGCCGCCGGAGACGAAGACCGTCGGGATGTTCAGGCGCAGGGCCGCCATCAGCATGCCCGGGGTGATCTTGTCGCAGTTGGAGATGCAGATCAGGGCGTCGGCGCAGTGGGCCTCGACCATGTACTCCACGCTGTCCGCGATCAGGTCGCGCGAGGGGAGGGAGTAGAGCATGCCTCCATGGCCCATGGCGATGCCGTCGTCGACCGCGATGGTGTTGAACTCGCGTGGGATGCCGCCCGCCTCCCTGATCGCCTCGCTGACGATCCGGCCGACCGGCTGGAGGTGGGTGTGGCCCGGCACGAACTCCGTGAAGGAGTTGGCGACCGCGATGATCGGCTTCCGTCCGATGTCCGCACCGGGTACACCGGAGGCGCGCATAAGGGCGCGGGCGCCCGCCATGTTGCGGCCGTGGGTGACTGTGCGGGACCTCAGCTCGGGCATCGTCGCTCGCTCCTTCGGAGAGTTCTGACTTCTGTCGAGCGTACGCCGGTGCTCCAAGGGCCGGACTGAAGTGTCCGGAATACGGGATGCACGTCTCGGTCGACAGGGGCTCGACGCGCCCCTCGGGCGGGGTGCGCCGGGCGCGGGTCAGGGGTTGGTCAGATGGCCCTGCACGACCGGCGCCACCCGTGCCACCAGTTGTTCCAGGTCCGCGGACGCCAATGGCTCCACCTTGATCACGTATCGCAGCATCGCGAGCCCCACCAGTTGCGCGGCCGCCAGTTCGGCGCGCAGCTCCGGGTCCGGGACGTCGAGCCGGCCCGCGATGCGGCGCAGCAGCTGTGTGGCGATCAGACGGCGGAAGACGGCGGCCGCCGTGTCGTTGTTCACAGCCGACCTGACGATCGCCAGCAGCGGCGTACGGGTCGTGGGGTTCTCCCAGATGCCGAGGATGAAGCGGGTCAGGCGTTCGCCGACACCCTCGGGCGGTCCGTCCGCGAACGCCTCGGGCGCGCCCAGGGCGGGCGCGAAGGCCACCTCGATGGCCGCCTCGAAGACCTGTTCCTTGGTACCGAAGTAGTGGTGCACCAGGGCGGAGTCCACGCCGGCCGCCTTGGCGATACCGCGCACGGAGGTCTTCTCGTAGCCGCGCTCGGAGAACTCCTCGCGGGCCGACTCCAGGATGCGGTCGCGGGTGGCGGGCGCCGCCGCCGTCTCCGTACGGCTGGGCCGTCCCCTGCCGCGGCGCACACGTCCCGCTCCGGTCGCCTCGCTCACCGGCCGAGCACCTCGCTCATCCTCGGGGCACCCTCACGGCCGACGCCAGGTGCAGACGTGTGAAGGCGAGGGCCTCGGCGAGGTCGGCCTCGCGCTCGGCGCCCGACATGGCCCGGCGGGTGTTCACCTCGATGACGACGTGCCCGTCGAAGCCGGTGTGCGCGAGGCGCTCGAGGACCTCCGCGCACGGCTGGACACCGCGGCCGGGGACCAGATGCTCGTCCTTGTTGGAACCGTTGCCGTCGGCGAGGTGGACGTGACCCAGGCGCTCGCCCATGCGGTCGAGCATCTCCAGAGCGTCGCTACGGGCCGTCGCGGTGTGGCTGAGATCGATGGTGAAGTGACGGTAGTCGTCCCTCGTCACGTCCCAGTCGGGGGCGTACGCGAGCATCTCGCGGTCGCGGTAGCGCCAGGGATACATGTTCTCGACGGCGAACCGCACATCGGTCTCGTTCGCCATGCGCCAGACGCCGTCGACGAAGTCGCGGGCGTACTGCCGCTGCCACCGGAAGGGCGGATGGACGACGACCGTGCCGGCGCCGAGCCGCTCCGCGGCCGCGCGGGCCCGCTGGAGCTTGGTCCACGGGTCGGTGGACCACACCCGCTGCGTGATCAGCAGACAGGGGGCGTGGATGGCGAGAACAGGGATCCGGTGGTAGTCGCTGAGCCTGCGCAGCGCATCGATGTCCTGGCTCACGGGATCGGTCCACACCATGATCTCGACCCCGTCGTACCCGAGGCGCGCCGCGATCTCGAAGGCCGTCGCGGTCGACTCCGGATAGACGGAGGCCGTCGACAGGGCGACCTTCGCATCCGGGATGCGCACCACTGGTTCTGCCACGAGGGACAGGGTACGGGGCGGCGCATTGACATGGAGGGCCGCTCGGGGGGCGGGGGACTGTGGGAAGGCGCACAGCGGCCGGATGTCGCCGCTGCCCGTATCGTGCGCGCCCCGCCCGCTCCGGCCGGACCGCCCGAGGGCGCCGGCAGCGGGGATGGCGGGAACCCTTCGCCGACAGGTCCGGGCCATCGGCACGTGCTCGAAGCGGTCTAGGTCGCCGGCATGTGGTCGAGCCGCCGCAGGATCACGCCCTCCCGGAGCGCCCACGGACAGATCTCGACGGTCTCCACCCCGAACAGGTCCATCGCGCCCTCGGCGACCAGTGCCCCGGCGAGGAGCTGGCTCGCGCGGCCGTCGGAGACGCCCGGGAGGTCCGCGCGCTCCTCGGCCGTCATCCCCGTGAGCCGCGGTACCCACGCC
>Ga0209758_1003744_pt1 | contig 13471 bp, 14 predicted proteins | sample AraplaMF_Col_mMF_FD_184258 | JGI IMG/M metagenome (GOLD analysis project Ga0209758, IMG submission 184258) | Arabidopsis root microbial communities from the University of North Carolina, USA - plate scrape MF_Col_mMF (SPAdes) (version 2) | ecosystem: Host-associated > Plants > Roots > Endosphere... | reverse complement strand
TGATCGACGTCACCGTGCCGCTGGTGCCGCCGAAAGTCTCCACCGTGCAATTGCCGCCGTCGGACTCCGCCGCCGTCACCCTGCAGGCGTTGGTCGGTCCCGGCGTCAAGGTGGTATCGGCGTTCCAGAACATTTCTGCGCACAAGCTCAAGAAACTCGATCACAAGATTCCCTGCGATGTGCTGGTGTGCTGCGACGACAAGGACGCGCGGTTGGTGGTGGTCGGCCTCGCCGCCGACGCCGGGCTGCGCGGCATCAATGCCGGGCCGCTGGCCAATTCGACGGTTGCCGAGAGCCTGACGTCGGTGCTGATCTGGATCAACCGCGCCTACAAGGTGCCGGATGCCGGCATCATGATTACTGGCCTGGCCGCGGACTGATGCATCGCCGCGCCACCTGATATAATGTGTCTTTGCGCAGGCCACCCGATGAAACCGCTCGCCATCATCATTCCGGTCAAGTCGCCGCACCGCGGAAAATCCAGGCTCGGCGGCGTGCTGCGGCCGGCGGACCGCTACGACCTCAATCTGCGCCTGCTCGGCCACACCCTCGACCAGGCGGCGGAGCTCGCTGATCTCGCTGCGATTCACGTCGTCAGCAAATCGGCCGAGGCATTGGCGGAGGCCCGGCTGCGCGGCTTTGCCACCTGCCTCGAGCCAGATTTCTTCGACCTCAACGCCGCCGTCACTTTGGCGGTGCGCCAGGCGGCGGAGTGCGGCGCCGGTGAGGTCATGGTGCTGCCGATTGATCTGCCGTGGCTGTCGTCGCAGCGGCTGCGCGCGCTGGTCGCGGAATTCCGCAATGGCCCCGATGTCATGATCATCGCCGACCGCCTGAAGAGCGGGACCAACGTTCTGTTGTGGCGCCCGATCTCAACCGTTAGTGTTCACTACGGCCGTGGCAGCGCGCAGCTCCACGCTGCCGCCGCGGACCGGCTGGGACTGCGGTCGCTGACGCGCAGCGATCCGCAGCTATCCTTCGACATCGACACCCCGGAGGATTTCGCCGAGTGGTCGCGCGAGGCGGCGCCGGGACGCGACCAGCCCGCCACCATATTGCGGTCATCTTCCAGTTGAAACTGGACGCACGCGAGTCCACGCCATCCACAGATCAATTTCTTCCGCCACCGCCTTGATGAACCGATTCCTCATGGTCCATAAGCGGCCTTCCCGCGTCGCGTGATTCACGACGCCGCGACGACAAGACCCAGGAGAGAGCATCAGCGTGGCCAACATCAACAAGAAAATTGCCGACGAGCTCGGCGTTCGCGAGCAGCAGGTTGCGGCCACCGTCGAGTTGCTCGACGGCGGCGCCACGGTGCCGTTCGTGGCACGCTATCGCAAGGAGATCACAGGCTCGCTCGACGACGCCCAGCTGCGCACCCTGGAAGAGCGTTTGACTTATCTGCGCGAGCTCGAGGAGCGCCGCACCGCGATTCTCAATTCGGTGCGCGAGCAAGGCAAGCTCGATGCGGCCCTCGAGGCCGCGATCATGGCCGCCGACAGCAAGGGCCGCCTCGAGGACATCTATCTGCCGTTCAAGCCGAAGCGCCGCACCAAGGCGGAAATCGCCAGGGAGGCGGGCCTCGAGCCGTTGGCCGAATTGCTGCTGAAAGAGCCGCAGCACGATCCGAAGACTGCCGCCGTACCCTTCGTCAACGCCGACAAGCAGGTCGCCGACGCCGATGCGGCACTGGAAGGCGCGCGCGCCATCCTGGTCGAGCGTTTTGCCGAGGACGCCGACCTGATCGGCAATTTGCGCGAATCGATGTGGTCCAATGGCCGCATGACCTCGACGGTGCGCGAGGCCAAGAAAGCCGAGGGCGAAAAGTTCAAGGACTATTTTGAGTTCGCCGAGCCGCTGCACAAGCTGCCGTCGCACCGCATCCTGGCGCTGTTCCGCGGCGAAAAGGAAGAGATTCTCGACCTGCAGCTGCAGCCGGACGCACAACCCGCCGTCGCCGGCGTGCCGTCATCGTACGAGCTGAAGATCATGCAGCGCTTTGCCATCACCGACCGCGGCCGCGCCGGCGACGGCTGGCTGAAGGAAACCGTGCGCTGGGCCTGGCGCACAAAAATTCTGGTGCATCTGGCCATCGACCTGCGGATGCGGCTGTGGACCGCGGCGGAAACCGAGGCGGTGCGGGTGTTCGCTTCCAACCTGCGCGACCTGCTGTTGGCGGCGCCGGCCGGCGCCCGCGTCACCATGGGCCTCGATCCCGGCTACAGGTCTGGCGTCAAGGTCGCCGTGATCGACGCCACCGGCAAGGTGGTGGCGACCTCGACGGTGTATCCCCACGAACCGGCGCGGCGCTGGGACGAGACGCTGGCGACACTCGGAAAACTCTGCGTCGCCCACAAGGTCGACCTGATCGCCATCGGCAACGGCACCGCTTCGCGCGAGACCGACAAGCTCGCCACTGAGCTCGTGAAACTCTTGCCGGATCTCAAGATGTCCAAGATCGTGGTGTCGGAAGCCGGCGCCTCGGTCTATTCGGCGTCGGCATTTGCCTCGGAGGAATTGCCGGAGCTCGACGTCACCCTGCGCGGCGCGGTGTCGATCGCGCGGCGGCTGCAGGATCCGTTGGCCGAGCTGGTCAAGATCGATCCCAAGGCGATCGGTGTCGGGCAATACCAGCACGACCTCGGCGAATCGAAACTGGCGCGCTCGCTCGATGCCGTGGTGGAAGACTGCGTCAACGCCGTCGGCGTCGATGCCAACACCGCCTCGGCGCCGCTCTTGGCACGGGTCTCCGGCATCGGGTCTGGTTTGGCGCAAAGCATCGTCCAGCACCGCGACGCCAACGGCCCGTTCAAGTCGCGCAAGGCGCTCAAGGACGTGCCCCGGCTCGGCCCCAAGGCTTTTGAGCAGTGCGCCGGCTTCCTGCGCATCAACGACGGCGAGGATCCGCTGGACCGTTCCGGCGTCCATCCGGAGGCCTATCCGGTGGTGCGCAAAATTCTCGCCGCGACCAAGAGCGAAATCACCGCGCTGATCGGCAACAGCGACATCGTTCGTACATTGAAGCCGCAGGCCTTTGTCGACGACACGTTTGGTCTTCCCACCGTCACCGACATCCTGCGCGAGCTGGAAAAGCCCGGCCGCGATCCGCGTCCGGCGTTCAAGGCCGCGGTGTTCAAGGAGGGCGTCGAGACCCTGAAGGATCTCACCCCCGGCATGATCCTGGAAGGCACCGTCACCAACGTCGCCGCCTTCGGCGCCTTTGTCGACATCGGCGTGCATCAGGATGGATTGGTGCACATCTCGGCGATGTCGAGAACCTTCATCAAGGACCCGCGCGAAGCCGCAAAACCCGGCGACATCGTCAAGGTGAAAGTGCTGGAAGTCGACATCCCCCGCAAGCGCATTGCGCTGACGCTGCGCCTCGACGACGAGATCGGCCCGAAGAGCGAGCGGGCGTCGTCCGGCATGCCGCGCGACATCCCGAAAAAGGCGATGACCTCATCGGCGCCGCGCGCCAAGCACGAAGCGGGTGGCGGCGGTGGGGCGCTGGCAGAGGCGATGCGCCGCGCCGCCGAGAAGAACGCCGGCAAGGTGCGCTGAGGCGCGCTGCTTTGAGCGGCAGCCCCTCGTAGTTCCTCCCCTTGCGGGGTCCGATCGAGCTCTGCTCGATCGCAGTCGGCCGGGCGAGTGGAGGCCGGGGTGGGGTGCCACAGGCGATGCCGTACTTGGAGCACCCTCATCCCAGCCCTCTCTGCAAGGGGGAGGGAGCGCGCTGCTCGAAGGCGAGCCGGCCGACGACTGGCTCCGCCATCAAGACTGCGTCTACCTGATCGCGTCGCCGATGGATCGCTTCGATCCGGGTGCCTTCGGCATCGCCCTGGACCATCTCACCCCGGTCGACCGCAGCCAGCAGGGCGTCGGCTCCACCGTCATCTACAAGCTCCGTCCCGCCCCGCCGGGCCGGAGCATTTTTCTGCCGAAGCTGTGACGCGCGGCGGCGGGGCATCGCGGCCGTGGGTTACGGACCTGACTCTTTGACCCGCCAAACCTGCTAGATTCCCCCGCATGCCGCCACCTCCCAATTCCCCGCTCGGCCGCCTGCTCGCCGCCCCCGTCCGTCCCGGCCGGCTGGCCTGGATCGGCCTGCGCCCGGCGCGCCGCTCTGCCGTGGTCACGCCGGAGACGGCGACGCTGGTTGCCGGGCACGGCCTCCTCTCCCATCATTATGACACCAGCCGCAACGGCCCGCGCCAGGTCACCCTGATCGCAAGCGAAGACCTCGCCGCCATCGCGGCCTTTCTCGACTTGCCGCAGATCGACCCGGCACTGACCCGCCGCAACCTCGTCACCTCGGGCATCAACCTCAACGCCCTGAAGGACCGCCGCTTCCGCATCGGCACGGCCCTGCTCGAAGGCAGTGGCGAATGCGCGCCGTGCAGCCGGATGGAGGAAAGCCTCGGGCCTGGCGGCTACAACGCCATGCGCGGCCGCGGCGGCATCACCGCGTGGGTGATCGAAGGCGGCGTGATCAGCGTCGGCGATATGGTCGAGCGGCGGGATGACAGCGGCGGCGAGTTGCCGCCTTAGCTTACGCGCGCAGCGACCTCTCTGCCGCTGCTGCCACGCAGGCCTCGAACACGTCCAGCGCGTCGAGCCCCCGCGCCTTGCCGTCGGCAGGCAGAAAGATCGGGCATCCGCCGCTCATCACCGCCCCGACGATCATCAGGTTGTCCGGCAGATGAAACCCCTCGATGCCGAGCCCATGACCGGCGCCGAGCTGCGCCCGCATCCGCGCCTCGAACGGCGCGGCGCTGTTGGAATAGCCGAACACCGGCTTGCCGCGGCCCACGAACCAGCCGACCTCGATCAGCGTCCCCGCATCCGCCGAGGCGCCGGCGAACGGCGTCAAATTGGCGATGATGATGTCGGCGCGCTCCATCATCGCGATGTCCTTGGCATAGATCGTCTGCCAGGTTTCGCTCGGGTCCGCGGCCGTCGTCGCCGCGTCCTCGTTGAGCGGCGGCAGCCCGGTCAATCCATGGCGGGCGCAGATCGCGACCTTCCGCGCCGCATGCGCCACGGCATCAGGCAGAAACACATCCGGCCCCGCCAGATAGGCTGTCGTCGTCATCGGAAATCCCGCAACCTTGCGGTCCTACCCATATCGCCGCGGCACCAGTTTCGACAACAGCCATTTCCGCGGCTTGATGCGTAGCCGCGCGTGCCGCACCCGCAGCGGGTCGAGCACGAACTCGGTGCCGCCGTCCGGCGTCGGCCGCATGATCCAGTCCCGGCTGCGATCGTCCGCGATGTCGACGATCTGGTCGGCGATCATGTCGCAGCCGATCTCCCGGGCCTGGCGATAGCGCGCTGCGAAGCCGTCGCGGTCCTCGCGCACCCACCGCCGCACCGCGTCCTCAACCGGCATGTCGGGCTCGGCGCAGATCGCGTTCAACGCCCGGCCCGCCATCAATTCGCGCACGATGACGGCGGCGATCTCCGGGCTGTAAGCCACCTGGCCGTGGCCGGTGGCGCGGGCGCGCCGGTACCGAGCGGCAAAGCCGTCGCGGTCGTCGTTCACCCAGCGGCAGATCGTCGTTCGGTCCGGCATGCCGTCATCGCGGCAGATCGCCGTCAACGTGCGGCCGCGCATCAATTCGGCCAGGAACCTGTCGGCGACGGCGGCACTGTAGGTCACCACCCCGGGGTGGCCACAGCCGCCGCGCCGCGCCGCGCGATAGCGCGCGGCGAAGCCGTTCCGGTCCTGGCTGATCCAGCGCATCAGCGTCGTGACGCCGGGCATGCCGTCCTCGCGGCAGATATCGACCAGCCGCCGGCCGCGCCGCACCCCGTCAAGGATGCGCGCTTCGACTTCTTTGGTGTAAATCGCTGCTGTCATGGCCGAATCTCCTTGGCATGCGTCGGCAATTCGTGGTCCATCATCGCTGGGATAGAGCGTTTTCGAGCGAAGTGGATACCGGTTCGCGTGAAGAAAACGCGTAAAGACGAGAATCCAGAGCTTCGGTTCTGATTGATCAGAACCGAAAAGACTCTGGGCACCAAGCAGCGCCCGGCCATCAACGGCCTGGTGTGCTGCGCCGGCCCTTCGACCCAAAAGGGCCCTTAGACCCAAACGGGCCTTTCAAGACAAAGAGCCTTTCAACACAAAACCCGCCGCGCATGGCTGCGGGCGGGTTTTTGCGGACCAACTGACTTTGAACAAATCACCATGCCTGACCGGACCAGTCAACGCTTCGTTATCAACAACCCCGCCGGCAGCCACGCCAAAGTGACGCCTCGCCGTCATTGGCGCGTCCGCCGTCTGCCCTACATCGAATTTGTCTGCGTCGATCCGCCGCTTGAACCGGCCGGCGGGGCGCGCTGACTATAGCAGTGGCTGGTTCGCCGTGGCTGCGCCGGCAGGGCGCAGTGCACGTCACCGAAGAGGATCGATCGCCCATGGATAATGTGATGAAAACCGTGATGAAAGCCGTCACCAGACCCGCAAGCGCCGTCTGCATCGCCGCCGCCGTCTTCTCCACCGTCCCGCTTGCCGCCGCTTCGGCACGCACCGCCTATGACGGTCCCTGGAGCCTCGACTTCGTTACCCAGCGCGGCGACTGCGACACCTATCATTTCGACGTCGCCATCGCCGACGGCATCGTCAGCCATCCCAACCTGGTGCGTTTTCACGGCCGGGTGAATGCCGCCGGGGTGGTCCGCGCTTCTGTCGCCGTGCAGGACAAATTCGCCAGCGGCAGCGGCCGCCTCACCGCCACCGCCGGCCGCGGCACCTGGAGCGGCTATTCCGGCAGCGCAAAGTGCTCGGGCGTATGGACCGGACGGCGCGGCTGATGAAATAACGTCCGGCGAAGCGAGCGGGCCCGCTTCGCCGGACGTGCTTTGTCCGTGACAAAGTCCCTTGAAGGCGAGCCCTTCAAGAGCAGGTCTTGGTGCAGGTCTTGCCGCCGCCGGTGTTGTTCTGGCAGGTCGTGGTGCAGGTTCTGGTCTGCGCCATCGATTCTGCCATGCCCGCCCACACCACCGCCATCGCCGCCAAGGCGAACAACAAACCTCTCATCGTGTCTCTCCTCTGTCGCGCTGCCATGCGAGCGCGGGAACGATGCTAGCCAGTCGGCTTCGGGGCGCAAGCCCAAGATTGTGAACCGCTTCACATGCAACCGGGCTACCGCGGCGTAACCTCGCACCTGCAAATGCCCCGCGCCGCGCGCCGGGCCTCGCTGCGGCCCGGGGACCGGCCGCGCTTGCAGCCGTCACCTGTGAGGAGGCATCCATGTCGTCAGAGCAGCCCGAGGATCCGAAACCCCGCCGTCGCTGGCCGCTGTTTGCCGCCGGCGCCGTGCTCGTCGCCATCGTCATCGGTGTCGGGCTGTTTGTCGCCGATCGCTACGGCGTCAGGGCGATCTCGCTGAACACCGCGATAAGGACCACCGCCGTCACCCCGGCCCGTCCGCCGCTGCAGACCGAGGCCTATTTCATCAACGGCCTGAAGGCGCAGCCGTTCGACGAGTGGTGGAACGCGCGCTCCGATCACAAGCTGCTCGCCTATGCCGTGCTCAACTGCAAGCGGCTGACCACGCTGGCGGTCGACGTCATGCCGCGCCAGCTGTTCAGTGCGCTGCTGCTCGATCTCGATCCGAACGGCAATCACGTCTTCCTCGCCAAGGACGGCGACGACGCCGCGCTGGCCGACCGCGACAAGGATGCCGTGCCGCTGCCGCTGACCCCCGTCGATCAGCAGTTGCTGGCGCTCAGCGATTCGATCGCCCGCGCCCGCCTGGTCGCCGCCGACGGCGCCACGTCCAACATGCCGTGGGTGCAGCGTCTCGGCCTCGCCACGGTGATCGTCTCCGCGCTGGCCACTTTGTTCGTCACCCTGCAGGGCAAGACCCGGGCGGTCGAACTCACCGACCAGCAGAAGGAGACGCTCGACGCCGCCGGGCCCGGCACCCGGCTCCTGCATGCGGTGAGCGGGCCCGGCTCGGGTTTCCGCTGGGTGGCCTTCCTGGCCATCGTGCTGTCGATCACCGGCACCGCGCTGACCGGGCTCAAGCAGGTCTATGATCCGACGCGGATCCTCACCCAGAACACCCGCGCTTTGCTCGATCTGCGTCAGCTGCACCAGGAGGTCATCCTCAGCGTCGAATGTCAGCAGGGCGCCATGGCCACGGTGCCCCAGAAGAAGATGACCGAATGGACCGGCGCCATCCGCCGCATCCGCGCCACCGTCCTTCCCGAATACGGCGCCTACGCCAACCTCGACGTCGGCGGCTCGTCACAGCGGCAGGAGCCGGCGAACGGCGATTCCGGCGGTACGCCGCCGCGCAACGCGGCCGGCACCACCGAAGCCGGGCTCAACCAGCCCTCCGCCGCCACGCCAGGCGCCGCTCAAGGCGGCACCCAGAACACCGCCTCTGCGCCCGCCACACCCCCGGCGCCGGCGCCGTCGAGCCAGTGAGGTCGCCGGCCGGTCGGCGGGTGTGAATGCCGCGCGCTTTAACCTCGCCCCGCTTGCGTGGAGAGGGCCGACCCCCGGGCTTGACCCGGGGGTCGGCCCGAAGCGCCGGGTGAGGGGCGTCTCCACACGCGAGGCCAATCGACAATTCAGGCCGCAACGCGCGCTCGGGCCTCGTCGCCCTATCTGCCCAGCAGTGAAGGCAGAAGCGCGCAGCGGAACGCAACGGCCAAATCACCCTTTGAGCCGCGCCGCCTTTCGCAACGTGTCGTCGATCTTCGTCTGCCAGCCCCGGCCCGTCGCCTTGAAGTAGTCGAGAACGTCGGGACTGAGCCGCAGCGACACCAGTTTCTTGGTCGCCGCTTTGTTGGGGCCGCGTCCTTTTCGAAGCGACACAGCCAGGTCTGGCAAGGCCTCGGCGAACGGCTTTGCCTTGGCAAAGTCCGCCTTGGTCCATTCCGGGTTGTCGCTCACCGCGAGCATATCGCGTGCGCTGTAGGCTCTCTTCTTAGGCGTCGGCATATAATTTCCTTTCGTCCCGGCTCGCCGGGCGCATGCTGATCACGCTGACGGCTTCCCTACCAAGCTTGACGAACACTACGACGATGACACCCCGGATAGTCTTTCCGATCCCGCGCCAGCAATTGCTGTGGGATTGCACGACGAGAGAGTTGTCGAAGAACGTCTCGTTGAGATCGGCGAAGTCCAGACCGTGCTTGTCGAGGTTGGCAAGCCGTTTTGGTTCGTCCCACACGATCTTCATGAATTTATTGTAGCTACGATATAATGTCGCGTCAAGGTTGCCGCCACGTCCCAACGTCGCAACTTAGCTGCGGTTAATTCCAGCCAATCTATGACTTTGCAGCGATTCAAGGCTCATCGCGCTGACGATGTGCCAGGCGAGCGACGCGGCAAGTTGAGTGGAAGCTGGCGCCACGCGGACCCGAACTCCTCCGGCAGCAGCTCCAGCAGCCGCGACACCGGCATGTCGTGGATGTCATAGGTGAGTGAGAGCTGATTGGCGAGCAAGGCAAGTCGCCGAGGAGAGCCACTCCCCTTTGAGCCCGCACCGCGCGGCAGGCCGGTTCGCGGATCGGTGTAAAGGCGCTCCGCCGCACCGATCAGGCTGGGGCTGGAAATAACGAACTGCCGCGCCGCGAGCTGGTCGAGGAGATAGCTCTGCCGGCTCAGCGGCGCCTGATCTCCGCTGCGGCGCGCCAGCAGGTATCGGCAAGCGTCGCCATGCACGCTGACCAGAAACCACGGTGTCCGAACCAGATGGCGATAGTACACCCGCGATTCGCTAAGGGCGTAGACGTAATATCTCCGAAGCGTTCTCTTGCCTGCTTCATCCCGCGGGCAAAGCTGCTCAAAATAGAATGCCGCCAGCCAGCTCCAAAGGCCTCTGTCGAACGAAATGGCGGATCGATCGAAAGGTTTCAAAAGCTCGACCAGATAACATCCAAAGGCGTAGCGATCCGGGAACGCTTCGTCGGAAATCGGCAAATTTCCGGGAATCGGCTCGGCATATGTTGGGTCTTCCAGCAGATCGCGCGGCAGCGTGCCGGCCGCGCCCAGCTGGATCCACTTGACGAACTCGGTCGATCCTTTCGTGGTGAATTTCGATAGCCGGTCAGCCATGATCTTGCTCGACGTTTGAGGCTTCAGCGCGCAACAGTTCGGCAAATCTGCGCAACGTGCAGAAGCGCTCGACGGCCTCATCGATCCAGTCGTGTTTTGAATCATCGTCGCTCGGATCGTCCGGCTCCGGCTGCATGTCGAGCTGCTGAAGGAATTTGCGCCAGTCGTTGCCCCAGTCGTCCTCGTCGTCATCGGCGCTTTCGGGGCGCAGGCCGTCCAGGACGATGCGAAGCGCCTGCGGAAGGATCAAGCCCTGGACCAGCGGAGACGACCGCAGTTGCGCTGCCAGGCTGGGCACGCGGCTGTTGATCACGAGCCATGGCCCGTTGCGATCATCCAGATCGACGCGCCACAATTCCTCGCCGATATCGGTTTCTCGCAAACGCAGCAGCGGCTGCCGATCCGGACCGTCCGCGGGCTGCAGGGGCTTTAGGCCTTCGGCGGAAGCGAGGATACGGCCGGAATCATCGGCGGCGATGACCAGAAGTCGAAACTGGATCGCTCCGCCCCGGTCGATGTCGGTCAGATACATCATCGCCGGAATCCGCGGCGCCATCACCGTTCCGCAAGGAAAACGCATCGAAGAGCTTCGAAAGTAGGCTTCGAGAACGACGCGGGCGCCTGGGTCGAGTCCGAGGCCGTCCAGATTGATCTGCGCCGTGGCGGCCGGAAATGCGAACGTGTCGAGCGCCGGCGACAATTCGATGATCACACGGTCCCGCGTGATCCGCTTGCGGCCGGTGGAATTCAGGCGGCGTTGCACGGAGACCATGGCTAACTCTGCGCTTCGACGATGAGATCACGGTTCGGGTCGAACCCGACAATGTCGATCTTGAAATCCGCGGTGCGGGCTTCCACGTCGATTCCATTGGGATCGGTCGGCCAGCAATCGGCGTTGTGCTTTTCGATTCTGAGCTTGTTGTTATAGAAGCTGAAATCGTCATCACTGAAGCGGCGAAACGGATTGCCGTTCAGCACGTCATAGGCGCATCGCAAATGGATCTTGAGCGGAAACTTGTCCGGCTTTTCGCCGGCGTTGGGCAGAATCGCGAAACCGCCTGATCGCCGCTCGATACGAAACGGCTTTGGCCGGGCCGGCGGAAAGTCGATCGTCCGTGCGGACGGTCCCTTTTGCGAGCTGCCGGGCTGCTTGGGTATGGGAATCGAGAAGAAGTCGAGAAGGGCCATCGGATCGTCGCGTTCGATCCGGTCCGCGACCAGCGCGTGAATCTCGTGCAGCACGGCGCGTATGCGCCGCAGCACGAGATGGGAGCCGGTCCAGTTCGCTTTAAGCTTTTCGGCCCGTTCATTCCACTGGGTGTGTGCCGGGTTCTCAGCATCACCCAGCAACTGGCTGACAAGGGAATCCCGTGCCACCAGCGCGGCATGGCAATCCAGCAGGTGCGCCTTCTTTCCTTCCCCTGGGACCGTGATAGAGCCCCGAACCACCAGCGTCTGGGATCGTTCTCCGGCTTGCGTCGGTTTCAGGTACAGGTCGATGTGGGTGGCCGATCCGCGGTCATCGGGTTTCTTGAGCTGAACATCGAGCGGCGCGCGGATGTAGAGCATCTCGCCGGCCTTATATCGTTCCCGCAGCGTTCCGGTGAGTTCGACCCCGAGCAAGTCGCCCGTGATCGTCTGGCCTTGCCAGGACGCCGGCAGTGTCAAGGTCGGGCCTGCTTTTTCGAGAGACTGCAGATTTCGCACGAAGGCGAGCACGGAGGCAGGTATCGAATCCCCGCCGAGCTCTGCCGAGACCTGATCGAAGGTCCGCGCATCGATCGTTGTGCCGTCCACGCCGACGGACAGGCTGCCGGTCAAAATCGGAAAATAGTAGTTCTTGAGCACGGCGCTGATCAGGTGTTTCGGTTCAATGTCCGGCAGCACGTAGGGGATCACGAGCGACAAGCCGGTTTCTTCATTGCGGGCGAGCCCCGCCGCCGCCGTGAACGCCGCGCAAAGCTTCTTGCCGACACTCGGGAGGCCCTTCTTGGGGGCATCCTGGTTGCACCAGAAGCCGACCGAGTCCGTCTCGACGCCGCCGATCATGTGATTCTTGAGGATCGCCTGCCCCATCAGGCAGACCTCGGGCGATTCCGCCCGCCGGGTCAGTCCGATGACGGTCTTGATTGACGACGAAGACGAAAAAACCAGCTTGCCGAGGCCCCAGCGTCCGCCCGATGATCCTTTCTTGTTGGAGCGGCCAAAGCGCCGCCAGAAGCCGCAAAACTGCCCATCGTCCTTGACGTCGGTGTTTCCTTTCAGGCCCGTTGTTTCGAAATCCTCGATCACCAGGAAGCGTTGCGGACCGGCTGGGAGCGCAATTCCGCATGCGCTCAGGTGAGGCGCCAAGCCATCGAGAATGCCGGCAAAGAAGCTCCGACTGGCCTCGGACGCAGGGCACGACAACGTAAATTGCACCCGAACCGGTGCATCGCCGGGAAGCCGGGCATCCGTTGAGTTCTGGATCGTCTCGCGCACCAGCGCTTCTGCAAGCACGACCTCGTCATTGTTGAACTGGTCCTGCTGGGTGAGCTCTTTTTCGCTCGGATCGTCGGAAATGTCGCGAAAATACCACTCCACCGGATTCCCCAAGGTTTCTCTGGCTCTACCGATGATTGTGACGGCGTTTTGCGGTTTGCGCAATATATCCAAGACGTTGGTCGGATGGGGTCCCCGCGCCCTACAGATGGACGGCTGGTCAGATCGCCTCAGGTTCGTTAGGAATCGAGAGCTCAAGAAACGCCAACCGGGGATAAGATGCTGACAGGTGAACTACGCTCCAAGATCGACGGAGTATGGAATGCGTTCTGGGCCGGGGGCATCGCCAATCCGCTCGAGGTGATCGAGCAGATCACGTACCTCCTGTTCATGCGCGGGCTGGACGATGCGCATACCCGCGAGGAAGCCAGGGCGAACCGGCTCACGAAGCCGATGGCGCGGCGGATTTTCCCGGAGGGCAAGGACGGCCTCGGCAAGGGCGGCGGTGTCGCCTATGACGACATGCGCTGGTCGCGGCTGAAGAACCGTGATCCCGCGACGATGTTCGAGATCGTCTCCGAGCACGTCTTCCCGTTCCTGCGCACCATGGCTGAGGCGGGCTCTGCCCACGCCACCCACATGAAGGGCGCCCGCTTCACCATCCCGACGCCGGCGCTGCTGGCCAAGGTGGTCGACCTGCTGGCCGAAATCCCGATGGAGGACCGCGACACCAAGGGCGACCTCTACGAATACATGCTGTCGAAGATCGCCAGCGCCGGCCAGAACGGCCAGTTCCGCACCCCGCGCCACATCATCGCGCTGATGGTTGAGATGATGGCGCCGGGACCGAAGGACGTGATCGTCGATCCGGCCTGTGGCACCTGCGGATTCCTGGTCGCGGCCGGCGAA
>Ga0209758_1003734_pt1 | contig 13493 bp, 10 predicted proteins | sample AraplaMF_Col_mMF_FD_184258 | JGI IMG/M metagenome (GOLD analysis project Ga0209758, IMG submission 184258) | Arabidopsis root microbial communities from the University of North Carolina, USA - plate scrape MF_Col_mMF (SPAdes) (version 2) | ecosystem: Host-associated > Plants > Roots > Endosphere... | reverse complement strand
AACGTTTTCCGATCCTCGCTACCGGCTCGGTCTAGCCGACGTGCAGCCGGACTTCCTCGGCCGCGCTTACGAATATCTTTTGCGCAAGTTCGCGGAGGGGTCGGGCCAGAGCGCGGGTGAATTTTTCACGCCGACCGAGGTCGGGTTTCTGATGGCCCACATTATGCGTCCACGGCCAGGTGAAGAGTGCCACGACTTCGCCTGCGGTTCGGCGGGACTCCTCGTGAAGCTGCAACTGGTTGCGCGCGAACTCGATCCCATCAGCAAGGTCCCGCTCAAGCTCACTGGTCAGGAGCTGCAAGCGGAGAGTTACGCCGTTGCCCAGATGAACGGTATCATTCACGATATGGATGTCGAGATCGCCCGTGGCGACACCATGATTAACCCGAAGTTTCGGACAGCCGATGGCAAGGTGCGCACATTCGACATCGTCGTTGCCAATCCAATGTGGAATCAGCCATTCGCGCCGGACGTGTTCAAGAACGACCCTTTTGATCGCTTCCGCACGGCGGGGGGCGTCACGAACGGAAAAGGCGATTGGGCCTGGCTCCAGCACGCGGCCGCCTGCATGGATGATAACGGGCGAGCCGCTGTCGTGCTCGATACCGGTGCGGTGACGCGAGGTTCGGGTTCAAAAAATGAAGATAAAGAACGGAACATCCGCAAGTGGTTCGTCGATCGTGACTTGGTCGATGGCGTTATCTTGCTGCCGGAAAACCTGTTCTACAACACCTCGGCAGCTGGCGTTATCGTGGTGCTGAACAAGCGGAAGCCTGCTACACGCAAAAACAAAATCGTCTTACTCAATGCTAGCCGCTGTATGAAGAAGGGAAGGCCAAAAAATTACATCCCCGAGGAAGCTATCCGGTCTCTGGCCACCACCTTTCTGAAGGGTGAGCCGATTGAAGGTGAGATTTCAGTTGTTACGCGTCAGCAGGCAGAGGATGCCGACTACAATCTAAGTCCAAGCCGATGGGTGAGCGGCGCAACGGTCGCAAGCAACGGAGATTTGCCGAGCTTGATCGCCGAAATTGAGCGGCTTGATGTCGAACAGATTGATGCATCCAAGCATCTATTTAATCTTCTCAGACCCCTGATGAACACCCCTGGTATTGGGTAAGAGCATGAATCCAACCAAAGACACAGCTCTCGGGGTTATCCCAGACGAATGGGAAACTTGCCCCATCGGCGCTTTTGCGCAGGCTGCCCAATATGGCCTCTCAGTTCGTGGCGAGGCGACAGGACGCTATCCAATTCTGAGAATGAATTGCCAGCTTGATGGCCAAGTAGTCTTTCGCAACCTTCAATATGTGGACCTCGATCAAAGAACTTTTGAAACGTTTCGCTTGAAGAGAGGCGACATCCTCTTCAACCGAACCAATAGTTTTGAGCTGGTGGGGCGCTCTGCAATCTACAACGACGATGCTCCCGCTGTCTTCGCATCCTATCTTGTCCGCCTCTCCGTGGATCGGTCGCGCGTAGACCCTTCCTATCTCAACTTTTTGCTCAACTGGGACGTCGCGCAAATTGAGCTGAAGAAGCTCGCGAGCCGGGGCGTTAGTCAGGCCAACATCAGTGCAAGTAAGCTGCAGACCTTCCTAGTGCATCTTCCAACTCTCAGCGAGCAGGCTGACATTGCTAAAGTTTTGACTGAAGTCCGCCGGTTGATGGAGCGCGAACAGGAACTTATCGCAAATCTCGCTGCATTGAAGAACGCCACAGTGCGGCAGTTATTCTCGCAGGGACTCCACGGTGAGGCGCAGAAGGAGACGGAGTTTGGTGGAGTTCCAGACAGTTGGTGCATCGAAACTCTAGATCACTGCGCAGAGGTCCAAACCGGTGTCACTAAGGGCCGCAAGTTGGATGGCTCAAATATCATTGAGGTCCCATACCTTCGGGTTGCCAACGTGCAAGATGGACACCTCGACCTTTCGGAGATGAAGTCAATTCCAATCCGTAGTTCGGAGATCGACAGGTACCGCCTTCATGTTGGCGACATCGTTCTGACGGAAGGTGGCGACTTCGACAAGCTGGGCCGTGGATTTATTTGGCGCGGTGAATTGGACCTTTGTATCCACCAGAACCATGTCTTTGCGGTCCGACCGGATCGCCGTCGACTCCTGCCTGAGTTCTTTGCCTATCTCTCGCAGAGCCCCTACGGAAAGGCATACTTTCTGCAAGTGGCACATAAGACAACAAATCTAGCTTCGATCAACGTCACCAAGCTCAAAGCATTCCCCGTTTTGATTCCCACAATCGATGAACAGCGTGAGATCGTTTCTGTTCTCGAAGCAGTTGACCGTAAGATTGACCTGCACAAACGCAAACGCTCGGTGATCGAGGAATTATTCCGGACACTACTCAACAAGCTGATGACTGGCGAAATCCGCGTCAGCGATCTCGACCGATCGATGTTGGCACCTGCTGAAGAACAAGAGGCAGCGGCATGAACGCCCTCAAAATCAGCGAAGCGGGCACCGTCCAATTCCCGATGGTGAAGCACGCCGCCGAAATCGGCTGGACGCCGATTGGGCCTGATATTGCCAAGCAAAAGCGCGGTGGCGAAGCCGGTATGCTGCTGCGGGACGAGCTTGAGTCCAAGCTCGCCGAATTCAACCCTTGGCTTACATCTGACGCAATCCGCTCAATCATCGAGACGCTTGAGGCGACGCCCGCAACGATCGATGGCAATCGAGAGATGTTGTCATGGCTTCGCGGAGAACGCGGTTGGTATGACGAGGCGGAGAAGAGGCATCGAAGCGTTCGGCTCGTGGACTTTGAGCACACCGATGCCAATGTTTTTCATGTCTCATGGGAATGGACGCTGAAGCCACCCGCCCGCAAGGGCAACCGGGCGGACGTGATTTTTGCACTGAACGGCGTGCCGGTGTGCATTGTTGAACACAAGAACCCCAAGGATAGCGATGCTATCGAGCGCGGTATCAAGCAGTTGCGTCGATATGAGGTTGAGACGCCGGAGTTGATTGGTGCCCCGCAGCTGTTCAACGTCACGCACCTTCTCGATTATTGGTATGGCGTAACTTGGAATGCCACCCGACGCGAGATGGCCCGGTGGAAGCAGACGCCGGAGGAGACGTACCGCTTCGCGGTTCACGCATTCTTTGATCGTTCAGATTTCCTACGTACCCTAGAGCACTGGATACTGTTCTATGTGCAGGACAGCGAGACCAGGAAGTCAGTTCTGAGGCAGCATCAGCGCAAAGCAATCGATGCCGTCGTTGCGCGTTGCGCCGATCCTACAAAGACCCGAGGACTGGTGTGGCACACCCAGGGATCTGGGAAGACGTTCACTCTGCTCACGGCAGCCAAGCTCATCCTCGAAAATAAGGACCAGTACCGTAACGCCACGGTGATTTTGGTCGTCGACCGCACCGAGCTGGAAGGACAGCTTAAGGGTTGGGTCGAGCGGATGCTTGGTGAAATGCAGCGCCAGGACATCGCAACGAAGCGTGCGGATACGAAGGCAGACTTACAGCATTTGTTGGATGCCGACTTTCGCGGTCTCATTGTGTCGATGATCCATAAGTTCGAGGCAATCCGCAAAGACAGCAGCACGCGCGACAACGTCTATGTCTTCATCGATGAGGCGCACCGTTCGGTCGCGCGGGAATTGGGCACGTATCTGATGGCCGCCGTGCCGAATGCCACCATTGTTGGCTTCACTGGCACGCCGATCGCAAAGACTGAGCAAGGTCAGGGTACTTTCAAGATTTTCGGCCAGCAGGACGAACTTGGCTATCTGGATAAGTACTCGATTAGGGAATCCATCGAGGACGAGACGACCCTGCCTATCAAGCACATGCTGGCGCCCAGCGAGATGACAGTGCCCGCAGAGCGGCTCGACAAGGAGTTCTTTGAACTCGCTGCGACTGAGGGGGTTACGGATATTGAGGAGTTGAATCGCGTCCTTGACCGCGCCGTGGGGCTGCGTACCTTTTTGAAGGCCGATGAGCGCGTCTTGAACATTGCCGCATTCGTCGCGCAACACTTCAAGGAGAATGTACTTCCGCTTGGCTACAAGGCGTTTCTCGTCGCGGTCGATCGGGAAGCGTGCGCCAAGTACAAACAAGCGCTGGATAAGTTGCTGCCTCCCGAATGGAGCGTACCGGTCTATACCGAAAACGCTGCCGATATCGTCGACCGTCCACTTGTTGCACAGCTTCAATTGAGCGACGAGCGAGAGGCAGATGTGCGCACGCTCTTCAAGAAAGCCGCAGAAGACCCCAAAATCATGATTGTCACGGACAAGCTGCTGACGGGCTACGATGCGCCTCTTCTCTATTGCATGTACCTCGATAAACCGATGCGTAACCACGTGCTGTTGCAAGCCGTGGCACGGGTAAATCGCCCCTATGTTGATGCAGAGGGTGTGCAGAAGCGCGTAGGACTCGTGGTCGATTTTGTTGGTGTTCTGCGAGAACTAAAGAAAGCTCTTCAGTTCGATTCTGCTGATGTGAGCGGCGTCATCGAAGACCTTGACCTTCTGCTCGGCGACTTCAAGCAGAAGATGGCTAAGGCGCAGAAAGAGTTTCTTGATGGGGGACCGGGCGGCGGCTCCGATGAGCGGCTTGAGGCAATAGTCTACGGACGCTTTCTTGACCCGGAGGCGCGTAAGGCGTTTTTTGAGGCATACAAGGAGATAGAGAACCTCTGGGAAATCCTTTCGCCTTCTCCCGAGCTGCGAGACGACATTGTCACCTTCAAGCTCCTAGCCCAACTGTATGCCACCGTCAGAAATGCCTACGCAGAAAAGCCGGGGTTCATTGCTGACCTTGCATATAAGACCCGTAGGTTAGTAGAACAGAATGCTTCGCAAGACGGACTAGGCCATCTCACGAAGAGCGTGACGTTTGACGTACAAACGCTCGAAGCCATGCGCGGGGAAAAAGGATCAGATGAGGGAAAGGTCTTCAATCTGGTTCGCGGCCTCCAACGGGAGATCGAGGAGGACGGGAACGCGGCTCCAATCCTGCAGCCGATCAAGGACCGTGCCGACCGGATCTTGAAGGACCTGGAGAATAGGACGACGACCGGCCTTGCGGCCATGGACCTTTTTGCGGCGCTAGCCGCCGAAAAGGATGCGGCCTCCAAAGCAGCGAAGGATAGCGGTCTGACACCCAAGGCGTTTGGTGTGTTTTGGTCTCTTCGCCAGGAGCCAGCGCTGAAGGCCGCTGGTATCCTGCCGATGGATGTCGCACGTGAGGCCGAGGCCCTGTTGTCTCGGTTCCCGAATGCTGTCGCGAACGCTGACGAGCAGCGACGACTCCGCGCCAGTCTTTACCGCCCGCTTCTCGCTCTGGCTAAGGACGAGCGCACGCGGGTGGTCGATTTGATTATGGCAACAGTCTTGGGGCACTAAGCAATGTCGAAGCGGCATGCCGAACGCGACTTGCTCCGGCAGCGTGTAGACCGGTGGGCTGCACGGCTGAAGGTCTCCCCCCGCGCTGTTCGCATTCAGAGCATGACGCGAAAGTGGGGCTCGTGTTCAACCGCTGGCACAATCACACTTGCGGCGGACCTCAGCCAGCAAGAGGACGGCTTTCAGGACTTCGTGGTTGCCCACGAGCTTCTTCATATGCGCGTTCCGAATCACGGTCGGTTGTTCAAAGCCTTGATGTCCGCCTACGTGCCCAGGTGGCGTGCATTCACGGCGGCCCAGCGCGGCGTGAAAGGCCTCACGATGCCGATCGCCTCGACGGCGGGCGGAGGACGCGTCGGGCGTCAAAGCCTGTAGGGCCTGCGAGGCGTTTCGCCTCATTAGCCGGGTGCCGAGTAGATTCCCCTCACCTCGAGTCACGAAACTCGTTTTATCAGGCTCCTGCTTCATCTCAGGCCCATGCCGTTTGTGCAGCTATCCCCAATGCACGGCCAGTAACGACGGGAAGTTAGGACCGAGGCGCCCCGGCGCAAGGCATCCAACCGTATCCCGGAGGGTCCCTCGGTCGGAGCCTCCTTGCGCCGCTGCTTATGACCTCTGGTCCTTTTGAACTCCCGTCCGGCCGCGATTGGCGCAGCTGGAGTAACAAACGGGAGATAGTCCGATGAAGACGAACCAAAAGAGCCAGAAACCTTACGCGGTCTACGTGATCGAAGGTGAAGGTGACAAGGCCTACTGGACCAAGATCGGTGCAGCCTGGCGCCACGACGACGGCAAGGGCTTCAACCTGCAGCTCAGCTGCCTGCCCCTGAATGGCCGCCTGGTCGTCCGCGAGCCGAAGGCCGACGCGGAGGCGGGGCGATGAGCCCCGCCGCTACGCGGCGCTATGTGGTCCGGTTCACCGACTGGACCGTGTACGAGACCGTAGTGCTCGCAAACAATGAGCGCGAGGCTCTCGCCAAGGCGATAGCCTTGTACAACGCCGATGGACTCCTGCACTTCACCACCAACCATTGCGGTGAGGACGGCTGGCACGCCGAATTGCTCGGCACGGAGGTTCAATCATGAACCTTCCCTTCACCAACCACCGTAACCAGGTCCTGCATGGCGACTGTGTCGAGGTCATGCGCCGGATGGAGTCCGCCTCGGTGGACTTCATCCTCACCGACCCGCCCTACCTGTGCCGCTATCGCTCTCGCGATGGTCAGACCATCGCCAACGACGATCGCGACGACTGGCTTATGCCAGCCTTTGCGGAGATGCACCGCGTGATGAAACCCGGCTCGCTTTGCCTGAGCTTCTACGGCTGGAATGCCGCCGACAAGTTCATCGGCGCGTGGCGTGAGGCAGGATTCCGCATGGTAGGCCATATCGTCTTCACCAAACGCTATGCTTCCTCGTCGCGCTTCGTGCAAAGCAAGCACGAACAGGCCTACCTGCTCGCCAAGGGCGAACCTGCCCGCCCGTTGGAGCCGATCGACGACGTCCGCGATTGGCACTACACAGGCAATCGGCTCCATCCTACTCAAAAACCAATCAAGGTCTTGCAGCCGCTTATTGAAGCATTTTGTCCTGCGCGAGGACTCGTCCTCGATCCCTTCTGCGGGTCAGGCTCGACCCTCGTTGCCGCGCAAATGTCCGGCCGTGCATACGCTGGCATCGAACTGGATGCGCAGCATTGCGAAACCGCCCGGATGCGGGTGGCCTGCAATGAACTCCGCGCGGCATAGGACATGCGCAAGGCGCCTCGCTCCTTGGCGGGGCGCTTTTTTGCGCCGGAGCGGCACATCTGGACTGCGACAAAATGAGCAGGTTGACTCAGGTCTCCCTGTTACATAGGCAGCGCTCCCTGATCGCAGACAGTTATCGCAGCTAACTCTCGTCACAATTCAAAGTCAGGGAGCAAATGCTGCGCAAAGCAAAAGCCCGCCGCCGTAAGGCGACGGGCTCCACCCAGATGGAGCCCCCGACCCGTCTAGCAAACGAGGGGACTCCATCCAAACATGAGGTGCCACGATGGGCGAGTAAAACAGCAAAATGATGGCTCAGTGCCGTCTTCGATGGCGCTGCATAGCGGCCCCATATTCCATAAGGCAAGGTAAAAATTCCATATGGATCTCGGCCCTTAGAGCGTGGTCCGGCGCGCCAGCGCCGGGCCAACGATAAGACTTTGTCTACGCTCATCAGAACGAGGACACCATGAAGTGCGAACATTGTAGTGGCTACGGCGTAATAGACTGTACCGAATGCGGAGGATCGAACCAGTTCAACAAGGATGGCGAGATAGTTTTGTGCGCAGCATGCGGCCAAGACGGAAACGCGCCTGGCCAATTGTGTTGCCCTCATTGCAACGGCAGTGGAGACGAAGATGAGGAGGAAGTGGACGAGGATTAGCCCGACATCGCGGCTTTAATGATCGCCTGTATATGAGAGTTGTCCGCTTCGGCTTGGCTTCTGTCAGCGTACAGGCGAACATGCCTGACCGTCCGGCCTTCAAGCCAGACAGCACAACCACCTGCGAACCTCGCATCTACGAGGGCGATTGGATAGACTATCCAGTCGCCCTCTGTCGTTGGTGGAGCAATCTCGGGGCGGTCAATGCCGGTCACCGCGAACTGCGTCGTGAAGAATCCACCGAGCTTCGACCAGGCCCCGGATTCATGGAATGGCACCTCTAAGCTCTTTACCTTTAACGTTTGCGCCGCAATTGCCTTCGGGTTGGCGACATAGGCGTTCGGGCGGATAAGCGGCCCCGCTAACACGGAGAGGTCATCGATCTTCACCTCGGGGAACAGGACTTTCATATCCCAAGGATGAGCGCCAAGAGCTTGCTTGGAAACTGCCGCTGGCAAAAAGGTGCGAGGCTTTTACGCAAGCACGGATAAGGGGGTCCGGGGGCTTTGCCCCCGGCGCAATCATCGGACAATACATGTCCGCTGAATGCCGTCGCCCGTATGCCTATCTTGGCTCCTATCCTTCACTTCTTTTTCAAAACCCCTGTTGCAAGATTGCAAGTAAGAGCGAGGGGAAAGAGTGTGCAGGAAGTGGAATGGCGCACTTATACATCGCTACGCGACATAGGTGCACGGCCAGCACAGTGGTGCTTTGGCCGTAAGGAGCCGCTCCGCGACACATAAAAAGAAAAAGGTATGGCGTCCTATCATCTGTCCGCTCAACTGGTTAAGCGCTCCGAGGGGCGCTCAGTTGTCGCAATGGCCGCCTACCGGGCCGGTGCTCGGCTGAAGGACGAGAGGCGCGGGATAGACGTAGATTTTCGGCGGCGGCGCGGTGTGGTTCACACTGAGATCCTTGCACCCGAGGGCGCAGCAGAATGGCTGCTTGACCGAGAGTCCCTCTGGAATGGCGTTGAGCGGATGGAAGCGCGCCGCGACGCGCAGCTCGCGCGTGAAATCAACATGGCCCTGCCGCATGAACTAAGCGCGGAAGAACAGCTCGCGCTGGTGCGGAGCTTCGTACTGGAACAATTCGTCGCGCTGGGCATGGTGGCGGATATCGCCATCCATGCACCCGTCGTGGAGAAGGGGGATGACCCGCGCAATTTCCATGCGCACGTGCTTCTGACCATGCGGCAGGCCGGAGGTGGAGGCCTGCGGCGGGTAAAGACCCGCGAGTGGAATAGCGAGAACATGCTCGCCCGCTGGCGCGCGGCATGGGCCGCGCGTCAAAACGAAACCTTGCAACGGCAAGGCCTGGCCCAGCGGGTGGATCATCGCAGCCTTGCAGTCCAGCGCAGCAAGGCGCTGGAGAGGGGTGATCGCGTCGCGGCAGCGACGCTGGACCGCGTCCCCGAGATTCATGTTGGGCCAAAGGCACGCAAGGCGTCCCGCCTGCTGACGCCAAAAAGCAAGGTCAAGCTGGTTGGCCGCAACCTCAAAAAGGGCAAGCGCCCTCTCCGCTATTTTGAGTTTGACCAGGGCAGCAGGCGCGAATGGAACATGCGCACCCTTAGCAAGAACGCCAGGGCTTTTGGCAAGCTGGTCGCCAGAACGGAGGTGCGCCTTACCCGCGCCAAGCAGCGCCTGTCCAGGTACGACCGTCTGCTAGGCGTCCATAGTTATCCGGGACCGACGTTCTGGTGGAAATACCCGCGCCCTGTCGACCTTGGGGCCGCATTCAGCATTCATGCGGCGCGGTGCGCGCATGCTCGCAAGCGCAGGGCGCAATTGCTCCGGATAATTGACGAACTTGAGCGGTTGTTCCTCGCCCTGCTCGGCATCCGGGAATTCACCTTCATGCGGCATACGGTCTGGGCCAACCGGCTCAGGTGGCGGCGGGTGCATTTTCTTGCGCCGCTGCCGGGACGCGGTCGCGTCCGCAGTCGCTGGCTGCCTTCGTAGCGGGCCAGCTATCGTACTTGCGCCACCATCCGGTGTGCAGCCAGTCGCGATAGTTGACCTTGGTCGCGAGGACCGCGAACCGCAGAATATCCGAGCGATAGAGGACGATTGACCGCTTTCCCGGAAGACGCAGGACTTCCGAGGGGTCAAGAAGCCAGCGTCCGGCCTCGGATTGTCCTGAAGAGAGCTGCTGTCGCAACAGGTCGGTGTTGGCCTGCGAGGTTCCCTCGCTGCGGCTGACCGAGGTGGTCTGCCCGAGCATTTCGGATACGAACCGCGCGGCGTCGAGGTCGGCGACGTTGAAAAAAACCTTGCACGTACTGTTGGCAAGGAAAGAGCCCCATCGGCGATAGAGCGCCTTGAGCTGGTGCATGTCCTGGAAGATCAGCATCGGCGTGCAGTAGGCACGCAAGTAGCCTACGCCCCGCTCCAGTGGTTCGAGGCTGCCAAGTGCGGCGGCCTCGTCAAGCAAGAGAAGCACTTTGTGCTTCGGGCGCTTGCGGCCTTTCGCGCGGGTCAGCGCGTTAATGGCGCAACCGACCATGACGCGCAGGAATCCTGCGTAGACGGAAAGCTTTTCCTCGTCCACCACGAGGTAGAGCGTGGTGGTCTGGTCGACCAGTTCAGCAAGGCTGAAGGTCGACTCTGAGGTAACGTGCGCTGCCGGTCCACCGGTCGACCAGACGCGCGTGGCTTTCTCGACGTTTGAAAGCACGCTCTTGAACTCCTCGCTTGATTCCATCGCGAGGAAGCTGGCGGCAAGCTCGGCGGCCGTGACCGGCCCGTCGCTGCCTATGGTTAGCAACAACTGCTTGAATGACTCCGGGGGCAACGTCGAGAAATTGCGGATCTGGGACAGGGTCCGGCGCTGTTGTTCAAGCCGCACCGTGTAAAGGATAAGGCACGCAAGCATGCCTTCTGCCTTGCTGTCCCAGTGGCTCTCTTGGCCCTCCGGCATGACCATGAGCTTCGCAAGGGCTTCGGCGTCGTCCCGCTCATGCCAGGTGCCAGTCCGCACCATGTCGAGTGGGTTGAACTTGTCCGAGCAGCGCGGCTTGAGCGTATCGAGCGCGCGCACCCTGCCCATCTTGCGCCGCTGCCGTTCCGTAATGGCCCGGTTCTCGCCCTTGATGTCTGTGCAGACAATGGAGCCTTTGTAGGAAAGCAGGTTGGGAATGACGATCCCCACGCCCTTGCCAGCGCCCATCGGGGCGAAGACGGTGACCATGCCGTCCTTGTTAAAACGCAAAAAAGAACGGCCTACCCGGCCGACGATTGGTCCATGTCCTCTTCGGACTCCCGCTCGGAGCATTTCCCATCTGGTGGCGAAGCGTGCGGTTCCCAGGGCGCCGCCTGGATTCCAGCCTTGCCAAAGAAGAAGCGCATGTACCAATTTTCCGATGCGCAAAGCGACCCGCGCGAGCAGCAAGAAAATGAACCAGACTATGCGCACGCAGAGCAGCACCATGGCCAACTTTGCCAAAAGTCCGCAAGCCATGACCAGTCCTGGCAGCCGTCAGTGCCACCCAATCGGCTTCCAGCCTCACCATTTGGAATGGGCGCGTTTGAATGAGACTACGTCAGACGTCTGACTAGCGAAGTGCCGCCGCTCCCCACAGCCGTCAAGGGTGATACGAGCGGCAGGGCCGCCCTTGACGGCCGCGTGGCGCGACGACTTGGGGCTCCCCATCGCCAAGCCCAGCTATGGGCTTGCCCGGCCCTATCTTTCAAGGGCTCGCAAGACCTGATCGCCGGTTTGTGTAACGAAATTGCCGACAGCTCGCAGCTGTTCGACGGTGTTCTTCGCGCCTTGATGTCCGAGCTTTGCGGCCATCTGGTAGAGTATGACGTCTTCGCCCGTCGTGCGCGGCGGCATTGACCCCGCCCGGATGGCATCGGCCAGGGAGACCATTGCGTCAGGGTCCTGCAACTGGGCTCCGCGCCGCAACAGCGCTTCGGCTTCCGGCGTTTTGCCTTCGCGCATCAGGTACTGCGCGGCGTTGTCGAACGCAGACGGATAGCCTGCATTCATCAACTGGTCGAACATCGCACGGCCGCGCGGGTCGTTTGCGGCGTAGAGCGCCCGCGCCTTCTGGTACAGGAAGCGCTGCTCGTTCGGGTTTGAGGCAAGCGCCCGATCGCACGCTTCAATGGCGGCTGCGGTGTTGCGCTTGAGGTCCGCGTACTTCACCCCGGCGCCGATACGGCGGGGATCGTTCGGATTGGCGGCAAGCATATCGCAATCCGTGGCAGCCGCGACCTGTGGCGCCGGTTTGGCAGCTGGCGGCAAGAGCATGTTTGGCAAAGTGGGCGTGGTGGTTTGCGGGAAGACACTCGCCTGCGGCGCTGGGACCGGCTGGGCTTGCGGTGCGGGCGACGGCGGTGCTTGCGGTGAAAGCGTTGCTTGCGGCGCAGAAGGAGCTGCGCGCTCGGCGACGCGCGCCTTTTCCGCATCAAGGTCGCGTTGCACACCTGCCAGGCGTTCGCGGGTGGCGGCGTGGTCCTTCCGTTCGAGATCGAGGACTTTCCGGATACTCTCCGCTTCGTCACGGAATTCGTCGCGCGCTTGTTCGGCCTTGCGAAGGGTCTCCGTCCATGACGTCGGTGGCGCTGGCGGTGGCAGCGTCGGTTGCGGCGTAGAAGAAGCGGCGCGCGCAGCAGCGCGCGCTTTTTCCATTTCCAGGTCGCGTTGCGCGCTTGCCAGCCGCTCGCGGGTGGCGGCGTGGTCCTTTTGCTCAAGTGCCAGGACCTTCCGGGCGCCCTCCGCTTCTTCGCGCACCTTATTGCGCGCGAGTTCGCTATTGCGGACGCTCTCCATCCATGATGCTTTTTCCCGATCCAGGCTTTGCTTGGCACGCTCAGCGGCCTCTAGTGCGGTACCGAGAGACGCCTTTTCGGCGCGGAGTGCCCGGAGTTCGCTTCCTTGCGTGGCGAGCCACGCGATGAGGCCCACGACTACAAGAAGGACCGCGAGCCCTGCGCCAATCAATTGCCAGGAGCCAAAGCTCCTGCGCGTGGCGAGGGGCGCCGCTGAGAGCAGAGATGCGGGCGCGGCGCTCCGCACCTCGTCCCAATTCACGGGTTCTGTAGATGCGCTGGCCGTTGCGTCAACCGGGGCAGCACTGAGCGTCCCGGTTGGGCTTGCCGCGCCCGGAGATTGAACCGGATCGTTCGCGCCTGCGATGCGGCCCTTGCAAATCGGATCGCCATGGGCAGGCTTCTTGTCGAGCCGCGCTGGCAATTGCCCGCGCGAGAAAACGACAACCTGGTTTGCAAACTCCGGCCCCGTAAGCTGGTGGGCCTCCACAAGGGGCTTACGGGTCCCGTCAAGCAGTCCATGCCTGGTGCCGAGGTTCTCCGACAGCCAGCGCGCGGAGTCCTCGTCGGGGTTCATGAAGCAGCGAATGGCGCAGTTGCTCATCATGCCCTGCGCATTGGGATAGGCGGTCTGGAGTTGGCCAAGGTTCTGGCAGAACAGCCAGAGGCGAACGCCATAGCCACGGCCCATATCGAGCGATTGCTCGATCACGTCCAGCCGCCCCAGGCGCGGCAGTTCGTCAAGGAAGAAGGTTACGAGCGGCGCGTCCGACTCCGGCTGGACGCGGTAGAGCTTGAAGAGAAGCTGCCCGATGAGCACCCTGAGCACGCTTGCATAGCGCTCAACATCTTCGAGGGTGACCTTGAGGTAGACCGTGGCGTTCTCAGCGCGGACCGACGCAGCGTTGAATGTTGTGTCG
>Ga0209758_1003727_pt1 | contig 13505 bp, 11 predicted proteins | sample AraplaMF_Col_mMF_FD_184258 | JGI IMG/M metagenome (GOLD analysis project Ga0209758, IMG submission 184258) | Arabidopsis root microbial communities from the University of North Carolina, USA - plate scrape MF_Col_mMF (SPAdes) (version 2) | ecosystem: Host-associated > Plants > Roots > Endosphere... | reverse complement strand
CGACGTTGCCGTCGAGATCCTTGAATTCGCGGCGGTCCCACACCTTCACCGCGCTGAAATTGCGGTTCTTCTCCTGGCCGATCCGCACCCCTTCCGGATTGTAGCCATAGGCGCCGAACGGCGAGGTGCCAGCGGTGCCGATCCACTTGCTGCCGCCCTGGTGGCGACCCTTCTGCTCCTTCAATCGCTCTCGCAGCGTCTCCATGAGCTTGTCCCAGCCCATCGCCTCGATCTGCTTCTTCTCCTCGTCGGTGAGATATTTTTCCGCCAGCTTCTTCAGCCATTCGGCCGGAATGTCCGCCTTCTCCATGGCGTCGAGCAGGTTTTCCAGTCCCTTGAACACGGTGCCGAACACCCGGTCGAACTTGTCGAGGTTGCGCTCGTCCTTCACCAGCGAGGCGCGCGACAAATAGTAGAAATTCTCCACGGTCTGCTCGGCGAGATCGGCGTCGAGCGCCTCGATCAGCGTCAGGTATTCGCGCAAGGTCACCGGGACCTGGGCGTCGCGCAGCGATGTGAAGAATTGCAGGAACATGCTGGTCCTAGAATGGCCGGAGACTTCCGAGCGCCCGTGGATCAGATTGCCCGGCGCATGGCATCCGTCAAGGGCTGACCTCGCGGATCAGACCGCCCGGCAAGGCTGGACCTCGCCGGTTTTTCAACTAGAGTTGCCCCATTGGCGTTTCAAACGGGGCAAATCCATGGGTATCGATTCCATCATCGTCTGGCTCATCGTCGGCGCGATTGCCGGCTGGCTGGCTGGCCTGATCGTGCGGGGCGGCGGTTTCGGCCTCATCGGCAACATCGTCATCGGCATCATCGGCGCGGTGGTGGCCGGCTGGCTGTTGCCGCAGCTCGGCGTCAATCTCGGCGTCGGCATCGTCCGCGCCATCGTCAATTCGGCGATCGGCGCCGTGGTCGTGCTGGTCATTCTTTCGCTGGTCAGACGCGCCTGACAGGGGCGTGATCCCGAAACGGCCGCCGGTGAGGCGGTCGTTTCTTGTTTCAGGGCATGAAACCCTCTATCGCTTGATCGGCAACGACATGACCAGAAGAGATATGGCAGAGCTTTGATGAAATTTACCGGCACCAAGGACTACGTCGCCACCGACGACCTCAAGATCGCCGTCAACGCCGCGATGGTGCTGGAGCGCCCGCTCCTGGTGAAGGGCGAGCCCGGCACCGGCAAGACCGTGCTGGCCGAGGAGGTCGCCAAGGCGATCGGGGCGCCGCTTCTGACCTGGCACATCAAGTCCACCACCAAGGCCCAGCAGGGCCTCTACGAGTACGACGCGGTGTCGCGGCTGCGCGACAGCCAGCTCGGCGATGCGCGGGTGTCCGACATCGCCAACTACATCAAGCGCGGCAAGCTGTGGGAAGCCTTCACCCACGAGAAGCGCCCGGTGCTGCTGATCGACGAGATCGACAAGGCCGACATCGAATTTCCCAACGATCTGTTGCTCGAACTCGACCGCATGGAATTCCACGTCTACGAGACCGGCGAAACCATCAAGGCGCAGAAGCGCCCGATCGTGATGATCACCTCGAACAACGAAAAGGAGCTGCCGGACGCCTTCCTGCGCCGCTGTTTCTTTCACTACATCAAATTCCCCGACGCCGAGACCATGAACAAGATCGTCGACGTGCATTTTCCGGGCATCAAGCAGCGCCTGGTGCAGGAGGCGATGAAGATCTTCTTCGAGGTTCGCGAAGTCCCCGGCCTGAAGAAGAAGCCGTCGACCTCCGAACTGCTGGACTGGCTGAAGCTGTTGTTGAACGAGGACATCACGCCGGAGACGCTGCGCGAGCGCGATCCGCGCAAGCTGATCCCGCCGCTGCACGGCGCGCTGCTCAAGAACGAACAGGACGTCCACCTGTTCGAGCGGCTGGCGTTTCTGAGCCGTCGGGAAGTGTAAGCCTCGCCCTCAAACAAACCCCGTAGCCCGGGACGTCCGGCTCACGCCGCGCCGGCGACCCGCTCCGGCCGTGACAACAGCTTCGCGATCTCGCCCGCCGGCACCGCGGCGCTGAACAGGAAGCCCTGCATCTCCGTGCATCCGAGCCTGCGCAACGCCTCGCGTTGCTGCTCGGTCTCGACACCTTCCGCCGTGGTCGTCATGTGCCGGGCGACGGCGATGTTCACGATGGCCTGGGCGATCGAGGCCGATCCGCCGGGTTCGGCGACATCGCTGATGAAGCTGCGGTCGATCTTGATCCTGTCGAACGGGAAGCGCTGCAGATAGCTCAGCGAGGAATAGCCGGTGCCGAAGTCGTCGAGCGCGATCTGCACCCCGAGCGAACGCAGATAATGCAGCATGGCGAGCGCGGCTTCGTCGTCGCGGATCAACACCGCCTCCGTGATCTCGAGTTCGAGCCGGCGCGCCGGAAGGCCCGAGGCGTCCAGGGCGGCGGTGACCTTCAGGGCAAAGGCCGGGTTGCGGAACTGGATCGGCGAGACATTGACCGCGACCTTGATGTTGTCAGGCCAGCTTGCCGCCTCGGTGCATGCCGTGGTCAACACCCACTCGCCGAGCTGGTTGATCAGGCCGCTCTCCTCGGCAACCGGAATGAATTCCGCGGGCGAGATCATGCCGCGGGCCGGGTGACGCCAGCGCAGCAAGGCTTCGCATCCGGTCACCGCGCCGTCCGCGAGGCTGACCACCGGCTGATAGTACAGTTCGAGCGCGTGATCGGCGATGGCCAGCCGCAGCTCGAGCTCCAGCAGGCGCAGCGCCTTTGCGCGCGCATCCATCGCCGGCTCGAAAAATCGCGACGTCCGGCGCCCGTCGGCCTTGGCCGCATACATCGCCAGGTCGGCGTTCTTCAGCAACTGGTCGAGATCGATTCCGTCGCGGGGCGCCACCGCGATGCCGATACTGGCGTCGGTGGTGACGAGGTGACCGATGCATTCGCAAGGTTCGCGGATCACCTGATAGATCCTCGCCACCAGCTCCGTGGTCTGCGCGGCCTGCCTGACGGCGGTCTGGATGACGGCGAATTCGTCGCCGCCGAGCCGCGCGACGATATCGGTCGGCCGCAGGCAGCCGCGCAGCCTGCTGGCGACCGACTTCAGCAATTCGTCGCCGACCGTATGGCCGAGCGAGTCGTTCACGCTCTTGAACTCATCGATGTCGATGTAGAGCACGGCCAGTTGTTCGCCGTCCGCAATGTCCTTGAGGCACCGATCGAGCTGTTCGCGGAACAGCACGCGGTTCGGCAGATCTGTCAGCGCGTCATAATGCGCCATGTGGGCGATGCGCTCGTCACTCCGCTTGCGTTCGGTGATGTCTTCCATCGTGGCGATCCATCCGCCGCCGGCGAGCGGCTGGTTCACCACCCGGATCGTCCGTCCATCGGCGGCGACGATATCCGCGTGGGACACCTTGCCCCCGGCGTTGTTGCGGCGCACGGCGGCGCAGTATTCGTCGACGTCGCCGGCCAGCAGCCCGGTCGCTTTGCGATGTGCGATGAGATCGCGGAAGCTGCAGCCCGGTTTCACGATGTCGGGCGACAGGCTGTATAATTCGACGTAGCGCTGGTTGCAGACGACGATCCGTTCGTCGCCATCGAACAGCAACAGGCCCTGCGGGATGTTGTTGACCGCAATATCGAGCCGCTGTCGTTCCAGCGTCTCCAGCTGTTGCGACCGGCACAGCTTTTCGTTGAGGTCCTCGATGTCGTGCCGCTGTCGTTCCAGCGAGTCGGCGGCGCCGTTGAGCAGGAGCATCAGGCTGCCGAGTTCGCCGCTCGGATAGGGCGGCAGAACCCGCGCGCTCAGGTCGCCGGCGCCCAGCCGCCTGGCCATGGCGGCGATGCGGCTGAGTTGCGAGCGGATGCCGAACTCGGCCAGCAGCAGCACGCCGGCCAGCAGCAACAGCGACAGCAGGCCCAGGATCGCCATGTCCTCGGCCAGCCGCCGGTTCGGCGCCGCGACCAGCTCGGACTTGGAGCGGCCGACGATGACGTGCAGCTTGACGCCGTCGATGGCGGTCGTGTCGGCGGCGGTCCAGACGTCGGTTTCGCCGTCGGCATCGACCAGCTCCTTGCTGCCGCCGGCCTCCCCGGCGGCGAAGCGGAACAGCGCGGTATCGGCAATCGATCCGCCGGCCTTGCCGGTGTTGGACTGCGCGGGCGTCCGGCTCAGAATCGTTCCCTTGCTGTCGACCAGCAGAACTTCGACGCCCTGGGGCAGATTGGCGGCCTGCTCGTCCACCAGCTTGCCGAGATCCAGCGAGGCCAGAAGGATGAACTGCAGCTGCTGCCGTTCGTCGCGCGCCGGATAGGCGATCTGCAGCACGGCCATGTTGGTGAGCCTGCCGAACACCGGTTCGATGACGACGGAATCCGACGTCTTCTGCGCCCGCTTGAAGTAGTCGCGGTCGCGCAGGTCGAGCACCCGTCCGGTCGCCAGGGAATCGCAGAACAGGCTGCCGTCCGGCTTGATGGTCAGGATGCCGGTGAATTGCGGGTTCTTGGCCAGAACCTCGGCAAGGAAGATGGAGCACGTCGCCTTGTCGGCACCGCCGAGATCGCGGGCCTGCGACAAGCCCAAATGGAGCTGGGCGGTCCCCTGCACCTTGGTGTCGAGGTTCGCGGCGATGTTGCGCGCGGCCGCCGACAGGCCGTTGATCGCCAGTTCGATGCCCCTGCCGCGATCCTGGTAATGGCGCCAGCCGACCAGCAGGATCGGCAACAGCGCGGTCCCCAGCACCAGCAGCAGAAGGCGGACGCGGATACTCACGAGCAGTATGTCCCCGGCGGAAAATCGAATGGAGCCGACACGTTTAGGTCGAGCGGACGCGGCCCGAGGCGACATTGGTAGCGGTATGGATTTGAAAATCAGGTCAACCGCCAGCTGTGGCGTGACGGAAATCCTGATCGTGCTTTCATCCGGGTTAAGACGAATAAAGGTTTTCAGATACCTCACGCTCCGGATGATCGAGCGTGGTATACAGAAGCACCAAGAATTAGCCAGAATTTCGGAACGATTGCTCAGTCCTGGGGATTATTGTATACAGATTGGACACCGAGCGCAGAGTTTTTGGAGAAGCCGACCATGCCCGCATCGTTTCCACTCAATGCCTGGTACGCCGCCGCATGGGATGTCGACATTCGGCGGGCGCTGTTTCCGCGCACCATCTGCGGCAAGCACGTGGTGCTGTATCGCCGCGCCGACGGCGGCGTGAGCGCGCTGGAAGACGCCTGCTGGCATCGGCTGGTGCCGTTGTCCAAGGGCCGGCTCGACGGCGACACCGTGGTCTGCGGCTATCACGGGCTGAAATACAATGCGCAGGGCCGCTGCACCTACATGCCGTCGCAGGAGACCATCAATCCATCGGCCTGTGTCCGTTCTTACCCCGTGGTCGAGCGGCATCGTTTCATCTGGCTGTGGATGGGCGATCCGGCGCTTGCCGATCCGGCGCTGGTGCCGGACATGCACTGGAACGAGGATCCGGATTGGGCCGGTGACGGCAAGACCATTCACGTCAAATGCGATTACCGCCTGGTGATCGACAATCTCATGGACCTCACCCACGAGACCTTCGTGCATGGCTCGAGCATCGGCAACGAGCACGTCGCCGAAGCACCGTTCGACGTCAGCCATGGCGACAAGACCGTGACGGTGACGCGCTGGATGACGGGTATCGAGCCGCCGCCGTTCTGGGCGGCGCAGCTCGGCAAGCCCGGCCCGGTGGACCGCTGGCAGATCATCCGCTTCGAGGCGCCATCGACCGTCAACATCGACGTCGGCGTCGCGCCGGCCGGAACCGGCGCACCACAAGGCGACCGCTCGCAGGGCGTCAACGGCTTCGTGCTCAACACCATGACGCCGGAGACCGAGACCACCTGTCACTATTTCTGGGCCTTCGTGCGCAATCACCGCCTGACGTCGCAAAAACTCACCACGGAAATCCGCGAGGGCGTGTCCGGCATTTTCCACGAGGACGAAATCATCCTCGAGGCGCAGCAGCGCGCCATGACCGAGAATCCGGACCGGGTGTTCTACAATCTCAACATCGACGCCGGCGCGATGTGGGCGCGGCGGGTGATCGACCGCATGGTGGCAAAGGAAACCTCACCGCCGGCCTTGCAGGCGGCGGAGTAGAGCCATGAGCGAGCGCGAAGCCGATCGTTCGGTGTCGCAGACCGTGCGCGCCCAGCTGGCGCTGCGCGACATGATCCTGTCCGGACGGCTGCGCTCGGGCGAGCGCATCTCCGAACTCCAGGCGGTGGAGATCACCGGCGTGTCGCGCACCCCGGTGCGGCTGGCGCTGGTGCGGCTCGAGGACGAAGGCCTGCTGCAGGCGATCCCGTCCGGCGGCTTCATGGTCAAGGCGTTTTCCGAGCGCGACATCCTGGATTCGATCGAGCTGCGCGGCACCCTGGAAGGCCTCGCCGCCCGCTTCGCCGCCGAACGCGGCGCCAGCGCCCGCAGCCTCGAGCCGCTGAAGCAGTGCCTCGCCGATCTCGATGCCCTGGTGCGGCAGGATCCGGTGTCGGTCGAGGCGTTCTCGTCCTACGTCACCCTGAACGCGCGGTTTCATGCGCTGCTGACCGAACTGTCCGGCTCGGCGCCGGTGATCCGGCAGATCGACCGCGTTTCGGCGATGCCGTTCGCCTCGCCGAGCGGATTCGTCATGGCCCAGTCGGCGCTGCCGGAAGCGCACCAGATCCTGATCGTCGGCCAGGACCATCACCGGATCGTGGTCGACGCCATCGAGAACCGCGAAGGCGCGCGCGCCGAGGCGGTGATGCGCGAGCATTCCCGGCTCGCGGCACGAAATCTGCGGCTGGTGCTGCGCAGCCGTGGCGACCTCGATCTGCTGCCGGCGCTGGCGTTGCTGACATCGGCAACGGTCGAATAAATTGGGGAGACGGCGATGCGCTTTGCAGAACAATGGACGTGGTGCACGGTGGAAGCGATCCGCGACGTCGCGCCTGCGATCCGCGAATTTACATTGCAGCCCGATGGTCCGGCCGCGCCCTACCCGCTCGGCAGCCACATCAATGTCAGCCTGCTGGTGGACGGCCAGCCGCAGACGCGATCCTATTCGCTGGTCGGCGAACGCGGATCGGATCGCTATCGCATCGCCGTCCGGCTGGCGCCCGACAGCCGCGGCGGCTCGCGGGCGATGTGGGCGCTGCAGCCCGGCGCGCGCCTCGAAATCTCCAATCCGTCATCCCTCGTCGAAATCGACTGGACGCGGAAAAGCTATTGCCTGATCGCCGGCGGCATCGGCATCACCCCGATCATCGGTATCGCCGCCGCCCTGACGCGCCGGAACGTCGACGTTGTGCTGCACTATGCGGTGAGATCCCGGCGGGACGCCGCCTATCTGGATGAACTGTCGGCGACGCTCGGCCCTCGCCTGACCGTTCATGCCGCCGACGAGGGCAAGCGGATCGATCTCGGCGCCACCTTCCGCGGATTACCCGGCGGCACCATCATCATTTTCTGCGGCCCGATGCGGATGCTGGACGCGGCACGCCATGCCTGGAACGACGCAGGCCGGGTCGCCACCGATCTGCGCTACGAGACCTTCGGGTCGAGCGGCCTGCTGCCCACCGCCGAATTCCGGGTACGGCTGCGCGATACCAACACCGAGATCGTGGTGCCGCAGAACCGCTCGATGCTCGAGGCGCTCAACGACGCCGGCGTTGAGGTGATATCCGACTGCCAGCGCGGCGAATGCGGCGTCTGCGCCATCGACGTCTGCTGCGTCGACGGCGAGATCGACCATCGCGACGTGTTCTTCAGCGACGGCCAGAAGAAGAGCAACGCAAAGATCTGTCCGTGCGTCTCGCGCGCCCGCGGCGTGGTGACGGTGGATACGCTGTACCGGACGGATGCGGTGTGAACGAGGCCTCTCTCCGTCATTGCGAGGAGCTCTTGCGACGAAGCAATCCAGTTCTTCCTTGCGGCCCCTGGATTGCTTCGCTGCGCTCGCAATGACGTAGAGAGGATCCGGAGCATCGAGAAGCTTCTCGCGCGGCGACAACCCCGCCTACCTCACCCTCTCCTCCAACTGATACCTCAAATGCGTCTTCACCGTCGGCCATTCGCTGGCGATGATGCTATAGACCACCGTATCGCGCAGCGCGCCGTTGGCGCCGATCTGGTGGCTGCGCAAAATGCCGTCCTGCTTGGCCCCCAGCCGCTCGATGCCGCGGCGCGACTGGTGATTGAAGAAATGCGTGCGGAATTCCACCGCGATGCAGTCCAGCGTCTCGAAGGCGTGGGTCAGCAGCAGCAGCTTGCACTGGGTGTTGAGCGCGCTGCGTTGGACGCGTTTGGCGTACCAGGTCGAGCCGATCTCGACGCGGCGGTTACTGGCATCGACGTTCATGTAGGTGGTCATGCCGGCGATTTGTCCCGCGGCATCCTTCACCGTGAACGGCAGCATCGTGCCGGCCGTCTGCAAGGCAAGCCGTCGTGCGATCTCGGCCTCCATCTTCTCCGGCGCGGGAATCGAGGTGTACCAGAGCTTCCACAATTCGCCGTCCTTCACGGCCGTGACCAGGTCGTCGCGATGCCCGGGGGACAGCGGCTCGAGCCGCGCGTGCGGGCCGGACAATGTCACCGGTTCAAGCCAGGCCATTTCAGTCTCCCTTCTTCTCGCATTAACGATCTAACCCGGTCATTGCCAGCGCATCACTTGTTGAGAAAATTCAGCGGCAGGCCGCCGCGCGGCCAGTCCATCGCCACCAGTTCGCCCTTGCCGGACAGCGTGATGTAGGCGGTCTTCAATTCCGGCCCGCCAAAGGCGATGTTGGTGGTGACGCGGTCGCCGGTCGGCACCTGTTCGACCAGCGTGCCGTCGGGCGCGATCACCGAGATGCAGCCACTGACCAGCGTCGCCACGCAGACATTGCCGGACGCCTCGACGCCGAGCGAATCGAACATCTGGTAGCCGCCGAGACCGTGGATCGGCTTGCCGCGCTCGCCGCGATAGATCACGTCGCGCGGCCTGACCTCGCCGGGAGCGGCGAGATCGAACGCCCACAGCCGCGCCGTCGGCGTCTCCGCGACATAGACCGTGTTCTCGTCGGGTGAAAGACCAATGCCGTTGGCCGGCATCATGCCGAAACTGCCTTCCACCACTTCGGTGGCGCCCGGCTTCATGTAATAGAATGCACCGACATCCATGTCGCGGGCGCGCCGCTTGCCGAGATCGGTGAACCACAGGCCGCCGTGCCTGTCGAACACCAGATCGTTCGGCCCCTTCAGCGGATGCTCGCCGCATGTGTCGAACAGGGTTTCCACCTTGCCGGTGGCGAGGTCGACGCGCTGGATCGAGCCGCCGATATATTCATGCGGCGCCGGCGCGCCCGGCATCATGGTGCCGCGCGACGGAATCCAGCCGAAGCCGCCGTTGTTGCAGATGTAGCACTTGCCGTCGGGACCGATCGCGGCGCCGTTCGGACCGCCGGGGACCTTCGCCACCACTTCCTTATGGCCGTCCGGCCAGACCCGGGTCAGTTGTTGCGCCCGGATTTCGACCAGCACCACCGAGCCGTCCGGCATCACCACCGGGCCTTCGGGAAACGCCAGATCGGTGGCAAGGACGCGGATGTTGGACATGAAGCTCTCCCGGCTTATTGGCTGCAGGCGGAATTCGATCGGGTCCTGCATACGCAACGATCTTGCTACTCGGCGTTATGGCAAAGTCACCACGAGTTGCCAAGGAAGTGCATCAGGTCCGTCAAAACTCACCCTTGACGGGACAAGGTGTGGTTCAGTGTCGTTACGCACGGGTGACAGATAAAGGCTTTCGCGCCGGCCGCCAACCTGACATCTGGTTCTCCTCGGCCGCAAAACGAACAGGAAACAACGTCCTCGCTACGCCCATCTCCGGGCGAACTTAGCTCAATCGACACATGAATGAGGTTAAGGGCACCTCGGGCCAATCGTTGAACCTTCCTGGCGCGCATGATGCCGTAGGTTGCAATGGCCGATTCGATCGCAGCATCATATTCGCGGCGATCTATGAACTCCTGCCAAATATCCGAAGCAATACGGAACAGTTCCGACGTTGAATCGTCTTGCATGGGTTTCATCTCATTTCAAATTGGCCGCCGATAGATTCGGTGTTCATTTCTGCTGGGGTATTCCCATGATACCCGGGCCGAAAATTGTCGGCACACCTCGACCCAAACAATTCCATAGAGCTCGCCTGATGCCGGCGCCGGAGCTAAGGCAAGCCCTGCTTAATGGATTCCGACGCCGAGCAGGCGCTCCACCAGCGCACGGTCCGATCGGAGATCGGCCGAGGATCCCTGCCAGGCCTGCCGCCCGCGCTCCAGAACCAGCACCCGATCGGCAAACTCCAAGGCGCGTTCGATCTGCTGCTCCACCAGGACGATGGTGACTTCTCCCGACCCCGCCAGACCGGAGATCATGGTCATGAGCTCGTCGCAGATCACCGGCGCCAGCCCCTCGAGCGGCTCGTCGAGCAGCAGCACCGACGGCTTTCCGAGCAGCGTTCGCGCCATCGACAGCATCTGCTGTTCACCGCCCGACAGTTGCTGGCCGAGATGGCGCCGCCGCTCCGCCAGCCGCGGAAATATTTCGTAGGCCTCCGCCAGGGCGATGCGGGGCCGGCCCTTCAATCCGGTCGACAGGTTCTCCTCGACGGTGAGCGAGCGGAAGATGCCGCGGGTTTGCGGCACATAGCCGACACCGAGCAACGCACGCGACGAGGTGCGGCGGTCGGCCAGGTCGTCGCCGTCGATCCTGATGTGGCCGCGATGCCGCGTCGAAAGCCCCATCAATGTCGCCAGCAAGGTGGTCTTGCCCATGCCGTTGCGGCCGAGGATCGCCAGCCGGTCGCCGGCCGGAACGCTGAAGGAAAGCTCCGCGATGATCTGCGTCGGACCATAGCCGGCGCTGAGATTTTCGACGTCAAGCCGGGCGGCGGGCATCGGCGTAGCTCCCGAGATAGGCGCGGCGGACTTCGGCATCGGCGGTGACGGCGGCGGGCGTGCCCTCGAAAATCAGCTCGCCGTTGGCGAGCACCAGCACGCGCCCGGCAAAGCGAAACACCAGGTCCATGTCGTGCTCGATCATCAGGACCGCGATGTCCGGCGGCAGCCGGTCGATCGCCTCGAGTATTTTCGGCGCTTCGTCATGGGGCACGCCGGCGGCGGGCTCGTCGAGCAGCAGGACTTTCGGATTGAGTGCAAGCCCGATGGCGATTTCCAGCAGCCGCTGCTGGCCGTAAGCCAGCCGCGACACCGGACACTCCGCCAGGTGACCGATGCCGAGCGTCTGCAGCAGATCCCGCCATTCGGCGCGAACGTCGGACGCATGGGCCGCGACAGAGAGGAACCGGCGCGTCATCCGCTTGCGCTGCATGATCGCCAGCGCGACGTTCTCCGAAGCCGTCAGGCTCGAAAACAGCCGGGTGATCTGAAAGGTGCGGACCAGGCCGCGCTGCGCGCGCCGCGCGATCGAAAGATTGGAGATGTCCTCGCCGTTGAAAATGACCTGCCCGCCGCTCGGCGGCAGAGCGCCCGAGATCACATTGACCAGCGTGGTCTTGCCGGCGCCGTTGGGCCCGATCAGGGCGACGCGATCGCCGCTCGACAAATCGAAAGAGACGTTGCGGTTGACATGCAGGCCGCCGAACGACCGTGACAGATCCCGCACCTCGAGCAGTTTGCTCACGACGGCTCCCCCCGCGACCGGAGCTTTCGCCACACCAGCCAGGCGCCGTGCGACAATCCTTTCGGCACGAATACCACGATCAGGATCAGCAGCAATCCGACCATCGTCAACCAATGAAACGGATTGGTGGCGGACACGATGTGCTCGAAGATCTGGAACAGCACGGCGCCGGCCAGCGCGCCCCACAAATTCCCGGCGCCGCCGAGCACCAGCATCACCAGCGCTTCCGCCGACCGTTCGAATCCGACGCCGTCCAGCCCGACCACTCCGGTGGTGATGGCGGTCAGCGCCCCGCCGACGCCGGCGACCGCCCCCGCCACGCCATACATGATGACGAGCCGCGGATAGATCGCGGCACCGATCATCTGGGCGCGCAGGCTGTCGTCCTTGATGCCGCGACACAACAGGCCGAACGGCGAGCGGACGAACCGGATCAGCAGCACGAACACGATGCCGAGGACGACGGCTGAAAATACGTAGGCGGTCCGGCTGTACATGTCGAAGGCAAACCTGCCGAAGACTTTTCCGGGCGCGATGCCGGACAGCCCGTCGCTGCCTCCGGTGAGAAACGAAAGCTTGTTCGACAGCGCGCCGACGAGCTGGCCCAGCGCGATGGAAATGACCAGTTGCGGCAAACCGCGAAACCGCGTGATCAGCGCGCCGGACGCCAGGCCGCTCAGGACGCCGGTGACCATTCCGACCGCCAGCAGCGCCACCGGGTCGGTGATGCCGGCGATGCACGCATTGCCGGCGGCATAGGCGCTGACGCCGAAGATGGCGGCATGTCCCAGCGTCGCCACACCGCAATAGCCGGTGACGAGGTCGAGCGAGAGCACCAGCAGGGCGATGCCGATCAGCCGGGTCAGGAACGCAAGGTCGTCCGGAAACAGCACGTAGCCCGTCGCGGCGAGCGCCGTGATCGCCAGCAGGCCGGCCAGTTCCGGCGGCAACGACCGCCTTGGCGCGGCGATGACCGGTGTCGCGGAAGCCATGTCCAGGTTCGTGTCAAAGTCCATGTCAGTGCGCCCGCCCGAGCAGGCCGTTCGGGAACAGCGACACGATCAGGATCACCGCGAGATAGAAGAAGAACTCGCCATATTCGGGAGCGAGATATTTCCCGGTGGTGTCGGCGAGGCCGAGCAGCAGCGAGGCCGACAAGGCTCCGGCGATCGAACCGGCGCCCCCCACCGACACCACCACCAGGAACGTGACCATGTAGCGCAGCGCGTAGAACGGCTCGACCGGGAGCAATTCCGCGCCGATCACCCCGCCGAACGCGGCGAGGCCGACGGCCAGGGCGAATGTCGCAAAGTACAGCGTTTCGGTGCGGATGCCGAGCGACTCCGCCATGTCGCTGTCGTCGACCGCGGCGCGAAGCCGGACGCCGAATTCGGTGCGGTCGAGCACAAGCCAGAGCGCCAGCGCGGTGATGCCGCCGCAGGCGATCACGAAGACCCGGTGGGTCGGCACCATCCGGAACCCGATATCGAGCGGACCGCTGAGCAGCGCCGGCAGCGGGATCGATTTCAGGGTCGGCCCGAAGATGAAGTTCACCACCCCGATGATGAAGAAGGTGATTCCGATCGTCAGCAGCAGTTGGGTCAGGGCATCCGACTTGCGATAGATGCGGCGGTACAGCAGCATCTCGAACGGAATCGAAATCACGATGGTGCCCACGACCGCGAGCAGGATCGCGACCGCGTAATTCACGCCCATGAAGCGCAGCGCGTAGGACGCGAGATAGCCGCCGATCATCGCGAAGGCGCCGTGCGCCAGATTCACCACCCGCATCAGCCCCATCATGATGGACAGGCCGATCGAGATGGTGAAAAGCACC